>Ga0207684_10004466_pt1 | contig 13168 bp, 11 predicted proteins | sample KBSK5501metaG_FD_184342 | JGI IMG/M metagenome (GOLD analysis project Ga0207684, IMG submission 184342) | Corn, switchgrass and miscanthus rhizosphere microbial communities from Kellogg Biological Station, Michigan, USA - KBS K5-50-1 metaG... | ecosystem: Host-associated > Plants > Roots >...
CGGCGCGTTCACCGGCCTGCGTACCGCCTGCTCGGTCGCGCAGGGACTGGCGTTCGGAGCCGGCAAGCCGGTGCTGCCGGTCGACACGCTGCTGGCGCTGGCCGAAGACGCGCGTCATCGCTCGACGTTGCTGCCGCCGCAGCCGTCGCCGTCGCCGCCGGTACGCGCGTGGGCCTTGCTCGACGCGCGCATGAACGAGATCTACGCGGCGCAGTACGCGTTCGACGGCACACGCTGGACCACGCTGGCGGCGCCGATGCTGACGAGCGCCGATGCGCTGAACGAACGCTGGCGCGCCGCGCCGCCGGAGCTCGTCGCCGGCAACGCGCTGGGCGCGTTCGGCGAACGCCTGGCCACCGGCGCGGCCCGGCGCGAGCCGCAGGCGCTGCCGCGTGCGAGCGCCTTGCTCGCGCTCGCGCCGGCGCTGATCGCGCGCGGCGAGCTGGTCGATGCGGCGCTCGCGCTGCCGCTGTACGTGCGCGAGAAGGTCGCGCAGACGACGGCCGAGCGCGACGCGGCGCGCGCCGCGAAGCTGGTGGGCGCCGTTGCCGAAGGCGCCGTGGCCGGAGCGGTGCTGCGATGAGCGCACTGTGGCGCGACGACGCTGCGGCGTCCGCCGGCGATGCGGCCGGCGATCGCCGGCTCGTGCCGATGGCGCTCGAGCACCTCGACGCGGTGCTCGCGATCGAGAACGCGGCGTACGCGTTTCCGTGGAGCCGCGGCAATTTTGTCGATTCGATCGTCGCCGGTTATCCGTCGCGCGTGCTGCTCGACGCGCGCGGCGCGCTGCTCGGCTACTTCGTCGCGATGGCCGGCGTCGACGAGATGCATCTGCTGAACATCACGGTCGCGCCGGCCTTGCAGGGCCGCGGTCACGCGCGCCACATGATGGCTGCGCTCGTCACGCTGTGCGGCGAACACGCGGCACGCGAGCTCTGGCTCGAGGTCCGGCTGAGCAACACGCGGGCACGCGCCATCTACGAGCGGCTCGGTTTCATCGAGGTCGGCATCCGCAAGGGCTACTACCCGGCGGGTTTCGCGCGGCGCGAGGATGCAGCCGTGATGACGTTGAAGCTGGCGCACGACGGGGGCGGTGACGATGCGCTGGAGTGAGCGTCAGGTCGTGATGCTGCGCGAGATGGGAGTCAGGTTGTGGGAACCACAACCTGATCCCTTCGGGGCTGATGACCTCACCCCCCGACCCCCCGCCGGGCGGGAGGCGGGCGCGGCGGTGATGGCGGCTGCTGTGCCGGTTACGGCGAACGCGACGTCGGTTGTGCTCGGTGCTGTCACGAGCATGGGCTGGGACGAGCTGCGCGAGGCCGTCGTTGGGTGCACGGCGTGCGGGCTGTGCAAGGGGCGGCGCCAGGCGGTGTTCGGGGTCGGCAACCAGCGGGCTGACTGGATGATCGTCGGCGAAGCGCCGGGTGAGCAGGAGGACATCCAGGGCGAGCCGTTCGTCGGCAAGTCGGGCCAGCTGCTCGACAACATGCTGCGTGCGATCGGCCTCGGCCGCGCCGATCTGCCTGGGGACGATGCCGAGGCGGCCGCGGCCCGCCAGGTCTACATCGCCAACACGATCAAGTGCCGGCCGCCGGGCAACCGCAACCCCGAGCCGGACGAGCTCGCGCGCTGCGAGCCGTTCCTGGTGCGCCAGCTCCAGCTGGTGCAGCCGAAGATCATCGTCGCGATGGGCCGCTTCGCGGTGCAGAGCCTGTTGCGCAGCAGCGAGCCGATCGGCCGGTTGCGCGGCCGCGTGCACCAGTACCAGGGCGTGCCGCTGATCGTGACCTATCACCCGGCGTACCTGCTGCGCAATCCCGAAGAGAAGGCGAAGGCCTGGGACGACCTGTGTCTCGCGCGTGCCACCGCGGCGGCGGGAGCGGCTGCGTGACTTTTGCCTGCCGATCGCGGCTTGCCTGCCGACCGCGACCCGCGTAGCCTTGCGCTCGCTGCCGGCCTTCGGCGGCTGTGAGGATTCACGCCCATGATCTCAGCCGAGCCGACCGGCAATCCACCGCCCTTTGCCGATGCCGGCCTGCTGCAGCACGACGCCCAGGCGCAGCTCGCGCTGATGCGGCTGCTGGCCGACAACGTGCCGGTGCTGATCGCCTACTTCCGCGCGAGCGACTTCCGCTGCCTGTTCGCGAACCGGCAGTACGCCGAAACCTTCGGACTGAACGAACGCTCGATCGTCGGCCGGACCGTGGGCGAGGTGATCGGCGAACAGGCAGCGCGCGAGATCCATCCGCTGCTGGAGACCGTGCAGTACGAGCGCCGCGCCGTGACCTACGAGCGCACGCTGCGCGCGCCGGACGGCAGCCCGCGCTGGATCGAGGTCAACGTCGTGCCGCACCTGGACCATCGTGCCGCAGCGGACGCGCCGACCCTCGGCGGCTTCGTGCTGGTCACCGACATCACCAAGCACCGCCTCGCCGAGCAGGCCGTGCGCGAGTCCGAAGAGCGGCTCGCGAAGTTCATGCAGGCGAGCGCCGAGGGCATCGTCTTCCATCGCGACGGCACCATCACCGACGCGAACCCGTCGATCTGCGCGCTGGTCGGCTATACGCTGGATGAGCTGCTCGGGCGCCGGACGCTCGATTTCATCGCGCCCGATCATGCGGCGAAGGCCACGTCGGTGATGGTGTCCGGGCAGGAGACGGCGTACGAAAGCGTCGTCGTCGACCGCGACGGCCAGCGCATCCCGGTCGAGTTCATCGTGCGCACGATCGTCCGCAACGGCGAACGGCTGCGCATGGCGATCGTGCGCGACCTGCGCGACCGCCACAGCGCGCAGGCACGCATCCACCATCTCGCGCACCACGACGCGCTGACCGGGCTGCCGAACCGCGTCTCGTTCATGGAGCACCTCGAGCACTCGCTGGTCGGCTCGCGCGTCGTCGAGTCGCGGCTCGCGCTGCTGTTCATCGACCTCGATCACTTCAAGCGCGTCAACGATTCGCTCGGCCATCTGGTCGGCGATGCGCTGCTGCGCACCGTGGCCGCGCGCATCACCGCGAGCCTGCGCGCGACCGACGTCGTCGCGCGTTTCGGCGGCGACGAGTTCATGGTGCTGCTGTCGGGGCTGGCCGGCGGCACGCAGCATGCCGCCGATGCCGAGGAGGTCGCGGCCAAGCTGCTCGCCTCGATCGGCAGCGCGGTCGCGGCCGATGGCCGGCCGATCTCGGTGACGCCGTCGATCGGCATTGCGCTGTATCCGGGCGACGGCCACACCGCCGAGGAGCTGGTCAAGCATGCCGACTCGGCGATGTACCGCGCGAAGGCGCGCGGCCGCGCGAACTACCAGTTCTTCGAGCACGGCATGGCGAACGCCGCATATGCCGATCTCGTGATGGAAGGCGAGCTCGCGCAGGCGCTGGAGCGCAGCGAGTTCGAGCTGCACTTCCAGCCGCAGGTGCGCGCGAACGACGGCCGGCTCGTCGGCGCCGAGGCGCTGATCCGCTGGAACCACCCGAAGCGCGGCCTGCTCGGGGCCGATGTGTTCATCGCCGTGGCCGAGCAGCGCCAGCTGATGTACAGGATCGGCCAGTGGGTGCTCGCCGAGGCCGCGCGCTGCGCGCTGCACTGGCAGCAGATCGGCCTCGTCGAGCCCGGCTCGGCGCCGGTCGCGGTGAACCTGTCGAACGTGCAGTTCCAGGCGATCGGCTTCATCGATGCCGTCGCGCAGGTGCTGCCGCCCGAAGGCGTCGGCCGCGGGCTGCTCGAGCTCGAGCTGACGGAGCGCATGCTGATGGAGGACCTGAACCAGGTGAAGCAGCGCCTGGCGCACCTGAAGCAGATGGGGCTGCGGATTTCGGTCGACGACTTCGGCACCGGCTATTCGTCGCTCGGCCACCTGAAGGAGCTGCCGATCGACAAGGTCAAGATCGACCGCTCGTTCGTGCACGACCTGCCCGACAACCGCGACTCCGCGGCGATCACCCGCGCGATCATCCAGATGGGCCGCAGCCTGGGCATCACGGTGATGGCCGAAGGCGTCGAGACCGTCGCGCAGCGCGATTTCCTCGCGGCGCAGGGCTGCGACGAGCTGCAAGGGCTACTGATCGGTCCGCCGCTGCCGCGTGCGGAGTTCGAAGCCTGGGTTCTCGCCCAACGCGAGCCTGTCGCCTGACTCCCTCTCCCGCCTCTCCCCCTCGGAGAGGGAACCCATCACTTCTTCGCCTTGACCGGCCGCTTCCAGCCCGCGAGCGTCACCTGCTTGGCGCGCGCGACCGTCAACTGCCCGGCCGGCGCGGATTTCGCGATCGTCGAGCCGCCGCCTATCGTCGCGCCGTCGCCGACCGTGATCGGCGCGATCAGCACGCAGTTGCTGCCGACATGCACATCGTTGCCGATGACGCTGCGGTGCTTGTTCGCGCCGTCGTAGTTCGCGGTGATGCTGCCGGCGCCGTAGTTGACGCGTTCGCCGACCGTCGCGTCGCCGAGGTAGGCGAGGTGGTTCGCCTTCGCGCCGCGCGCGAGCGTCGAGTTCTTGACCTCGACGAAGTTGCCGATGTGGACCTCGTCGCCGAGCTGCGCGCCGGGGCGCAGCCGCGCGAACGGCCCGATCAGCGCGCCCGCGCCGATGCTGACGCGCTGTTCGGCCTGGCCCGCATCACCCTCGATGTGCGTGAACGGGTGGATCACGACGTTCGCCGCGATCGTCGCGTTGCGGATCACGCAGTGCGCGCCGATGCGCACGTTCGCGCCGAGCTCGACCCGGCCTTCGAAGACGCAGCCGACGTCGATCTCGACATCCTCGCCGCAGACCAGCTCGCCGCGCAGGTCGAAACGCGCCGGGTCGGCCAGGCGCACGCCCGACTCCATCAGCGCCTCCGCCTGGCGGCGCTGCACGCGGCGCTCGAGCTCGGCGAGCTGCAGCGGGCTGTTGACGCCCAGCACCTCGATCTCGCTCGCGGCCGGCTGGGTCACGACCGGTACGCCGTCGGCGATGGCCATCGCGACCACGTCGGTCAGGTAGTACTCGCGCTGCGCGTTGTCGTTCGACAGCTGCGCGAGCCAGCGCTTGAGCTGCGCGGTGGGCGCGGCCATCATGCCGGTGTAGACCTCGCGGATCGCTCGCTGCGTCGGCGTCGCGTCCTTGTGCTCGACGATGCCGCGCACGCGCCCGCCTTCGGTCGCGTCGCGGCCGGCCGGGTCGCCACGCACGATGCGGCCGTAGCCGCCGGGGTCGGCGAGCTCGACGGTCAGCAGCGCGAGCTTCGTGCCGCCGCAAGCGTCGATCAGCGCCTGCGCGGTCGCGGCCTCGATCAACGGCACGTCGCCGTTCAGGATCAGCGTCGTGCCCTCGTCGTCCAGCGCCGGCGCGGCTTGCTGCACGGCGTGGCCGGTGCCGAGCTGCGGCTCCTGGCGCACGAAGCGCAGCCCCGGCACCGCCTGCGCGGCCAGCAAGGCCTCGACCTGCTCCGCGCCGTGGCCGGTGATCGTGACGATTCGTTGCGCGCCCAAGGTGGCAGCGGTCTGCAGAACATGCTGCAATAGGCTGCGCCCGGCCAGCTTGTGCAGCACCTTGGGCTTGCTGGACTTCATGCGGGTGCCCTTGCCCGCGGCCATGATGACGATGTCGAGTGCCATGTCGATGTGTTCCGATCCCGCCGGGGCGCCGCGGTCGACGCGGCGCTCCGCTCGGTGGTGGGTGGCCCGGCTCAGCGCGGGCCTGCGACGTTCGATTATCGGCGTGCTCGCCGTCGCGCTCGTGGGATTGACCGGGTGCAGCGCGCTGCGCGTCGGCTACAGCCAGGCGCCCGACCTGATCTACTGGTGGCTCGACCGTTACGTCGATTTCGACGGTGACCAGACGCAAAAAGCGCGTGGAGCGATCGCCGAATGGTTCGCCTGGAACCGCCGCACGCAGCTGCCCGACTACGCCGAGCTGCTCGCACGCGCGCAAAGAGAAGTGCTCGCGGACACGACGCCGGCACGGGTGTGCGAATGGCAGCGCGATCTGGTCAAGCGCGCCCGCACCGCATACGAGCACGCCGAGCCGGCCGCGGCCGACATCGTGCTGACGATCTCGGCCACGCAGATCCAGCACCTCGAGAGGCGCTACGCGAAGAACAACGACGAATTCCGCGACGAGTACCTGCAAGGCGACCCGGCTCAGCGCGCGAAGAAGAACCTGGAACGCGCCCTGGACCGCGCCGAGATGCTCTATGGCCGGCTCGATGACGGTCAGCGCGAGCGCCTCGCCGACGCGCTGGCGCGCTCGCCGTTCGATCCCGCGCTCTGGCTGGCCGAGCGCGAGCGGCGCCAGCAGGATGCGCTGCGGCTGCTGAGCGCGATGGGCAACGGCGACGGCGCCGCCAACCACGAGCAGGCTGCCGCCGCGCTGCGCGGCTACATCGACCGCATCCAGCAGTCGCCGCGCGAGAGCTATCGCCGCTACGCCGAGCGGCTCGGCGAATACAACTGCGGCGTCATCGCGGCGCTGCACAACGGCACGACGTCGGCGCAGCGGCGCAGCGCGGCGAAGAAGCTCGCCGGGTGGGAATCGGACCTGCGGTTCATCGTCGCGCAGGCCAGCCGGTGAGGCCTCAGAACAGAGAAAGTTTCAGGACGTCTTCGAGATCTGCGTCGTCACCGTGCGCGGGTTCGGCCCGGTCTTCGGAAAGTCCTTCATCGCCGCCTCGAACATCGCCGGCAGCAGATAGTCGATACCGGCCGACGGGCCGACGTTGTTGGCGCGGGCCTCGTAGAGGATCTGCCCGGTCTTGCGATCGCGGATCAGCACCGCCACCTCACGCTCGAAGTTCGCGTCGGCGTACGGGAACGAGCGATACGGCCCCCAGCCGGGGCCCCAGCCCGGGCCGAAATAGCGCGGCCCGAAGCGGCCGCGGTAGTAGTAGGGCCAGTACATGCCGCCGCCGCGCCACCACAGCGGGTCATCGTAGTACCACGGGTCGTTGATGCTGACCCGCGCGCCCAGCTGCATCAGGTAGTCGGCGCTCGCGACGTCGGCGGCGGGCGTGAACCCTGCGGCCTCGACCGCGCCGCGCGCTGCGTCCTCCAGCATCTGCTGGCGCTGCGGCTGGCCCTGCTGCGACGGCAAGCGTTCGAACGCGTAGGTCGACGGCTTGCGCGCGGCCGGCCAGTCGCCGAAGGTCGACACCTCGTTGTTCAGGTTATTCATCGCGGCGCAGCCGCCGAGCAGCAGCGCGGTCACTGCAATCGAGAGCGCCTTGAACATCATCGTCTCCTGTCGTCAAGCCCGCGGGTTGCTGCGCCGCAGGGCAATCGTGCCGGGGCCCGGCTGCGGCGCACACAGGTCTTCATCGTGGTCGTCGAACGCGCGATCCCCGGCGGCATCGGCCACACCGGTCGTTTGGAGCGTCGCGAACGGGTAGAGGTTCCGGTCCATCAGGTGCGACGGCACGACGTTGGCCATCGCGCTGAACATGTTGTCGATGCGGCCCGGGAAGCGCTGCTCCCAGTCGCGCAGCATCTGCTTCGTCTGCACGCGCTGCAGGTTGTCCTGGCTGCCGCACAGGGTGCACGGGATGATCGGGAACGCGCGGTGCCCGGCCCAGCGTTCGAGGTCGGTCTCGGCGACGTAGGCGAGCGGGCGGATCACGATGTTCTTGCCGTCGTCGCTGACCAGCTTGGGCGGCATGCCCTTCAGCCGCGCGCCGAAGAACATGTTCATCAGGAGCGTCTGCAGCATGTCGTCGCGGTGGTGGCCGAGCGCGATCTTGGTCGCGCCGAGCTCGCCGGCCACGCGGTAGAGGATGCCGCGGCGCAGCCGCGAGCACAGGCTGCACATGGTCTTGCCTTCGGGCACCAGCCGCTTGACGATCGAGTAGGTGTCCTGGTTTTCGATGTGGAACGGCACGCCGACGCTTTTCAGGTACTCGGGCAGCACGTGCTCGGGGAAGCCGGGCTGCTTCTGGTCGAGGTTGACCGCGACGAGGTCGAAGTGGATAGGCGCGCGCTTGCGCAGGTTGATCAGGATGTCGAGCAGCGCATAACTGTCCTTGCCGCCGGAGACGCAGACCATCACCTTGTCGCCGTCCTCGATCATGTTGAAGTCGACGATCGCCTGGCCGACCAGCCGGTGCAGCCGCTTGCTGAGCTTGTTCAGCTCGACCGAGAGCTTCTCCTTGGTCGCGGCCGACGATGACGCGGCTGCGGTTTCGAGAACAGCACTACCGGCACTACTCATGGCTGATCCTTGATTCCGAACACTTCGCAGCCGACCGATCGGCAGTCCGGGTAGACATCGGGCTTCTCGGTCGAGACGCGCGCCGCGCGCACCTTCGGGTGCGCCAGCATCAGCGCGAGCACCTCGTCGCACAGCGTCTCTTGCAGGTGGATGTGGCCGTGCGAGACGCGCGCCTCGATGCTGCTGCGCATGAAATCGTAGTCCACCACCTCGGCCAGGTCATCGGTCTTGGGCGTCGACAGCGCGAGCGGGATGTACAGGTCGACGTTGAACAGCACGCGCTGCTCGCGCGTCTTCTCGAATGCGTGCACGCCGATGTTGACGAGCACCTCGTAGTCGCGCAGGAACAGGCGGCGGCAGTCCAGCAAGTCCGGTCGTTTCGTTCCACTGTCGTTCATGCCGGCTCCTCGACGATAGGGTCTGCTCAGCTCTGCTTTGCAAGGTAAAGCACGTCGCGCGGCTGCGCGGCGAGGTGCTGGCCGCCGTCGACCAGCAGCGTCGTGCCGGTGATCGCCGGCGATTCGATCAGGAAGCGCACCGCGCGGGCGATGTCGTCGGGCGTCGACGAGCGCTGCAGCGGCGTCAGCCGGTGCGCCTGCTCGAACTCGCTGCCGTTCATGGTCCCCGACGGCAGCGTGACGCCCGGCGCGACGCCGACCACGCGCAGCACCGGCGCCAGCGCCTGCGCGAGCATCACGATCGCGGCCTGCAACGCGGCCTTCGACAGCGTGTACGAGAAGTAGTCGGGGTTCGGATTCCACAGCTTCTGGTCGACGATGTTGACGACGCAGCCGCGCCTACCCGCGGCGCTCGCGTGGGCATGCAGCGCCTGCGCCAGCAGCACGGCGGGGGCGGTGTTCGCGCGCCAGTGCTTGTCCATCGCCGCGTGGCCGAAGCTCGCCGCATCGTCGTATTCGAAGGCCGAAGCGTTGTTGACGACCGCATCGAGCCGGCCGAAGTGCGCGGCGACGGACGGCACCAGCGCCTTGCAGGCCGCTTCGTCGGCAAGATCGGCCCGAAATGCGTGGGCGCATGCGGCATGGGCGCGTGCGGCGCGCAGCGCGTCGACCGTGTCGTGCGCGTCGGCCTCGGAGCCGCGGTAGTGCACGGCCACGTCGTAGCCGTGCTGCGCCAGCTCGAGCGCGATCGTGCGGCCGAGGCGGCGCGCCGCGCCGGTGACGAGCACCACCGGGCGCGACGGGCGTGACGAAGAAGGGGAGGTCGGAGGCACGAACGCCATCGGTTTCTACAATCGCACGATGCAACAAGACTCAGGCGCCAGTGTATCGGCGGGGGGTTATCCCGCGCTGCGGCGCTTGATCGGGCAGGCGATCGAGCGCAACGGCGGCTGGTTGCCGTTCGACCGCTTCATGGCGCTGGCGCTGTATGCGCCGGGGCTGGGCTACTACACGCACGGCGATCGCCAGTTCGGGCATCTGCCGGGGCCGGCGGGCGAGGGCAGCGATTTCGTCACCGCGCCGGAGCTCTCGCCGCTGTTCGGCAAGGCCCTCGCGCGCCAGGTCGCGCAGGCGCTGGCCGCGTGCGCGAGCGACGAGGTCTGGGAGTTCGGCGCCGGCTCGGGCGCGCTCGCGCTGCAACTGCTGGAGGCGCTCGGCGACTCGGTCGCGCGCTACACGATCGTCGACCTCTCCGGCGCGCTGCGCGAGCGCCAGCGCGAGCGCCTGAACGCCTACGCGCACAAGGTCCACTGGGTCGACGAGCTGCCGGCGGCGATGCACGGCGCGATCGTCGGCAACGAGGTGCTCGATGCGATGCCGGTGCAGTTGCTGCGCTTCGACGGCGAGCGCTGGCACGAGCGCGGCGTCGTCGCCGCGCCCGACGGCGACGGCTACGCGTGGGCCGAGCGGCCGACCGCGGCGCGGCCGCCGGGCGATGCCGTCTTTCCCCCGGGCGCGGTCACCGAGACCCACGCGCAGGCCGAGGCGTTCATCGCGACGCTCGCCGAGCGATTGCAGTGCGGCGCCGCGTTCTTCATCGACTACGGATTCCCGCGCGCCGAGTACCACCACCCGCAGCGCGTCGAGGGCACGCTGATGTGCCACCGTGCGCACCGGGCCGACACGAACCCGCTGGTCGACGTCGGCGAGAAGGACATCACCGCGCATGTCGACTTCACCGGCATTGCGCTCGCGGCGCAGGACGCCGGGCTGGACGTGATCGGCTACACCACGCAGGCGCACTTCCTGATCAACTGCGGCATCGTCGGGTGGCTGGATGGCGCGGACGTTCGGCTGGTCGGGAACACGCAGAAGCTGCTGATGGAGCACGAGATGGGCGAGCTGTTCAAGGTGATCGCGTTCGCGAAGGGCTGCGGCGACGCGTTCGCGCACGACGCGATCGGTTTCGTTCGCGGTGACCGGACGCACACGTTGTGATCCGGTGGCCGCATCAGGAGACGCCATCGTGATCCGATGGCTCATCGTCGTCTTCCTCGCACTGCTGATCTTCAGCGGCCTGCGCCCCTGGCTCGAGAAGCTCGGCCTCGGCCGGCTGCCCGGTGACTTCCGTTTCCGACTGTTCGGCCGCGAATGGTTCATCCCGCTGGCGAGCAGCCTGGTGCTCAGCGTGCTCGCGATGCTGGTCGCCAAGTTCGTGTAGTGACTGCAGATTCACGGCATGCGCGCTAGCATCGGCCGATTCTGAGGAGTCCAGACGATGAGCGATACGAGCGTGGTCGGTAGCGCAGTGGGCCGTTTCGGCAGTGGCCGCGCGGTCAAGCGGGTCGAGGATGCGGCGCTGCTCGCGGGGCAGGGCCAGTTCGTCGACAACGTCGCGGTCGAAGGCCAGTGCCACGTCGCGTTCCAGCGCTCGCCGCATGCGCATGCGCGCATCGTCGCGATCGACACCGACGCGGCCGCCGCGATGCCCGGCGTGCTCGCGGTCTACACCGGCGCGCAGCTTGTCGCCGCCGGCATCAAGGCGATTGAGCCGGGCCCGGGCTTCACGCGCGCCGACGGCAAGCCGACGACAAGCGCGCCACGCCGCGCGCTCGCCCACGAGCGCGTGCGCTACGTCGGCGAGCCGGTGGTCGCGGTGGTCGCGACGTCCCGCCTCGCGGCGCGCGACGCGGCCGAAGCCGTCTTCGTCGACTACGACGAGCTGCCGGCCGTGACCGACCCGGTGCAGGCGAGCCGGCCCGGCGCGCCGGTGCTGTGCCCCGATGCGCCCGACAACATCGCCGCCGAGATGCGCCACGGCGACGCGAAGGCCGCGGCCGATGCGTTCGCGCGCGCCGCGCACACGGTCTCGCTGGACCTCGTGAACCAGCGCCTGGCGCCGAGCCCGATGGAGCCGCGCGGGCTGGTCGCGCAGTTCGACGCCGCGAGCGGCCGTCTGACGGCGCGCGTCAGCACGCAGATGCCCACCGGCATCCGCGGCTCGCTGTGCGAGGCGATCCCCGGGCTGACGCCCGAGAACGTGCGCGTCGTCGTCGGCGATGTCGGCGGTGGCTTCGGCATGAAGACCGGGATCAATTCCGAAGACATCGTCGCCGCCTATGCTGCGCGCGAGCTGAAGGTGCCGGTGCGCTGGCAGGCCGACCGCAGCGACGAATTCCTCTCGGCGATCCATGGCCGCGACGTGACCAGCCGCGCCGAGATGGCGCTGGACGCGAACGGCAAGGTGCTGGCCCTGCGCGTGCGTTCGCTCGCGAACATCGGCGCGTATGCGACCGGCGCCGGCGTCGCGATCCAGCTGCTGATCGGGCCGTGGGTGCAGACCAGCATCTACGACATCACGACGATCGACCTGCACTTCCTCGCGGTGATGACCAACCGCGGCCCGACCGGCGCGTACCGCGGTGCGGGCCGGCCCGAGGCGATCTACATCACCGAGCGGCTGTTCGACGCGGCCGCGCGCCAGATGAAGCTCGACCCGGCCGAGCTGCGCCGCCGCAACCTGATCCGCCCCGAGCAGATGCCGTATCGCAACGCGATGGCGCAGACCTACGACAGCGGCCGCTTCGAGCAGATCCTCGACGCCGGCCTCGCGCTCGCCGACTGGAACGGCTTCGCGGCGCGGCGCGCGGCGAGCGAAGCAGCCGGCAAGCTGCGCGGCCGCGGGCTGGCGAGCTTTCTCGAATGGACCGGGGGCATGGCGTTCGAAGAGCGCGTGCAGGTCAGCGTCGCAGCCGACGGTTTCATCGAGATCGTCTCGGCCACGCAGGCGATGGGCCAGGGCATCGCGACCAGCTACGTGCAGCTCGCGGTCGACGTGTTCGGTGTCAGCGAGGACCGCATCCGCATCGTGCAGGGCGACACCGACCGCGCGAACGGCTTCGGCAGCGCCGGCTCGCGCTCGCTGTTCACCGGCGGCTCGGCCGTGCAGGTCGCGTCGCAGCGCACGGTGGACGAGGCCAAGGGCCTGGCCGCCGAAGCGCTCGAAGTCGCCGGCGCCGACATCGAGTACCGCGACGGGCGCTTCGCGGTCGTCGGCACCGATATCGGCATCGGCCTGTTCGACCTCGCGGCGCGCCAGCCGCAGCAGCGCATCATGGTCGATTCGACCAGCACCGTCGGCGGGCCGACCTGGCCGAACGCGTGCCACGTCTGCGAGGTCGAGATCGACCCGGGGACCGGCGCGGTCGAGGTCGTGTCGTATGCGTCGGTCAACGACATCGGCCGCGTCGTCAGCCCGACGATCGCGCGCGGCCAGATCGAAGGCGGCGCGCTGCAGGGCATCGGCCAGGCGCTGACCGAAGAGATGGTCTACGACCCGGGCAGCGGCCAGCTGCTGACAGCAAGCTACCAGGACTACGCGATGCCGCGCGCGACGCTGGCGCACGGCTTCAAGACCGAGTTCGATCAGGCTATCCCGTGCCTGGTCAATCCGCTGGGCGTCAAGGGTGTGGGCGAGCTCGGCACGATCGGCGCGACGCCGGCGACCGTCAACGCGGTGATCGACGCGCTGGACCACGCCGGGCACGGGCGGCGTGCCGAAGCGATCCAGATGCCGCTGACGCCGCCGCGT
>Ga0207684_10004467_pt1 | contig 13165 bp, 12 predicted proteins | sample KBSK5501metaG_FD_184342 | JGI IMG/M metagenome (GOLD analysis project Ga0207684, IMG submission 184342) | Corn, switchgrass and miscanthus rhizosphere microbial communities from Kellogg Biological Station, Michigan, USA - KBS K5-50-1 metaG... | ecosystem: Host-associated > Plants > Roots >...
CGTAGAACGCCATCACGTCGTCGCGCCGCGTCGGCCGATCCTGAAACACGAAGACCTTGCGCCGGCCCTCGGCGCGAAGGTCGAGCAGCTCGTATCCCGCGCAGCGCAGGAAACAGGCGAGATAGAAGTCGCGGGTTTCGAACGCGCTCTGTGCCTTGTCGGACTCCCGCATCATCGCTTGTCCAGTTGACACTTTACGGCCTCGCAAAAAAGTTGTCAGACCATGCCCTTCATCGACTGCTGCGCTGGTTCTGCTCGAAGCAGCAGCCCGAGCTTTTCGAGCCGGATGCGCATGGCCGCGCGTGAGACGCCGAACCGGCGTGCGATCGGCTCCGCCACGCTTTCGAAAAGCGCGTCGTCCACCGCATCGGTTTCACCTTTGCCCTGTTCGTGGATCAGGGTCCCGGCACGAGACATGACTTTTTCGTTCGGGCGCAGGTCCGAGAGCAACAGGGGCTTGGTGCGGCCGAGCCGATCCTGCCATTCGGCATGCACCAGCCGGCGCGGCATCAGCAGGCACGAAGCATAGAAATCCGCCTGCCACTCCACCCGCTCCTTGGCCTGACTGGAGCGGCAGATTACGGTTGGTTTCGGAACGTCTGCGAAGAGCGTTTCCTGGTCGCGGTCCGAACGCACGAGACCGCGATGCAGCCGCCAATGTCCACCGCCTTCATGCGCAAGAGTGAAACGATAGCGCCCTTCCATCGCGGGACGCTCCTCGGGATCGAGGCTTTCGTCGATGACGATTTTGCCGCTGTCGAGCCAGATCGCACCGAAGATGTCGGGGTCGAGGCCAAGCCCGCTGCGCGGAACATCGAGCAGCCGGTGCAGGTCATCGAACTCGACGCGAAGCTTCAGGTGCTTCTCGACGATGTCCTCGATCGGGATCGGCGCGCGTATCTCGACGCCCCTGGCGTGGGCGTATTGCGCGAGCAGGGCCTCGGCATCGCGTTCGATGGCGTCGTCGGGCATGTAAGGAACTCGAAGGGTCATCCTCGTTTCATCCTCATCTGCATCGTCGGGCGCGGGCTTCAGCCGCGCCTATTTCTCCTTCGCCCTCTGCGCCTGCCGCGCCAGACGGGCCATGTCCTCGGCCGTCAGGCCCTTGGCCGCCCGCAGAAAATCAGCCATTTCCCGCGGGCGCTCGCGGATGATGTCGGTCAGGTCGGATGCCACGCGGCCCGCCAGCGCCAGCAGCTCGTCCGCGTCCAGCCCGAGAACTCCCGCAATCTTCCTCACCTTGTCTTCGGCCGGCGGAGGGAACTCGTCCCGCTCGACCTTCGACAGGTAGGTCGGACTCACGCCGATTTTTTTCGCCATTTCGCGCAGCCCGATCTCTTTGGCCTCCCGCTCGCGCCGCACCAGCGCGCCGAAACTCTTCCTCCCCGCCATCATCATCGCCGGTTACCTCCGTAAAGTGTTTATTAAACGTATCCGCAAGTCTGTCAAGATGTAGAGTAGAAATCCACAGAGCCACCGCATATCGCGGGGAATGCGCCCGAGTGCTGCCCCGTGCGGGATTCTGCCGCCAAAGGACCAGCGGCGTCGCCGAATAACGGCCAAACCCAGCTCCTGGGGTGGCCGCCGCCAGGTTGAGATCAGGGCTGTTGAAGAAGATGCGCGCGTGCCTGAAAGGGGTAGTCCCGGGCTGGTTCTAACCGCAACCCGCGAAATCGACGCGTGCGGATCGAATAGCGAAACACGCCGCCGAGTCGGTTATGCGGCAAGACGCAACTCTCGGATATCCTCCAAAATCTGCCTGAAGGCTGGCTCTGGGACCCTGCACATGGTTCTATAAGTGTTCAGGAACGGCAGCCATCTGATATCGCACGGCATTTTGCAGAACATCGTTAGACTCGCTCGGCGCAGTTGGGAGAATCTGTTGCCAAAGCGTTCACTTCGCGCGCCGTGCGAGCAGCTGGCGCATCTTGCGACCAATCCGCTTCGGCATGGCGGCTAGAGTGGCTTCGATTTCATCAGCAATCTGCGCGTCGACTGCCGCCTCGCTTTCTTCCTCGATCCTAGCGATCTCATCCTCGGACAAGCCCAGGGTCCGGCAACGCTCTCGCAATAGCTCATCGACGTGAGTTGCCATCGCCCCAAACGTCGCACCATCAGCGTGAGATATTGCCTCCGAATTGTAAACGGCTGACGCCCGGTCAGCGCGCGCTGCGCAGGCTAGCTGCCGCCCAGAGGCGTTGCACTCAATCTTGGTCGCGTGCCGCGCGTGGGACGCCAGTGATAATGATCATCATGTCGTCGTCTGCATCGGCCGGGTGCTTCTTTAGGTACTTTTCGGCCGCTTCTTTCGTACCGAAAACCTTCAGCCGTTTCGGGATATGCGCGGCTCGCTTGCTCTTTGTCCTTGGTGCCAACAGAAATTTGTCTAGCCGCTCGTTGATGCGGTCGATTTTGGCCTCGAAGTTGCCCAGGTAGCGCAGGATCGAGCTGTCAGACCGTCGCCTTCGCCTTTCGATCAAGGCCCTACTCCCTCCGCCAGCTTTTCGCGAACGCCGCCATCGCGGCCTCGAATACTAGCGCCTGTTGGCGAGCGGCAGGACAGTTTGATTAAGGGCCAACGGGTGCCACAGGAGGGCGCGGACGATGAGCGGGACTCCGACGACTAGGGGCAACAGCCAATATGTGAAGTGGGGCATGTCCTTCCACAGCGGCAACTGCTTTCCATTGTCCACGTAGAAGGCGATCAGCATCAGAACGTATGAGAGCCCCATCCCCGTAATGTGTAGCCTCGCCCAGCGAGGCCAGCGCTGCCGAAGCGCGCGGCGGCCAAGCCATGCGGACGCAAAGGACAACGTACCCAAGATAAACAGGTGATAGTTTTCAGCCCAGCGCATGACTGAGAGGAAAGTCATCGACGCAAAGAGCGCGAGCAGGCACCAGTAATAGACCTTGCCAGCCGTCGAATGCCGCCCCCGGCGTTTCTCGCTCAACATCGCCACTGCGCCAGCAACCACGCATGCGAGTCCGAGCGGGATGTGGACTCCCACGATGACTGCGATGAAGACCGGATCGGTCGAGGGAATCTCAATGCCCAGAATGACGGTAGGCTCGCCTGTCATGTGAGCATTGTGCTTATTCTTTTCGCCAAGTCTTCGCGAACGCCGCCATCGCCGCCTCGCGCGTCGCTTCGTAGCCGTGCGTCGGCGTGCGGTCCTCGTGATGCCCGAAGCCGAGCGTCCACATCCACGGCGTTCCTACGGGTGCCGCTGCTGCCTTCATGATGAGTCTCTTATAAAGGTCCTTTATCGTTTCCTTCAAAATTGATGATGTTCTAAGTGTGAAGTAGCTCACACATCCCCACAAAAAACATAGCGCAGAACTGATCAGGTCACGAGCGACCCATCGTCTGTCGAGAGGGAGCGCTTGATATGATTGATATGATCACGGCAGCGCTCGATGTAGGAATAATGACCGGCATTGTCATGTTCGTCGCTTTCGGTCTTATGCTACGCCAATGACGATCTTTGATCGTCATGTTGATGGTCATGTTGCTGGCGGGATGCACCGCAGCGGCCCGCACCGTGGATCCTGACCGGGACGCAAGCTTTTGATTTGCCATGCGCGCTTTTCGCGCCAGTTGGGAAAAAAGCCGCACAATATCAGCGCTAGTCGCAGGACTCTGACTCCGTTAATCTAGGTTCGAATCCTAGTCCCCCAGCCAGCCAGTTTGGTCCTCCATTGGCGCCTGCCCGACTCTGAAAAAATTATCCCGACATTCCGGCGTGTTGGCGAGATACGGCGCGGCCTGTCCTGTGGCGGTTCGGTGGGCAGACCGGTGCCGACCCTGATCGCAGTGAGCTACGTAAAAGCCTATCTAAAGCGCAGCAAAAAGAAGGCACACCGGTCGGCGGACCGCCCAACCGGCTTATTCTCCCTGCGCTCGGCTGAACTCATTCAGCGCCGCTTGATGCAGAACGCGAATTTGAGCCAAGTATCCTTGCGCTTCCGCAATGTAGTGCCCTACGACACCCAGCTCGTCCCGGACTGCAATCTCGCGCGCATGATGCAGGGAGGCTTCAAGGCCCTCGATGCGAAACTCAGCACAAGCGGCAAAGGCATTTCGCTTTTGTACGTCGTCGCTGGTTGACATGGCTCTATCCTCAAGTTTGCCGGAACCTAGCGTCGAGCGGGGCGTCAATCTTTTTGTTTTGCCTCTCCAGATCGCCACGGCCTCGGCAGATTGCTGACGTGACCTGTCTTGGACTGCTGCAATAGTTCTCCAGAGTTGCCTTAAAGGTCCTTGGGCTAGATCTGAATTGTTCTGAATCGGGCTGAATGCCTTCGAACGGACGGATAGACGGCTGCCGCTTCGGGCCCGAATCCTGGCCGGTTTCCTTCGGGTCAGGTCGACCACGTACGAACGGGTCTCAACCGACGCGCCGCATCCGCTCGCTGTGCTGCGCGCGGGCCGCCAACGGCTAGGATGCTGCTGCGACGCCGAGCACAGGTTCCTCGCTATCGCCGACGAAGTGATCGAATAGATCGCTAAAATTCCAATGCTTCCCTGTAAAATTCCGTGATAATTTCCGCGTTCGCGCAGCTGACCGCATCGTCAGCCAATCACCTCGATGAGCGATTCGCATCAGTACGGGAGGAAGCGATGAGATGTCTCGTCTTCGCCTTGGCGCTCCTCGCCGCGGCGGCAACGTCCGCGCGCGCGCAGGACGCCATTCCCGATCTCAAGGGCACCTGGTCGGGAAAGGGCAAGTCGATCGTGTTCGGCAGCCATCCCCACCATCCCGGTTCGCAAACCGCTGCCGATCCGCCGCGCGTGCGCGACATCGAAGCGACCTACATCGTGGAGGGCCAAGAGGGCCGGCTTGCCTGGGGTCGCTCGTCATCCACAGCCGCCAATACTCAAGAGCCGTTCGCGTGGGCGATTGCGAGCGACAACAAGACGATCATCGGCGCCGATATGGACGGCTATTTTCGCATCACCCTCATCTCGCCGGATAGCATAGAAAAATGCTACGCCCACAACGGCACCAGCCCGACCCGTTCGATCGTCGCGACCTGCCACGTGATGAATCGCGTGAAACCGTAGGATTTGTCGCGCCTGCCGAGAGCGCAGCGTGCGCCCAGGCTGCGACGGCCAGCGCCACAGCGGTGGGGATCGTGTATAGGGAAGGCCCCGGCGAGGTTTTCACCGGGGCCTTAGCGCTCCCGTTGGCTCTTTGGGGGGCAGTGGGGCCTTCGGGGAACGCCACAAGGTTATCGCTCGGCGAGCGGTTTGGTTCCCGTCGATGTAAATCGAGCGTTCGCGACCCGCCAGCACGCGCAAAGTGCGGCGAGCGGCTTTGCGCCCATTCGCCGCGCCGAGGCGGCGGCTTGACCCGCAACGATGGCCCGAAAGATAATCCGCTGCATTCGCGCAGGTACGCCGCCCGCGCCATTGCGGAGTTCGCGCTTCTGCTGAATCGGCCTCAGCCATGGAGGACCCGCGATGATGCGCGCAATGGAGCTCGAGCTGCTCGACAGCAAAAAGAAAATGGTCACCGGGGCCTACCTCCGCAACGCGTGGTATGTCGCCGCCTGGTCCGACAATCTCGCCGACGGTCAATTGCTCAGCCGCACGATTCTGAAAGAGCCGATCGTCCTTTTCCGAAAATCGGACGGCCATATCGCCGCATTGCAGGATCGCTGTCCGCACCGATTCGCACCTCTGCATATGGGCAAGGTCGTCGGCGGCGATCGCGTTCAATGCCCCTATCATGGGTTGGAATTCGACTCGTCCGGCGCTTGCGTCCTGAACCCGCATGGAACGAAAAATATTCCTCCCCGCGCCCGCGTGCGCAGCTATCCGGTGACGGAGAAGCACAAGGCGATCTGGATTTGGATGGGTGAACAGCCGCCCGACCTGGCAAAAGTGCCGGACTTCAGCGTCCTCGATAACGTCCCCGAGATGCATGCGACCAAGCGCGACCGAATCACCATTCGCGCCAACTATGAGCTCATCATCGATAATCTGCTCGACTTGAGCCATACCTCTTATCTGCACGACGGCATTCTCGGCAATTCGGACACGGTCGAATCCGAAATCACCGTCGAGCAGGACGGCGACGATGTCATCGTCGGCCGTTACGCCCGCAATGCGACGGCACCGGGGCTATTCGCCATTCTGATGCCGTCGACGCCGGAACGCGTCGACAAGTTCACCCGCATGCGGTGGATGGCACCCAGCAATTTACGTCTGTTGACGGGAATTTGTGCGCCCGGGGCGGTTCCCGAGAGCGGGACCGGTTATCATGCAATCCATATGCTCACTCCCGAGAGCGACAAGACCACGCATTATTTTTTCACCGCGGTGCGGTTCAATGTTTTGACCGCGGACGATCGGTTGAACGCGCAGATCCAGGACAAGATATCGACAACCCGCCGATTCGCATTCGAGGAGCAAGACGCCCCGGTGATCGAGGCGCAACAAGAGATGATCGATGCCGCAGCGACGGCGGTTGATCCGATCATTCTCGCCATCGACGTGGGGCCGGTGCGCTACAAGCAAATCCTGCAAAAATTGATTCATGCCGAGCAGAGGCAATAGGCGATGCGCGCGCCGGAGGAATGGCCGGGCGGATCAGCGTTTAACTCGAAAGGTTGACAAGGTGATCCGCGCCGCCCTCGTCACGGCGCGGTGAGGCCAAGCTCTTCGTGCAAAGAGATGACGGCTCAGCCCAACTCGACCGCCATGCGGCCCTCGAGCACGGGCTCGCTGAAATACGGAAAGCCCAGTCCCGCGCCCAACAGCCGGCGGCCGCGCCGCAGCGCCGCCGCCGCGATGCGGGCATCGAGCGCGGTGCGCGTGAGCGCAGGAAGCTGGCTGGGCTGCCGCACAACCGAGCGTAGTACCGCCAAGACATCCGCCGTGCCGTCGTCGCGCAATCCGAACACTGCCGCCGGCGGAAGCACGCTGTCGGCCGGATCGATGACCGCGCGGCAGGCGGCAAACGGAATCCGGTGCGCGGCGGCGATCCTGGCCGCAACGTGTGATTCGGTGTCGACGGCGACGGCGCCCGTTCGCAGGTGAAGCCGACGTTTTTCCCAGGGCTCCGCGATCGGGGCATCCGTCCCGACGATCTCCGCGTGGACGGCGCTGGGAAGCACCTCGAGCAGTGCGCGCGCCCATCCACGATCGGTTGGAAAGTGCCCCTGCTCGGTCCTGACGCCGGATCCAACCACCCAGTCGCCGGCGTTGAGATCAGGTGCCAATCCGCCGGCAATTCCAAAGCTGATGATGCCCGCAGCCCCCCGCTTCGCCGCCGCCTCGAGCGAGGCGACGAGCTGGGAGGCATGATTGCAGATCACCGCCACGCCCGGACCTAGGGCGATGCGTGCCTCCAGCGCAAGACAGGTGACTGCGACTACGTGCCCCCTAGTCGACATTCAACTCTCGTTCTGTTCGCGTAGCGCGTCCCGCGTATTTCGGCGGTAATCTTCCCCAGAAAGTGAAATTGGTCAACGGCCTTGCCCCCGATCTGCCCAGCCGCGATAACCGCCTCGCTGCGAAGACACGCCCGGCCGGGTGCGGCACCTCGACCTGTTTTTTCCCGCGCTCGGCTGGCCATCCTTCGACCGACTCGGCCTTCGTACGGGCAACTTTATCACTGTTCCTTGGACGCTTTGATGTCCCGCCCACGCCGCTTTTGGTGCGCCCCCAGTGCCATGACCGCCGAGGCGGTGCCTGCTGCCGCAAAGCAGCCAGAATTCGCCATCGCGCACAAGAACGGACCGGGTACAAGCGTCCATTCCGGCTCGATATATGCGACGGGGGCCGCCGAGCTACAATGCCCACGAATGCGCGGGGCGCGCCCACGCGCGCCTATCTCGCAGACCGCTTCCGAGTTCGGAGAAAAAAAGGAACGCTGCACGTGGGGCGATTCGGTCGCGCTCGGATCCGCTTGCGCGATGCGACGCAAGCGAGAAGATGAAGATGCAGGCCGGTCTGGAGAGGAGAAAATCATATGCCCACCTGGACGCCCGATCCAAGTTTTTATCCCTCTCCGCGCCAAGCGGCGAAGGCGCCGCCCGAAACGCTCGCCTACGTCGCCGCCTTCGATCCAGACCGAAAATCCCCTGACCGCATCGCCGTCGTCGACGTGGATCCGAAATCATCGTCGTACTCCAAGATTATCGGTAACGTGGCGGCGACCGAGGTGGGCGACGAGTTCCACCATTTCGGTTGGAACGCCTGCTCGTCGTGTTTGTGCCCGAACGCGCCGCACCCCCATGTGGAGCGACGCTTCCTTGTGGTCCCTGGTTTGCGCTCCTCGCGTGTCTACATTCTCGACACCAAGCCGGATCCGCGGGCGCCGAAAATCGTCAAGGTCATCGAGCCGGCGGAGCTTGCGGACAAGACCGGCTATACCCGGCCGCATACCGTCCACTGCGGACCTGGCGGCATCTATGTCGCGGCCCTCGGAAACAAGGACGGCAAGGCGCCCGGCGGCGTATTCGTCATGGATCACGAGAGTTTCGAGCCCCTCGGCCGCTGGGAGGTCGATCGCGGACCGCAGCAGCTCGGTTATGACGTTTGGTGGCACCTCGGCTACGACACGATGGTCACCAGCGAATGGGGTACCCCCGACACGTTCGAGAACGGCCTCGTTCCGGAAGTTCTGCTCGGCAGCAAATACGGCAGGCGCTTGCATTTTTGGGATTTCACCAAGCGCACGCACCTGCAAGAGATCGATTTCGGCGAAGAACACCAGCTCGTGTTCGAGCTCAGGCCCGCGCACGATCCGACCAAAGCCCATGGCTTCGTCAATTGCGTCATCAGCCTGAAGGATCTGTCCTCCTCGATCTGGACCTGGTATCGCGATGGCAACCGGTGGGCGGTGAAGAAAATCATCTCGATTCCGGCCGAGCCAGCAAATCCCGACGACCTGCCGCCGGTGCTCAAAGGCTTCAAAGCGGTTCCACCGCTCGTGACCGACATAGATCTGTCGATGGACGACCGCTTCCTCTACGTTGCGTGCTGGGGGACCGGCGATCTGCAGCAATACGACGTGTCGGATCCATTCAACCCGAAGCTCACCGGAAAGGTGCGCATTGGAGGGATCGTGTCGCGCGCGACGCACCCGGGCGCGAAGAACGGCAAGCTCAACGGCGGACCGCAGATGGTTGAGGTCAGCCGCGACGGCCGGCGCGTTTATTTCACCAACTCGCTATACGGCGCGATCGATCCGCAGTTCTATCCGGAAGGGATCGACGGCTGGATGGTCAAGCTCGACGCCGGACCCGCGGGAGGTATCGCGTTCGATCCCAAGTTTTTCATCGATTGGCCGAAAGGGCACCGACCGCACCAGGTGCGGCTGCAAGGCGGCGACTGCTCGTCGGATTCCTATTGCTATCCGTGACGCAACCAAATCGGCGCAGGGAGCCGCACCCGCCGCGAGGACCGCATGAGCGCATTCCCTAGCGAGTTCTGGCCGTGGTTGGCGCTCGCGGGCCTTGGTCTGTTTCACGGGCTCAACCCGGCAATGGGCTGGCTGTTCGCGGTCGCGCTCGGCTTACAGCGCGGAAGCCAGCGGATCGTGCTGCTGTCGCTCGTTCCGATCGCGGTGGGGCATGCGGCCGCCGTTGCCGCAGTGCTGCTTGCCGTAGTTGCACTCGGACTTGTCATCGAGCACGCCATGCTGATTCGTCTGGCGGCGATCGTGCTCATCGCCTGGGCCGCCTGGCATGCGCTCTATGGCCATCGGGGGCGAGTGCGGGTCGGGATGCAGACCGGCCTGCTGGGTCTCGTCCTGTGGTCCTTCCTGATGGCGAGTACGCACGGCGCCGGCTTGATGCTGATCCCAGCGTTGCAGCCGATTTGCGCTGCTGCAGGCGCGGCAGCCGAGGCCAGCGCCGACACTCCCCTCGCGCTCGCCGCGCTCGGCGTTCATTCCGCTGCAATGCTCGCAACCATCGCAGCGGTTTCCCTCATCGTCTACCACTGGACCGGGGTCGATTTTCTGCGACGGGGATGGATCAACCTCGACTTGATTTGGGTTGCTGTGCTCGCCACATGCGGGGCCGTTTTACTGTTCGCGTAGCACGATAACGACCCTCGGTTCCCGATGCTCGCCGCAATTGGAGCATTGCGGGCAGCCGAAACTTGGCTCGCTCCCATGATTGTGGTTATCCGCGTCGATGCGAGCGGGCTCGCCGCATTCATTCCCGCCCGGTCTGGCCGCGCCAACGCGCGAACTGCAGCACGCGCTCGCCGTCATCCCGCGTTGCGCCGCGTTCGAGAGCTTCACGGATGGACTTGTCGAGAGCCGATAGCTGGAACGGCTTGCGCAAAATCGCGAACCGGTTTTGCGCCGTTTGCACCACGTCGTTGTAGCCGCTGGTGAGAACAACGGGGATGCGCGGATAGTGGTTGCCGATCTCCTGCGCCAGCGCGATGCCGTTCATGCCGCCGGGCATGACGACGTCGCTGAGAACGAGATCGACCTTGTCGCCGCGCCGCAGCCGGTTCAGCGCGTCGGTGGCGTTTTCCGCGCGCAGGGTCTGATACCCGAGCTGCTCGACGAGAGAAGCGGTGATGTCGGCGACCTCGGCGTTGTCCTCGACCACCAGAATGGTGCCTTGGCCGGGCACGATGGGTTGAGTCGGCGGCGCCTGCACGCTCTCGACCGGCGTCGCCTGCCTGCGCGGCAGATAGATGGTGATGGTTGTGCCGCTGCCGACCGTGCTGGTCGCAACAACGGTGCCGCCCGATTGATGGGAAAAGCCGTAGACCTGCGCCAATCCGAGACCGGTGCCTTTCCCGAGCGCTTTGGTCGTGAAGAACGGCTCGAAAATCCGCGGCAGGACGTCGGGCGCGATGCCGACGCCGGTGTCTGTCATCGCAAGGGCGACGAAGTCTCCCTCAAGCTGATCCACCGCGTCGCTTTTCTTAACGCTCACGTTTCGCGCCGACAGCGTGATTGAGCCCCCGCCGGGCATGGCGTCACGCGCATTGACCGCGACGTTGACGAGCGCCAGTTCGAGCTCCGCGATGTCGACCTCGACCGCCCAAACATCGGCCGGTATGTCGCACTTGAGCTGAACGTTTCCGCGGAGCGAGCCAACCAGCATTTCATGCACGGCGTCGATGCGTTCCTTGAGGTCGGTGACGACAGGGTTGAGCGGCTGGCGTCGCGAGAACGCCAGGAGCTGACGCGTCAAGCTCTCGCCGCGATTGGCGGCCGAATGCACCGCGTCGATCGCCTGCAGATGCTTGGGATCGGTCAGTCGGCGGCGCAGAAGCTGCGCGTGACCGCTGACGATCATCAACAGATTGTTGAAATCGTGCGCAATGCTGCCCGTCAATTGGCCGAGTGCTTCCATCTTCTGAGACTGCGCGAGCTGCTCCTGCGCCCGCTCGAGCGATGCTTGCGACTCGCGTCGCTCGGTAATGTCGCGTGTAATATTGACGAACCCGACGAGGGTGCCCGCCTCGTCGCGAACCGCCTCGATGACGGCGCTCGCCCAGAACAGACTCTTGTCGCGCCGTACGCGCCAGCCTTCGACGGCGCATTTGCCCTCGTAGGCGGCCACATGGAGCGCCCGCGCGGGCTCGCCACGGTGTTGCTCCTCCTCGGAGTAGAACCGGCTGAAATGCTGCCCGACGCTTTCCGCCGCGGTGTATTGGTGAATGCGCTGCGCCCCCATGTTCCAGTTGGTGATGTGACCGCCGCGGTCGAGCATGAAAATCGCGTAATCGGTGACGCCTTGGATGACCGTGCGGAAGCGCCATTCGCTCTCCATCAGCGCCTCTTGCGCCTTGCGGCGCTCGGCAATGTCGTGCTTGAGCGCCGCTTCGACGCGCTTGCGCTGCTCGATCTCACCATGAAGGACCGCGGTCGCCTGCTTGAGGGTCGCCGTGCGTTCCTCGACCGTTTCCTCAAGCTCGTCATGCGCGCGCTGCAAATCCTCTTCGGCGCGCCGACGGTCGGTCACGTCCTCCGCGACCACCATGAGGTGACGCACGGCGCCGCCGCGATCCGTGATAGCCGACACGTTGTTGCGGACCCACAAGCGCGAACCATCGGGCAACACGTTTCTCGTCTCGATGACGAATCCCTCTCCGGTGTGGGCGGCTTGCCGGATAAGGTTGCGCAGGTAGGGTAAGTCCTCGGGCTCGGTCAGATCTTCGATTCCCATCTGCAGCAGTTGCGGCGCCGGACGCCGAACGATGCCGCAAAAGCCATTGTTCACCAGGATGAAACGCCCCGCGGCGTCGATTTGGGCGATGCCCATGCCGGACTGGCTGAACATCGCGCGGAGCGTGTGCTCCTGCTGGCGCAACTTGGTTTCGATGCGTTTTCGCGCCGCGACATGCGCACTCAAAGCGAGGCTCGCAACCGAAATGCTCAGCATGAAGGCGATCAGCAGCACGAACGCATCATCGACGGACGCGCTCGCGAATGGCCCGCCGCCCGCCAACGCGCCCCAGGCGGCAAAGCACGACAGAATGAACAGGGCGGTGGCGGTGTCGCGCTCTCCGCATCGCAGCGCGGCCCACAACAGCGGCACCGCCGCCAGGAACGCCAACGCGCTCCTGGTCACGCTCTGCTCGATGAGCGGACTGAAGGCGATGAGGCCCACGGCACTTGCGGCGACAATGGTGGCGACCAAGGCCAAGACCTTGTCAAAATTGAAGGCGCGGAAATCGGTGATCGCCCACAGCACCACGACCGGCGTGATCACCAGCACGCCCGCCGCGTCACGAAGCCACCAGGTGACGCCGATGGCGATGAAGTTCCCCCAGTCGACGGCTCCGGCGAGATAGAGACTGCCGGCGCCGACGAGCGCGCCGATCATCGTGCTGGGCCCCAGACCGACCAAGGCGAATTTCGCCACTGCGGCCGCGGTATCGAAGGTTCTGCGGCCCTGCGACCAGGCGTTGATCAGATAGCCGCCAACGATCGCCTCAAGCGCGGCGCCCGCGGCTGCGCCCAGGGACAGCAACGTCGAGTCGGCAACGCTCGCATCGGCAATATCGATCGGCGCGCCGACGAAAAATGCTGCCACAAAGATCGCTGGCCAAACGCGCAAGCCCCGCAACAGCACGGCGGCCAAGGCAAAGCCGGTGGCCGGCCAGATGGGGATAGCACTCGAGTAGATCGAAGCCAGCGTCAGGCCGGCTTTCGCCAGAACAAAATAGCAGGAGCCG
>Ga0207684_10004468_pt1 | contig 13165 bp, 16 predicted proteins | sample KBSK5501metaG_FD_184342 | JGI IMG/M metagenome (GOLD analysis project Ga0207684, IMG submission 184342) | Corn, switchgrass and miscanthus rhizosphere microbial communities from Kellogg Biological Station, Michigan, USA - KBS K5-50-1 metaG... | ecosystem: Host-associated > Plants > Roots >...
CAGGGTCGACGGCAGCAGCGCAGGAACCCCGAAAAGCCCGTTCCACGTCCATAGGGCCCCCCCGGCCAGGCATAGCAGCACGATCAGTCCAATGGCCGTGCCCAGACATCCGAGGCAGCCAAGCCGCATCGCTCCTGGACCGTATCATCAGCTCGCCCCCGACCAAAGCTTCCGATTTAACTGCCATTTATGGATAGTCTTCCAGTTAGTTGACAGGCCCACGCTCAGCATATATAAGTCATGTAGGCTTAGATCCAAGCAGGGGCGGTAGGCCCGAACATAGGAGGAAGACTCATGGCGCTGATTCGATTCCGTCCGTTCTCGCAGGAGCTGTCTAGCGACTTGACCGACATCCATGCCCAGGTGAATCGATTCTTCGACGGATTTCTGGGCCAGCCGACTGGCTCGGGGAAGATCGAGCGGGTGTGGGCTCCCACCGCGGACATGTACGAGACCAAGAACCAGTTCGTGGTCAGCACGGAGCTGCCAGGGCTCAGCGAGAAGGACATTCATCTGTCCCTGACCGACGACGTGCTCACCATCAAGGGCGAGCGACAGTGGACCGGCGATGCCGAGGAGGCGAGCCATCACCGTCGTGAGCGTTGGTTCGGCAAGTTCGAGCGCGCGTTCTCGCTGCCCGCTCCAGTCAATGCCGGGCAGGTCAAGGCGACCTACCGAGACGGGGTGTTGACGGTGAACCTTCCGAAGGCGGAAGAGAACAAGCCGAAGGAAATCAAGATCGAGGCGGCCTAGCACGCTCGATACAGTGCCGGCGGGCCCGGGCGCGATCGCTCGGCGCCCGGCGGCGCGGCGACCTGATCCAGACACTCAGACAGGAGAGAACACGACATGGCGAAGGTGATCGGCATCGACCTGGGTACGACGAACTCGGTGGTAGCGGTGGTGGAAGGCGGAGACCCCGCCGTCATCGCCAATCAGGAAGGGAGCCGCCTGACGCCTTCCGTGGTGGCGTTCACCAAGGAGGGCGAGACCCTCGTGGGGCAGGTGGCCAAGCGTCAGGCCATCACCAATCCCGACAACACGATCTTTTCCATCAAGCGCTTCATGGGGCGGCGGTACGACGAGGTCCTCAACGAGATCAAGCTGGTGCCCTACAAGGTGCTCAAGGCCAAGAACGGTGACGCTCGTGTGGAGAGCCGTGGGAAGGAGTACTCGCCGCCGGAGATCTCCGCCCTCGTGCTGCGCAAGCTGAAGGAGGCGGCCGAGGCGTACCTGGGCGAGAAGGTGACCCAGGCGGTCATCACCGTCCCCGCCTACTTCAACGACAGCCAGCGCCAGGCCACCAAGGACGCGGGCGCCATCGCCGGTCTCGAGGTCCTGCGGATCGTCAACGAGCCGACCGCGGCCGCGCTCGCCTACGGGCTCGACAAGAAGAAGGACGAGACGGTCGCGGTGTACGACCTGGGCGGCGGTACCTTCGACATCTCGGTCCTGGAGATCGGCGAAGGCGTGGTGGAGGTCAAGGCCACCAACGGGGACACCCACCTGGGCGGTGACGACTTCGACCAGCGCGTGATGGACTGGATCGCGGACGAGTTCAAGCGGGAGAACGGCATCGACCTGCGGAAGGATCGCATGGCGCTCCAGCGGCTCAAGGAGGCGTCGGAGAAGGCCAAGTGCGAGCTGTCGACCACCGTGCAGACCGAGATCAACCTCCCGTTCGTCACGGCGGACGCCACCGGGCCCAAGCACCTGGTGCTGACGCTCACCCGGGCGAAGCTCGAGTCCCTGGTGGCCGACCTGATCGAGCGCAGCCTGACTCCCTGCCGTGAGGCGATGCGCCAGGCCGGGGTGAACCCCGGCGACATCGACGAGATCATCCTGGTGGGCGGCCAGACCCGGATGCCCAAGGTCCAGGAAGAGGTCAAGAAGCTCTTCGGCAAGGAGCCGAACCGGACCGTCAATCCGGACGAGGTGGTCGCGCTGGGCGCGGCGGTACAGGCGGCGGTCCTCACCGGCGAGGTCAAGGACCTGCTGCTGCTGGACGTGACACCGCTGTCCCTCGGCATCGAGACCCTGGGTGGGGTCATGACCAAGCTGATCGAGGCGAACACCACGATCCCCACCAAGAAGGCGGAGACGTTCACCACCGCCTCGGACAGCCAGCCCTCGGTGGAAGTCCACGTGGTGCAGGGTGAGCGACCGATGGCGCGCGACAATCGCACCCTCGGGCGTTTCCATCTGGACGGGATCCCGCCCGCGCCCCGGAACGTGCCGCAGATCGAGGTGACGTTCGACATCGACGCCAACGGCATCCTGAACGTCTCGGCGCGCGACAAGGCGACCGGCAAGCAGCAGAACATCACGATCACCGCCTCTTCCGGCCTCAGCAAGGAAGAGATCGACCGGATGAAGCGGGAGGCCGAGACGAACGCGGCCGACGATGCCCGTCAGCGCGAGAGCATCGAGGTCAAGAACCAGGGTGACTCGACGGTCTACAACACCGAGAAGATGCTCCGCGACTACGGGGACAAGGTCGACGCCACCGACAAGCAGGCGGCCGAGACCGCGCTGGCCGAGCTGCGGGAGGCGCTGAAGACAGACGATCTGGAGCGGATCAAGAAGTCGCAGGAGGCGGTGACCCAAGCGTCGCACAAGCTAGCCGAGGCGATGTACAAGGACGCCCAGGCCAAGACCCGGCCGGGAGCCGCGGGCGCGCCCCAGCCCGGCGCCGCCGCCGATGGTGGTGCGCCGAAGGGCGATGTGGTGGATGCCGAGTTCGAGGATCTGGGAGAGAAGAAATAACGCCGGGCCAGCACGGACGGCATTGAGGAGCGCGGGGCTCGCGCGGTCGCGTGAGCCCCGCGCGTGACCATGCGCGACTACTATGCGGTGCTCGAGGTGGAGGCCGGCGCGACCGCGGCGCAGATCCGGCGCGCCTACCAGCGTCTGGCGCGCCGGTACTCCCCGGACGTCAACTTGTGGGAGCGCGAAGCGCGCGGGCTGTTCGAGGAGATCGCCGAGGCGTACCGCATCCTGAGTGACCCCACGACCCGGACCGTCTACGATCGCCACGGGGCCCAGCCGGCTGGCCCTGCCCGGGCCGGCACGAACGAGGGGCGCCGGGGGGATGACGTCCACGTTCCGGTCGAGCTGTCGTTCCACCAGGCGGTGGCCGGAGTCGAGGTGGATGTGCCGGTCGACCGGTTGTCCCCGTGCGTGGCCTGCGGAGCAACCGGGGCGGCTCCGGGAGCCGAGCCGAGCGCGTGCTCGCACTGCGGCGGGCTCGGCACCGTCTGGCGTGAAGCCTCCGGGCAGGGTGCCCGGTGCCCCGCCTGTGACGGTGCCGGCGCGCGGGTGTCCGCGCCCTGTTCGGCGTGTCGGGGCCGCGGGGTCTCGCCGAGCCGTGCGTCGATTCACGTCCTGCTACCCCCGGGTATGGACACCGGCGCCCAGCTGCGGGTCGCGGGAGAGGGTCACGCCGGCCCGTTCGGCGGGTCACGGGGAGATCTGATCGTCGTCGCCCGCGTCCACGAGGATCCGAGATACACCCGCAAGGGGGACAACCTGTACTGCGAGGTACCCCTGACGCTGGTGGAAGCGGTGCTGGGTAGCCGGGTGCGCGTCCGGGGAGTGGACGGTGTCGTGGACCTGGCGATTCCTCCCGGGACCCAGAGCGGCCAGACGTTTCGGCTGCGCGGCAAGGGAGTCCGGCGCCTGGCGACCGACGGCCGGGGCGACCTCTACGTCACCACCCGGGTGGAGATCCCGCGCGACGTCGACACCCGAACCCAGGAGATGTTCCGAGAGCTGGGGCGCCTGCTTCCCGGGCGGCCCGCCGTCGAGAACCCGGGGAGCGCGCGGGAATGACCGAGCGAAGCCGGCCCCTTTACATGATCGGGGTGGTCGCGGAGATGGTGAAGATCCATCCCCAGACCCTCCGGATGTACGAGAAGAAGGGGCTCATCCGTCCGAGCCGTACCGAAGGGAAGACGCGGATGTACTCGGCGGAGGACGTCGAGGAGATCGCCCGCGTCACCCGGCTCGCGCGCGACCTCGGGGTGAATCTCGCGGGCATCGAGATCATCCTAAAGATGAGGCGCCGGATGCTCGACATGCAGGCGCGGATCGAGGAATTGACCGATCACGTACGGGGTGACATGGCGGAAGTGCGGGACGAAGCGCGGCGCGGCAAGGGCGAAGCGCTCGTCCGGGCGGCATCGAGCCAGCTCTCCCCCGTCGATCTCTTTTGAGGGAAAGGAAGGCCATCACCATGGCAGACGACAAGGTGTTCACCGCGAGCGCCGATCCGCGGAACGCGAGTGCTCCCGTTCCCGACCAGGTTCCGATCCTGCCGTTGCGTGACACCGTGCTGTTTCCGCAGTCCGCCCTGCCGCTCGGCGCGGGGCGCGAGTCCTCGGTGCGCCTGCTCGAGGACGTGGTCCGGGGGAACCGCCTGATCGGGGTCTTCACCCAGCGGGACGCCTCGACGGAGGATCCGCAGGAGGCCGATCTGCATCGGATCGGGACCCTCGCGACCGTGCACAAGATCCTCAAGCAGCCGGATGGGACGGTTCGCCTGGTCGTCCAGGGACTGCATCGCATCCGTATCGTCGAGATGTCGCAGGTGCGGCCTTACCTGGTGGCCCGGATCGCGGAAGAGCCCGAGCTCTCACCGCCGGCCGGCGACCTGGAGACGGAGGCGCTCGCGCGGAACGCGGTCAACCTCTTCCGCCAGGTGGTCGAGCTGTCGCCAATGCTGCCCGACGAGCTCGCGACCGTCGTGGAGAACGTCACCCAGCCCGACCGGCTCGGCGATCTCATCGCGGCGACGCTCCCCGCGCTGACGACCCAGGCCAAGCAGGAGCTCCTGGAGACGCCCGACGTCAAAGCGCGCCTGGCGCGGTTGGTCGCGGTGCTGACCAAGGAAGCGGAGGTACTGGCCCTCGGGTCAAAGATCCAGTCGCAGGTCGAGTCGGAGGTCGGCAAGAGTCAGCGCGAGTACTACCTCCGGGAGCAGCTCAAGGCGATCCAGAAGGAGCTCGGCGCGACCGACGACCGCACCCAGGAGCTCGATGAGCTCCGGGAGAAGGTCGAGGCGGCCGGCATGACCGAAGAGGCCAAGAAGGAGGCCCTGCGCGAGCTCGACCGGCTCAGCAAGATGCCACCCGCCGCCGCGGAGTACACGGTGGCGCGGACGTACCTCGACTGGCTGCTCGCACTGCCGTGGAGCAAGCAGACGACTGACAACCTCGACATCGCAGAGGCGCGTCGGGTGCTGGATGCCGATCACTCCGGCCTGGAGAAGGTGAAGGACCGGATCCTCGAGTACCTGGCCGTCAAGTCGATGCGCCCGGCCGGCAAGGACCCGATCCTGTGCTTCGTGGGCCCTCCCGGAGTGGGCAAGACCTCGCTCGGTCGTTCCATCGCGCGGGCTCTCGGGCGGAAGTTCCACCGCATCTCGCTCGGCGGCATGCGGGACGAGGCGGAGATCCGCGGTCATCGGCGGACCTACATCGGAGCCCTGCCCGGCCAGATCATCCAGGGCCTGCGGCGCGCCGAGTCGAAGAACGCGGTGCTGATGCTGGACGAGGTCGACAAGCTGGGCATGGACTTCCGCGGCGACCCCGCCTCGGCGCTGCTGGAGGTGCTCGATCCGGAGCAGAACGTCGCCTTCCGGGACCACTACATCGACGTGGCCTTCGACCTGTCCAAGATCCTCTTCATCACGACCGCCAACGTGCTGGACACTGTGCCGGCGCCGCTGCGGGACCGGATGGAGATCATCGAGATCGCGGGCTACACCGAGGAGGAGAAGGTCGCCATCGCTCGGACCCACCTGGTGCCGAAGCAGATCGCCGATCACGGCATGATCGACGGCGAGCACATCCGGTGGACCGACGCCGCCGTGCGCCGCCTGGTGCGGAGCTATACGCGCGAGGCGGGCCTGCGCAACCTTGAGCGCGAGATCGCGGCCATCACCCGCAAGGTGGCCAAGCGACGGGTCGAGGGGCACGTGCCGTCGGTGGAGGTGACGGAAGCGCTCGTCGGCGAGCTGCTGGGCGCCCCGAAGTACGAGCACGAGGAGTTGGAGGAGCGGACGCGTATCCCCGGCGTGGCGGTCGGCATGTCGTGGACGCCAACCGGTGGCGAGATCCTGTTCATCGAAGCCACCAGGATGAAGGGCAGCAAGAGCCTGACCCTGACCGGCCAGCTGGGCGATGTCATGAAGGAGTCCGCCCAGACCGCGCTGTCCTGGGCTCGGTCTCACGTGTCGGAGCTCGGCGTCCGCTCGGACTACTGGGACACGTCTGACATCCACATCCACGTGCCGGCGGGTGCGATCCCGAAGGATGGCCCGTCAGCTGGTGTCACCATGGTGACGGCACTCGTTTCCCTGATGACTCAACGGCCCGTGCGCTCAGATCTCTCCATGACCGGCGAGGTGACATTATCTGGCCGTGTGCTGCCCGTCGGGGGCATCAAGGAGAAGGTGCTCGGAGCACGTCGGGCTGGCGTGAGGGTCGTTATCTTGCCGAAAAGGAATGAGAAAAACCTCCTGGAGGACGTCCCGAGCCAGGTGCGTGATGGGATGACCTTCCACCTGGTGGATACCGTGGATCAGGTGTTGAATCTGGCCTTGGAGGAGCCCATTCCCAAGGACAATCGCATCCGGGAATCGCTGCTCCAGGCCCGAAACTGATCAGTAAGATACTGAAGTAGAAGGAGCCAGAGGCCGCCCACATGGGGCGGCCTCTCGGCTGCTCGGCGCCCCCTGGCACGCCTCTTGGACCTCAGGGGATCGTGCTCCCCAAGACCTCTCTTCTCGCGGGTGTAACCCTGGCCGCTAGCATCTGGACCACAGGCATGGCGGCCGGCGCCGACACCTATCGCCTGACCGATGGGGACGGCGTCGTCCACCTGACGAATGCTCCGACCGATCCGAGATACCGTGGGCTTCCAGTGGTGTCAGGTACCGCAAGCGGATGGCTCCGCATGACCGAGACCTCGCAGCACCAGTTCTCGGCCGACATCCGGGAGATCTCGTCTCGGCACGGTGTGGACCCGCTGCTCGTCGAGTCGGTGATCCGTGCCGAGTCGGCGTTCAATCCCAGTGCGGTTTCGCGCACCGGCGCGCGCGGGCTCATGCAGCTCATGCCCAAGACCGCGGTCATCCTGGGAGTGCGCGATTCCTTCAACCCACGCGAGAACATCGAGGGTGGCGTGCGCCACCTACGCTATCTCCTTGATCGCTATCCGGGCAACGTCTCCCTCGCGGTCGCGGCCTACAACGCGGGCGAAGGGGCGGTCGATGCTCATCGCGGCATCCCTCCGTACGCGGAGACCCAGCAGTACGTGCAGCGTGTGCTCCAGACCGGCACCGCGTGGTCCGGGCGCAGTGTGGGTCCGCTCCCCAAGTCGGTCTACCGGTATCCCGGCCCCAACGGCTCGGTGACGTACAGCAATCTGCCGCCCGGCAGTCGCCTCACCGTCGCCCGCTAGCCAGTCCGCGTAGCCCGACCAGCCGATCAGTCGGGTCGGGGCCAGATCAACTCCAGGAAGCGGTCGAGCAGGCCCTCCTTCACGAACAGCTCGGTGGCTTCACCGGTGGCGTGCCGATCCATTCCCCAGAGTGCGGCCCGCTTGCCCTGCTCGTGGTTCATCTGGATGAAGATCTGCTGGTCCCGCGTGAAGGCGAGGGGAAGGTCCTCGTAGATCTGGGCGGTGAACGCGTTGACCGCGGGACCGCCGATCGAGATGGCGGGGAACATCTCCGCCATCTCCTGATTGAGCATCCACATGTCGGTCACGACCACCGCACTGCGGTCCGCCGATCCCTGGCAGCGAGAACCGATCGCGCGCTTCAGCTCATAGGCGATCGGCCGGTCCTCCTCCTCGGGGAGGATGCCGTAACCGACCACCAGAAGCACCGTGTTCCGGACGTCGAAGTACCGGGACATCAGCGAATCAAGCGGGCGAGCTCCCGGAAGTCATCGGAATCGGCCTGTCGCAGCAGCTGGAACAGGGCGGTTTCGGTGGTGGTGACGACCGCTCCGGCCTGACGAAGCTGGTCCATGGCGAGGCGCCAGTTCGCCTGAGTCCGCGAGGTGACCGCGTCCGCCACGATGTGAACCCCGTAACCGGCGGCCAGCAGGTCGAGGGCCGACATCAGCACGCACACGTGGGCTTCGATGCCCCCGAGCAGGACTTGGCGGGCACCGCTCGCAGTCAGACGGCTCCGGAACGCCTCGACTCCCCAACACGAGAACGCGACCTTCTCGATCGGCTCGAGCCCGGTCGGCAGGGCCGCCTTCATCTCCGGCAGGGTGTGCCCGAGCCCCTTGGGATACTGCTCGGTCGCCAAGGTCGGCAGCTGAAGGCGCTGGGCCGTCGCGGCGAGGACCTTGAGGTTCCGCATCACTTCCTCGCGATGATCCGAGTCCATCGCAGGGAACAGCCGCTCCTGCACGTCGATCACGATCAGGGCGGTGTGCTCGCGCTCGAGGACCATGGAATGGGACGCTGATGCCGTCGCGGATGGGCTGCCGGTCTGGGTCATCGGATCCTCCGCAGGTGACGGTCTGAAACCGCCGCCATCCTCTCACATCTGCGGGCGGAGGCAAGCCGTCGGCGTCCTCAGCGGGCGCGGTCGAGCGTGCGGTATTGGATGGCCTCGGCGACGTGCTCGGTAGTGATGGCGTCGGCTGAGGCCAGGTCGGCGATGGTGCGGGCCACGCGGAGGAGACGGTCGTGGGCCCGTGCGGAGAGTCCCAGGCGGGTGACGGCCAGGCCGAGCAAGCGCGCGGCGTCGGGCGGGAGCGTGCAGATCCGGCGGGTCTGGCGCCCCGACATGCGCGCGTTGGCGTGGATGGTGGTGCCCGCGAACCGGGCGACCTGTCGGGCGCGCGCCGCGACGACGCGGGCCCGGATGGCGGCGGAAGGCTCGCCCGCGGCGCTGGCGGTCAGCTCGGCGTGGGACAGCGCGGGGATCTCCAGATGGAGATCGATGCGGTCGAGCAGGGGGCGGGAGAGGCGACCCAGGTAGCGTACGCGCTCCGGCGGGGAGCACGCGCAGGCGGGCAGGGAGGGACAGCCGCGGCGGCAGGGGTTGGCGGCGGCGACGAGCTGGAAGCGGGCCGGGAAGGCTACGGTGCCGGCGGCCCGGGAGACGACGACGCGCGCGTCCTCCAGCGGCTGCCGCAGCGCCTCGAGCACCCGGGTGGAGAACTCGGGCAGCTCGTCCAGGAAGAGGACGCCGTGGTGCGCCAGGCTGATCTCTCCAGGATGCGGGACGCCGCCGCCGCCGATGAGGCCGGCCTCCGAGGCCGTGTGGTGCGGGCTGCGAAACGGCCGCACCCCGAGCAGGCCTTGACCGGGCGACAGCAGGCCGGCGACGCTCCACACGGTGGACGCCTCGATCGCTTCCTCCAGCGAGAGCGGCGGCAGGATGGAGGCGACACGGCGGGCCAGCATCGTCTTGCCGGTGCCGGGCGGCCCGATCATCAAGACGATCGGTTCGATTCCTACCGGCTCGTGGTGGACATCCAGTGAGGCAGGAGGCTTGGGCCGATTCCCACGCCCGCGGCCCCGGCCGGCCGTTCCCGAAAGGCCGCTCCCCCAACCCCGGCGGCCGTCCACGCGGTCTCATGACCTATGTCCGCGCTCAGACCAAGGACGGCGTGCTGCTCGCTGACTTCATGCTGAGCGTGATGAACGATCCGAACGGGAAGGTGGCGCAGCGCATGGAAGCGGCGACCTGGCTCGCGGACCGCGGCTTCGGGAAACCGGCCCAGCTGCTCGAGCACGGCGGGGATCCCGATCACCGGGCGCCGATCGTGCTGAGGTGGGGTGATGTGGGTGGCGACTAGGAGGGCCGACATGCCCACGGACACTGACCGACCGGACCCGCGAGGCCGCGGAACGACGTCCACGCTGGCTCAGAACAGCGAAGAACAGCCAGCCGAGGCGCCCCACGGGAGCGCCTCCCCAAGCAGGCCGGGCAGTCGTCTGAACCCGAGGCCGGTACGGGCTCCAGGCGTCCCGAGACGCCGCGCTGGCCGGCGGCAGGCACCGCCACCCCGTTGAGAACAACGGCGAAACAACGAGGCGGCGTCACCGGCAAGGGCTTCCTGCCGGGCCGCAGCGGCAACGAAGGAGGACGGCCCGCCGGCGACGGCCTCATGCGCAAGCGCCTGCTCGCGTCCTTCCACCAGAACGAGGCGGCGGCGATGGCCGCGATGGCGCGCCGGTGGGGCAATCCGCGCTACGTGCAGGACATGTGGGAACTGCTGGCCAAGCTCGAGGGCGAGCTCACCAAGGACGTGGCCAAGGGCGAAGCCCGAGCGATCCAGTTTATCCAGGTGACGACCGACGGGGTCCACCGCCTGGATCCCGACGCCTTCCGCGCCGCGGCGGCGAAGCGGATTACAGGGCCGGCTGTGAACGGCCCTGGAGAGTCGGCGGCGGCGCCACGATGAACGGCAGGTCCAGGGGCCCCGATTGAGCACTGGGCCGGAGCCGCGCGGTGCAGCCCGCGCCGTGACCGCGCCCGTCGACGACCTGGCGCGGAGTGAGGCCCTGCTTACCGCCGTGGGTTTCTCGTTCATCCCCCTCGCCCAGCCCATCGCGGGGGCGTGGGATCTGCTCGCGGTGAGCCCGCGGGGCCTGCCGCTCATCGCCGCGCGCTCAGAGACGCCGAACGTCATCGGGACGACCTACCGGGCCCTCCCCGGGTTCCCTCCGTCCACGGTCCGCCTGATCCTGGTCTGGGGCGCCGGCCCCCTTCCGAAGGCCACCACCCTCTAGGAGCCCCCCCGTGCCAGCCCCCACTACGGTCCCGCCAGACCGCCCAGAAGGCGTACGTACGGCGCCCCCGCCATCTCTGGTAGGCTCGCGCTGCCTGGTGTGCCAGGAGAGACGGTCCTTCGAGGTCGGCAGACTGTCTGCTCCGGACGGTGCCGAGCGAAGCGCTGGCGTGAGACCCAAGCGAGCAGGGACCCCGAGATCCGGGCCGCCCTTGAGGCAATCGCCCAGCTGGTGCAGGTCACGCTCGGACGGCTGGAGAAGGGGGGCCCTCCATGTGCCCACAGCGGACGTTCTTCCCGAGGACAAGGCCCGGGCTCGGATTGATCAGGTGGCGCCAGAAGCTTGCGGTAGTGTCGTGCGTCCTCCTGTCCTGCCTGATAGCCCTTCAGACACCCGCGCTGGCGCTTGCCATCTACGATTCCTTGGTCCAGGTTTCGGTCTCGGCCCCCGGGCCGTTACCGCCCGGCACGAGTATCTCCTTCATCCCCGGCGGTGTCGCATCTGGTTCGCCGGGCTTTGGCGGTAACGCCCTTGCCACAGCCGCTGCATCAGTGTCGCCGCTCAACACCGCAACGGCACTTGTGACGGGCTTCGCCAGCAAGCCGGGTTCCTCCTTCGCTGTCTCTACTGCCAGCGCAGTGGCCCTTGCGACCATAGTTAATCTGAACGCCTCGACAGTGACCTTTCCATTGACTTTCTCTTTTATTCGGAATTTTAGTACGTCTACGATTCCGTTCGGCGGTCAAAGCGAGTCGGCAGGCATAGTCGCGTCCATTCAAGCGGACCTCCGCGAGGAACGTTCCCTATTTGGTAACTCCAGCTTTCCCTGTTTGATGTTTGAGGCCACTTCTTCGGCAAGCAATTGCAACAGCTTCGATTCCGGTTCGGATAACTTCTTGTTTGGGCTGACACCTGGGGCGCATCTCCTGGAGCTTGTCGTCAGTGTGAATGCCGAGGCTACGTCCTCCTCTCCCGTTAGTCCGACGCCAGAACCGGCCTCCCTCCTTCTCTTGGGTACGTCGATGGCCGGGCTGGGGCTAGTACGCTGGAGACGACGCAGTCACAGCTAGTACCCGAAACGGACGGCGGCACTCGACCCTGGAGCCCGCGCCCCTGCTGCTCTTCGCCACGACGGGCGCGGGCCTCGGTCTGGTCCGCTGGCTCCGTCGCGGACGACAGCATGCCGCGCGTAAGCCGCCGCCGGCGGCTCGGGGACCGCGGAAGCCATTGCCCGAGGAGCTAGCCCGCGACGCCATCGCGCCCGAGGAAGTGGCCCTGGGCGGCAAGGTGCGGATGACGTTCCGCGTGGTGTTGCCCCGTCAGGTGGCCGAAGCCCTGGCCGCCCGGGCGATCCGGGAGGAGAAGAACATCGTGGCCCTGGTGACGGAGATCCTGGAGGCGGCCGGGCAACCCGAGTGATCTGCTATGCCCTCTATGCGGTTGCCAGCTGCTGAAATGACCGCCCCGACCGCGAGCAACTCAAGGGAGGGCGACCATGAACGAGCCGGACATTGAATACCGCGGCCACTACATCGTCGTCCAGTCGTCCGAATCCGACAGCAAGCGGTGGCGACCGAAGGCTCTCGTGTCGATCTACCACAGCGGGACGGTGCATCGGAAGATCGTCGTCGCGCCAATCGAAGTGCTGTTCGACTCTGAAGACGCCGCCGACACCTTCTCGCTTGCCATGGCGAAGAAGTGGATCGACGACAACGCTGGAAGCCCGATGCCGTAGAAGCAAGACACCCCCGGGGTGCGCGAACACCCACGGGGGCTGAGGCCCACCACCCCCACCCGAGAAGGAGGAGAGACGATGAGCGAGACCGAGTATAGCGCCGGACCCCCGAATCCGAGCATCAGATCGGGGCTCGCGAGCTCATCGCCGACCTGGAGCGCCGGATCGCGGAGCTCGCCGACGTGGTGGCCCAGCGCCCGCCCGCGGGAGAGGACCGACCGGAGGGACCGAGATTTCTGTGGCAGACCGACCGACACCAGGAAGGAGGGACTTGATGGCCGAGAAGAAGACATCCCAACGCGTCGGCATTGAGCGAATGATTGAAGGCGGAGATCTCCCGATCGCTGCCGGTCCAGTGATGCTGGATGTTCCCACTTCTAGCAACCCGACTCCTGCGCTCACCGTGAGCCAGGGAGCGTGCGCCAATGCCGGGGACTGGTGTTCTGAGGGGCCCGTGACGGCCTTGCTCGGCTGGAGGCGAAAGCTCTGCGACTCGTGCTATCGCGAGTGGCGAAGCGTGGTGCTTGGCATATGATCGCCGCGGCCATCAACGCCCGCATCTCGGTCGCCCTCGTCTGCTGGTTGCTCGGCGGCGCCACCTCGGCTTCGGCGCGGGCCCCGAGGCGATGTCTTGGACTCCCACCCGCGCTCGCCCTCGCGGTA
>Ga0207684_10004469_pt1 | contig 13164 bp, 9 predicted proteins | sample KBSK5501metaG_FD_184342 | JGI IMG/M metagenome (GOLD analysis project Ga0207684, IMG submission 184342) | Corn, switchgrass and miscanthus rhizosphere microbial communities from Kellogg Biological Station, Michigan, USA - KBS K5-50-1 metaG... | ecosystem: Host-associated > Plants > Roots >...
AGCGGCTCGTCCGAAGTGTGCTTTCGCGAGAGTCCGCAGGATTGCGGGATTTGTCTCCGTTCAGATAAAGTGCTTGCTCTAAGAAGAAATGAAAATAAGTCCCACGTTATCGGAGAGACCGTACTATGCCCCCCGGATTGGATAATCTAAAACACATCGTTGTCTTGATGATGGAAAATCGGTCGTTCGACCACATGCTGGGTGCCTTGAAGGCAAATGATCCCCGTATCGATGGTTTAACCGGAAACGAAAGCAATCCCGACAGAACTGGCGCGATGGTCAAAGTGCAGCCGCAGGCGGAATTTCAGAGCCAGCTTGATCCCGACCCGGACCATCATTTTCCGGGAGTGGACCTCCAGCTTTTCAATGGGGATAAAAGCGATCAGCGTGTCGCCAACATGCAAGGCTTCATCGAGAGCTACTTCCAGCAACAACGCGATGTGAAGCATTCACGCAAGATCATGTATTATTTCACGCCTGACAAGCTGCCAGTACTCACAACCCTGGCAACTGAGTTCGCGGTTTTCAATGGATGGTTCTCGTCGATCCCGGGCCCGACTATTTGCAATCGGGCCTTTGCGCACTATGGCACTTCTTTCGGAAAGGTGGGAATGGATCTTTTCTATGTGAAGGAGCCGTTCCAGAGCATTTACGATAGATTGGTCACTGCCAACCCCGCACGCACGTCCAAGCTCTACTACTACGATCAAGCCAGCTCCACCATGGAAATTGTGAATCTGCTGCAGCATCAATCCGAGTTGTTCGGTACGTATCAGCAGTTCATTGCCGATTGCCGCAAGGGCACACTTCCCGACTATAGCTTCGTGGAGCCAAACTACAACGATCATGATGGCGACAATGGCGAGGAATTAGCTTCGGATCAGCATCCGGATCATCATGTGCAGGCCGGGGAACTCTTCATTGCGTCGGTATACAAAGCCATCAAACAGAACTCGGATCTGTGGAAAAGCACAGCGCTACTCATCGTCTACGACGAACACGGTGGTATCTACGATCACGTTCCGCCGCCTGCGTGCATGAAGGATGGCTTCGTTGCGCAACCCAACGACACCGGGACTGGGAGGGCGTTCGAGTTCGACAGGTTGGGCGTGCGCGTACCGGCGATTTTGGTGTCACCCTGGATTCCAAAAGGGACAGTGGTGAAGGGGCCGCAGGAGCCTGGCGGCGGGCGCACCTTTGAGCACGCCTCGATTCCTGCCACGGTGACCAAGTTCTTCCTGGGAGACTACGACCAGCGTTCTCCTCGGGAAAAGGCCGCGGACACCTTTCTCGATCTGCTTACGCTGCCCACCATGAGAACCGATGGGCCAGACTTTCAAATAGACTAGGCGGCAACGCCGTTCCGAAAGGTTGGTGCCTTGTGACTGTAATCGTTGTACCGAAGCCGCCAAAAGGTGCCTTCAACGCACACAGGCCGGTGTCAGCGCTATTGAAAAACCAAATACTGCACATGCAGGAAGCAGAGTTCAGGCTTCCGACTCGCCAACAGACAAATATCTATATCAACAAAATCAAGACGGAAGGCCAGGCAGCGGAGTACATCAGCAAAGTTACGGCGAAATTGCATGCGCAGAGTGCGCCCGGTGGAACGGCTAGAAAAATAAGGGAACAAGCCATTCCTGCGGCTGCGGCTGAAGGCAAGTTCACGAAAAAGCGCAGGCCAAAACCCAAAACCAAGGCCAAAGGAGCTAAGAAGAAAAGGAAAAGAAAGTGAGGAGGATACGAAAGTGAGGAGGGTACGATGGATGCGCCGACTCCCGAAATAATCAAACCGAAGAGCGGAGCTGATGATCGGGCAGCCTCCACTGTGAAGACTGCACCTGGGCCGGTCGAGCACAATATTGATGCCCAGAAATTGGATCTCCAAGTTTCGTTGAAAAACCTTCCCCGTCCTTTGGCCAGAGCGATTGTAAACTTCGCGAAAGCCCCAAAGCCCGAGTCCAGACTGAAAATCATTTGGCAAACCATTTTCAAGGACCTCCTTCCCGCGCTCACTCCAGTCGCGACTGTATTCATTTCTATCGTGGCTCTCATGTACACCAATCAGCAAAGAGACAGAGCGGCTGCCACTGCAGCGATAGCTTCCGCTGCTGAAGAGAGAAAGACACTGGCTGAGATAATCGACAAGTTTGGGATAACGGTTGTTCCCGATCCGGCAAAGCCGTCCGATCAATATGCGAGACAGCTTGAAATTGCAGCCATGAAGTTTGCTACTTATGGGGACCAGGTACTGCCCGCGGTGAGAATGGCCCTTGGAGCACGTGACGACGGACTCCGCAACGGGGGCGAGTTGGTTGCCCAAGAGATGTACAGAGCCAAGACCGTTGAACCCGGAAAACTAACCGGCGAGATCCTGAGCTATTACAGAGCCAATGATCCGCTTCTGCAGCTTGGCGTACTTGAGTGGCTCGTGAAGATGGACGGTGAGCTGTCCGAGGACGACCTCAAGCGGGCCTACAACATGCTGAAGGAGAGCTTCGGTGCGCAGGGGCAAGAGTGCGCTAAACAAGAAAACCATGTTGCCATGGAAGCCGCAAATTTGCTTCAGATTTGGTCTTTGCAAGATTCGAAGGGACTGCTGAGCGGAATGGCCAATCGATGTCCTAGCCCGGACGTACGCCGACAGGCGCAACAGGCTCTGGACAACATTAACTGATCGGGTAACTCGATATGAAGAGAGTATCACCATCCGGAGTACCAGGGCTGAGGGACACTCTCTTGTGGTTCTTGGGCGCGATTCTATCAGTGGGCGCGGGTACCGCGCAGGACCAATTCGCCACGGTTAAGGGAAAGGTCACGTGGCAGTCCACGCTGGGAACTGCATTTGTCTCGAATGCGAGAGTTCAGGTAATGGATCCCAAGTTTGGCACTGCCAGGAAGGTTCTGACGGGGACAAGAGGTAACAAGGCAGGCGACTATGAAATCGAGAACCTGTCGGTGGGTCGGTACGATATCGCCGTCTGCGATGATCTTCTGGCGTACGAGCCGGAGCGCCATCCCGGCGTCTCGGTTAACCGGGATGCTGACCTCCCTTTCAAGCTAAAGGCGGTGCATCTGAGCGGCATTGAGTTCCCAGCAGGCAATTGGAAGGTGATGTACTTTAAACACATAGACACAGGGTGCGAATCGGGCCCAATTTCTTCCGACGCTACAGGAGTCTTTAGGATTAAGAATATTCCTCCGGAAGCTCTCGGGCTGGTTTACGTTTATTGTTTCGACACGGTTAGGGAGGCGGATGATGACTCCGCGCCATTCGAGTCATGTCTTAAAAAGCAAATAACCATAGGGCTGACGACCGACCAACTGATTGCCAGACTCACGACCCAGCCGGACAGAATCATCAACCAGGGTAGGCAGAAGATCTACATCTACAAGTACGCGAAGATCACGGTTGTGAGCGGAAAGGTTTCAGCCTTTGCCATCGGACTTGAATAGACCCCTGATGACTGGGAATCGGCCGCTCTGCTGACTGGGTTAGGAAACATCGCGCGGGTGGCTCGCAAATTGCCACGAGCGAGGCGATATAGGAGTTGTTAATTAGGAGGCGCGAGATGCGTTGGAAGGTTTTGATTGTTCTCTTGCTCGTCGGCGAATGCGCTGTTGCTCAGGAAAGTGCGCTGCAGGCTGATTTTAGACGCGAGAGCGAGCATCTCAAAGAGAACTGCGGGAGTTTTAGTTTTAAGGCTGTTGGCAGTTGTGCTCAGGAATTGGTCACCGATCACCCATTGCACATTGCTCTCGGCAGCATCGCGCCGCAAAACGGTTTCGGATTCGGCCCGGCGTTTGTCACCCACTACACTCCCAACGAGAACTGGCGGCTCAGCTGGAATCTTGACGCGGTAGGAGCAAGCAGCGGATCCTGGCGTGCTGGTGGATACATGAAGGTCATCCACACGCCGGTTCAGAAGATCATTGTCGTCACCAACCCCACCACAACACCCGCGAAGAGCAACATCAAGCTTCATCCCTACACCGTCTTCAACATTTACGCCCAAGTAACTTCGCTACAAAAGCTGTTGTTCTTTGGTCTTGGACCAACCACGTCAGAATCGGGCAAGAGCATTTTTGGGATGCGGGAAACCATCATCGGGGGAAGCGCCATCGTGCCGGTCACCAACGTGCCTGTGATTCGCAACTGGAGCGTCTCCTTGTTGGGCGAGGTTAATGGCCGATTTGTGGTTCTCCGCGGGAACCACGCACAATCGAGTCCATCGATTGAGCAACTGTACACCGAAGCCACCGCTCCGGGACTGGCCACACAGCCCGGGTTTCTGCAGCTCGGCGAGGGCGTTCGCATCAAGCCCGTACTGCTCAACGATCATCTCGAGTTGAACTACTTGGTTAACTTTCAACAGTTTTTCGCGCCTTCAAATTCGACGTATTCGTTTCGTCGCTGGACGGTTGATCTGGACAACCAGTTTCCCCTGTACAAGAACTCGCAATCAATAAATGCCAAGGACACGAATGGGCCTGATGAGTGTGCACAGGCCGTTGGAGCCGAGAAATGCCCGTCTATCTCGCGCAACCGCGGAGGAACGATTGGATTCCGTTTCTTGCTCTCAGAGTCGATAGCCCCCGCCGGGAGCGTGGTGCCGTTCTACCTTCAACGCACCTTGGGCGGCTCGGATATAAATGGCAACCCTGTGCTCAGCAGCTACCAGGACTATCGTTTCCGCGGCCCGAATTTGCTGCTTCTGCGCGAGAGTTTCGAGCACTCGATCTGGGGACCCTTCGGATTTACGTTCATGGCTGACCAGGGCAAAGTGGCGCTGAGACGAGGGGATATTGACTTCCAGAATTTTAAACACAGTTTTGCGACCGGGTTTACGCTGCGAGCAGGAGGCTTTCCCCAAGTATTTCTGTTATTCGCGTGGGGAGGCAGCGAGGGACACCACATCATCGGCAGCATGAACACGTCCCTTCTGGGCGGATCCAGCCGTCCTTCCTTGTATTGATCACAGCTATCCTTGTATTGATCACAGCTATTGTTCTGAAGATGTCGAGGGCCTTGATTCTGAGTGCGGCCGGTCAAATGGTTTTCGGGCAGATAGTAGGCAAACCCGGTTCCACAGAGCGACCGGCAGTCTGGAATCTTGATGTGACCTGTACGGCCATCTTACCGTTGGCAAAAGAGGCAGATGGATAGATGGATAGGCGCTTGGTGCACTCCGTAACGTCTTAGAAACTGAGCTGCTCGGTTCGTATTTCGCCCCGGCTCGGTAGCTTGTTTTGGTCGATCAGCGGAGAAAATTGGACCTCGAGTTGACGTTTAGGCCTTTGGGTAGCCTGCCCAACGCTTCTGTGCTGCTCGCCGTAGGCATCGCGAGAATTCCGTTCCTGATTCACTCCTGTTTCCCGTTGTTCCTTGCTTAAGGTGTCAGGCCGAGCGTATTCGGGAGCGCGTCCATTCCTCGGGCACTACTGAAAACGCACATCCAGACTGTAAATCTCCTGCGTACTTCTGTCTCGCATCGTGATCAGCGAGTCATCGGGTGCCAGCCCGATCCAGAATTCCCACGGATCGAACCCGCGCGGCACCTCCTTCAGGCTGAACAATCGTTCCACTTTACCGTTGGCCACACTCACTCGTACCAGGTCATCGGTTTTGTCGGAATAATCCTCGGCATACAGATACTTTCCATCGTGTGACCAGTTCTCGAAACCGAAGCGTGACACCGCAAGCTGCGACCAGCTTTTCTTTTCCACGTCGTAGAGCATCAGCTTCGTGGAGTCCGCCGAAAGGGCCGCTACATAGCGTCCATCTTGCGAGCAGCGAGGGCTGAAAAGGTTTTCGGAGTCCGGCACATCCGATATCTGCGAACTCTTCAAGTCAACGATGTGAACGTTCGGTCCGGATACGGCTCCGTATTCCAGCCAGGGCATTCCCGCGAACACGATGGAATCTCCTTTGGGCGTCCAGGTGGGATCGCCCTGGTTGCGCTCTCCCGCTGTCACTTCCTGCGGTGTGCCGCCGTCGGCCGGCACTACGAATATCTTCCAAGGTTTTCCCGGACGCGACGCCATAAAAGCGATTTGGGCTCCATCAGGTGACCAACGTGGCATATGGGCCTGCATCGGCGCGTAAGTGAGTTGGGTACGAGAACTTCCGTCCCGTTTGCTCCGCCACAGCGTGAGTTCGGGATGCGCCACGTAGGTGATCCACTCGCCGTTGGGCAGAATATCGGCCTCGCCCGCCGACAGTCCGGGGAGGTAGATGGAGAACTGTTGCGACTTGCTATCCAGGCGGATCAAATCGAACCGCCGCTGCTGGCCGATCACGAACAATTTCTTTCCATCGCTGCTCGGAGTCGGATTACTGAACAGGAGCGGCCCCACCGTCACCTGCGTCGGCTGAGCGCTAGCTTTGCGAAAAAGATGCGTCCCCTCACGAATTGCCCAGATGTTCTGTGTGTGGTCGCGAGTCGATTCAAACAGGAAGTATTCTCCATTTGGCGTCCAAGTTCCGCCAAACTCCTGTGTCGGCTGGTTCCAGCCCTGCAAAAGCGGGTGCAAATCCTTCCCGTCGGCCGAAACCTCCCACAGCGAGGAAGTGCGCTGGTTGGTTGCTCGGATCGTGAAGCGTAAGCGGCGGCCGTCGGGAGAAAATCGGGGCGCAAAAGGAACTCCCTGTGAGGTGATGAGCTCCCGCGAATCAGTTCCGTCCGTATTGCATTCGTACAAACTTGAGTTCCTCGCGTACACGATATGTTGCCCATCCGGCGTCCACGTGGCCGCGTGTGCGAGGATGTTTCCCACGGGCCGGAGCGACCCCGCGGGAAGAGGCATCACCCACACCGGCGATTCTGTCTCCGAACCCTCCGCCACGCCTTTCACCAGTAATTCAGAACGGCCCGGGTAGAAATCATAGATATCGGCGCTGGGCAGCGAGATGGGTACGGGCGCGGTTTCTCCACCCGAGGTCGAAACCTGCCGCAGGACCGAGTGGCCGCTAAGATTCTCAGAAAAGTAGAGGCGAGTTCCGTCCGTGACCAATGAGCGCTTGGATGCACCGTCGTTGGTAATCTGCAGGGACGAAATCACCAGCGGCGGGGCCTCTGGCGATTTCATAAATAGGATGATTGCCAACAACCCGACGAGTGCACAGATACCCACCCTCAGCCACATCGCGCTACCCACCTTGGGTCGCGGTTTAAGGGTTGTGGCCGCACCAGCGAAGATAGATCGAATCCTCTCCTTTGAGTCCGGCGCCGTCCTTGCACCTGATCCAGCGGCCGGAGCATGCCCTGATTCCATTTCCCGGCGGAGGCGATTCAGATCGGCCCGCATCTCCGCCGCACTCGCATAACGTTGTGCTGGATCCTTCTCCAGAGCTTTTCGCACGACGCTCTCAAGCTCGGAAGGAATTGCCTGATCAAATCGTAGAGGCCACTCGGGTACAGTGTGAATGAGAGAGTCAAAAAACGCTGCCGTGGTCTGTCCCTGGAATGGCAAGACTCCTGTCGCCATCTCGTACAGCACGACGCCAAAAGAAAACAGGTCCGTACGGGAGTCCAGCGGCTGGCCCAATGCCTGCTCCGGCGACATGTAAGGGATAGTTCCAAGAGCGGAGCCCGGACGATTGAGGTCTTCCGGGGACTGCGTAATACCCCCGAAGGTGTTGCCACTGACACTGGCTTTGTCCCCCACGGCGAGTTTTGCCAGGCCGAAGTCCAGAATCTTCGCATGGCCGCGCTTGGTGACAAAAATATTTGCCGGCTTAATATCGCGATGAATGATGCCGTGCGTGTGAGCGGCGTCGAGTGCGTCGGCGATCTCGACGCCCAAGTGCAGCAACTGCGAGGCGGGTATTGGACCCTCCGCGATACACTGCCTGAGAGTCGTACCGTCGAGATACTCCATGGCGATGAAGCGCCGGCGCTGCGCTTCACCAACTTCGTAGATCACGCAGATGTTGGGATGATTCAGGGCGGAAGCGGCACGGGCTTCCCAGCGGAATCGTTCCAACACGACAGGGTTTTGGGACACGATCTCGGGCAAGAATTTAAGAGCCACGAGTCGGCCCAACTCCGTGTCCTCAGCCTTGTAGACAACCCCCATCCCGCCGCCCCCTAATTCCTCGATAACGCGGTAATGCGAGATGGTATGGCCGATCATGACAGGAGTGCGACAGGCTGCTAGGTTGCCATGTTAGGGTGAGCGTAGGGTCAAGTCAATGCGTGAGAGAATAGCTATAGAGCCCGGAAAATCCGGCCACCCCAGGCTCGAATGTCTACCAAGCAGCTAGAGATTAAAGATCGACGCGCGTCTATGTGCAGAGGGCACTGGGCCTCGGGGGCCCGGGCGGCGGCGGGGACGCGGGCAGGCGGGCGTGGGAGCGTGGACTGGGTGGGTAATTGTTGATGATAGAAACAACCGCTTAGAGCCAGTCAAAGTCTCCCAGCGCCACGGTTACCACAGTGCTCGAATTTCCCTCGGTCTCAGTAGTTGTAGCGTCTATACTCTAATTGTGTTTATTTGCGTTTTCGGTGTAGAGTTTTATCACGCGATCACGGGTTACGTTTATGCGGTCAATCGTTAAACCCATAGCGGTTTTTTGTGTGTTGCTGACATTTTGGTCAGCGGTAGCGTTCGTAGCGCACCACCATTCGACTGCGACCGATGCATTGAAATGTACGGTTTGTGCAACCGCGCATTCCTCTTCCCCGAAACCAACCTCCGCCCTTCCGAACAGGACGTTCGTTCGAGTTTTCACTTTTCGGTCGCAGTCAGTTTCTGCCAAGCAGCGCCTCGTAGCATTTGCCCTCAGCGTTCGCCCGCCTCCTGCGGTCTAGAAATCGAATTCAAAAGATCGAATCGACCCGGTGCTGCTTGTGGGCACTCCGTACCCAATTTCTTGGACTGACTCTCTTTGGAGGAATCATGCTGGCTTTCTACAAGAAGCCGCTGCTGGCGGCTTTTCTATTCGTTCTCTCTATGACTCTGCTCCCTCGCGCCAGCGCGCAGTCGGGCGGAAGCTCGACCTCACTCACGGGTACGGTGGTCGATCCGACCGGCGCGGTGGTTGCCAACGCGACCGTGGAGATTCGCAACCCGGTAAGCGGCTTTAACCGAACTGCCATGACGGACAGTGCGGGAAAATTCAGCATCCCCAACATTCCGTTCAATCCTTATCATCTCGCCGTGGCCGGGCCAGGCTTTGCTCCCTATTCCCAGGATGTTGATGTTCGATCCGTCGTCCCCGTGAACCTGAACATCACCCTGCAAGTAAAAGGCTCAACGGAAACCGTAACCGTTGAAGGTGCTGGCGAAGATCTGCTGGAGAAAACCTCGACCTTTCACACTGACGTGGACCGCGACCTCTTCGACAAGATGCCTCTGGAAAGCAGGTCATCCTCGGTCAGTTCGCTGGTGACCCTGTCTTCACCAGGTATCGCCGCGGATTCCAACGGTCTCTTCCACGGATTGGGGGACCACGCGGAAAACTCGTTCTCCGTGGACGGCCAGCCGATCACGGACCAGCAAAGCAAAGTCTTCTCCAACCAGATTGCTCTCGATTCGATCGAGTCGATGGAAGTCATTTCCGGCGCGCCACCCGCAGAATTTGGCGAGAAAACCAGCGTCGTGATCAACGTGACCACGCGCTCGGGACAGGGCATGACCACCCCCAAGGGCAGCATCACAGCTTCCTACGGGAGTTTTGGAACAGCTGATCTCGGGCTCAACCTCGGCTACGGAGGCCAGAAGTGGGGAAACTTCATTTCTGCCAGCGGATTGAACAGCGGTCGCTTTCTCGATCCGCCCGAGTTTGTCGTAATCCACGACAAGGGTAATGAAGAAAACCTGTTCGACCGGGTTGACTTTCAAATCTCACAAGCGAACTCGATTCACTTGAATCTGGGCTTCACTCGTTCCTGGTTTCAGACCCCGAATGCGTTCGATAACCTGAACGTAACCGACCAGAATGGGAATTCCGTGGGTTCGACAGACCAGCGATCGCAGATCAAGACTTTCAACATCGCGCCATCGTGGACCCGGGCACTCAATCCCAATGCGGTATTCACGCTGGGCGCTTTTGTCCGGCGGGACCAGTACAACTACTATCCCAGCAGCAATACCTTTGCTGACCTCGGCCCGATTCAGCAAGAGACCGTGGCCCAGAACCGGACGCTGGCCAACGCAGGCCTGCGCTCGGATCTATCCTACGTAAAGGGCATCCACAACGTGAAAGTGGGAGCCACCTATCAGCATACTTTTCTGGACGAGAACACCCACTTCGGGATCGTCGATCCATTCCTGAACGCCCCCTGCCTGGATGCAAGCGGCGCCCCGGTCCCGGGCTTTAATAATCCTTCGGACTGCGTCGCCCCCAATCAACCCAACGTGGCCTCCAACCCGAATGCAACTACGCCTTTCCGGTCGTTCCTGGGATGCTACGACCTGACCCGGCCAACTCCGTCGTCAGCGGACGGCTGCGCTGGCACCACCAGTACCTTGTTTCCCTTTATCGGGCACACCGACGTCAAACAGCTCGCTTTGTTTGCGCAGGACACTATCACGAAGGGAAGTTGGTCTCTCAATCTCGGCCTTCGCAGCGATTTCTACAACGGCCTGACTACGCACCGGGAGGCCGAGCCCCGTCTTGGTGTCGCCTACAACGTGAAGAAGACCAACACTGTGCTTCGCGTTTCCTACGCGCGCGTGCTGGAAACTCCTTTCAATGAGAACCTGGTGCTGGCCAACAGCGGGTGCAGTTCCCTGGTCTTATCTTCGCTGCTTGGCTGTTCTTCGCCCGGCCAGGTCACTCCGTTCATCCCTGGCTGGCGCAATGAATTCCACGCCGGTCTGCAGCAAGCTTTCGGGAAGTACGTAGTCTTCTCCGGTGAATATATCTGGAAGTACACCCATAACGCCTACGACTTCAGCGTGCTGGGAAGCACTCCCATCACGTTCCCGATCGAATGGCACAACTCCAAGATTCCAGGATTTGCCGGACGCGTAAGCGTGCAGAACTTCCACGGATTCTCGGCGCTCATGGTCTTCTCCAGCGTAGAGGCGCGCTTTTTCACTCCCCAGATCGGCGGAGCCGGCGCTGTTCCTTCTGGAACGGTCGGGACTGCGTTCACTGCATTCCGCATCGACCACGACGAGAAGTTTAACCAGACCACACACCTCCAGTACCAACCCTGGCAGCGTGGCCCGTGGTTGGGTTTCAACTGGCGTTACGACAGCGGTCTAGTCGCTGGCCGAGTGCCCGTCGCGGACGCGTCCGGTACGGTTGATCTGTCTGGTCTAACCGGCGACCAGCAGCTCCAGGCGGGGCTTTTCTGCGGTAATGCGCATCCGACTTCAAGCACACCGCTAGCGACTTGCACGTCTGGCTACGGGTCAACCCTGATCAGCTTACCTGCACCTGGTAAGGAGAACCTCGACAGCAATCCCCCGCGCATTTCTCCCCGCCATCTCTTTGACCTTGCCGTGGGAGACGATAACCTCTTCCATGGGGAACGCTACAAGTGGAGCCTCACCCTCACCGCCATCAACGTGACCAACAAACGCACGTTGTACAATTTTTTGTCAACGTTCAGCGGCACTCATTACGTTACGCCGCGCGCTCTTACCGCGGAGCTGGGCTTCCATTTCTAATGCCCAGTATGCAGGGGCTCCAGGAAACGCGAGAATCGAATGCTGTTGCTGAATTTTGACTCTAAGCCGTAGGGGTGCAGATGAAAGCCCCCGGCCCGACCTCCTTTGCAACTGCGGCCAGTCGTTCATAGGATCGCAGGCGGTCGGCGTGGTCGTAGGTGTCCGTCACTACGATTACTTCATCGGCTGCTGTTTCGGACACCAGCTTTTCCAAGCCCGCTTTCACCGTCGCGCTCGATCCCACTATGGCCGCGCTCAGTTTGGTCTCCACCGCGACCCGTTCAAAGTCATCCCATAACTCCTGCATCGAATCGACCGGCGGCAACAATTCCACCGGCTGGTTGCGGATCAGTCGCAGGAATCGTTGCTGGGGAGTTGTAAACAAGCGGCGGGCTGCGGCATCGGTCTCCGCCGCAATCACCTGCACCGCCACCATCACGTAGGGCCTGCGCAACACGTCGCTCGGGTGGAAACGTTCGCGGTACAGGCGCGCGGCCACGTACAGATACTCCGGGGCGAAGTGCGCCGCAAAAGCGAACGGCAGGCCCAGCGTCCCGGCCAGTTGTGCGCTGAAGCCGCTCGAACCCAGAAGGGTGATCGGCACATTGCTTCCCTGGCCCGGAATCGCTTTCACCGCTTGCCCGGGCTTTGGTGGGCCGAGGTAGGTCCGCAACTCTTCCAGCAATGCGGGAAATTCATTTCCGGTCTGATGCAAATCCCTCCGCAGCGCCCGCATGGTTTGGAAGTCGCCCCCGGGAGCCCGCCCTAGGCCCAGATCGATTCGTCCGGGATACAGCGCTTCGAGTGTTCCGAACTGCTCTGCCACCACCAGGGGGGCGTGGTTGGGCAACATGACGCCACCGCTGCCTACCCGGATCGTCTTCGTGGCGGCCGCGACATGGCCGATCAACACCGGCGTCGCCGAGCACGCCAGCCCTTCGATCGAATGATGTTCTGCCAGCCAGAAGCGGGTGTAGCCCAAACGCTCTGCGTGCTGGGCCAAGTCCACCGATCGAGCAATAGCACTGCCTGCGGGCTCACCGGTGTGCATCCCGACCAGATCCAGAACGGAAACTGCCAATCCCTTGCTCATGTGGTATTAGATTAGATAACTCGAGCGGGGCAAGCGATGCGGAAGAGCGGGGAATCACGGCGGGGCAGACGCTCGCGGCGATCAAAATGACTCTGGCTTTGCTCCCTGCGGAAGCGCGGCGAATGAAACTCGCGTATCTCCTCCGGATGTCCCTTTGGAAATCGGCCTTGCCGTGTGGCGCTTAGCGTGATCCAGAGGAGAAGTATTCTGTCCATCTGTGATGCGGAGCTCGGTGTGCGCAACGTGTGCGCCAACGGGGCCGCACGAGTCGACTCCGAACCGCACCAATCTCGCGACAGCGTCAAATGCAAGTCGCAGAAGATGCTGGAGCGTCAGGACTTGCAAGAGTGCAACATCACACTCAAAATCCGCCGACCTTCGGGTCTTAGAGGTTCAACTCCCCCCTCCCGGCACCACTCCTCGAAGCCGCTCTGGACGCTGGTTTC
>Ga0207684_10004471_pt1 | contig 13161 bp, 13 predicted proteins | sample KBSK5501metaG_FD_184342 | JGI IMG/M metagenome (GOLD analysis project Ga0207684, IMG submission 184342) | Corn, switchgrass and miscanthus rhizosphere microbial communities from Kellogg Biological Station, Michigan, USA - KBS K5-50-1 metaG... | ecosystem: Host-associated > Plants > Roots >...
GGCGGATCCTCCGCAAGCTCCGCTGCTGCCCTTGGCGCGCCGGGCAGCTCGCCAAGGCCATCCACGCCCTGGAGATTCACGCGGCATAAGGAGGATGAAAAAGGCTCACTAGAGAAATGGCTCAGCCACCTAGCGGCATAGCCGGTGGCGCCAACCTTTAAATTTAACTTCGGTCGCGTAACCAGTCAATACATACCGAGCGGTAACTCCGCAATCGTGCGCCAGCTGGCCGGAGCCGGTGAACCGAAGTGCCGCGCCCCGTTGATGGTCCCTGACACCGGCCACAGCGCCGCCGTTCCGTGTGGCCTCCCTCCCCAGGCCGACCTTGCCCGCGTCGTCGCCCTGCCAGGCCCGTATCAGGATCGTGGGCGCTCATTCTGTCACCAGGTGGTCATGACGATACTGAGTGAATCCTTCACCTCCGCGGTGCCCTCGGCCGCGACCCAGGACGATGAAGACGCATAACGGGCGTTCCGCCCTCCGCGATTTGCGTACGGCCACACGACCAGCCAAGTACCGAATCGGCGTTCTGGCCCTTGGCCAGAACGCCGAGCACCGTCGAGGGTTCTCACGCTGTGTAAGGGCAGGAGCAATGCAATCCCCTGATCCAGAATTCTCGCGGAACGATGCGGCCCAGTCGGGGGGTTCGGGAACCGCTCCCTGAATGCCATACAAGTCAAGCCGTCGGCTGCATGTGGCCAGAGATAGCTCTACCAGCAGTTTTGCTAGCTGGACGTCGCTCTTCAACGCCCTTAGTTGCCAGTCGCTTGCTCCCGTCTTGCTCCCCGGGAGCGTCGTCGCCCCCTCGCCCAGCAAGGCGCGTCCCGCCTGGGGACCGTGCTGCTCTCCTGGTGCGCGATCTAGTCGCGGTATGCCTCTCAATGCTTCCTGCACACCGCAGGCCCCAGCCAGTCGGACCCGGCGGATCTTGACTTGAGTTGGATATGTTATACAGTCATGTGCTGGGACGTCGGCCAGGCTCCGCTCACGAGAGGATGCAGGGGCACATGGACACTCCGCGGATCAGGCACATCGCCATTTGCACAAAGGACCCCGCCGGTACGGCTGCGTTTTATGAGGCCGCATTCGGCGTCGAGGTCATCGAGAGTAGCGAGACGGAAGAGTACCGGGTCGTATTCTGCACCGACGGGTCGATCAGCATTGCTCTGCTGGATTTCAAATCGGATGCGGCCGCTGCGAAGTTCAACGTGGACGGTGGGGCGTCCTTCGTGGGCATCCATCACATGGGCTTCATGGTAGAAGACACCGCCCAGATGCTTGATTACCTCCAATCCATGGAGGTGAAGCCAATCAATGAGCAGAAGCCCAAAGCGTCCGAAGGCGCCCACTTCGAAGCCAAGATCCGCGATCCGAACGGCATCGTGATCGACATCGCTCGGACCTGGCCGGGCCTTGAGGCGGCCCACGCAATGTGACGGCGTCCCGGCCAGGTCGGAATAGGCCATGCACGGCCGTGCCGTGGCTCAGAATAGGCAAGGCATGTCGCGCTGGATCCACTTGTGGCGCGATGCAAGCGCCACGGTAGGCGAAGCCGAACCCGGGCCACAATCATCACGGAAAGGCGTGTTCACTACCAGAGAGGCGCGTAGTGGTACAGGCAGCAAAGCCGCACGGGCGGATCGGGGAACGAACTCCGCAACGTCAGGCCGTGGAAAAGGCCCAGGGCAGGGCAGTTTACGTGCGGGACATGATATTGCCGGGCATGCTGTACGGCCGCGTGCTCCGCAGCCCGCACGCCCGAGCCAGAATCATAAATATTGATCTTTCCCGGGCTCTCAGCGTGCCAGGGGTCCGGGTGATCGTCACAGGTGCGGACATCCCACCGGGCAAGTGGGGCCCCATCGTGAAAGACCAGACCACCCTAGCCCGGGGAGTCGTGCGTTACGCCGGCGAGGAAGTTGCTGCCGTGGCCGCGGTCAGCGACGACGCCGCACATGAGGCCATCGAGGCGATCCGGGTCGAATACGAAGTCGAGCGCCCGCTGCTCGACCCGAAACAGGCGCTGGAGGCAGGGTGCCCAAGAGTTCACGACGACCGCTCCAATCTCGCCCGTGAGGTGGCCTTCTCCCGCGGCGACGTGCAGGCGGGCTTCGCCGCGGCCGACGCCGTGTACGAGGCGACCTATGAGGTGCCGTATCAGTATCACGGCTACACCGAGCCGATGGGGACGCTGGCCAGCCCGGACTCCAGCGGGCGGCTCACTCTCTGGGCACCCACCCAGTCTGTGTTCTTCACCCGGGAGCTCGTAGCTGAAGCGGTTGGGGTGCCAGTCTCCCGAGTCCGGGTCATTCAAACGGTGGTCGGCGGTGCTTTCGGCGGGAAGATAGGCGAGGAAAACAATAGTGCGATCGCGGCTCTTCTAGCTATGAAGGCGGGCCACCCGGTGAGGCTGATCAATGACCGGCCCGGGGACTTCGCCGCGGCCCGGAAAAGCTTGCCGGAGATCATCACACTGAAAATCGGCGTAACACGAGATGGGCGCATGGTCGCCAAGCAGATGTATGTCCTCGCGGACAACGGCGCCTATTCAGGCCTGGCACCGGAACAAATGGTTGTCACCGCTATGCGGTGCGACAATCTGTACCGGATCGAGAACCTCTCAACGCGCGGGCTCCTGGTCTACACAAATAACCAGCCCAGCGGCACATTCCGGGCGTTTGGCACCCAGCAGGCGCAGTTCGCCATGGATTCGCACCTCACCGTCCTCGCGAACATGATTGACATGGATCCCGTGGAGCTGCTGCGGCGCAACGCCATCCGGGCCGGCGACACCAGCGTCCACGGCTGGGAGATGAACAGCTGCGGCCTCACCGACTGCATTAACACGGTGGCCACGGAGATCGGCTGGGACGAGAAGTACCGGGCCGCGCCCGGGAACGGCAGCACTCGACGCGGCGTGGGAATCGGCATCGGCATCCACGTGACCGGCAACAGGCAGCTGGCGGACTGGGACGGCGCCACCGTGGCGCTGAAGATGAACGAGGACGGGTCCGTGAACCTCATCTCGGGAGAGGGGGATCTCGGGCAAGGCGCATCGACCGTCCTGGCTGAACTGGCCGCGGCCGAGCTGGGTGTGTGTTTCGAAGACGTCGTCGTGTCGCAGGCGGACACCGACGTGGTTCCTTTTGCGTTCGGCTCTTACGCGTCCCGCACGACGCTGCTAGCCGGGAACGCGACGATCCGGGCGGCCCGGATGGTGCGGGAGAAGTTGCTGAACATGGCCGCGGAACGGCTGGAGATATCGGAATCCGATCTCGATATTGCAGAGGGCTGGATCTTTGTCAAAGGTTCGGCCACGGTTGGCATGACCGTCGCCGAAGCTTGCCGCGCTCATATCTTCCGTGCGGGCGGTGACGGCATCTATGAGCGCGCTTCTTACGATGCGCCCACCGTGATGTACGACCGCAAGACCCTGTATGGAAACGTGGCCCCGGCTTATTCCTTTGCGGCACAGGCCGTAGAGGTCGAGGTGGACACGCAGACGGGTGTGGTGACGCTGATCCGTTCCGTCGTGGCCGACGACGTTGGGCGCGCCCTCAATCCGCTCGCGGTGGAGGGCCAGATCTGCGGGGCCGTCGCGCAGGGCGTGGGCTGGGCTCTTTACGAGGACATGCGCTTTGACGAAGGCCGGCTGCTGACCGATGACTTCCGGAGCTACACGATGCCGGTAGCGGAGGCTATTCCCGATCTGCAGACGGTTCTTGTGGAATGCGTCGAGCCAAATGGGCCGCTCGGGGCCAAGGGTGCCAGCGAGACCGCCATTGTGCCGACCGCCGGAGCCATTGCGAACGCGGTCGCGCATGCGGTCGGCGTCCGGATACAGTCCCTGCCGATCACGGGCGAGAAGTTGCTGGACGCGATGCTCGGCGCCCAGACCGCGAACCGCGCTGGGGGCAACAATGCATAGCTTCGAGCTGGAGCGGCCGAAGAGGCTCGCGGAATGCCTTGACGTGCTCGACAGGTATGGTGATTCGGCGTTCGTCCTGGCCGGTGGCACAGCCGGGGTGCTGGCGCTGCGCCAGGGCAGAGTACGCCCCGCGGTCGTTGTTGACTTGGGCGGCATCGAGGAATTGAGCGGTATCTGCGCCGACACGGACGGAAGCCTTCGGCTTGGGGCGATGGCAACGGCGGCGGAACTGGGGCGCTGTCCGGAGGTACAAGGGAATTTCCCTTTGCTGGCGGCCACGGCTCGGCGGCTTGGCACCGTTGCGGTCCGGAACGCGGTAACCGTGGGCGGGAACATCTGCGCGGGAATGCCAACAGCCGACTGTCCGCCCACCCTGGCGGCCCTGGACGCAACGCTGACGATCGCCAGTGCCCGAAGCACACGGCAAGCCACCATGCTCGACTTCCCGATCGGCGTGGACCGGTCCGCCCTCGACCCGGCCGAGATCGTCACGGAGATACGGCTGCCCAGAACGTCGGCAGGCAAGTGGGCGGACATCGTGAGGCTCACTGTGAGCCCGGCAGACTACGGTGCCCTGGTCACCGTGGCCGTCTGCGCGAGGATGGGCGGGACGCCCAGCCAGTGGACCGATGTCCGAGTCGCGGTAGGCGGGGCACGGGATCAGCCAACCCGGATCCATGCCGCCGAGCAGCTACTCGAACAGGGCGAATGGGACGACTCCCGCATCGAGCAAGCGGCGCGGCTCAGCGGGGCCGAAGCCACACTGTCCGACGGGCGCGCATCGGCCGCCCATCGGGGACGGCTCGTCCACGTTGCCCTGACCAGGATTCTCAGCAAGGCAAGGCAGCAGCGAGAACGCAGTAGTGGCGGGGAGATGGCGGGATGAGGGCGATAGACGTCAAGCTGCACCTTAACGGCGAACCAGTGAGCGCGACCGTCAGACCCAACCGGCTGCTGGTCGATTGGCTTCGCGAGGACGTGCAACTGCCCGGCACAAAGCTCGGTTGCGACTCGGGTGCCTGCGGGGTGTGCACAATCCTGGTCGACGGAGTCAGCAGGAAGAGCTGTCTCATGCTCGTAGCCCAGGCAGCCGGACGCGAGCTGGAAACCATCGAAGGACTGAGCCGTTCCGCGGATGAGCTTCATCCGCTCCAACGGTGCTTTGTCGAACAAGGCGCCCTGCAGTGCGGGTTCTGCACTCCGGGGATGATCATGGCAGCGCGTGCGCTGCTGAAGGAGAACCCGAACCCGACGCCGAGCGAGGTTCGAGCCGGCCTCGCCGGAAACCTGTGCCGGTGCACCGGTTATGTCGCGATCGTGCAGGCCATCATTTCGGCTGCGGAAGAACTAAGGCAGTGACGGTACTGAGCTAAGTTGCCGCAGCCCGGGCTCGCGTTCGTGATGAGGACTGCGTTTCCCTGGCGGATAAGGAGCCAGTCAAATGACAACCGAACGATTTGCCCGCGGGCTCCAAGCCGGCGCTGAGAGAAAACCGGTCAGGGGCGCCCTGAACCGTTGCCGGGAATCTCGGGCCCGGCGCTGTGCCATGGGCTCACGGCCTCGGCCGCGTGTCATAGCTGCGCTGGCTGTTCTTGGCCTGGCGGCTGGGTGTGGCAGCGCGGCGTCTTCAGGCGCCTCCTCCTCGCCATCGTCTGCCCCGACCGGCCTGGCGGGCTCGGCGAAAAGCGGCTCGCTGGTGGTCGCGACGTTCGCGCCCTACAGCGGCCCCGACGCGTCCTACGGCCCCGAAGAGGCGTCCGGCATGATCGCCGCCATCGTGGACATCAACGCACACGGGGGAGTCCTCGGCCACAAGTTCGCCTGGGCCAACGTCGACGACCGCGGCGACCCCGCGGACGCGGTGCCCGCGGCCGACAAGCTGATCGCCAGCACCCCGAACCTGGTCGGCATCATGGGGCCGGATTCCAATGAAGCTTCCGCGACGATCCCGATCTTCAACCGGGCGCACATCCCGATGAACGTCGGGGCGGGCCAGTCGCTGTTCGACAAGACGTCCTACAAGTACTTCTGGCGCAACACCCCGCCCGACGCCGCGGTCGGCTACGCGATGGCCTACTACGCGGCGCGGGTCAGGCACTGCAAGACCGCCGCGGCGGTCTACGCCACCGACGTCGCCTCCCAGGGCGCCGGGCCCGCGTCAGCGCACGGGTTCCAGTACCTGGGCGGCAAGATCGTCGTCAACCTGTCCCTGGCGCCCGGGCAGCCCTCCTACGAGACCGAGGCCGAGCAGGTCGCCAGCGCCCACCCCTGCGTGATCTTCACCGAGGAGGACGCGCCCACCGGCGCCACGTTCTTCAAAGAACTCCTCCAGCTCGGCGGCCTCTCCCCCATCATTGGGACGTCCGGCACGATCGTCCCGGGCTGGCTCAGCTCGGTAAAAGGCGCCCTCGGCAAGCAGACGTTCGCCAGGCAGTACGTTGGGCTCACCTTCGGCGCGCCGGACCCGAGCATCACCCCGGCCTACCACCTGTACCAGGCCGACATCCGCGCCGCGGCCACGAACGTGGAAAGCCCGGCCTCCCAGTGGCTCAACGACCCCTACGGCATGTCCACCTGGGACGCGATGAACGAGTACGCCCTGGCGATGCTGATGTCCCACAGCGTCTCGCCGGAGCAATTCGACCCCTACATCCTCACAGTCACCCAGCCGGCCAAGGGCGCGGTGATCGTCCACAACTTCGCCCAGGGCGCCGCCGCCCTCGCCCACCACAAAAAGATCGAATATGTCGGCGCGCTCGGCGAATCGCCCTACAACACCTACCACAACGGGTTCGGCACCTTCGACGTCCAAGCCGCTAACGGCGCTGTCACCGGCACCGTATCCGCCCGCTCCATACTTCCCCTCGTCGCCAAATTCGGATGAAGCACCCGACCGCAATCGCGCCACCCCGACCTGGTCTGGCGCGTCCCACATGGCCGGCCGGCCATCAAAGTAGGCCCGTTGAGCAGTATTACCACCGGCATACCCGTGGAGCAGCACATTGTCTGACCGACCTGCCCTAAGCGCCAAGTGGTGGGCCATGCCATTCCCGTCCGTCACAAAGAGCACCGGCCCGCCCGTGGTCGCCAGCAGGGGAATGGTCGCGACAAGCAACCCGCTCGCTTGCGCCGCTGCGCTCCAAATGCTAGAGGCAGGCGGAACTGCCGCAGATGCCGCAGTGGCCGCGGACGCGGTATCAGGCGTTGTGGATTCCCACCTCACCGGGATAGGAGGTGATTGCGCAGCTCTTGTGTACCCGCCCGCAGAGAAGTCATACCTTGGGCTGAATGCCACGGGGCCCGCGCCCATGGGTCTGGACCGGGAGATGGTGCTGGCCGACGGCCGGCAGTCGATGCCCGCCGAAGGCCCGCTCTCGGTAACCGTCCCGGGAGCGGTTGCCGGATGGGCAGCTCTGCTCGGACGCTTCGGACGGTTGCCACTTCAGGACGTGCTCAAGCCGGCCATAGACCACGCCCGCCGAGGCTTCCCCGTCGCCCCCGTTACCAGTGCTATGTGGCGGAACCAAGTCACGAAGATCCGCCGGCACCCCACCCTGGCCCGTGACATCCTGACCGACGGCGGACCGCCGGGACCGGCAGAGCTCCGCCACGCCCCGCGGCTCGCGGAAACCCTAAGCACCCTGGCGGTCACCGGCCTCGACTCCTTCTATTGCGGGCCCATCGGCCAGGCGCTCTGCCGGACGATCGAGCGCGCGGGCGGGGCTCTCAAAACCACCGACTTGGCCGCGTTCAAGCCGGAGTGGGTCATTCCCCTGAGCCTCTGGTACGACGGGTGCCAGGTCTTTGAGCTCCCGCCCAACACGCAGGGAGCCACCGTTCTTTTCGCACTCCGGCTGCTGCAGGACTACCTCGATGATCACGACTCGCTTCCGCCGTGGGGAAGCGCCCGGTATGTGGCTCTGCTAGCGCAGGTCATCAGCCGCGCCCTTACCATGAGAGACACGTCGCTGGCCGATCCAGCAAGCATGACGTCTTCCGTTCAGGATCTGCTGGCCGACATGCGGCACGCCGTCGACGCCGTACAGGATGGCCCCCGCAGCAGTATTCAAGCCGCCGCCGACCCTGAAGGCCATGCAGGAGACACCGTTTATATCGCTGTCACCGATGAGACAGGGATGATGGTGTCTTTTATCAGCAGTATTTTCGATCATTTCGGCTCAGGCATCCTGGATCCAGAAACCGGCATCTTGCTGCAAAACCGGGCCGCGGCCTTCCGCCTGAGTCCCGGCCATGTCCAGGACCTCGCCCCCGGGCGACGGCCACTGCATACCATCATCCCTGCGGCCGCCGAGCTGAGCGGTGGCCAGAGAATCTCGCTAGGCCTTACCGGCGCCGACATGCAGCCGCAGGGCCAGCTTCAGGTTCTGTGCAACCTTGTCAATTTCAAAATGACCCTTCAAGAGGCCCTGGATGCACCGAGAATCAGAATCAGCACGGGAAACAGGCTGGCTCTTGAAGGAGAGCGACTCGCCGCGCTACGCGGGTCCGCGGAACTCGACGGCTGGAAGACAGAACCGGCAGGAATCCTCGAGGTGGGCTCCGGGCAACTCGTTCTCCACGATCCAGACACTGGTGTGATGGTGGGCGGGACCGAGCGGAGGCGGGACGGATGCGTGGCCGGCCGTTGAAGCAGGCGTCAGCCCGGGAAGGAGCGCACCTTGACCAGCCAGCGTGAGGAGTTCCGCGTCGAAGGCCTGGGGGAGCCCCTCAGCCACTACACAGATGCGGTGCGGCACGGGAATCTCCTCTTCATATCGGGCTGTGGGCCCTTTGACGAGGAGAACCGCATCGTCGGCGGAGAGGACGCCGCTCAACAATGCCGTCAGGTCCTCCAGAACGTAGCCAAGATACTCGCCGCCGCGAACTCGTCGTTCGCCGACGTGATAAAAGTAACCGTTTATCTAACCAATGTGGGTGATCGGGCAGTGATCAACCCCGTCAGGAAGGAGTTTTTTGGCCAGTCCCGCCCGGCGAGCACCCTCATCGGAGTCGCTGCCCTGGCACTTCCGGGAATGCGAGTGGAAATCGACGCTGTCGCTGCCGTCGGTAGCCGTGCCTGAGGCGCGGACGCTGCAGGAGGCGCCACGCCCCGCACAGGCATCACCTTCACCTGGCCTGATGTAGAACGGTCATGTCCTGTGCCACAAGCCCGCACAGCCATGGGAGCCGCCGCCTCGGGCATGCGATAATTGGCAGTAAGGCGACACAAGGCAGGTACTCCCACCAGCAGGGGAACGTTCTTGGCGCAAATGGGCACTGACAGCACCTACGTGCGTCCGGTGCGCAGCCTCGTCGATGAGGCTGCGGCCGCTCTCCGAGCGTCCATACTGTCGGGCGAGATACAGGCCGGGGCGCGTATCAGGATCCAGCATCTCGAGGATCGCCTCGGCATTTCGCGAATCCCCATACGTGAGGCGCTGCGACGGCTAGAAGCTGAGGGCCTGGTCAAGACCACGCCACACCGTGGGACCGTTGCCGCACCTCTTTCATTGACCGAGCTGTGCGATGTGTATGACGTGCGGGAAGCACTCGAAATCCGCGCTTCGAAGCGTTCTGCCGGGCGGTTGACACCGGAACAACTCAAAGCGGCGGACCAAGCACGTACCGAAGCTGCGGCAGCTATTCGCAGCGGCGACAGAGCACGCTTCTTCGAAGCCAATCACCGGTTCCATCGGCTGCTCCGCGAGCCTGGGTCAAACCCCACAATGGAGCACATCATTCAGCAATTGCTGCAGACCGCGGACAGATATACGAACCTTGCGCTAGAGGTGGCACAGGTCACCGACATCGCTGTGCTGCAACACCAGCGAATCTACAATGCATTTGTCGCTCGCGACTGGCAAGCGGTGAAGAAGGAGACGCTGGCACATCTCCACATCACCCGAGACACGGTACTGGAAGCGCTTCACCACCAGTTGCCCGGCAACGAAGGGGAGTGACCGGCTCGGCCCAGCGCTCGGGCGCTGCCGGCAGAGTGGCTCCCCGAATTGCCAGGCATGCAGCCTTGCCTGGCGTGCCCGTGGCGGGAGGCCGGCGGATGCGCCCGGTCTACCGGCGGCGCCGCGGCGCCCCGCTGGCCGCGCTGAACCGCCGGCAGCCCTGGCTGCGCCCGGCCGAGCTGGTCATCGGGAACAGGCCGCGCCCGTCCCGCGGATGAGCGGCAAGGCGCGCAAGCATCTCATGGACTTCGGGAAGCGCCGGAGCGGAGATCAGCACGTTGCTAACGTGCGCAGCAGCGCGGGCCAGATCACCTGCCTCGAGATCCCTGCCAGCCAGGATGAGCTCTAGCCGCACATTCTTGTTCGGATACTTCCTGGACACGGTGGTCTCTCCTGCTCAGTCAGTCATCCCGCACGACCGGACAGACGACCGCATTGTCGCAGAACTAGGGCAGAGCCGACCGCGTCAGCGCCAGCAGCGCGCCCTCGCGGACTACTGCGATGTCTCGTCGTTCGAGGTGGGAGCACGTCGGCGGGCGGCGTAGGCAGACCAGTCGGCACCGCCGAGGAACGCGTGGCGCATCGCTGTGCCCTCCGAGACGCCCAGTGCATCGGCGAGGACTGCAGGTGGTGCTTGCCGGACAAGTTCGCGCCAGGCGGTCAGCCGGCTCGCCCGGGCGGGGATGCCAAGCTGGTGAAGAACGCGGACGAGCCGACGGTAGCTGCGATGTTCGCCGGCGAGCTGCCCGGGAAACAGCCACGGCGAGGCTGGGTTGGCTGCCGTGGTCATGTTGCTGCGGTCGCGCAGGTGTTCCCGCAGCAGGGCGGCAACGGGCTCGGGCACATCCAGCCAGTCCGCGCCGAGCTTGACTTGGGTACTGTCGCCGACGCGGCCAGCATCGGCCGTGCGCAGCGCGGCGATCTTGCTGACCTGCTGGCCGTAGAGCGCCACAAGACAACCGGCGAGGCGGCCGCCGAGCGCGAGGGTCTCATCCAGCAGCAGCCGCCGGATCGCCGGCGGCGGGCTGCTGCCGATGACCGACGCCGAGATCCGGGCTGACGAGCAGGCCGCCACCAGCCCCGCGCAGCGCCTGATCGTCGCTTTGGCCGCGGTCCACGCTGCCCGCTGGGACGCGATCCGCGATCTCACCCTGGACCTCGACCTGCCCAACCGGCGCATCACCATCGCCGGGCACCGCCAGCGGCTCGGCGAGCTCACCTACCGGGCACTGCGGGCCTGGCTCGGCCACCGCCGCGCCACCTGGCCGCACACCCCGACCGGCACGTGCTGATCTCCGGGAAGACCGCCCTCGGCACCGGGCACGTCACCAGGAGCTACCTCAACTGGAACCTGCGGCGGCACGGCGTCAGCATCGAGCGCATCCGCCGCGACCGGGTGCTCCACGAAGCGCTGACCGCCCGGGCGGACTCGGCCCGGGATGGCAGACATGCTGCCTGCGCGGATGGCCGTGGGCAGAGACTCAGTTCTGGGATGGCGGGCAGGTGCTGGGAGAATCCGGACATGGCGCCGGTTGATGTTGCGGGCCTGATTGACGCGCTGGCGGCGCGGGCTCACTGGCCGTATGGGGCTGTTGCGGGTGTGATGAACGAGGCGCCTGAGGTCCTGCCCGATCTCTTGCACGCAGGTGTGGCGCGGCTTTCGCGCAGTTCCACGGCGATAGACGCGGTGATCGGGCTGGTTGACGCCGACGTCTTGCGGGCGGAGGCCAGCCACGGCATCGCGGTGCTGGCAGCCGGCGCTGATCCCCGGCACAGCCAGGCAGCATCGCTGATCGCGTACGTGTCCCTGCAGGATCCGCACCGGCTGGCCGGTGATCTGGATCTGCTGTGGGATCTTGGGGTAAACCATGGCGCCTATTACGAATCCTGGCCGTGGCGCGCCGCCACCGACCCAGCGCTTCAGGAGCACCTGGTGAGGCTGATGGGATCAGCTGATGCCGCGGCGGCCCGGCGCGCCCGGGCGTGCCTTCTGCAAACCCGTGACCCCGGGCTGCTGCGGCGGGCCGCCGCGGATGCCGCGCCTGGCCCGCTGCCGTGGGTGCTGGATCTGCGGGCCGTGGCCTGGGACTTTGATGGCAAGCGCCTGATCCGGCTGGCCCCGGCGGCCACCTACCACCTGCGTTTCCCCAGCGGGTTCTTGCGTCCCTTCCGCTGGGCAGGGGCCAGCCAGCCGATTCCCCACCCCACCTGGCAACTGCCCGCTGAACCGGGCATGCCGGCCGCCTTCGGCGGACTCGCCGCCGGCTCATGCCCCGGCTGCGGCGGACAGCTCCACCGGCTGCTGCACCTACCGGTAATCCCGGCCGGCCTGGGAGTCAGCAGCTGCCGGGCGCTGGAACTGGCCACCTGCCTGACATGCCTGGGCTGGGCCATCTCCACCATATTCTTCCGGCACGGCAGCGACGGGCACATCATCGCCGCCATCGGGGAACGGGATACCAACACCGGTTTCGTCCTGCGCCCTGGCCCGCTGCCAGCCGCGCAGGTCAGCCTCACCGCGACACCGCCCCGGTGGGACCAGCAGGACTGGGCGCTATCCAACAACCGCGAGAACCTCAACCGGATCGGCGGGGAGCCCACCTGGATCCAAGACCCCGGCTACCCACAGTGCCCTGTCTGCCAGCGGCGCATGCACTTCCTCGCGCAACTCGACTCGCTTGACTTCGCAGACGGATCCCAATGGCTATGGGGCAGCGGCGGCATCGCCTACATCCTGTGGTGCGATCCCTGCCGCATGAGCGCCACGCTCTGGCAGTGCACCTGACCTCCAGCGACCCGGTGTGTCGCCGCCTGCGCCTACCCCGACATCGTCGCCCTGGCCGAACTGCTGGCCTCCCCGGACCTGCGTGCCTTGCCGTTCACCGGTGCCCTTCGCGACCAGATCCGCTTCATCACCGAAGTCCGCGAGCGCGTCGCCCCGACCTGCCGGCACGGTCCAGGCGAGGTCACCGTCTCCAGCGACCCGCTCGCCCTCTGGATCGAACAAGAACGCCACCACCGCACCGTTCCCGGTCACCCGGCGGCAGCGGAAACGTCATGACACGCGCCAGCCGCAACGCCTCAGCCCCGCATCATCAGCGCCCGCCGGCACCTGTCACGGTCGGATACGTCCGCACCGTGATCGCACAGAGCCCTGTTCCGCAGATCAACACCCTGATCCAGGCCGGGGTCGCCGAGGCCGGCATCTACCTCGAACGCGCACGCGGCCACAAGACCAGCTGGCCCGTACGCGACCTCCTGCTGGCCAGACTC
>Ga0207684_10004472_pt1 | contig 13157 bp, 9 predicted proteins | sample KBSK5501metaG_FD_184342 | JGI IMG/M metagenome (GOLD analysis project Ga0207684, IMG submission 184342) | Corn, switchgrass and miscanthus rhizosphere microbial communities from Kellogg Biological Station, Michigan, USA - KBS K5-50-1 metaG... | ecosystem: Host-associated > Plants > Roots >...
CTCGGGCGCGCTCGTCGTCGCCCTCGGCCTGCCGGCGGCTGCTCTCGCCGACACCACCGGCGGGGTCCCGTCGATCCAGCCCGCGTCCGCTCGGGACGCGACGATCCAGGTGACGTCGGTGACTGTCATCGCGAAGGTGATCGCCACCGTGTCGATCTCGTTCACCTGCCAGCCGTTCCAGAGCTTCGACTGGGACACGGGGCAGACGATCGAGACGACCGTCGGCCGCATCGAGGGTGGCGGCGCCACGATCGTCCAGGCCCAGGGACGCACGATCGACTGGGGCCAGATCGAGATCTTCGGTGGCACTGCGACGTGCGACGGCAGCGCCGTCAACACGGTCTCGGCGCCGGTCACCGCAGCCGTCTCCCCTTGGAAGGTCGGCACGGCCGTGGTCGGGGCGTCGATCTACGTCACCGACGAGAACGGCTCGGACTCGGACTACGCGACGACCGGTCCGGTGACGGTCCGGCTGACGTCCCGCTGATCCGGACGACGCCACTGCTGGCCGCCGCCTCGCGAGGGGCGGCGGTCAGTCCGGTGCGACGATCCGATAGGTGCAGCAGCGGTCGCCGCTCGCGATGTGGGTCTCCCGGACCACGTCCGCGCCCAGGACCTCGCGGAACATCTCGAGCTCGGCCTCGCAGGCCGCGCTCTCGCCACGGGCGACGTCGAGGATCGCGCAGTTGTGCTCGCGCAGCCGGATCGTTCCGTCGGTCCCGAGCAGCGCGTCCGCCAGGTAGCCCTGCTCGTCCTGGATCACCGCCAGGGCCCGGACCCGTTCCGCCAAAGGCGCGGCAGCACCGATCCGGTCGTCCAGCTCCCGCCGGACGCGATCGCCGATCTGGCGCCGGCGGGCGATGAACACCTGCTCGACAAGCGCATCGCCACCGACCGCGTTGATCGCCGACACGAGACCGGCCGCGAGGCCGCCGTAGTTCGTCGGGAAGAGCTCCTGGGCCTCGGCCGTGATGTCGTAGAGATGGCGTGGCCGGCCGACCCCGTGACGCACCGTCTGGCGGCTCACGAAGCCGGTCCCCTCGAGGGCCCGGAGCTGCTGGAGGACGCCGGTCCGGCTCGCTCCGATCGCCGTCGCGAGCTGATCCGGGGAGGCGGGCCCCTCCCGGCGGAGCCGGACGAGGATCTCGCGCCGGAGGGCGCTCGGCGAGCCGGGCGACGGCATCGGCGAGGCGGCGACCGGCGGGTCGACGCGGCTCGCGGTCGGGCCGTTCTGGACCATCGACGAAGGCTAGCACCGGCGGCCCCGGGTCGCTGTCCGGGCGGCGGTGCTACGCTCGCGGGCGATGGACTTCGACCTGTCTCCGGAGCATGCCCTCCTCCGTTCGACCGTCCGCAGCTTCATGGAGAACGAGGTTGCCGGCATCATCGACGAGCACGAGCGGGACCACCGATTCCCCGTCGAGGTCGTCCGCCGCCTCGGCGAGATGGGCTGGCTCGGGATCCCGGTGCCGGAGGAGGACGGCGGGGCCGGCATGGGCACGCTCGCCTACGCGATCGCGGTCGAGGAGATCAGCCGCGTCTGGGGCTCGCTCGGGATCATCGTCGCCGCCCACACCTCGCTCGGCTGCGGGCCGCTGATGATCGCCGGCACCTCCGACCAGAAGGAGCGGTTCCTGCGACCGATGGCCGCCGGCGAGGTGATCGGCGCGTACGGGCTCACCGAGCCAGGCGCCGGCTCGGACGCGGGTGGCACCCGCACGACGGCTCGTCGCGAGGAGACGCCGGACGGCGACAGCTGGGTCATCGACGGCGGCAAGCGCTTCATCACGAACGCCGGCCAGGCCGGCACCTACGTCGTCACCGCCCGCACCGGGACGACGGCCAAGGGCGATGCGGAGATCAGTGCGTTCATTCTCCCGGCGACGACGCCCGGGTTCTCGGTGGGTCGGGTCGAGGACAAGATGGGCCTGCATGCGTCGGCGACCGGCGAGCTGGTCTTCGACGGCTGCCGGATCCCGGCGGGGAACCTCCTCGGCTCCCAGGGCGACGGGTTCCGGATGTTCCTGAAGGTGCTCGACGGCGGCCGGATCAGCATCGCGGCGATGGCCCTCGGGATCGCCCAGGGTGCCTATGAGTCCGCCGTCGCGTATGCGAAGGAGCGTCAGCAGTTCGGCCGGCCGATCGGGACGTTCGAGGGGGTCGCCTTCATGGTCGCCGACATGGCGACCGAGCTCGAGGCGGCACGCGCCCTCGTCTACCGGGCCGCCTGGCAGAAGGACGAGGGCCGGGACTATGGCCTCGCGGCCGCGCAGGCGAAGCTCTATGCATCCGAGGTCAGCAGCCGCGTCACCAACGCCGCGATCCAGGTCCACGGCGGCTACGGCTACATCACCGAGTACCGCGTCGAGCGGTTCCTGCGCGACGCGAAGCTGACCGAGATCGGGGAGGGGACGAGCCAGATCCAGCGGCTCGTGATCGCTCGCAAGCTGCTGGATCTGCGCGTCGTCTAGGCTCGGCGTCGCGCGACCGCGAGCGCGGATTCAGCCGACCTGGACGAGCCGGACCATCAGGCGGTACTGGCTGTTCGACCCGACACAGGTCTGGAGCGTCATGCTCGGCCGGCTCAGCGATGCCCAGGCCCACGACGCGGCGGTGGTCGGCGCGACGACGCGCCACCAGATGACCGCATATGTGTGCACCCGGCCGGAGCCGTCGGCGTACACGACCTTCATGCCCTTGTGGAGGCTGCCCCGGACGTACGCGTCATGGAGGGGCTTGAACGTGCTCCAGGCGTGCGACAGGAGATAGATGTTGTTGCGACCGGCGCAGCCCCAGCGGTAGACCCCGGCGTCCGGTGGCCGGCTCCGCGAGCACGGGAACGACTGGACGGTCTTGTTGATCCCGAGCGACGGGATCCAGACGTGGTTGCGGCCCCGGTAGCTGGGTGCAGGGGCCGGTGCCTTGGCCCGTGTCGTGGTCGATGCCGGCGCCGTCTTCGCCTTCGTCGCGTAGACGGGGCTGACCGGGCTGACGCCCGGGCCGGAGACCGTCGCCGGCGTCGGACGTACGGCCGTCTGCGTCGTCGTCGCGGTCGCGCCGACCGAATCCGCGGCGGCCTGACCCGTCGCGGACAGCGCCCCGGCAAGGAGGCGAAGGGCGGCGGCGGACGAGGCGACCGGGGCCGTCGCGGCACCACGGGAATCTGTGGAAGGGACGCCCGCAGGGACGATCGAGCGGGCGATCGCGAGGCCGGTGATCTCGGCGGCGAGGACCGCCGCAAGGGCGATCGGGAGCAGCAACCGGCGAGGCCGGGGACGTCGGGAAGCCATGACCCGAGCATCGGCGGCGACGCCGTCCGGGTCCGTGGCTCGGTGGTCCGGCGGCCCGTGGGACGATGGTGCCTTCTGGCACAACCGGTCCGGTGCGGTGCCAGCCGGTCCGGTGCGGAGCGGGTCAGTTGCCGGTTCCGGCGGCCTCGACGATCGCTGCCCGCAGGTTGGACTTGAAGGTCGGGCCCCAGGGCCCCTGGCCCGCCAGCACGTACGGCGACGTCTCGACGGACTCGTAGGTGTCGGGGTCCGTCACGTACATCCGGGCGCAGCTGTCGATGTTGGCGCGGAGCCGCTCGTACGTGGCGCGGTCGCGAAAGATGTAGACGTGGACGCGGACGGTGGTCGGCTGGTCCAGCCCCACGGCATCGAACCCGATCGCGGTCTTCGCCAGGTCGGCATCCTGGCAGCCGGCGTCGCCCGAGATGATGTGCTCGATCCGGATCCCCCGCTGGACGATGCTCCCGGCGATTCCCTGGAAGTCGGCCGGGGTCGCGGCCGGCGGCGTGTTCGAGATCGTTCCGCAGCTCGCCAGGAGGATCGCGAGGGCGACGGCGACGGCACCCGCGCCGGCGAGTCGGACTGGAGAGGCCGGCGGGCCGGATCGGGTCATGCCACCCGAGCCTACACCGGTCGCGGCATCGGGCGCTTCAGCGCTCCCGGGCCCGCCGCTTCGCGTCCCGCAGCCGGGCCAGCGTGTCGCCATCACCCGGCTCCGCGGCCGGTTCCGGCACGACGGAGGCGGGCGGGAGCGGCTCGGAATGCGCCGTCGACGAGGTCGGTGCCGCCGCCGCCGAGGTTGGTGCCGGGGTTGGCGCAGCGGCCGCCTGCGGGACCGACCGCTCACCGGTCGCCGGGACCACGCCCGACCCGGCCGGATCGTCAGGGCGGAGCAGCGCCGCACGCGCGACCGAGCTGGCCGCGCGATCGCGGGCCGCGAGCATTCCGGCGACCTCGGCCGTGCGCGGCGCCACCGAGCGTCGCCACCCGCCGGCCAGCCAGCGCCGTGCGTCGGCCAGCTCGCGCCGACCGACCGAGACCCGCCGCAGGGCGATGTCGAGCGGCCACAGGAGCAAGGCGAGGATCAGGAGCATCGGCCAGAGGTCGGTCGAGGACGCGTTCGTGGTCAGGTCATGGCGCCATGGCTCCTCCGGCGTATCGATCGCGCGGCCGGCGGTGGCCGCCCGGAGGGTCGCGAGGAACGCGTCGTTCGTGCCGAGGACCCGGTACTCGGCCGGTGTCGGGGCGACGAGGCCGAGCGTCCGCCCGAGGGCCGCCGACCCCGGTCGCGTCTGCGACACGCGGATCACGTAGGCGCCGGGGTCGATCTCGCCGAGCGGCGCCTCGTAGACACCCGGCGCGACCTGCGACAGGCCGACGGCCTTGGACGTCAGGTCGGGGTTCGTGATCGCGACGGCGGTCGAGTAGAAGTCACGCGGCGAGCCGTCGGCGTTGACGCTCTCGACCCGCAGCTTCGTGGCGTTGCCCTCGGTGACGAACGTCGCCTCGATCCCGCCGGTCTCCTCGCCTGGGAACGTCCACGACACGAGCTGGCTGAAGAACTTCGAGAAGCCGTCCCAGGCCAGCCAGCCCTTCGCCCAGCGACCGGTCGAGTCGGAGGTCCAGGCGACGGACCGCCCGAGGCCGTACTGCCACTGGGCCAGGAGGGGATCGTCGCGCGCCGTCACGAGGACGGTCTGGGCGGCGGCCTTCGCCGTCGTCCCGTTGTAGCCGAGGAGCTGCGGCAGGGCGTCGATGCCCCGCAGGATCGGCGAGGTCGACGTCAGGATCGGATGGAACGGCTCCTCGACGATCTGCTGGCCGGCGACCTGCTGGGTCTCCTTGAGGAAGATGTCGGGGATGCTGGCGGGGTTCGCCGCGGGGTAGAAGCGACCGCCGCCCTGCTGGGCGAGCTGGGCCAGGAACGGGTTCGCGCCGCCGCCGGCACCGACCGTGGAAAGGGTGATGCCGTCGGCCTTCATCTGCTTGAGGATCGCGTCGTACTGGCCGGAGGTCGACCAGCCGTCGGTCAGCAGGATGATGTGGCGGCGGGTCGCGGTCGTCCCCTCGAGCGACTTCACCGCCTGGTCCAGGCCGGCGAAGATGTTCGTCTGGCCGAGCGGCTGGATCCCGGCGATCGCGCCGCGCAGGTCGGCGATGCCGCCGAGCGGCTGCGTCTGGACCACCCAGTGCGCCTCCGCGTCGAACGCGACCACCCCGAGCTGGTCCCGCGCCGTCATCGCCGCCGCGGCCCTGAGGATCGCCTCCTTGCCGATGTCGACCTTCCGGACCCCGGCGATCCCTGAGCCCGGCCCGCCGGCGCCGCCGCCGTTGAACGAGTTGCAGTGGCAGGCGTCCATCGAGCCCGACTTGTCGATGACGACGACGAGGGCCACGTCGGGCTGCTTCTGGCGATCGCGGACTCCCATGTCGACCGGCAGGGCCTCCTCGACGGGGGTATCGGTGTAGCCGCCCGCGCCGTAGCTCTTCGGCCCGCCGATCATCACGAGCCCGCGGCCGAAGTCTCGGACGTACTGCTGCAGGCCGACGAGCTGGGCGTCCGACAATCGCAGCCGCGAGACGTCGACGAGGACGATGCTGTCGTAGTTCAGGAGGCCCTCGATCCCGCTCGGGAGCTGCTCGGGGATCTTCGTCTCGACCGTCTGGTGCTCGGTCTCGAGGGCCGTGACCAGCTCGCTCGCGACCTTCTCGTCGCCGGCGAGGACGAGGACGCGCGGCTCGCCGTTGACGATCGTGTCGGAGTCGGCCCGGTTGTTCTGGGCGAACGTGTCCCGGCCGGCCTCGACGCGGGCCCGGAACGTGTGGAAGCCGGCTTCCGTCGGCGTCACCGGGAAGGTCACCGTGGTGCTGCCCGCCTGCAGCTGGACGGACTGCTCGGCGACCTGGACGCCGTCGGCGAACAGCCGGACCGTGGCGGGCTGGGCGACCGTGGAGTGGACGTCGGCGACCGCCTCGATCACCTCGCCGATCTTCGCGGTCGACGGCGTCGTGAGTCGATCGACGAGCACCTCGTCGGCCGCGCCGAGGCCGATCGCCCGGGTCTCGATCTGGATCCCGCGCGCTCCCGCGAGTGCGGCCTCGGCCTGGCCGGACCCGGTCGTGTCGTTGCCGTCGGACAGCAGGACGATCCGCTTCTGGGCGTCGTCGGGGAACAGCGCCGACGCGAGCCGCAGGGCCGCGCCGATGTCGGTCGCTGAGCGAACCGGGGTCGAGGCGATGCGGTCGATCTCGCGGACCTCGGCGGGGAGCCGTTCGACGAGCGCCGCGCGGCCGAACCCAACGATGCCTGCCACGTCCTTCTCGGGCATCGCCTTCAGGCTCTCGCGGAGCCAGGCGAGTGCGTCCTCCCGACCTGCGGTCCCGACCGAGTCCGACAGGTCGACGACGTAGACCGTCGCCAGGCGATCGACCGGGAGCACGAGGCGGAAGCCGGCCAGCGCCAACACGAGCGCCGTGAGGACGACCGCCCGGACCAGGAGTGCGACGCGTCGTCGCCCGAGGCCGACCCGCCGCCGGGACGCAAGGTGCAGCCCGACCGTCAGCACGAGCGCCGGGATCAGCAGGAGCAGCGCGAGCGGGGTGTCGACGCCGACGCCCATCAGGGCCCCGTTCCTGCGGCCGGGCGGCGGAGACGACCCGTCAGTCCGCGCCGGCCGCGGAGCACGGCATCGCGGTGGTACAGCGTCCACTCGACGCACAGCCCGACGAGGACGACGAGGACGATCGGGATCCAGAGCTCGTCCCGGGCCGCCGGCCGGCCGACCGCCGGATCGGTCGCGGCGGTCGTCGCGCCCGACGCTCCGGGTGCCGGCCGCGCACGGCCGAGATCCTCGAGGACCCGGTTCGGTCCGGGGGCGATCGCGGATTCGTCGACGTCGAAGAGGTCGACCGCGAAGCGGATCGGCGCGGTCGGATCGGCGCCCACGCCACCGGGCGGACCGCTCGCTCCGGCGCTCGGGTTCGCTGTCGGCGTTGGGTTCGGGCTCGGGGTCGCCCGGTCGGATGCGGAGGCCGACGCGCTGGGCGGGAAGATCGGCGTTGCCGTGTAGACCCCGAGCTCATCGGTCTGGGTGAAGGTGACGCTCAGACCGCCCGCGGTGCCCGGCGCAAGATCGATCGCCGAGCCATCCGGACGCGCCACGTGGAGGCCCGTGGCTCCGGTCGGGACGGTCAACGCGACCGGGTCGCCGGGCTTGACAGCGGCCGCGGGAACACCCGAGCCGCCGAGCAGCTCGCCGGTGAGGTTGGCCATCAGGATCGGGAACGCGACCTGAAGCGGCAGGTCCGACTCGCGTGGCTCGAAGGCGAGGACCGCGGCGGGCAGCCCCGCCCGGATGCCGGCGTAGAGCAGCGGCGCGCCCTTCGGCCCCGGGATGACGGTCCGGGCCCAGGCCGGCAGGGTCAGCTTCTGGGCCGTCGCGATGTGCGTCGTCGAGAGGTCGACATAGCGCAGCACCGGCTCGTCCGTCCCGAGCGTCCCGATCCCCGGACCGGTCAAGGTCCCCATGACCTCGCCGAGGCCGCTCGTCTTCGGCGGTGCGATCGCCAGGATCGGGGTCGGAGGGAGCGTGTCGGGGAGGGTCCCCTCGAAGATGATGAGGTCCCACTCGGTGCCGTTCGTGCGGACGGCGCCGCCGGGATAGTCGGCAGGTTTCAGCCCAAACAGGTTGGTGTGCGGCAGGTACGTCAGCGCCGTCTCGAGATACGGGTCGCCCTCGCCGACGAGGAGGATGTTCCGGTCGCGCTCGGGCGGGACGATCGCCCAGGCGCGATCGTCGGTGGCGAGGAGATCGGGCCGCCCGCTAGCCGTCGAATCGGCGGCCACGAGCCGGACCTCGACAACGCCCACCGGATCGGTGGCCGTCCCGATGTCATCGACGATGACGTCGGCCCGCTGCTGGGCGTCGATCGTGATCGTTCGGGTCTCGAGAAGGCGATCGTCGCCCCAGATCTCGACCCGGCGGGTCGCCGACTCCAGGTCCAGGTTCGCGACGCTCACGAAGACCGAGTGCGCGACGCCCGACGGCGCGGTCCGGACCGCCAGGGCGACGATCGCCTGGTTCCGGCTGCCCTTGGGGTCGCCGACCCGGAGGACCCGGATCGGAGCGTAGACCCGCGTGGTTGGCGGGACGGCCAACGCGGCATCGGTCGCAACGAGCACCTCGGCGTCGCCGGACTGGATCGCCAGCTGCTGGGCGAGTGCCAGCGCGTCGCCGAGATCGCCGCGGCTCGCCGAGGGGCGGATCGCATCGATCGCCTGCCGGACCCGGGCCAGGTCGCTCGTCCCCGCGGCGACGATCCGGGCGGTCCGGCCGGCCTCGATGACACTCACCTTGCCGCCCGCCGGCAGGTCCTTGAGGGCATCGAGCGCGGCGGCGCGGGCGGCCCCGAGACGGTCGGGCGCCACGTCCGTCGCGCCCATGCTGGCCGACGTGTCGACGATCAGCACGATGTCCCTCGCGAGGCCCGCCGGTCGCTCGATGAACGGCCGGGCGGCAAGCAGGGCGAGGATCACGACGAGGAGGAGCTGGATCAGGAACAGGAGGCTCCGCCGCAGGCGCTGCCACGGGGCGTTGGCCTCGACGTCGGCCGCGAGTCGCTGCCACAGGAGCGTCGACGGCACGATCGTCTCCGACCGGCGAAGGCGGAGCAGGTACATCGCGACGACGGCCGGCACGAAGAGCAGCCCGAGCAGCGCGAGCGGGGACGCGAACGGCATGGGCCGGCCGCCTCAGCCCAGGACCCTGCGGCGCCGCAGCTCCGCGAAGATCAGCTCGTTGAGGGGCACGTCCGACGACAGGTCAACGTAGCTCGCCTGGCGGCGCGCCGCGAGGCTCGCAAAGCCGTCCTTCCAGGCCACGAGCCGATCGCGATACGCGTCGATCGTCGCCAGGTCGGCGGTCACGTCCACGCCCTCACCGGTCTCGGCGTCGACGAGACGGAGATCGCCTTCGAGGGGCGGATCGAGCTCCTGCGGCGACAGTACGTGGAGGACGATGAGCTCCGATCGCGTCGACGCGAGCTCCCGGATCACGCGATCCGCGGCGGGGTCCAACAGGTCCGAGATCAGGATCACGACGCCGCGGCCGGAGAGCTGGGCAGCGGCATGTCGGGCGGAGGCGACGAGATCCGTCGGCCCGCCGGCAGGCACGATCGACGACAGATCCGCCAGCAGCCGGAAGACGCGGCCCGATCCGCGCAGCGCGGTCCGTCGCCGGGCCGTCCGGCCGCCGAGGACGCTGATCGCGACCTTGTCCTCCGAGGCCAGCCCGATGTAGCCGAGGGCCGCCGCCGCACGCTTCGCGAACTGGAGCTTGTCCGGCGTCCCCGTCGCCATCGACGCCGAGCCGTCGAGGAGGATCGTGATCGTGACGTCCTCCTCCTCGATGAACAGCTTGACGAACAGCTTCTCGAGCCGGGCGAGGACATTCCAGTCGAGCTGGCGCAGGTCATCGCCGAGGGCGTATTCGCGGTAGTCGGCGAACTCGACCGACTGGCCGCGCTTGACGCTCCGCCGACCGCCTTTCAGGCCGCCCCGGACCGGCGCCCGGAGGAGCAGCAGCAACCGCTCGAGCTGGCGGAGGAAGGCCTCGTCGAAGACCGTCGGATCGAGCTCGCTCGGCAGGAACGCCGGTCGTCCGCCATTTGAACTCGGGATCGGGGTGGTCGGGCTCGACGCACCGTCGTTCGTCATCGTCATCGGTCGAGCCGCCCGGGGATGGTAGCTACTCGACCGCCGGCGGAGCGACCGAATCGAGGATCGTCCGGACCGCCGCCTCGGTCGTGATCCCTTCGGCCTCGCCCTCGAAGTTGAGGATGAGCCGGTGACGCAGCGAGGGCAGGGCTGCGGCCCGGATGTCGTCGATCGAGACGTTGAACCGTCCGTCGAGCAGGGCGAAGATCTTGCCCGCGGTCACGAGGGCCTGCGCGCCGCGCGGAGACCCGCCGTACCGGACGTACTCCCGCACGAGGCTCGGCGCCCGGGGCTGGTCGGGATGGGTCGCGGCGAGGATGCTCACCGCGTAGGCCGTGATGTGGGGGGCGATCGGGACGGCCCGCGCGAGCCGCTGCATCTCGACGATCTCGTCGGCCGTGGCGATCTTCTGGACGCGGACGGTTTCTGCCCCGGTCGTCCGGTCCATGATCGTGATGAGGTCCTCCTCGGACGGGAACGGGACCATCACCTTGAACAGGAACCGGTCCAGCTGTGCCTCCGGCAGGGGATAGGTGCCCTCCATCTCGAGCGGGTTCTGCGTGGCGAGGACGAAGAACGGCGGGTCGAGGGGGAAGCGCTGCCGGGCGACGGTGACCTGGTGCTCCTGCATCGCCTCGAGCAGGCTCGACTGGGTCTTCGGTGTGGCCCGGTTGATCTCGTCGGCAAGGACGAGGTTCGCGAAGATCGGCCCGGGCTGGAACCGGAAGACGCGACTACCACCCTCCTCGATCAGGATGTTCGTTCCCGTGATGTCGGCCGGCATGAGGTCCGGGGTGAACTGGATCCGGTTGAAGGTGCAGTCGATGACGTCCGCGATTGTCCGGACGAGCATCGTCTTGCCCAGGCCGGGCACGCCCTCGAGCAGGACGTGGCTGTTGGCGAGGAGCCCGGTCATCGTCTGGCGGACCAGGTCCCGCTGGCCGACGATGACCCGACCGATCTCCTGCTCGATGGCCTGGGCACGCTCGGCGAACGCCTCGGGCGCCAGGCGAGCGGCGCTCGCGGATCCCTCGGCCGGGGTCGTGGACGACGCGTTCATCCGATCCTCCGTGTGGTCGGGCGAGTGACGGGCGGCCGGATCATTTCGACGGATCCAGCGAGCTGAAGTAGTCGCGGACGTAGTCCTTGACGGAGAGCGGCACGTAGTTCCGGTCCAGCGTGGTCAGGGCGAAGTCCTGGAAGTCGGTGAACACCTGCTGGTAGGGCGTGAGGGCCCCGTTGTTCTGGCCCTGCCCCGTCTGGCTGCCTTGCTGGGTCTGGCCGTCGCCACCGGTTCCGGCGACGTACGACGGGTCACCTGGCTTCCCGAGACGCTGAAAGTCGGCAAAGATGCTCGAGAGGTCGGCACCGAGCTGCGAGGCGCGGTTGGCGCCTGTCGGCGCGCCCGGCCGGCCGTTGCCGCCGAAGCCCTGGCCAAGAGAGGCCGCGCGGGATCCGCCACCCCCGATGGCGCCCTGCCCCTGGCTTTGGCCCTGACCCTGCCCTTGGCCCTGACCCTGCCCTTGGCCCTGACCCTGCCCCTGGCCCTGCCCCTGGCCCTGTCCCTGGCCCTGGCCTGGCTGACCGCTCTGGCCCGGCTGGCCCTGGCCCTGGCCTGGCTGACCGCTCTGGCCCGGCTGGCCCTGGCCCTGACCGGGCTGACCGCTCTGACCGGGCTGGCCCTGACCCGGCTGGCCCTGGCCGGGCTGGCCGCTCGCGCCCGGACGCCCGTTCTGCTGGCCCTGCTGGGCGTTCCGGGTCGCATCGGCGAGGGCACGTCGGCTGTCCTGGAGCTGTGAGGCGGCGCGGGCCAGGTCCCGGTTGACTGCGACCTGGTCGCTCGCGCTCTGGAGAGAGTCGGACAGCCGGTTCAGCGCGTCCTGGGCGGCGGCGGTGTTGCCCTGCGAGATCGCCTGGGCGGCGTCCCGGAGCGCCTGTCCCGACGACGAGCTGGCCTGGGCCGCGGCCGACTGAAGCTCGGACAGCGAGGCCGCCAGGTCCGTTCGCTGCTCCGGCGTCATCTTGTCGAGGTTCTCGCCGGCCTTCTTGAGGTCCTCGGCGGTCGTCTTCGGGTCGCCGTCCTTGTTCGCGTTGGCATTGCCGGATGCGGCGCGCGACAGCGAGCGGTTGAGCGACGTCAGCGACGCGGCACGGGCCTCGTTGCCGGGGTCGAGCTGCGAGTGGAGCGCGGCTTCGACCGAGCCCAGCCGCGCCAGGTTCGTCTTCAGGTCCTCCGGGTGGGCGCGGAGCTGTGCCGCGAGGTCACGCAGATCGGCCGCCAGGCGGGCCCGCGGGTCGTCCGCCTTCGCGCCCTTCGATTCGAGCTCCTTGGCGATCTGGTCGATGTGATCGGCCTGCTTCCGCGCCTCGTCCCGGTTCGCCCTCGCGTCGGCAATGGCCGTGTCCTGCGGGTTGGGGATGAGGACGAGCGGAACGATCAGCAGACCGGCCATCAGGAGGACCGCCGCCGGTCGATGGGCGAGCCGCGGCCGGAAGAGGGAGGCCGAGACGATCCGCAGGGCGGCGAGCGCGTCGAGCCGCTGCCGCCGGACGAAGCGTTCGGCCTCCGCCACATCGCCAGCGTCGTCGACCTGGGCGGCGGCTGCGTCTTCGGGCTCGGGCGCCCCGGCGAGCGCCGGGAATGCCGATGCCAGCGACAGTGCGCTCGATACGCGGTCGCCCAGACGGCCCTCCGCATCGACGGCGATCGCGGCTTCGCCCAGGCTCGGTCGGGCGCGGGCCGCAACCACGAGGAATGCTCCGGCCGCCGCGACGGCGACGGCGACGACGAGTGATGGAAGCGCCTCGATCGGGACCACCCGGGCGACGGCAAAGAGCGCAGCCTCTGCCGCCGCCCCGGCGCCGAGCGCCATCCAGCCCCGCCGGACGATCCGCCGCAGCCAGAGCCGGCGGCGGTGGGGCTGGAGCGCGGACCGGATCGCTTCGAGTGCCGGATCGAGCGGACCCACGACCACGAGCCGTGGATCGATCGGCACGACCGCCCGCTCCTGCCGCCCAGCCTCGAGCCGGGCGATCAGGCGCCGGACCGGCGCCGTCATCCGGTGGTCCTCCGCATCGGTCGCCGCAGGATCCGCCAGCGCCGCGTGGGTGAGACGAGCTGGATCGAGGCCAGGATGAAGATCACGGACATC
>Ga0207684_10004473_pt1 | contig 13157 bp, 15 predicted proteins | sample KBSK5501metaG_FD_184342 | JGI IMG/M metagenome (GOLD analysis project Ga0207684, IMG submission 184342) | Corn, switchgrass and miscanthus rhizosphere microbial communities from Kellogg Biological Station, Michigan, USA - KBS K5-50-1 metaG... | ecosystem: Host-associated > Plants > Roots >...
CCAGGGTGCGACCTTGGGCGCTCCTTGCCAACGGCTCCTGGCAACTGCCAGAGGACTGGTCAGCATCGGGACTCTTGCAAGCCCCGCCGTGTACGGCTGGGGTCGCTGACGTATGCCACACACGCGAGTACGGCCATTACACAATAGGGTGACGGCTTCGCCAGAGTCAACCCCTGCCTGGTCTCCTAGCCAACGCCAACCGCCCGGCGAGTATCGCACAATCAAGATACATGCGCAAGTACATTTGTTCGCATTGGCTGTTCGCATCACCTCTACGCATCCAACACTCTCCACGCGCGAATGGTTGCGCGGTCGTTGGTCGCCGCGTCGCATAATACGGTAGCCGCAAGATGGAACGAGAATGTTGCACAGCTACGGGCGACAGGGGGCGCTGACATGACGACGCAAACAGACCAATCCGCGACCTGGCTCGACCTTTACGACTTCCGCCGCCGCGTCGCCACGCTCTACCATGCGCGCGAGATACGCGAGGCGCAAGGCGACGACCCTGTCGCGATCTGGGATCACTGGCGGGCGGAGCGCGACCAGTTGTTCAAGAATCACCCGCAGTCCGCGCTCAGCGGTGAGGATCGCGCAGGTTTCACTAGCCTGAGCTATTACGCGTATGACCCCAAGCTGCGCATCGAGGCGACCCTGGCCCCAATCCCGAGCGCGGGGACGGAGGAACTGCCGAGCAGTGGTCCGCGTCCGGTCGAGTATCCCCGCGCTGGGTCTGTCTCCTTCATACTCGACGCCGCGCCGATGTCGCTCGTCGTCTACTGGATCGACGTATACGGCGGCGGACTTTTTCTGCCCTTCCGCGACGCAACCTCAGGAACGGAGACCTACGGCGCCGGGCGCTACCTCTTCGATATGGTGAAGGGCAGCGACTTTCTGCGGCTCGATGGCGGGGCAGATTCGGCGCCTGGCTATCCGGGCGGGCGCGTGCTGCTCGACTTCAATTACGCCTACAATCCGTCGAAGGAAACTCAAACAGTAAGTCGTCTATCTCTCCAAGCGCCCATTCCATTTGTACCGGATCAGCGTCGCGCTTACTTCGGACAATGGCCCGGATCCCGAAGGCGTCCAGTACCCTCCGCCTAGAGTCAAAGTCGAAGTTCCGAAGGTTCCCCGCATAGCGAGCGGCAGCGCTCACGAAATCATCCAAGACAGCGCTCCGTTCGCTGGTGTCAGCAAGCATTTCTTCCAGTTGGGCAATTCGGGCAAGATGGGATTCCCGCTCCGCATCTGCATCTTCCATGTTCTTAATGAGTGTAGCCCGAACAGTGGCATTCCGTGTCGTACCAACCTCAGCAGCGTAGGCTTCGTAGCGTTCCTCAGCCCCTCGTAGCGAATCGCGGGCAGCCTTGAGTTGATCGCGCTCGCCAAGGGATTCTCGACCTTTAATCTCCTTCCACTGCTCGTATTTCGCACGGAGCACCCGTTCATCCGAAAGCGCGCGATCTGTCCAGTCCCATACATAGGCATCTAGATCGCGGCACAACCAGGAAAATGACTTGCCTTCACAGTTCAGACCACGACCGACGGCACAGCAGCGATAGCGGTACGCTCCATGCGATTTGTTCCAGGCGCAGATAATGGCCCGACCGCAGTACCCACATTTCGCAAAGCCACCACGAAGCAGGGCAGCATCGGGTTGGCGCATACGTCGTGATGACGTCTCCCGGTTGCGCCGGAGGATCTGCTGGACAGTGTGCCAGTCGTCTTCACTGACCAACTGTGGGCACGTCTCAGGTCCGTATTCACCCAAGAGCGGATCGTCCGCCTTGCGAGGCCGAGAGCGCAGAACATCTTTGAAGCCGCCGGTCTCAGGGTCAGGCAGCGTAGCGACGTAGGTTTCCAGCCGGTTTTTAACCATATGCCCCATGTATGCTGGGTTATTGAGTATCTTCGAGAGACCAGACCGTCGCCACGACGCTGACCGTGGGCCAACTCCGCTCTGTTTGCCCGATGGCGTAGGTATGCCTTCTTGGTCAAGAATATCGCAAATACGAACCAAGGGGATGCGTTCTAAGACCATGCGAAAGATGCGCCGGACAATCGGTGCGGTCGTTGGGTTGGGGATGTAGCGTTCATGCGTCTCATCCGCGAACATGTACCCATAGAGCGGTCGAGGCCGTGAGTTCAAGGCTCCCCGATCCGCACGGGCTTTCTTCCCAGCGCGGATGTTTAAGACGATGCTCTCACGCTGTTGCTGACCGGCGAAGAGGTACACTTGGCGCATGAGTGAGCCGACGGCGCTCTCCGGCACTTGCTCGTGAACGGTCTTCACGTCAACGCCATAGCTCTTGAGTTGAACAATCGCTACCGTCGCCTGATCGAGTTCACGCGAGAAGCGATCCCACTTCCAGACGATCACGACCTCAAACCTACCTAGCTTTGCATCCAGCATTAGACGGTTCAGCATAGGCCGATTTAGCGTCATGCTCCGGCCGCCAGGATCAGGATACTCTTCAACGACGGTGTGGCCGTTTTTCTGGGCTAGCTCGGTCGTTTCCTTGCGCTGGGTCTCGATGGAGCTGTTTTTGTCCTCTTCGCCCATCTCGCTGCGCCGCAGGTAGATTGCCGCTCTCATCGTGTCCTCCCGTTCCGCTTAGATAATCCCTGACCTGCTTACCAGGCGGCCCGAACAGGCAGCGGATGACCGCATCCATTGCCATAGGGTTGGATGGTAAGCGTTCGAGCATAATATAGAACGAGTATACGCCTCTATGACGACTTTGTCAATCTATGACGAATTAAAGGGGCAACCTGGACCTACGTGCGCATGTGAGAGGCAAATAAGACGATAAGGTCATTCCGCGAAGCGCTTAAACCGCGACGGCCAAGAGAACCCTCGGTATGAGGAAGATCACGAAACCAGCGGGTCACTGTAGAAATACTTACTTGGCGTCCCTGCTTAGCAAACTCATCGATCACCTGTTTTACCGACCAGAATGCAGGGCCTTCAAGGAGCCAGCGGTAGCCACCATGCGCCTCAAGTTTTTGTATTGCGTGTTCCAGTTCGGTCATGTCGGTTACAAACCTGTACGTCGTAACTCTGTCATCGAGTCTGTTTCTAAGCCCCGAGTATAGCATGAATCTGACGAGATCCGTAGGTATTGCGCATTCACGGAACCACAGTCAGTATAGGACGAACCATATGATCCATCGTCCTATGCTTTCGGCTTGCGCGTCTTGGATTTTGCGGCGCTCGCGCCACCTGTCCGTTCCGGACTGCTCGTCTGATCCCTCCTCCTCGCACTGGCCCGTCGATGCGCCGGGGGGCGTTCCATCGGACTAGAAATCGGTGATCCTGTGCTTCCCATGAGCTGCGCATAGCCTGCCGCTATGAGCTCGGCCAGCGCTTCGGCCAGACTATCACTGCCTGCCAGTTCTTTGTACGCTTTGACCATGCGTCTGGTCGGCGAGCCGTCCTGCAGCACGCCATTGGGATCGGGGATGTTCCAGCTACTGCGCGTCATGAGTCCTCCTTGCATACTTAGAAATGCTCTGCATAGCACCATACTCAGGGCATGGCGGTCTACAGGTGGGCGTGGCCGCCAGCGTAGACGTGCGCGCTTTGCGACCCCGGCGTGCCAGTTTGCCCCGGGTGTGGTCCTGAAGCACACCAATGAGCGAGTCGGTCATGCCCCACACGAGATGCCTGAATGTCTTCTTAAACATGTCACTGTCCTTGTTTACTACCCATCAGTATACAGCACTAGTGCGCACTAATCAACACTTTTTGTGGTAGTTTGAGCAGCTATGAAGAGCTACGTGACGATGAGAGAATGGAGATATATTCTGGACTCGTGCGGACGCACCATCCTATTACATGGCGCGATATTCGGTGCGTGCAGTGTCGTGAGATCAGCGCGTAAGCAATAATACGACAGCTGTGGGCGGAAAACGGATTTTTGCAATGGGGGGTGCTCCTGGTGAAGGCCCGCATTTGTCTCTCCTGATGGAGACAGCCTCACACTACTTTGGGAGCGCTGAGCGTTCGCGGACTGTTGATCGCAATAGAGGAAACCAGCTATTGACGTACCACTTGCGTATGCGCTTGCTTGTCTGTAAGGGGATGTTGAGCGCAATAAAAGCAGGTCTGGCGATGAGCGGAGTGACAAAGAGATGTAATTGCTCCATCCGCCGCGCTCATCTCCCAATGCTGTCTGGAGAAGACATCGCACAGTCCCCACTCTTGTAGCATGACGATTTGACTAGGAGAGGAACACTTATGAAAAGCATGCCCATTCACACAAGAATTCTTCGTACATCGCCAAGATGAGCTTAGCCGCATGCATGTGATGATGCATGTGAAACGCATAGGACTATGGGGATAATGGACAACCGCTCGTATGGCATACTCCCTGCACGAAAGGAGGGAAGCGATGCCCTCGAAGATGAATTCCCTCTATCTCGCCATTGGCTGCGGCCTCGTGTTCCTCATCTTTGCGTTCGTCAACGTCGAATGCCTCTACTGGCCAGCCCTCATCGGGACAGTGATCTTCGGTGCCACCTTCTACTTCAAGTGGCAGCGGGATCAGCAGCTGTTGTCTCAGGCGAACACGTCAGGGTATCTGGCGGAAGCCCCTGAGATCTCCGGCCCGCCGCCACGCATGAGTCCTAGCAGCGTCGGCCTCTTCGTGCCGGGGCCTCACCCGGACGACCACTCCTCATAGCGTGTGAAGGGAGTGCAGCATGCCGTTCACGTCTCAGGTGTATCTGAAGTACCTCGACACGGCGACACGAACGCAACTTGATGCAGAGAACGTTCCGGTGGGTGTTCACCCCAGGACTGGCGATACCTTCTATCTCCCTGAGTGGGATCGCTACGCCGGCATGTATGTCATGGGCGTCCAGGGTGTCGGCAAGAGCGGCTTCCTCGAAACGCTCATCCACCATGATTGCCAGGTCGGCAATGCGGTCGTGGTCATTGATCCCCACGGCGACCTGACGACGAATTGCCTTGCCGCCCTTCCGGCTGAGCGTGTCGGTCAGGCGTATGTGCTCGACATGGAGGACGAAGCCTTTCCCTTTGGCGTCAACCTGTTCGCCGTTGGTCAACTAGACAGCGACATCAAGCGGACGCAGGCGGTGGACCGCATTATGCACCTGTTTGAGGTGCTCTGGGACGACGTACTCTCGCAGCAGAACCTGCCCCGCTATGTACGCGCGGCGACGATTACGTTGCTCGCCAACCCTGGCGCAACGCTGGTTGATATGTATGACTTCTTCCTCGACGACGCCGTGCGGCAGAGGATGGTACGCAACGTCACCGATCCCACGGTGCGCCAGTTCTGGGCGCACGAGTACGATCAGCAGTCGTCGGTGGAGCGGGCAAGGCGGGTACAGCCGCTCATCAACCGGCTGGAGCACTTATTCATGGGCCGGAGCCTGGTGAGGAACATTGTTGGGCAGCGACGGACCTCAATCAACTTCCGCGAGGCTGCCGAGCAGCGGCGCATCATCTTTATCAAGTTGCCAGTCAAGACGGTCGCGCAGGATGCTCGATTAATTGGAACCATCCTCATCGCCCAGCTCTCAGCAGCGATCTTCTCATTTGCTGACATTCCTGAAGCGCAGCGACCTGGGTTGAGTCTCTATGCGGATGAGTTCCAACATTTTACGACGCCCGATTTCTCGGAGCTCTTCACCGAGGGGCGCAAGTTCGGCGTCAAGGTGACGGTGGCGCATCAGTACCGCAATCAACTCCCCACCTTCCTCCAGGACTCCACGATGACGGCGCGCTCTAAAGTCTGCTTCCAGACTACACCTGAAGACGGGTCGGAGATGGGACGGCTCTTCCCCGCGCCAGCAGCGGGAGTCGATCCCGACAGCATCAGCACAGCGGTGGATAAGGTCTTGCGCACACGCACCTCCGACTTCCCGCCGCACGTGCAGACCTTCGTCCATACCTACCTCATTCCCGTCCAAGCCAACATCCATAGCGGGCGGGTGGATATCGGCGAGCATTGGGGCGTGCGCAGTATGGGACACCTGCTGTGGCACGGCGCATTCAAAGAAGTGCAGAAACGGAGCTATTGGGTTGACGATCCGACTGATCGGCTCAACAGCCTCTTCTATGAATGTATGCGGACAGGTCATGCCAACCTGCCGATCCCCTGGGAGATCGCCATTGGCTTCTGCGCGACGGGTGGCGGGTTCTTCCCGGCGATCAAGGGGCCGAATGACACGCTGCTGCCTGGCTTCCAGTTTCCAACCCATCTGGTGATTGATGGCAAATGGACGCGCAAGCCGGAGACTGCGAATGAGCGGCTGCTGTGTTTCATCTTCCACCTGCGCCAGACGATGAGCTACCTGGCGAAGCATCCTGTCGGGAAAATGAGCGCGCCGTCCGCGAATTCGGTGGGGCAGATGCTGACGCAGTTACCGAGACGAGCGGCATTCGTGCGTTCTGGCGAGGACGTGGGCGTCATCTATACATTGCCGACGCCCAATCGGCTCAGCGGGCGGGAGCTTGCTGAACGCATGCAGGTGATTCGGGATCAGACACGAGCCACCTACTGCCATCCACGTGAAGAGATTGAGCGGCAGATTCTGAAATATGCAGACGTGGCTCACGAGCAATCAATGGCGGCAATTGGTTCTACTGCCGCTTCTGACGAGCAGGCTGCCCAGACGCCTGTGTTGGCTATGCCGCAGGCGTATCCACCACGCCACGCCCGCTGGGAGGAGGTTGATGGCGATGGCGACTGACTTCGTGATGCGCCCGATCTATGACACGCTGCTACGCGGCACAGCAGAGACGCCGATTGGTATCTACCACCTGCACCTGGTCACCGCTGAGCAGCTCTGCCGTTTGCACTATAGCCCGGGTTCGATCAACGCAGTGAAGGCGCAGCTGAAGACACTGGTGGATGAGGAGTATCTGCAGGCCGATGCGATCCCCAGCAAGCGTCTCCGGCCCCCTATTACTACACCCTCGGCTCCAAGGGCATGAAGTATCTGGAAGAGTTGGGCCCGGAACGCCACCCTGCCTGGCGCGCGGGGAAAGAAGTCGAGAAAGGCGCGCTGTTTGTCGAGCACACACTGGAGCTCAATGATGTGCTCATCTCGGCGGCGCTGCTTCAACGCGCTGATGCGCGCTACCACCTGCACGCCTTCCTGCATGAGCGCACGCTGCGGCGACAGCCCTACAAGGCGACCTGGCGGCAGGGTGGGCAGAGCCAGACGTTTACCATTATCCCGGATGCCTTCTTGGACTTGCGGCTGAAATTGAACATTGGTCGCTACCGGCGCTGGCCGCTGCTATTGGAGCATGATCGCGGCACGGAAGGACAGCAACACTTCAAGCAGCGGATTCGGGCGTACATCACACTCTTTAAGTCGGAGGCGTACCGTGAGCTGTTTGGCGTGTACGTGCTCTCGGTGGTATTCACCACCTTTCAGGGCATAGATCGCGTGGAAGAGATACGCGCATGGACGCGGCAAGAGTTGGAAGCGACCAACGAGCCTCTTGAGATCGGGACATCGTTCTTCTTTAGCACGCTGCCGCGACCAATTGTTCCAGCAGAGACATGGTTGGGGCCGATGTGGCGGTTGCCATATGATGAATATCCTGAGCCGCAGCTACTCATTGGCGAATTGGCATCCTAGCGCGTGTCCGGCGCGGAGACGACCTCTTCGGCCAGCGAGAACTGGGCGAGCAGGTGGGAGTCAACGCCCGCGCCGGTCTTGTAGCCGGGGTACAGGCCGTTACGGAAGGACTCGATCACGTGATCGAACGCGCAGGCCACATGGGTGATGCCTGGCGTGGTCACCAGCAGCAGCAGGCTGCGTAAGAGGCCCTGTGTGGCGCCGACCTCGCGCCCATCCGGCGCCGTGCGCGGCGGCGCGCCGAAGTGGCTGCGAAACAGCTCGTAGGTCCCATCCACCAGGTAGATCTTCATCTTGTCTTCTTCCTTTCGGGAAGCGTATGCCAAGGATATTCTCCCAGAGGAAAAGGAAGGCGGAAATGCAGAGGAGGCGAGGACGAGCATGGCACGGTAGTTGACGGCGCGCTTCTCGTAGCGCGTTGCCAGTCCACGCCACTGTTTGAGCCGATTGAGGCGCCGCTCGCCCACGTTGCGGCGGGTATAGATGGCTGTGTCGAAGCGGAGGGGCCCATGCGCTGGCCGAGGTGGACATCTAGGAGCGCATCTGGCGGGCGGCGCTTGCGACACGGGACTGCGGATTCGCTTTCGCCTTCATGCTGCTGTGTGCGCCGAGCCACTGCCCTCATGTGCCCGAACCCGCTAACGTACGCCGTGCGAACTCGGTGTACGCGCCATTGTGGAGCGGACAAGTGGTTCAGCACGGGACCATGCCCGCAGTGTATCTCTTGCGGCTCGATCGTCCGGAGCAGACAGGACGAGGGTGTCTCAGGTCTAGTACCCCAAGGCATGTATTGTAATGGAATGGTATCATTCTCACAAAGAATAGTTCTGCTTTTCTCTGCGAGACAGGAGAGAGCGCATGGCCGATCCCTCGCAGACCTCAACCCCCGCCTTTGCCGTTGGCTTTTTGCTCTCCACACTCGGATATCGTTCCCATGCGATGTGGGAGGAGCGCCTGGAGCCTCTGGGGTTGACCAGTCGTCAGACGGCGACGCTGCTCCATGTGGCGCGCGCAGACGGGTTGTCCCAACTCCAGTTGGCGCGCACCCTGCGGATCGCCCCAAGCCGCGTGGTGGCGTTGGCCGACGAGCTGGAACGACGCGGCCTGCTCAAACGACGCAGCGATCCAACCGATCGGCGTGTGCGCCTCTTGCGCCTGACCAGGAGCGGAAGGGCCATGGTCCATACGCTCACGGAGGTGACCGATGCTCATGAGGCCTGGCTCACGACGGGGCTTGATGACGCGGAGCGAGAGCAATTGCTGACGTTGTTGAAGAAGGTCGCAGCAGGCCTGGAGGTCTCTGAGACCGCGCATACAGGCATCGGCGGTCCTGAGTGGCGGTCCTGAGTGACGTCTCTAGCGGCGCCTGCCAGCGTTGCATCGCCAGCTCCATCCCCAGCGGGTCCATCGGTCCTCTCTCGAGGCTTTTCGTGCAGGCGAGGCGCTCTGGCCCTTACTCAGGCGGGCGCGTGAAGCTCCATGGTCGGGCGATCAGAGATGGCATCTGGAGCATAGGGTAAGTAGGTGGGGAAACGCGGGTCGCGCTCACGCAGGTAGGAGGTCGGGCTGACACCCGCGAACTCGTGAAAGTCACGGGAGAGATGCGCCTGGTCAGCATAGCCGCACCGCAGCGCAATCTCCCCCCAGCTGACATGGCGCTCGCACCCCACACGGTCAAGGACTTCTTGGAAGCGGCGCACACGACCGAACCGCTTGGGCGTCATCCCTACCTCGCTGTGGAAGGCTCGAACAAGTTGCCGGTGACTGAGCGCAATCTGCTCCACCACCTGCTTGATCGTGCGCACCTGGGGCGTCCCGCGCAGCGCGCGTAGCGCGAAGGACACGGCAGGATGCTGGTTCGTCGTATGCGCGCAGCGCGCCAGTAGGGCACGCTCAAGCGCGCGGAAGCGCGCCTCGGGCGTCGACTCGGCGAGGAGCCGCTCGCGAAACTCGTCTGCGGCGGAATCTCCCCACAGCGCGTCCAGCGGCACAGTCGTGTCGTGAAGCTCCGCGGCGGGCGGCGCAAAGAAGGCTGCGGCGCCACCAGGTGTGAACAGCACGCCCATACGCGCGATGTCGCGCCCTGGCTCGACGATCGACCACCGCGAGGAGGCGCCGAGCAGCGTAGACGTGCGAAAGGTCGTCAGACGATGAGGATGCTGCTGCGTGGCGACTTGTAACGGGTCACCGCCGAGGTCGATCCACAGCGCGGGCTTTCCGGTCGGCAGCGCGCGTTCCTGCGTATGCGGCTGGGCCTGCTCCTCGTGCAGCCAGAAGAAGTCCACGTACGCCGACAGCGGCGCTGGTGGGGTATAGATCTGAAACGTTGCCACAACGACGCCTGCTTCATCTCTGCCATCATCTCAGCGAACCACGCTGGTGTACAGCGTCTCACAACGATTGTCCAAACGCAAGAACACCTTCGCGACGCTCCGCCCTCGTGCGAACGCCATCCTCTAGCCGGCCACGCATGGATGTCCATTTTCTTCAAGATTTCCTCCCGTCACGTGCAGTAGGATATTCCGGCAAGAGCAGCGAGACGCGCAGTACCAGTGCGTTGGGAGACGCCGGAAGGCGAGGGGAACGTGGCGCTCGAACTCTACATGGTCGGCTTAATTGTCCGTGACATGCCGGCGGCGGTCACCTTCTATCGCCACCTGGGACTGGCGATCCCGGAGGGCGGCGAGGAGCAGCGCTTCGTCGAGATCAAGATGAGAGGGATGAGCCTGTTCCTCGACGCGACCGCGTCGGTGTGGGACCCTGGCCATGTCACTTCACAGGATGCGCTCCTTGCAGGCGAAGTTGGCAAGCACGGCCATCTGCTCGAATTCAACCTGCTCACGCGCGAGGCGGTTGACACCATGTACAACAAGCTGATGGGGTTCGGGTATCGCAGCCATCGCGCGCCCTACGAGGTCACGCCCGAAGCGTACTTCGCCCTCGTCTTCGATCCCGACGGCAACATGATCCTCTTCTCGGCCTGAGCGGCGCGTGGAAGAGTGAACGGAGAAGAGGCGGTGCGCCAGCGCTCATCAGATCATGGCTTCAGATCATGACGCGGCGCCGTGTCTGGCGTACACCTTGACAGTGCCAGCGCGTCTATGATACTACCACATCAGAATGATTTCGCTTCGTATCGATTTTGGTCGGAATGGAGTACGCCAAGGAGTGGCCGTTTGACACATCGAGACTGACTCGATGGAACCGTATGGAGGCGTCTTTGTTGTCGTCCACATTTCCCAATCTACTCTCGACGACCGTGCAGCGCCGTGCCTGCGCGGCCAGCGGACTGGCCTTTCTCGCCTGCACGACGCTCGGCTTGCTGCTGGCGAACGTCTTCGCCACGACGTTCTATCCGTCGCCCTTCGGCCCACCCTTCGGCGCCCAGACCGATGTCCTCGCCTATTTCACCGCCAACCGCGCGCAGGTGCGCGCGATGAGCTTCGTCTTCGCGCTGGCGGCGCTCGCGCTGCTGGTCTTCGTCGCCTACAGCGTGGAGATCCTCGCCGATACCCCGCGCGCGCGGAGATCGGGGCTCCCTGGGCTGGCGCAGGGGGCGGGCATGCTCGCGGCGGGCTTCTGGCTGCTCACCGCGCTCCTGCTGCGGGCGCTGAGTCTGCCGGAGGCGACGGAGGCCTCGGGTCTGCTGCGCACGCTGCACAACCTGGTCTACGTGACGGGTGGTCCCGCCCATGTCGTGACGCTCGGCGTCTTCCTCGGCGCTCTCGCGGCGGCGCAGTGGAACGCAACCCTGTTGCCGCGGTGGATCACCTGGATCGGCGCGGCGGCGGCCTTGCTCTCGATGGTGGCGATCTTCGCCCTCCTGTGGGAGGGCGCCAGTATCCTGCTGCCGCTGGGCCGGGGACTGTCGCTGCTGTGGATCTTCACGGTGAGCGTTGCCTTACTCCTGACGCGCTCCCGCGCGGAGATGGGTGGCGCCGACCAGCAGGGCGAGCCTTCGACGGGTCAGCCGACGGAGAAAGCGGCATTCCCTGCCAGTTGAGTGGCGCTGCGATGCGCGTCCACCGGCTGAATCGCTCGACAGGAGGAACACCATGACCACCTATACCCTCACGTTGTTCGCGCATGTCAGCGGAGCCATTGGCTACTTCGCCGCGATGGGTGTGTGGCTCTTTGGTCTGACTGCGCTGCGGCGCGCCGCGCGGGTCGAGCAGGTGCGCACGCTGACCGATCTCATGGGAAGATTAGGTCCACTCTTCGGCCTGAGCGTGCTGCTGATTCTGGCCAGCGGCCTCTTCATGGCTTTCACGACCTGGGGCTTCCAGACCGGCTGGATTGATGTTGCGCTCGTCAGCCTCGTGCTGATCGCCCCTGCTGGGGGACTGTTGATCGAACCACGCCGGCGCTTCATCTCCCGGCTCGCGCAGGACGCGCCGGATGGCCCAGTCCCGCAAGCGCTGGCGCAGCAGACACGTGATCCGGTCCTCTTGACCACCGTCTGGACGGTGACGGCGCTGCTGCTGGGCATTGTCTTCCTGATGACCAACAAGCCGTCGCTCATCGCCGCTCTCCTTGTCATGGCGGTCGCGCTGGCGCTGGGGCTCGCGTCCGGGGCGCTCGTTATGCGTCGGGCACGTGACACAGCGCATGACGTGGCGCCTGAGATGAATCAACCGAACATACCGATGAGATAGCGTGTGACGTGTGGTTGAAGGAGCGCCCCATGAAACTCGGACTCGGCATCAACGACTATGACTGGGCGGGTGGCGCGGCCACCTTCGCCACCACGCTAAGCAACATCGCACGCGCCGCGGAGGAGGCCGGGTTCGACCGCATCGCCGTCGCCGACCATGTCTGGCGCAGCCACTACATGGGCAGCGTCGAGGGGCCAGAACTGGAGTGCTATACGACGCTGGGATTCCTGGCGGCGAGCACCCAGCGCGTGAAGTTGACGGCGCTGGTCACGGCGGCCTCCTATCGCCAGCCAGGTCTGCTGGCCAAGATCGTCACCACGCTGGACGTGCTCTCCGGTGGGCGCGCCTGGCTCGGCCTCGGCGCAGGCGACTACGAGGCGGAGGCGCGCGGACTGGGGCTGCCCTATCCCTCCCTCAAAGAGCGCTTCGAGCTATTGGAAGAGACGCTGCAGATCTGCCTGCGCATGTGGGCGGGCGAGCACGGCGACGACCAGCCCTACCACGGCAGGCATTTCCAGTTGGAGCGCGCGCTCAATGTTCCACAGAGCCTGACGCGACCGCATCCACCGATCCTGCTGGGCGGCAGCGGCGAGAAGACGTTGCGGCTGGTGGCGCGCTACGCCGACGCCTGCAATATCCGTCCTGGCCCCGACATCCCGCAGAAGCTGGCGACCCTGCGCCGCTACTGTGACGAGGAGCAACGCGACTACGACGCCATCGAGAAGACCTGCCCCTTCGCCTTCGACGTGGGCGAGAACGGCGAGAAGGTGGGCGACCTGATGGGACAGTTGCGCTGGCTGGCGGGCATGGGCGTCCAGACGGTGATCGGCTTCGTCCCGCACATAGACCGTATCACGCCGCTGGAGATCCTGGGGCGCG
>Ga0207684_10004475_pt1 | contig 13155 bp, 8 predicted proteins | sample KBSK5501metaG_FD_184342 | JGI IMG/M metagenome (GOLD analysis project Ga0207684, IMG submission 184342) | Corn, switchgrass and miscanthus rhizosphere microbial communities from Kellogg Biological Station, Michigan, USA - KBS K5-50-1 metaG... | ecosystem: Host-associated > Plants > Roots >...
CGTTCGGCATCGCGGTCTCCGGCGTCGCCACCGCCCTCGCCGCCGGCAACACGGTCGTCCTCAAGCCCGCGCCCGCCACCACGCTCGTCGGCCTCCTCATCGCCGAGCTCTTCCGCGAAGCGGGCGTTCCCGACGGCGCCGTCAACGTGGTCGCCGTCGACGACGCGCTCGCTCCCGGCCTGGTCGAAGACCCCCGCGTCGACAAGATCGTGTTCACGGGCAGCCCTGCCACCGGGCGCCGGGTGATGGTCTCGGCGGCGAAGAACCTCACCCCCGTGGTGCTCGAGCTGGGAGGCAAGGACCCGGCGGTGGTCTGCCGCGATGCCGACCTCGATCGCGCGGCCCGGGGCATCGTGTGGGGCGCCTTCGTCAACGCCGGCCAGACGTGCGCCTCCGTCGAGCGCGTGTACGTGGAGGCCGAGGTCGCGGACGCGTTCCTCGAGCGCGTGGTCGGGCTGACCCGCGCGCTGAGGGTCGGCGATCCCGCGGCGGGGGAGGTGGAGATCGGCGCCCTCACCCTCGAGCGCCAGCGCCGGATCGTGGAAGAGCACGTGGCCGACGCGGTCGCGAAGGGCGCCCGCGTCCTCACGGGAGGGAAGCCGGTGGCCGGACCCGGGTGGTTCTACCCGCCGACCGTCATCGCGGGTGTCGACCACACGATGCGCGTGATGCGGGAAGAGACCTTCGGCCCCGTCCTGCCCGTGATGGTCGTTTCGTCGCTCGAAGAAGGCATCCGCCTCGCCAACGACAGCGATTACGGCCTCACCGCCAGCGGCTGGACCCGCGACGCCGCCACCGCCCGCCGCCTCGAGCGCGAGCTGCAGGCGGGCGTCGTGACGATCAACGACTGCGTCTACACCTTCGGGGAGCCCTCCGCGCCGTGGGGCGGCTTCAAGAAGAGCGGCCTCGGACGCGCCCACGGCCTCGCCGGCCTGCGCGAGATGGCCCAGGTGAAGTACGTGGCCCGGGACGAGGGGTCGGCGCCGATGCTGTGGTGGTTCCCCTACGGAGAGGACCTGCGCGGGCTGATGCCGGCCGCGGCCCGCGCCCTCCACGCCCGCTCCTTGTGGGCGCGCCTCGCCCACGCGCTGCGGCTGCTCGGCTCCGCCCGTTTCCGGCGCCGGGGCCGCCTGGCCTCGATCCTCAAGCGGGCCGACCGCCTGTTTTAGGCGGACAATGGGCGCATGCCCCTAGCCGGCTCGCAGCTGTCGGCGGCCAAGCGGCCGAAGTGGCACTACATCACGGTGGGCGTCCTGCTCATCGTGGTGACGGTGACGCTCACGGTGGGCTGGCAGTTCCTGGGCGTTTCCGACGCGTGGCGAGCCAAGGAGATGACGACCCTGCGTTGGGTCGTCTACTTCCTGGGCACCGTGCTGTTCCTGCTCCTCATCGGCGGGCTCGTCCTCATCGTCTATCTCCTCGTGCGCGAGGTGCGCATCAACGAGCGCCAGTCCAACTTCGTGAGCGCGGTGACGCACGAGCTGAAGACCCCCGTGGCCTCCCTCAAGCTCTACCTCGACACTCTCCAGATGCGCAACCTTCCCGAGAGCCGGCGCGACGACTTCTACCGGACCATGCGCGCGGACCTCGACCGGCTGAACGCCACCATCAACAACGTCCTCAACGCGGCCATGTACACCGACCGGCCCGTCGTGGATCCGCAGCCCCTGGACCTCGCCCGTCTCGTGCGGCGCGCGGTGGACCTCACGCGCACCCGGCACCAGCTCCCGCGCGAGAGCTTCGCCTACGTCGGGCCGGAGAGCCTGCGCCTGCGCGGCGACGCCCAGGCCCTCGAGACGGCGGTGTTGAACCTGCTCGACAACGCGGTGAAGTACTCGAAGGAGAAGGTCGAGGTGGAGGTGGAGGTCGGCGCGGACGGGGACGGGCAGGCCCACCTGCGGGTGAGGGACCACGGCATCGGCATGAGCCGCGCCCACCTGCGCTTCGTCTTCAACCGTTTCTACCGCATCGGCGCCGAGGTGCGCCGCAGCCACACCGGCACCGGCCTCGGCCTCTTCATCGTCAAGTCGGTGGTGAAGGGGCACCGGGGCACGGTGGCCGCGGAGAGCGCCGGCCCCGACCGGGGCTCCACCTTCACCGTGACCCTTCCGGGGATCATCGAGCCCGCGGCCGAGGAGGGCGCGACCGAGGAGGTGGCGGGTTGACGACCCGTATCCTCATCGTGGAGGACGAGGCCCATCTCGCCGCGGGCATCCGGTTCAACCTCGAGGCGGAGGGCTACGACGCCGAGGTGGAGGCCGACGGGGCCCGGGCCCTCTCTCGCCTCGCGGTCTCCGATCCGGCGGCGGCCTTCGACCTCGTGATCCTGGACGTCATGCTCCCCGGCGTGGACGGCTTCGCGGTGGCCGACGCGATGCGCCAGGCGGGCAACTTCACCCCGGTCCTCATGCTCACGGCCAAGAGCCTGGCGGAGGACGTCGTGCACGGCCTGGAGGCGGGGGCCGACGACTACCTGGCGAAGCCCTTCGACCTCGGGGTGCTCCTGGCGCGCGTGAAGGGCCTGCTTCGCCGGCGCGACTGGGCGCGCGGAGACTCGGGCAACCTCGCCACCGCGCGCGTCGGCGACGCCGAGGTCGACTTCCGCAAGTTCGAGGTGCGGACGAGGGGTCAGACCTTCCGCCTGACGCTGCTCGAGGCCATGCTGCTGAAGCTCCTCGTCCAGAACGCAGGCCACGTCGTCAGCAAGGGAGAGATCCTGCAGAAGGTCTGGAACCTCAGCCCCGACACCGAGACGCGCGCCGTCGACAACTTCGTGGTCCGGCTGCGCCGGTACGTCGAAGCCGACCCCCGATCCCCGAAGCACCTGCAGACCGTGCGCGGCGCCGGCTACCGGCTGGTGCTCGAGGCCTGAAGGCGTCCCTCACGACGGGGGAACGCTGTAGCCCAGCGCGCCCCGCCCGCGCTCGCCCGTCTTGAGCCGCAGCGCGTCCAGGACGTGGAGCACGAACACCTTGCCGTCGCCCGCCCGGCCCGTGTGCACGGCCTTGTAGAAGCTGGCGAGTATCTCCTCCACCTCGTCGTCGCTGCAGACGATCTCCACGCGCAGCTTGCGGACGAGGTCGACGCCGGGGTGATCGCGGTGCTCCGGATGGGCGGGGTCGTGTTCCTGCCCGAACCCGCGGACGTCGGAGACGGAGAGACCGTGCACGTGGTGGTCGGCCAGCTCTTCGACCAGCGGATCGAGCCGGTTCGGCGGGATGAACGCGAGCAGGTACCTCATGAAGCAAGACCTCCTTCACTCGTCGCGACACGTGGGGCCGGCGCACGCCTTGAGAACGGCAAGCCGCCGGGACAGGCGATCTGCGAGCGCGGGATCGGCGGTGGCGAACGCGTTGTGCATCTCGAAAGGATCGCGGCGCAGGTCGTACAGCTCTCGCTCGTTCTCCGGGTACTCGACGTAGAGAAAGTCCTCCGACCGCAGGGCCGAGTACGGAGGGATCCCGCCTTCGTTCGCGGTCCAGTGCTCGACCAGGAAGTCGGACCGCCATTTCGCTTTCGGCGGCGTCCGGCCGTGGAGGAGAGCCGCGAAGGACCGGCCGTCGACTCCGGCGGGAGCCACCGAGCCCGCCAGCTCCATGAGCGTCGGCGCGTAGTCGATGTTCAACACCGGCTGGTCCCGAACGCCGGCGGGCACGCCCGGGCCCCGCACGACCAGCGGCACGCGGATGGACTCCTCGTAGGCGTCACCCTTGCCGTGGTCGAGGCGGTGCGCCCCGAGCTGGAAGCCGTTGTCGGAGGTGAAGAACACGTAGGTCGAGTCCAGCTCGCCCCGGGCGGCGATGGCCCGGAGGAGACGCTCGATCATCTCGTCGACGGCGAGAAGCGTGCGCAGCCGCCGTCGGTAGAGATCGTCGATCCGCTCCACGACCTCCGGCGAGAGCCGGGGCTGGGCGCGCACCCATCCCGGCTTCGTGCTCACGTCTTCCTCGTCGAAGGAGGGCGGCCGCGGCGCGCGAAGGTCGGCGAAGGCCGACTCGTGCCGCGTGGCGGGGCGGGCCGGCTGGTGAGGGGCGTGCGGGGCGACGTAGAGGAAGAACGGCCGCCGCTCCCCGGGCGGCGCCGTGGACACGAAGTCCACGACACGGGCGGCCAGCACGTCGGTCTGGTACTCCTCCGGCTGCTCACCGGGACGCTCGACGCGGCCGTTGTTGTTCGCGCCGAAGTCCAGGTACGGCTCCGGGAAGAAGACGCCGAACCAGTAGTCCCAACCCGGGGGCACGTACCTCTTGTCCCCGGCGGGGTACCCGTTCAGGTACTTGCCGACGAGGGCGGTGCGGTAGCCCGCGGCCTGCAGCCAGATGGGGAGCGTCGCGGCCTCCCGGCCGCTCTCGCGGAACTTCTTGAAGCCGCCGAGCGGCGGCGAGTTGTCGAGCGCGCCGTGGTTGTGGCCGTACCGGCCGGTCAGGATCGAGGCCCGCGACGGCGTGCACACCGAGTCGGTGACGAAGGCGCGGCTGAAGGTCAGGCCGCGGTCGGCGAGCAGCGACTTCACCCGCGGCAGGTGGGACAGGTCGTCGGCGGACATGTCGTCGGTGACGATGAAGACGATGTTCGGCCGCACCGCCGGGGGCGGCGCGGGGGCGGCCGCCGGGTGCGCGCGCGTGCAGCCGGCGGCGGCGATGACGAGGGCGAGGGCGCGGCCGCGCGCTTTCATGGCGCCTCGGCCTCAGTACTCCGGGTGCTCGGTCTCGAACGTCCCATAGAGCACCGGTAGCACGACGAGGGTGAGAAGGGTCGCGGTGACCAGGCCGCCGATGATGACGATCGCGAAGGGCCGCTGCGTCTCCGCGCCGACCGCGGTCGAGAGGGCGGCGGGGAGCAGGCCCAGCGCCGCCATGAGCCCGGTCATGAGCACGGGCCGGAAGCGCGAGGTGGCCCCCTCGGTGACGGCCTCCATGAGCGTCTTGCCCTCCCGGCGCAGGTCGGCGATGCGCTGGACGAGGAGCACCGCGTTCATGACCGAGACGCCGAGGAGGGCGACGAAGCCCACCATGGCCGACACCGACAGGGGAAGGCCCGCGAGGGCGACGGCCCAGATGCCGCCCACGGCCGCGAACGGCACGTTCAACAGCACCAGCAGCGCCAGCTTCGTGGAGTCGAAGGCGGCGAAGAGCAGGAAGAAGATGACGATCATGGTCACGGGAACGATGACCATGAGGCGGCGCCGCGCGCGCTGGGCGTTCTCGAAGGCGCCGGACCATTCGAGCGTGTATCCCGGCGGGAGCCGGACGGCTTTCGCCACCCGGGCCGAGCCGTCCGCCACCAGCGATCCGAGGTCGCGGCCCCGCACCGAGAGCTTCACCGCGATGCGGCGGGAGTTGTCCTCGCGATAGATGCGCGCGAAGCCGGGCTTGACCGCGACCTCGGCCACCGAGCCCAGCATGAGCTTCTCCCCCGATGGGCCGAGGATGGGGATGCGGCGCACGCCCTCCACGTCCTGCACCGACCCCGGGTTCATCTTCACCACGAGGTCGAAGCTGCGCTCTCCCTCCAGGACCCGGCTCGCTACCGCGCCGCCCAGGGAGGTCTCGATCACCTCTTCCACGTCGGCCACGGAAAGGCCCACCCGGGACAGCGCGCCGCGGTCGATCGCGATTTGCACCTGGGGCTGGCCGGCCAGGCGCTCCGCCGACACGTCGCGGGCGCCGGGGACGTCCTGGAGCACGGAAGCCACCTGGTCGGCGAGGCGCTGCAGCACGTCGGGGTCTTCCCCGAAGACCTTCACGACCAGCTCTCCCTTGACCCCCGAGACCGCCTCGTCGACGTTGTCCTCGATCACCTGGCTGAAGCTGACGGCGATCCCCGGCAGCGCGGACAGCGGCACACTCATGGCCTGCACCAGGGCCTCGCGGCTGTGGGCGGTTTGCCACTCGTCGCGGGGCCTCAGGTCCGCGTAGATCTCGGCGGTATCGAAGCCGTTGACGTCGAGGCCGTCGTCGGGCCGGCCGAGCTGCGAGACGACGGTGACGGTCTCGGGGAACCCGCGCAGGATCTCGCGCGCGCGGCGGACGACCGCGGCCGCCTCGGTCGGCCCGATCGACCCCGGCAGCGTCAGCCGCACCCACAGGGCGCCCTCGTCGAGCTTGGGCAGGAACTCCGATCCGAGCAGCGGCACCACCGCGAAGCTCACGACGAGGATGGCGAGGGACACCGCGATCACGGGCCGGCGGTGGCCGAGCGCCCACGAGAGGACCGGCCGGTAGAACCGGAGCAGCGCGTGCACGAGCGCCGACTCGCCGCCCCGCGCCCCCCGGCGGAAGATGAAGCTGGCCAGGGTGGGGATGAGGGTGAGGGCCAGGGCGGTGCCGCAGAGGAGTGTGAAGCTCAAGGTGAGGGCCATCGGCCGGAAGATCCGGCCCTCCACGCGCTGCAGCGTGAAGAGGGGGATGAAGGCGGTGACGATGATCGCGGTGGAGAAGAGCTGGGGCGTGCCGACCTCCGTCGTGCCCTGGACGATGAGCGTGAAGAGCGAGCGCACCCGGGTACCCCGCTCTTCCAGCAGACGGAGGATGTTCTCGATCACGAAGACGGCGGGGTCGACGATGATCCCGAAGTCCACGGCTCCCATCGAGATCAGGTTGGCGGGCACGTCCCGCGCGTCGAGGAGGATGAACGCCCCCAGCAGCGACAGCGGGATGATCAGGGCCACGACCGCGGCCGCGCCCAGGTTCGAGAAGCCCAGGAACGCCACCAGCACCACGAGGACCAGGAGGATGCCCTCGGCCATGTTCTTCAGGACGGTGTGGAGCGTCCGGTGGATGAGGTCGGTGCGGTCGTAGTGGGGCACGATCCGCACGCCGCGGGGCAGGGTCCGGTTGATCTCCTCGACCTTCCGCCGGACGCTCTTCAGCACCTCGAGGGCGTTCTCGCCTTTTCGGAGCAGCACGATGCCCTGGACCACGTCGTCTCTGTCGTCCTTGCCCACCATGCCGAGCCGGAGCCTCGGCCCCACGACCACCGTGGCGAGGTCGCGGATGCGGACGGGAGTGCCGCCCTTCACGGCCACCGCGACGTCGCCTACGTCCCGCTCGTCGCGCACGAGCCCGAGCCCGCGGACGATGTACATCTCGGGGCCGTGCTCGATGTAGGAGCCGCCCGCGTTCTTGTTCCCGGCGGAGAGCGCGTCGAACATCTGCTGCAGGGTGACGCCGTAGGACTTGAGCTTCAGCGGGTCCACCAGCACCTGATACTGCTTGGTGGGGCCGCCGAAGCCCGAGACGTCGACGATCCCGGGCACCTGGCGGAGCTTGCGCTCGACCACCCAGTCCTCGAGCGACTTCAGCTCGAGAGCCGAGAAGCCGGGCGGCCCCACCAGCGTGTAGCGAAAGATCTCGCCCACGGGCGTGGTGTCGGGAGACAGCGAGGCCTGGGCCCCGGGCGGGAGGTCGACCTGCGGAAGACGCTCGAAAGTCTGCTGCCGGACGTAGGCGCGGTCCGCGTCGTCCTCGAAGACGATGGTGACGACGGAGAGGCCGAAGATCGAGATCGAGCGCATGGAGGCCCGATGGGGAATGCCGTTCATTTCGTTCTCCACCGGGATCGTGACGAGACGTTCCACCTCCTCGGCGGCATGCCCGGGGAAGAGGGTGATGATCTGGAGCTGCACGTTGGTGACGTCGGGATAGGCCTCGACGGGAAGGCGTCGGTAGGCGGCGATGCCCACCGCCACGAACAGGCCGAGAAGGGCGAGGACGAGCACCCGCTGCCGGAGGCAGAAGGTGACGACGGCCCTCAAGGCTTCCTGGCCTCCGCCCACGCCGCTTCGAGGAGCAGGCTCCCCTGCGTCACCACCCGCGCCGACTCCTCGAGGCCGGAGAGGACGGGCACGGCTCCCTCGCGCTCGGGTCCCGCCGACACCGCCACCCGGCGATACCGGCCGGGCCGCTCCTGGACGAACACGTAGCGGTGGCCGCCGTCCTGGATCACGGCCCGGGCGGGCAGCATCAAGCGCGGCGTGGCGGAGCGGATGACGTCGACGGTGACGTACATCTCCGCCTTGAGCAGCCCTTCCGGGTTGGGCACGCGCCCGCGGGCCCGGGCCGTACGCGTGGCGGGATCGAGGGCCGCGCTCAGCCGGTCGAGCCGGCCGGGGAAGGGCCGGTCGGGGTACGCCGGCGTGCGGATCGTCAGGTCGGCTCCCGGAAGGATCTCGCCCAGATCCTTTTCGGTGACGTCGAGGAGGACCCACAGCCGCGAGGGATCGGAGATCACGAAGAGCGGCGTGGTCGCGTCCGACCTCACCTCCTGGCCCGGGTTCAGGTTGCGCTCGACGACCCTCCCGCGCACGGGGCTCGTCACGGGAAACGACTCGTCGACGACGGCCGCGCGCGGCCGGCCTCCCCACAGGCGGAGGCGGGCCTGCGTCCTTTCCGCCTCGGCCTTCGCGCGCGCGTTCTCGGCCTCGGCCTGCTCCAGGTCCTTGCGGGGCGTGGCGCCGCGCTCGTACAGCAGCCGCGCCCGCGCGACGGTGCGCTCCGCCGCCTGGAGATCGGCCTGGGCGCGCGCGGCCTCGGCCTGGGCTTGACCGAAGTCGGGAGAGGCGAGGACGGCGAGGACGGCCCCGGGCCGCACGGAGGTCCCCAGGTCGGCGGCGATGCGGGCCACCCGTCCCGACACGGGCGAGAAGATCCGGACGGTCGCGTCCTCGTCCCAGACGACGCGCCCGGTCACGCTCACGTGATCGTCTTCGGCGCGAGCCAGGGGCTCGACCGCCAGCGCCGACTCGGCGGCGGGATCGGCGAAGGCCACGACGTCTCCCTCGAGGCGGTAGGGCGCGGGCTCGGCGGCGCGGCCGCGCGCCTGGCAGCCGCCGAGGAGAATGGCGACGGCCACCGCGGCGAGACGCTTCACGGGAGCACCTCTCCCCGCGCCGCCGCCCAATCGGCCGCGGCGGACAGGGCCTCGGCATCGGTGCCCACGGCCGCCAGGCGCAGCTCGTTCAGGTTGCGCTCCGCCTCCAGCAGCTCGAGCAGGGACGCGGCGCCGTTCCGGTAGGCGAAGGCCACCATCTGCTCGACTTTCTCGGCGCGGGGGAGCAGGTCGCCGTGGACGCGCCGCCGCCGGTCGAGCGCGGCATCCCACGCGGCCCGTGCCGACGTCGTCTCGGCCCAGGCCCGGGCCTCGGCCTGGCGGAGCTCGCGGCGCGCGGAGTCACGGGCCGTCTCTGCCGCGCGAATGCCGCCACGGTTGCGGTAGAAGAAAGGCAGCGGCAGCGAGATCGCGAAGCCCACGGTGTGTGGGTGGTCGGGCAGGTCGCTCTCGTACTGGGCCAGCAGCGTGGGGTCGGGAACGCGGAGGGCCTTCTGCAGGCTGAGGTCGGCCTGCGTCCGCTCGACCTCGGCCGCCGCCGCGCGGACGTCGGCCCGGTCCCCCACGTCCCATGCGGGCGCAGCCGTGTCCGGGGATGGAACGGACGCGGGCACGAGCGTGGCCAACCGCTCGAGATCGTCGCCGAGCGGCACGGCCCCATCGGGTCGGGGCTCGCCGAGCAGGACCTGCAGCGCGACGCGGGCCTGCACCGCCCCCGCCTCCGCGGTGCGGACGTCCGCCTCGAAGCGTCCGGCGGCGATTCCCACCTGCTCTCGTTCCGCATCCGAGATCTCGCCGGCCTTGAACCGGTCCTCGGCGATCTCGGCGGAGCGGGCCAGCGACGCCGCGGACAGCCGCTCGATACGGACGCTTTCCTGGGCGGCGAGGGCGGCCGCGTAGGCCTTGACCACGTCCGCGTCGAGCCGCGTGCGCGTGAACTCGAGCCGCCGGCCGGACGCCGCCGCCTCCGCGCCCGCCGACCGCACCCGGTCACCGCGCTTGCCGGCCAGCTCGAAGAGCTGGCTCAGGGCCGTGGTGGTGTCCCGCGAGGACGCCGATCCGGCCAGGCCGGCACCGGTCTGGAGCTTCTGCACCGAGGCCGAGAGCTGAGGGTTGGGAAAGGCGCGGGCGGCGATCCGCTGCGCCTCGGCCATCTCGAGGTCCGCGCGCGCGGCCAGGAGCGGCCAGCCGCGCTCGAGGGCCAGGCGGCGCGCCTCGCCGAGGGTGAGGGCCGGCCGGGGCTCGTCGCCGGCCGCCGCCGTCCAGGCCGTGGCCACGAGCAGGAGCACGACAGAGGCTGAGTTCGACATGAAGTAGCGACGCTCCTGGGCATGCGACTGGCTCCGGCCCCTCCCCGCGGCGATGAATGTTGGGATATCGACGCGGCCAGGATGATCAGCCGCGGGGAGAGGGCGGGCCGCCGCCTCTTTGAGCAGGAAGCGTGCCCGGGCTTCGAGGCGGGGCAAGTTGCTGAGGATCTTCGATTCGCGGCGGAGGGGAGGGGCCGGCGCGCCGCGGAGTGAAACAACCTGGTGAAGGAATCTTTCATCGCAAAACAATTACCGCCCGCGAGCCGCTTCGCCTTATGCTCTTGATTCGGGAGGGACGGTCCTCGCCCGTGGCCGAGATCGCAGTGCGCGCCGGTTGATCATTTCCGAACCTGTCTTCTTACCCGCGCTCGGCTAGAGGCAGCGGCGCCGGCCCTCCCCTGAGGACGCTCGTCGTGTTTCCGGTCGCACGACCGGCGGCGGCGTGCGCGCAGGAGTGGAGTGAAGGCGGGAGAGGCAGGGACCGAGCTGGCCACGGCCCACGCCCGTTTCGCGCGGGCGGCCATGTCCATCTACGTCGGCACGGCGGCGGTCGCGCTGGGGCTGCTCCTGGTGTCGCTCGCGACGGACCTCGCGCACCAGAAGACGACCGCGCTCGACATGCTCTCCCTCGAGACGCAGGCCCGCAGCCACTACCTCACCCGCCACCTGCAGCTCCTCGCCGACGAGCTGACGCGCCTCGGCATGCGGTCGGAGGTGAACCTGCTCGACCAGAACATGGAGCCGGAGCGCAGCCTCCTCCGCCTCTCCCACGAGAAGAGCGCCTTCTTCGACGTGGGAGTCGCCATCCTCGGCCGCGACCGGGCGGTGCTGTGGTCGGAGCCGGAGACGTTCCTGGCTCCCGGCTTCCGCCCCCTGCTGGAAGGCTCCTTCGCCGACCTTCAGCAGAGCCGCGCCGTGCAGGTGGTGGCCGCGGAGTGGACGCCCGGAGCTTCGGTCCTCTACGTCGTGTCGCCGATCCTCCGCAACGGCCGGTTCACCGGCGCCCTGCTCGGCGGCGTCGACCCGGGCACGCTCCTCCTCGACCGGCGGGCGGGAACGACGTTTGCTCTCTTCACGCAGGACGGCGGGCTCGTCCATCCGCTCCGCTTGCCGTTCGACACCGGCCCCGTGTGGCAAACCGCGGGCAGCCACCCCGCCAACCCGTTCGCGTTCGAGGTCGAGTTGGAAGGACGGAAGGAGGTGGTGGCGGGCGCTCCCGTGCATGGCACCGCGTTCACGCTGCTCGCCCTGACCGACGCCGACGCCCTTTTCGGCCCCGCCCGCCGCCGCCTCGCGACGCGCCTCGGCCTCGGGCTGGCCCTCGCCTCGCTGCCCCTCGTGCTGGTGGCTTTCCTCCTGCGCCGCTCGCTGCGCGCGTTCCGGCAGGCGGAGGAGGACGCCGTGCGCGGAGAGCGGTTGCGCTCTCTGGGAGAGGCCGTGGACCTCATCGCGCACGAGGTGAGGAACTCGCTCAACGGGCTGCGCATGGGCCTCGACATCATCCTCCAGGGAGACCGCACCGGCCTGGCGGCGCGACAGCGGCGCGCGGTGTCGGGCCTGAGGCAGGAGATGGAGCGGCTCTCGGACTTCACCTCGGAGCTGCTCTTCTTCTCGAAGGGGGTGGTGCCCCGTCCCGTCTCGCTCGACCTCGCCCAGTTCGTGCCGAAGGTGACCGAGCTGGCCCGGAACGCCGCCGAGGCCCAGGGTGTCGCGTTGAAGATGGTGCCCGCGGATGACCGGGTGGCGGTCCGGGCCGACCCCGCCCTCGTCCACGTCGTGATCGCCAACCTGGTCGGCAACGCCGTGAACTTCGCCGCGGTGGGGCAGGCGGCGCCGCCGTGGGTCGAGGTGAGGGTCACGACCGCGGATTCCACCGCGGGCGTGGTCGTCCGCGACAGCGGGCCGGGGGTGTCGGCTTCGGTGAAGCCGCGGCTCTTCGAGCCGTTCGTGACCGGCAAGCCCAACGGGGTGGGGATCGGCCTCGCCCTTTCCCGCCGGATCGCTCGCGCCCACGGCGGCGACCTCGTTCACGAGGACGCGCCGGCCGGGGCCGCGTTCCGGCTCATCCTGCCGAGGGAGGCCAGGTGAACGCCAGCGTGCTGATCGTGGACGACGAGCGGGTCTTCTGCATGCTGGCCGAGGAGGCGCTCGCCTCCGAAGGCTTCGAGGTCCGCACCGCGGACACCCTCCGCAAGGCGCGGGGGGAGCTGAACGCGGCGACGCCCGACGTCGTCGTCCTCGACCGGCGGCTTCCCGACGGCGACGGGATGGACTTCCTCAAGGCGGTCCGCGCCCAGGAGCCGCCTTCCACTGCCGTCCTGGTCGTCACCGCGTACGGCGACGTCCACAACGCCGTGGAGGCGCTCAAGGCCGGCGCGTCGGACTACCTGACCAAGCCGGTGCAGCTCACCGACCTCATCGTGAAGCTGCGGAAGGTGATGGAGACCCGCGGCCTGCGCGACCGCCTCGTGCTCGCCCGCAACAGCGCCGCCGGCCCGCCGGCCGCGCCGCCCGAGAGCGCGTCGATGCACTCCGTGCTCGGGCGGCTGCGCGACGTGAGCCGGAGCCCGTTGACGCCGGTCTTCCTGCGCGGTCCCTCCGGGGTCGGAAAGCAGCGGGCGGCGGAGACGCTGCACGCCCTGACGTGGTCGGGCCTCGACGCCGACGCGCCCTTCGTGGAGGTCAACTGCGCCGCGCTGCCCGAGGACCTCGTGGAGAGCGAGCTGTTCGGCCACGAGAAAGGCGCCTTCACCGACGCGCGAACGATGCGGCGCGGCCTCATCGAGATGGCCGCCGGAGGAACGCTCTTCCTCGACGAGATCACGGAGCTTCCCATGCGCTCGCAGGCCAAGCTCCTGAAGTTCCTCGACGCGATGCGCTTCCGCCGCCTGGGCGGACAGCGCGAGTTCGCGGTCGAGCTGCGGGTGGTGGCCGCCACCAACCAGGATGCCGAGGTCCTGGTCAAGGCGGGCCGCTTCCGGGAGGACCTCTACCACCGCCTGGCCGTCTTCCTGGT
>Ga0207684_10004476_pt1 | contig 13152 bp, 13 predicted proteins | sample KBSK5501metaG_FD_184342 | JGI IMG/M metagenome (GOLD analysis project Ga0207684, IMG submission 184342) | Corn, switchgrass and miscanthus rhizosphere microbial communities from Kellogg Biological Station, Michigan, USA - KBS K5-50-1 metaG... | ecosystem: Host-associated > Plants > Roots >...
ACTTGACTGCATCAGCAGACTGGCCGTTAGGGACCTATACCTTTTCCGTTGATGATAAAGAGGTGGCCTTTACGCTGACGAAATAACATATCAAAGATGGTAGTGTCTGATACCAATACCTTGTCTAGGTTGTGATATATCCTCTTGCTTGATAGCTAGCTGAGAGATTCATAAGATCGTGAACTCTCGAGGAGCGAGAAATGAAAGACCCATTCCAGGCTTACAAAAAAGGAATGGCCAGGTTGCTGGAAACAATGGGGAAAAATCATCCAAGGGAGGCGGAGGCACGTACACTTCAACGTCGTTTAGAGGAAAATATATGGAAGGCGCAGACTATTGGTGACGATGATGGAAGCAGGGCTAGACGGGCGGAGATCCTATATAATCTGGATCAGTTTGCAAAGGAGGAGATTAATCAGAATTTTGACCAGTTATGTAGCTCTGGCGATGATCCTCCTACATTAGAGTCTTCCTCCAAATTATCGGTCTTTTTCCTTACCAAGTCCTGTGAGTATGTTACAGCGATACAGCGTGAAGCGCAAATAGCCTACAACGTATTCCTTAATGAGAAAGAGATCTGGCCATTTCAATGCTCAAAAATTACTGCCTCATTCCGCAAGTTGAAAAAGCCCCTATTACCCAACGATATTCTATTTAGTGCGCTAGAGATGAAATTATTCTATTTAAATGAGCAGGTGCGTAGATTGATACAGCTGATAGACCGTTTTAGTCCTCATGGACGAGAGCAGACTGAGCATGCAAGGAATGAACGGCAAGCTCTCTGTCAAAAAGTAGATGAGTTTATTCAAGATGTTATACCTGCTCTCGATTTAGTGAATTCTTTAGGCAAATCTATCCCCTCCTTCAAAAAATGTGTTTAATACAGTAGATCTTTCAATAGTTAAAATATCTTTATTATGCTTTATGTGTTTGAAATAAATTCGTTCTGTCTCTCACGCCACCGATCCGAAGTCTGTCTTGTTGTCTTAAAGTTGCTCAAACCATGATACCGGTGCCTCTCAACAAGATGCCATGCCGAAAGTTGTGTAACGGTGTACAACGAGAAAGCGTTAAACCCAGTCCAGACCTGACTTTCGAGCTTTTGCGGTATGTGCCATTACACAACATTTGAGATGGCATCCAAACTACGAGTGGAGCAAATGGGTTGTGAAAGAGAATTTCGAGAATATTTTACCAGATAACCAACTGACGACGCTCCATGAATGTAGAAGAAGGATTGAAAGTACCCGAAAAGATATTGATGATTTGAAACAAAGGGAGTTTACAGATGAATTTGCAGGTTTATTAGTAGATAGGATCACTGGCGTCGTTACATGGATACGAACCTACTCTAAAGAGGAAGATTTTGAAGCAGGTAAAAAAGCTGTTTTAAAATATTTGCGCGAAGCACGCATAAAACTCAATACTGCTTTTGAAGAATATAACAAAAAGAAAGTAAGAACAGAGAAATTCTATAGACTACTTGAGGGAGGGGGAGAATTTCTTGATGATGCACTCCATGCATGGTAATAGCTTTTGCCGTCGATTTTCAAAATTTCTATCGGTCGGTTCACTCCACACTAGTCGTTTCGCACCTGTGGTAAAATAGAACATAAGTGCCATAACCGCTTGCAAGTGCTAAGTTATTTATTAGTAAAGAAGGAAAGAGAAAATGCGCAGATCAGTAGGCAGTGTAGCAAATGATTCTTCAATTGGACGAGTTTGGAGCATCTCCGAGCAAGAGCAGAGTCAATTGCCCACCATCCAGAAACTGCTCGAGACAGAAAATTTGCGAGATTTTACGGTGCAAACTCTCACTAGCTTAGCCGCAGAACTTCGCGATATCATCGTAAAGATTCGCGATCGACCGGACACCTGCCTCTCATCGTACATTCCGTCAAAAGATGCTATTTTAAAAAATCTACGTAACGCATCCATCGAGTTAAATCTTGCGCTCGATCAACTTGAGTTGAAGGGGAAAACTTCGCGTTTCTATAAATGTCTGCTCGCCTGTAAGGAATATCTTGAGAAAGCATTCGAACAGCATGAAAACGTAGTCGAGGTGGAGATGAGCCAGGGAAAGCAAGATTTCTCACATCCAATTAGTCCAGATAGTTCTGTTCATCTTCCCACCAGCCTTTTCCTCACACAGATGCAGGAATGCCTCACCGCCCTTACTTCTCTACAACAATCGCTTCGCCATACATACAGAATTTTAAAAGATGAGGACGAGATCTGGACTGATCAATGCAATTATGCTATTTCGACAATTGATACGATGAATACGATAATCCGTAAGTTGTGCGGCCTGTTTGATGGCTCTGTTCAACTCCCGCCAACATTTGCTACATCGAACTACGAGTACATGGTGACACTCTATTACATTGATGAGCAGGGCCGTAAACTAGTTGCACTTCTTACTTCGTTTCGCGCTGCCTGTCGTTTCACATCGCGGCAATCCATAACGCTGAGAGAAGAGATCTACGTGAAGTTCGAAACGCTCATCCAGAATAACGACGATATCTTGCATCGGCTTTCTATGCTTCCGAAGCAGGAAAATCCGCGAAAAATCGCTTCCAGTCACCTCAGGCTGGTCTCCCAGGATGCCTAAGCAGACCGCGTAAACTTTCGTAGCATGGTCTACCCAGAGTCAGGATTTGTAACAAGTGAATGGGAAACGAATAATGGATAATTACGAACGCGGCCTACGTGCATGAGATAGAGCAAATTTTAAGAACAGGCATTCAAAGAGGAGGGGGGAGCAAGACAACGGAAGACCTTCTGAGGTAAACTGAGAAAAACATCCATCACTCAGTCAAGCAGGAGGTCTTCCTATGTAACCCAACTATGCCATAGCGTATGTCGATGTGCAAGATTCACCACAAGCCGCCCAAGCATTGGCCCAGCAGTTGGAACAGTTCCTGGAGCCAGTGCTAGAGCGGCTGGATGCCTACCTGGACTGGGGAGTGGTGCGCAGGCGCTCCAGGCAGTTGCCACCATCCTGCACGTAGATAATGAGCTCCTCTTGAGCGAATTAGGCGGGGGATCACGTCTGTTGAACGACATAAAAAACAAACTTGGGGCGCGGATTAGAATTGCCACCAGCATATGTCAGAGAAAGTGTATAAATGTCCTTTCTCCAGTTACACCTTATGAGGCTCAAGAAAACAGTGAAAATGCCCTGCTGTAATATCGAGACTAAACTAATAGGCTTTGTAACTTCCTGGTAAATACAAGTGAAAATGAGCATTTGCGTCTGTTTCTCTTCTTTAAGAAGTTCAGGGCAGTTGTGATGAAATAGCAGCCGTGATATACTTTTCTCTATACAACAAAGATAGAACAATCTATCATTTTTGCATTATGTTTATAAGGAAGACAAGTATGCCGGTCCTGGAATGCCCATCGGGGTATTCTGCACCTGCGGTGAGGATGCGTTTTGGCACCTCAATCTCGAAACGCACTTGAGTTCCTTGCTTCGTGGCTAAGACCGGAACGTTGTATGCTGTGTGATAGACGGACTATCTCACCTATGTCGTTCATGTATGTTCCGTCATCACTGCACCGACCATTCTTTCGTTCTTGAAAGGAATGTGACCTATGGCTGAGTCCACCATTTCTATTCGCTTGAATATTCTTCCTGACGTTCCCCAACAAGATGTGTGGGATTTAGAAGCCAATCTCCAGCGTATTGATGGCGTCAGCACTGATCTGCAAGAATCCAAAGACCCTTTGGTTGCAACTTTGCTTGTACTCCATGTTGTCGCTTCTGTGGCAGGACCAGTCGCCACGATTGGGGGAGGAATCAAAGCGATTCACGACGTCGCTCGCCTGCTTTATGATTTCCTCCATCGACCTGGCAAGAGTATTATAACGACCACGCACGACGTCACTCTCACAACTAGCAAGGGCACCCAGGTCTCCATCACGCATCTGTCGCTTGAAGAGATCGAACAGCTCCTCAAGGAGCATTAAGGGTGAGGATTAGGAGGCTCTTTTGATGGCCGAGCACGCTTCTCTTCCATCCATCCGCCGCTTTGCACTCTGCATCGGAATCGGGCGCTATACCCAGCTCCGCAACCGCGATCTCCGCTTTGCAGTGGCGGATGCACATGCTGTCGCTGATTGCCTACGTGATCCCCGGCGAGGATCGTTTGACGTGACTATCTTGACCGAACCGGGCCAGACGACCAAAGCAGCACTGGATAAGGCGTTCGACCATCATCTTCAGGCTGCCGATCGGCAGCCTGAAGATCTCGTGATTATCTACCTCTCCTGTCATGGAGAGCTCTACAGTCACGATCATACCTTGTATTTTTTACCGTCCAATGCCGAGATTGCCGAGGATGGAACCCCAAAAAAGACGACCGTATTCGATATCTACGATCTGACGAAAACGTTATCGGGTGTGCGGGTCAACAACATCCTGTTCTTCCTGGACGTGTGTCATAGTGGTGGGTCAGGGGCGGCCTTACAGCATTTGCAGCCCAACCGCAATGCTGCCATCAACCTCTTTTTTGTGGGGGCTGCGCGGCAGGACCAGGTGGCACGGCAAAGCAGCCAGCTGCAACATGGCATCTTTACGCATTGTCTGCTGCGTGCCTTTGACCAGCGTCCTAGCAGAGGAGACTGGCTCACGATGAATCAGATTGTAAGTTATGTCAGTGATGAAGTCCAGTTGGTGGGCAAGGACACAGGCATCCAGATTCAAATTACCTCCGTGTCCACCAATCCAAATCTGCCGGTGCTGAAATCCCTCTTCTCTCAGGAGACCTCACCCCTGATACCCACAGACGCTTTCTCCCCACTGTTGCCCCCAGTCTGGAACGTCCCGTACCAACGGAACCCGTTTTTTCTTGGGCGCGAAGATCTGCTGAGCCATCTAGGGGCCACGTTGCTCACGACACAAGCGTCAGCGCTTTCTCAGCCTCAGGCAATTACCGGATTGGGGGGTATCGGCAAAACACAACTCGCAGTGGAATATGCCTATCGCTTTCGGCTCGACTACCATGCCGTGCTCTGGGTCAGTGCTGATACCCGAGACACCCTCAGTACAGGTTTCATTGAACTTGGGCGCGTGCTTGACCTGCCCGAACAGAACGAGCGAGATCAGGCAGAGAGCATTGCAGCAGTGAAACACTGGATGCAAACGCATCGTGCTTGGCTCTTGATCCTGGACAATGCTGATAATCTCTCGATCGTTGGTGAGTTTCTCCCTCAGGCTTTTCAGGGACACCTCTTGCTGACGACTCGTGCATCGGCGATCGGGAAGCTCGCCAAACGTATCGAGGTGGACACCCTGGACTTGGAAACAGGAGCGCTGCTCTTGCTGCGTCGGGCAAAGGTCTTGGACTATAATGAGGTGCTGGATCAAGCGGGAGAGGAGGATCGGGAATTGGCGCGCCAGCTCTGTGAGGAACTAGGAGGGCTGCCCCTGGCACTGGATCAGGCGGGGGCCTTTATCGAAGAGAAGCAATGTAGCCTTCATGAGTACCTGAGGCTCTATCGCCACCAACGTGCCGAGGTGCTCAAGCTGCGTGGAGAGGGCATCTTCGACGATCATCCACAGCCAGTAACTACCACCTGGTCGCTTTCCTTCGCTGCGGTCGAGCAACGACAGAAAGCCGCGGCGGACCTGCTACGGGCATGTGCCTTTCTCCACCCTGATGCCATCCCCGAGGAATTGTTCGGTCAGGGAGCCGTCCATCTGGGTCCTGTTCTTGCTGCCTTCGCGACCAATCCACTGGCATTCAATACAGCCTGTGCCACTGTGAGTGCCTACTCTTTGCTGCGTAGGAACAGCAGCGAGAGGACGCTCTCGGTCCATCGCCTCGTACAGGCGGTCCTGCAAGATACCATGTCAGAACAGGAGCGAAGGCTGTGGATAGGACGAGTCATCAAGGCTCTTGATGCGGTCTTTCCTGACACTAAACCCATGAACTGGAGTCGATGTGAGCGTCTGGTGCCGCATGCGCTCGTCTGTGCAACCAGCACACAGTCCTGGAAGAGCATGAACAAGGATCTGGCTTCCCTGCTGTTCAAAACTAGGTGGTATGTACGATGTGGCTATCACTTTCGAAGCATGAACAAGGATCTGGCTTCCCTGCTGTTCAAAACAGCAGGCTATCTTGTTGATCGAGCACAGTATGAACAGGCTGAGCCGCTCTACCGGCGCGCCTTGGAGATCTTGGAGCAGGCGCTGGGCCATAACCATCCCCAGGTGGCCACTGCGCTCAACGACCTGGCCATCCTCTACTATGAGCAGGGCAAGTATAAACAGGCTGAGCCGCTCTACCGGCGCGCCTTGGAGATCTGGGAGCAGGCCTATGGGTCTAGGCATCCCAATGTAGCCTATCCGCTCAACGGACTGGCCAACCTCTACCGTGAACAGGGCAAGTATGAACAGGTCGAGCCGCTCTACCGGCGCGCCTTGGAGATCTGGGAGCAGGTCTATAGGTCTGGGCATCCCAATGTGGCCTATCCGCTCAAAGGGCTAGCCGAACTCTACCGTGAACAGGGCAAGTATGAACAGGCTGAGCCGCTCTACCAGCGCGCCTTGGAGATCTGGGAGCAGGTCTATAGGCCTGACGATCACCGGGTGGCCTATCCGCTCAACGGACTGGCCAACCTCTATCGTGAACAGGGCAAGTATGAACAGGCTGAGCCGCTCTACCAGCGCGCCTTGGAGATCTGGGAGCAGCCCTATAGGTCTGGGCATCCCGATGTGGCCAATACGCTCAACGGACTGGCCAACCTCTATCGTGAACAGGGCAAGTATGAACAGGCTGAGCCGCTCTACCAGCGCGCCTTGAAGATCTGGGAGCAAGCTCTTGGTTCTGATCATCCAAAGACGGCTGAAGTCATGTACGATTTCGCTCTGTTTCAGGATGCACAAGGCAACAGAGATAAGGGCAAGTCCTTGTATGAACAGGCACTGGCAATCCGCAAGCAGGTTCTGGGAGTCAACCATCCAAAAACAAGAGAAACGCGGAAGCGCTACATCGTTCTGTTGCAAGCAATGGGTAGACATGAGGAAGCGGCTCTTCATGAGGCGACCCAAGATGGGCAGGGAATAAGCGAGGAATAGATCTGGACTGCTATTAAAGACGGTGTATACTCGAGCCGAGGGAGAATTGACCGACCCCCAAGAAGGCTGTAAGCTGAGGAATATCAAAATCAGATCCTCAGGAGAACAGCCATGCTCAGGAGTCAGACAGTGCTAACAATACACAATCTTCACGTCGAGGGAAAGACGGTGCAGGAAATTGCTCAGGAGTTGAACATTTCACGCACGACCGTACGCAAATACCTCAAGCACCCGGAGGCGGTGATCCGCAAACCACGCCCGCCGCGGCCCTCCAAGCTCGATCTGTACAAAGAGCAGATCAAGAAGTGGGTCACAGAGGACCATTGCACCAATTGCGAGGTCATCTTTGTGCGCTTACAGAAGCTGGGCTACACCGGAGGGATCAGTATCTTGAAAGAATATGTGCATCCGCTGCGGCCTGCGGTGGCTGGCTATGCACCGGTCCAGCGCTATGAGACCAAACCGGGAGAGCAAGTTCAATTCGATTGGGGCGAGTTTGTCTACGAGCAGGAGGGCAAAACGCATAAATTCTATGGATTTACCGCAATCCTGGGCTATTCGCGGATGCGCTTTGTCACGTTTGTCAAACGCTGCGATACACCCACGCTCATCCGCTGCTTGATGGAAGCATTTGAGTACTTCGGCGGCTTGACGAAAACCGCGCTCACTGATCGGATGAAGAGTGTACTGCTTGAAATGGAGGAGAACAAACCCCGGTGGAATCCGCGCTTCGCCGATTTCATGGTCTCGATTGGGGTCGCCGCGCGCGTTTGCAAGGCATATACCCCTCAAACGAAGGGAAAAGTGGAGCGCACGGTCAGCCACGTCAAGAAGAGCTTGTGGGCAGGGATCTCCTTCACGGATCTGGATGATCTCAATCGCCAGGCCCATGGCTGGTTGTAGTGGCTACTTGGGACATCCGTTCCCAAAATGGGTCGTTTGCGTCAGTATGATATCACGCTTTTTATCACTTTCCCTGGTGAATGTCTGAGATTGCCGAGAAAATCAAGAACAGACATAGCCATTGTCAGTACACATTCATGAAGATGCCGAAGCTGTGCAGCAGAAACGCCACGTGTTCGTCTGGTACTTCAGAGCGAACGAAGACAGCTATTTTACAAACTATTCGTGTTCAGGCATAATCAATGTGCTCCGCCAAATTGCTTCGTCCATCCTTTTCTGCACGCGCTTTCCAACGGTTATGCCACCCTTCGGTAGTCATGGTGTAACCCACCTAAGACTGGAATGGCGATCACCTTCTCACGCTGGTTATGCTGGGGAGCAGACGGCACAGGCAGTTCTGGAATCTGCTGCTGGATGCCCTGATGCGGTCGTGCCTGGTTGAAGTACGTCACATACGCATTGAGGATGCGCTGGAGCTGCTTCTCGTGAAGGATCAGCAGGTGGTCGAGGCATTCTCGCCGCACACTCCTCAAGAAGCGTTCGCAGATTGCATTGGCTCGTGGTGCGTGAAAAGGGGTTTTGAGAATCTCGATGGCACTCGTTGTCGCCACGCGAGCAAAGCAAAACCCAAATTTGCTATCGTTATCATGAATCAGATACGTTGGCGCATGCCCATACGGTGTGGCTTCTCGGAGGTGTTGCGCGACCCAGAGATCGGTCGGGGATCGTGTCACGCCGACGTGAATCACCTTCCGTGACTTCAGTTCGATGATGAAGAATGCAAAGAGCGGTCGAAAGAAGAGATCTGAGACCTGCAAGAAGTCGCAAGCCCAGATCTGTGCGGCGTGATTGTGCAAAAAGGTGGCCCACTTCTGGCCTCGTGGCTGGGGAGTGCGAACATTCCTCATGTACTTCTGAATGGTTCGCTTGCAGACACGCATGCCGAGTTTCACTAATTCCCCGCGAATCCTCTCAGCCCCCCAGAGCCGATTCTCTATCGCCATTTCTCTGATCAATGCAATAGTTTCCCCGGCTACCTTGGGCTTGTGAGAAGAGGCCTTTGACCTGCGCTTCCAATACAGGCGGAAGAGCTCACGATGCCACCGCAGCAGGGTTTCTGGTTGAACGATAAGGAGTGTTTGCTTCCATGCTCGAACAGCCCGTGCTAAGAGCACGAGGAGGATGCGATCCGTCTTGGTGCATGCTGGCCGTTTCACCTGCCGCTTGAGCATGATCAGTTGTTGTCGTAGGAGTGCATTTTCTGCCATGAGCTCCGCTTTGCTTCTGGTAAGATCTGCGAGTGTTCCAAAGGGCAAGGAGGAAGTGAGTGGTTTGGTCCAATGAACAAAGCGAGTACGCAGTACGTTCACAGACGTAGCAACGAGCAGCTTGAAACAAGAATGAATCGGATTCACAAATACACTGCTCCTTCAGAAAGAGACGTTGATTTTCGGGTTGTCTTGTGAGCACAAACTCACATCCTCACATGTTATCCTCTTTGCACATCCATCTGCAACCAGTGAAGTCACACTCTATCCTGCGTAACAGCGGCTTTTCTCGAACGGATGTGTCAAGTAGCCAGTACAGGGCGACAACTCGTGTATCATCCTCTATATATAGCAAAGTATAGCATATCGTAGCAAAAAAATCAAATTGCTAGCGATAAATCAGCAATACTAGCGAGCTTACTATATGCCTAGCAATATGCTATACTGTCTTGTGAGAGTCATGAAAGGAGAGGTACAACATGCAAGAGCAGCAAAAAGATTTTCTACCGACCGAAGAAGCGATGAGGTATCTTAACACGTCTCGCACGAAATTGTTAAGACTGGCAAAAGAGGGTCGTTTGAAGCAATATAAAATGGCGCTATCTAACGTCATTTACTACAAACGCTCAGAACTAGACGCTGTGACAACGTTTGAAGTTGTAGAGAAGCCGGTTGTTGATTGACAGTCAGTCAATAAATAAGTGACAACTGGTTGTCGCTTTCAAAGAATAGAAAAGAGGGAGAGAACGATGTACAAACAACTACTAGAAGTATCCATCCAGTCAGATACTTCAGACATAGGCAGTAGTTTCGTTGAAGTAAAGCAATATCCAGATAATCATGTTGAAGTAACGATTTCTTCAACATTACCATGTGGATATCTTGGGCATGTTGAACAAACGAGAAAGTATGTCTCTAATGTACTTTTTTATTCTTCCATGTATGCAACGGAAAAAATTGCTAGTGCGGTTGGTAAAAAGTACGCACTTTTGCAAATAGAATTGCTTCGTAAGGAGCTAGAACTATTGGAAGAGTTTTGTCGAAATAGTGATTGAACCTATAAACACTGACAACCGGCAAGGCATTTGGGGAATGCCATAAAGATTTCAAGGAGAGGAGCCTCAAAAAAATGAGCTTTGAAGTTTCAAAAGAGATGGAGCAAGCGCTTGAAAACGTCTACAAAGCGTCTAGCGCACTGGACGAATTGATCGAAGAAAAAGGTGTGAAAGAAGTATCACCTGAACTGTATAGGCTTTTACAAGCTGTAACACAACTAAGTGAGACTCATTGGAATGCTCTCACAACCAGTCCTCACGGGATTGAAGTTGGTAGAAGAATGATGGAAGAAACAAAGCAACAAATTGCAGCGGATGAATATGAGGATGGAGGTTTTGCGCTTTGTGAAGAGTAGACGTACGAAAAAGTTTAACAAAGACTTTGAAGGATTGCCTCTTGCTATACAGAAGAAAGCTGAAAAAGCTTATAGGAAATGGAAAAACAATCCATACGATAGAAGTCTACAATTTAAGCCGATGCCTGGAATTGCATCTAATGCCTACTCAGTGAAAATAGACGATGATTATAGAGCTATTGGCTATCTCAATGGAGATACAATCTTCTGGGATTTTATCGGGAGTCATGCGGATTATAACCACTATTTTTAGTAGATTATTGACTACCGGTTGTCATTTTCAAGGAGAGTCACAAAAATGGCTCGCAAGATGCGTTATTGGATATCTGTCTTACGTAGAGCAGGAGCATATGAAGAAAAAGGTAGTGGTAGTAGCCATAGAAAATGGGCGCATCCTGATATTCCTACTAAGTTACGCATTGCATATCATAAAGAGGGAGTAGATGCAAAGCCATATCAAGAAAATGATATCAGAGAGTTCTTAGCAGCTATCGAAGAGGCAAAAAGGAAACACAAATGAAACAGCAACCGAAGTATCCGATGTATATTGAGTGGTCGGAGAAAGATCAAGCATACATTGTTCATCTTCCTGGCTTTAGCGTTAAAGACGGAGGCGTTTACTATAACGATCACGGCTTCACTCACGGTGATACGTATGAAGAAGCTTTTAAAAATGGACTAGAACTTCTTGAAGAGTTGGATAAGGAAGTACAAGAGGGGAAAATACCACCGCCAAAGATACCAGTATCAAGCCTTGATATTCAGCAACAATGGCGTCAAATGCTAGAAGACATGTACGAAAAAGCAAATGCCGTAGATGAGCTTTTAGAGAAAGGGATTTCGTTTCCTAAAGAAGTGCTTGCATTATTGGCGGCAACAAGTGAGCTGAGTGATGTTCGCTGGCGTGTGCTATTTACTGGTAAGAAGAGAGAAGAGTATTCCCTGTACTGGCTACTTGGCACATCTGTTCAGAAAAAGCTACCGTCAGAGCGATAGAGCGAGCATTCACTGGTTGCAGATGTATGCGCTACCAGGGTAAAACCAGCACAGTGACCCGCTTGAGCGTTCAAGTGCTCTACGAAGGTCTGGGTCGCAAGTAACGAGGTCGGGCGCCTGCAGGAGCGCCCGGCCTCATTATCATGCCTAGACAATAACTTGCGGAGAAGGACTTGTCACAAAAACTCTACGTAACATCGGGACCATAGGACTACGACCGCTTTCTTTTATGCTCCTTACACTTCTGCTCAGCCTTGAGCACGCTTACACCGAACGTCGGTTGTACCGGAAGAGAAGCTTCGTTAGTCAGCATCGTCTTTTGCCCTTCAGCAGTAGTGATGGCCCATTGCACTTCCGCAGCCCACAGGTGAGCGGGCATGTTCATGGTTCTTGGCCCCATCTGCTCTAAAACACGAGCCGCCACGGCGCTAATAATGGGGGTAGCAAATGACGTTCCTGGCCAGTAGGCCCAGCCACTTTTAGTGGGAGGCTCATAAGATTTGCCCTGATGATTAGCTGAGAGCGCGGGAAAAACCGGGGAGCAGTAGAGTCCGCGCAGCGCATCGATGGGTGTCGCAGGTTCAACTAAAGTTACATCGTCAGGATCAACATCGAGCGAAGACGTTTTTGCCATCGGGAATCCCCCACCATAGGTCGCTATCCCGTTGTGATTTGGAGGTAACGATGGGTAGTCGCTGTAGAACGCAGGCAGATTAGAGTTGTCTACAGCACCAACTGAAATGACCTCTGGGAAGGCGGCAGGATAGCGAGGTCCCATGCGCATCGGCATATCCGGGGTATTTGAGTCATTACCGGCCGCCGCTACGATCACTGCTCCAAGCCCGCTCAGGCTTTGAATGACCATATGCAGCGGGGTGCTTAGCAGATCGAGATTGTACATCATCGAGCCAAGGTCACCAGCCTGGAAGCAGCCATCGTCACTAAACCACAATTGGGGCAGTTCGTCATGAGGAGGCATAACCACAAGAGCGATGTTGATCACGACGTGCTTATTTCGGAGATCACCTGTCGCCATGCGATTGTGTATCTTTTCGAGCGCATGGATCAGCGTATGGATATCACCCACCCCGAAGTCATTGAGCACTCGGACCCATTCGATCTTTGCCTCTGGGGCAAGGTCGCGCATAATACCAGCTACGAACAGGCCATGTTCTGGCATATAGAAGCCTGCTGCCCGGCCGAAGATATCCCGACCCGTTACCAGTTGATCATCAGCACTTTCCCACAACATTTCAGGTAGGGTTTGATGCCTGGCGAGGATTGACTTGGCCTCTATCTGTTCGGCGATATCCTGCAGCAGCAGGTTCCTTCCTCCGGCTTCTTTCGCTGCCTGCGTGATCTGTTCTGGGACAGGCATAGTATCCAGTAGAAACATGGTCACGCCATTCCCTTGCATAGATTGCATCTTGTCAGAAAGATCAGGCAATTCGATTGACCAACAATTGGGTGAGTCACAGGAGTCCACGTTT
>Ga0207684_10004477_pt1 | contig 13147 bp, 14 predicted proteins | sample KBSK5501metaG_FD_184342 | JGI IMG/M metagenome (GOLD analysis project Ga0207684, IMG submission 184342) | Corn, switchgrass and miscanthus rhizosphere microbial communities from Kellogg Biological Station, Michigan, USA - KBS K5-50-1 metaG... | ecosystem: Host-associated > Plants > Roots >...
TCCTCGTTTATTATCAAACCTCTAAAAATTGACGGTTGGGAAAAATAAATATCTCTTAATAAAATTAGGGGAGGCATTTGACGCCTGACATATTTACTAATTTTTGAAATTTGGGGACTACTTTTTGCGAGATTAAAAAGCTTCCACGATTCTTCGAATGTTTCCTTAGAGACTACCGGGCCGGCAAGACCCAAAATATGATAGGCAACTTGCTCATCGTCACTCCCAGCATAAACTTTATCAACTGCAGAGTAGACTAAGAGGTCTAAGTTTGGATCGCTAATCTGTATTTTCTGTCTTATTACTTGAAACGCAAAAAAAGTAAATTGTTTATAGTCTCTATTTAAATTAAAAATTTCTTCAATTTCGGCGGAAGCGATTTTAATAACCCATTCGGAAGGAACAATACCTTTATATGTAGTATATTTTGACAAAATGCCGGAAAGATTTGTCTCTGAAATCTTTTTAATTTCACCCGGAGTTAAATATCTTGCCCATTTTAATTCCGTTAATAAATCTTCTGAAATCTTTTCCGGGTCTTTTGTAAGAACCATAATGCGCTTTAAAATTCTTTCAATTGCGGCACGTCGCACTAAATTATCTGCTCGATATTCAAGTGCATTCCTCGCTCTTTCATAAACCGCGGCAAGAGTTTCAACAAATCCGTGCGATTTTTCAACATCTTTTTCTGCGCTAACTTCACCATAAGTCAGACGCGATAGGAGAGCTGTGAGAGGTTTATTCATTTAGGGGCATTGTATACTCAGGCAATTTAGTTGACAACTGATATAATCTGATTAAAGAATTTAAACCCGGAAGAATTACAATGATCCTCGTTAAGGAAAGGTTAGGATTTTAGGAAGAAAGAGTAGAACTCCGATTATTACCGATCCCGCTGAGGCAATAAGAACTGTTGCCGCCGCAACATCTTTTGCGACTTTAGCCTTTTCCCGAACTTCGGGACTAACTAAGTCAACAATTGCCTCAAGAGAAGTATTTACAAGTTCCAAAATCAAAACCAAAGTAATAACGATAACCAAATCCAGCCATTCGGCAAAACTCAACTTTAAAATTACTCCGGCAATTACGGCCAGAACACCGACAAGAATCTGAATCCTAAAATTCCTGCCTTTTGTTACAGCAGTTTTTAGGCCGTCAAAAGCAAATTGGAAACTTTTTGTAAGCGAATGCGTGCTCTCCATATCAATATGATAACATTTATCTAGTTTCATGGAAGACTTTTTAATCGAATTCTTTGCAACATTTTTTATTTGGTTCCTTTATTTTGGCCTTGTTGTCCTGTGGTTTATCGACGGAAAAATTAAGAAAGAGCAGGTAATCCATGCAGTTTCTGCCAGTCTTATAGCTCTATTTGTTGCATTTTTAATAAAGAAATTTTTCCCGACAGTTAGGCCTTTTATTATAAATGGGAAGGAAATTGACGTTCTTTTTAAACCCACCGACGGGGCCTTTCCTTCGGAGCATACTGTTATCGCTTTCGCACTTGCGGTTACCGTTTTTATGCACGATCGCAAGGTCGGCTGGTGGTTTCTGGTTGGAGCGCTTGTCGTTGGGGTGGCCAGAGTTTTCGCAAACGTCCACTACCCAATTGATATCATCGGAGGGGCGTTTTTAGGCACAATAGTTGCCGTGATCGTAGAAAGGATGCATCTTTTTCAGTTACTTAAAAACTTCAAAAACAGGGGTTGACAATTAGCAGACGTTCATTTAGACTGCTAATAATCGCATGAAAAAAGATATGACTCGAAGAGTCCCAATAGTCCCAGTTCGAGGGACAATTGTTTTTCCACATACAGATACTTTAGTTTCTTTCGGGCGCCCCAAAAGTGTCGCCGCCGTTAGCTCTGCCTTCCAGGAGGATAAAGTAATTGCAATATTTGCCCAAAAGGACCCCAGAACCGCAAATCCGGATGAAGAAGATCTTTTTGAAATCGGGACAATTGCAACGATTACTCAAATGATGTCAACCGAAGGCGAAACCCACGCCTTAATTAGGGGACAAGCCAGAATCAAATTATCAGAAATAATCGCCCATGAACCGTATTTAATCGGAAAAGTTGAGGAAATTTCCGAAGAAAATTTTGAAACTCCTGACGTTACCGTTTTATCCAAGAAACTCCAGGAACTTTTTAAGAAAGCTATAAATGTCGGTAAGCAAGCCGAAATAATGACCGTAATGAAGTTGGTTTCGGGAACTGTTGAACCAATTGAGCTTTCGGACCAAATTGCCGCAATTCTTGAAATTAAAGCTGAAGAAAAGCAAAAAATTCTGGAAGAAACTGACGTTAAAAAGAGATTGGAAAAGGTCCTCGATTTTTTGGCAAAAGAAGTAAACGCACTTGAGATTGAACGCACAATATCTTCAAAAACTCAAAGAAGATTTGAGGACCAGATGAAAAAGGCGATGCTTAGAGAAAAGAAAAAGACGATCGAGGAGGAGCTTGGGGAAATGTCTGAAGATGGAGAATTAACTAACGAAGAAGTAAAAGAATACAAAAATAAAATTAAGCTTGCAGGGATGCCAAAGGATGTAAAAGAAAGGGCGGAAAAGGAGCTCAAGCGCTTGGCTGACATGCCGCCCAATAACCCCGAAGGAGCCTACATCAGAAACTATTTGGATTGGCTTTGTGATATGCCTTGGAGCCATGTTACTCCGAATAACGTTGCGATGGACGCAGCTAGTAAAATTTTGGAAAACGAACACTACGGAATCGATAAAGCTAAGGAAAGAATTCTTGAATTTTTGGCCGTGATGAAGATTAAAAAGCAAGACAAAGCCAGAAAGAAAAATCTCGAGACACACCCCACAATTCTCTGTTTCATTGGGCCTCCTGGGGTTGGAAAGACTTCGATAGGCCGTTCAATTGCCAAGGCCCTAAACCGCAAATTTGTCAGAGTTTCTTTGGGAGGTATTCGTGATGAGGCTGAAATAAGAGGTCACAGGAGAACCTATGTTGGAGCTCTTCCCGGCCGAATTGTTCAAGGAATCAAAAATGCAGGTACGAAAAACCCTGTTTTTATGCTCGATGAAATAGACAAAATCGGTGTTGATTTCAGGGGAGACCCTTCGAGTGCCCTTTTGGAGGCTCTTGACCCCGAACAAAACAGAGAATTCTCAGACCACTATTTGGAGGTTCCTTTTGATCTTTCCGAAGTCATGTTTATTTGTACTGGAAATGTAATAGATACTATCCCGGGTCCTTTGAAAGACAGAATGGAAATCATAACTTTCCCGGGCTATACCGAGGCTGAAAAGTTCATGATTGCCAAGAAATTCCTTTGGCCAAAACAAATTGAAGCAAACGGCCTTGAAAAAAGAAAGATCGAGATAACAGAATCTGGCCTAAAAGAAGTCATTGGAAGTTATACCAGAGAAGCAGGAGTGCGTGGCCTTGAGCGTAATTTAGCCTCAATTTGCCGAAAAATTGCCAGATTTGTTGCAGAGGGAAAGAAATATTCGAAGAAAATTGAAGTTGCCGATGTCCGGAAGTTTTTGGGAAGCCAGCGCTTTACTTCTCAAATCGCAGAGAAAAAAGACGAAATTGGAATGTCTACAGGCCTCTCAGTGACTCCTTTTGGAGGAGAGAGATTATTCATTGAAGTTTCCCTTATGCCCGGAAAAGGAAAACTTCTTTTGACCGGTCAGCTTGGGGATGTTATGCAGGAGTCTGCCAAGGCCGCATTTACCTGGACCCGTTCCCACTATTACGAACTAGGCTTAAAACCCAATTTCTCCGAAAACATAGACGTTCACATACATGTGCCTGAAGGGGCTGTACCAAAAGATGGCCCTTCCGCAGGCGTTGCTATAACTACTGCGTTAGTATCTGCCTTGACCGGAATTCCTGTCAGGCGCGAGGTAGGCATGACCGGGGAGGTTACACTTCGAGGACGAGTGATGGAGATAGGAGGCTTGAAAGAGAAATCGATCGCGGGCCACAGGGCCGGGCTTAAGGTAATTATTGCGCCTAAGGATAACAAAAAAGACCTTGATGAGATGCCTGAAACAGTCAAAAAGGATATTAAATTCATCTTTGCGGAAGAGGTGGAGGATGTCCTTAAAATTGCCCTTGCCAATTGGCCTCTTAAGATCAAATCGAAAAAGCGTTATTCACCAATATCACAATCCCTTTTGGCTAACTAATCAGCCTTCTTTTGAGGTCAAAACGCTAACATCAAGGTTAGCCCCATCATAGTCAAAACTGAATGTTATAGGCACGTCTTTATTATTTGTAATATAAAGGTTTCCATAGGACTTATTGCTGTTAATGGAAACACCATATTCTTTTGGAACCTCGTTGATCTTGGCAAAATCGTGCCTAGCAGGCACGTAGACGTCAAGGCCGGCATCCTCAGCGGCCCAGTTGATAAATGAGGCTAAATGGCAGACACCGTCTCCAATCATATAGCCATCCCCTTTGAACCCCTCGTATGAGTTGTAATGTGAGTTTGTAGTTTTAACCACAGCCTTACCATAGGCAGGAATTACGTTATCATGGAAGGCAAATTCTTCGCCTGGTTTAAGCGTGAATTCGGCATGGAAGGGCTTTTCGATCTCAGACCAGTCAATTTGGGCTCGGTTTTTGATGTCTCCATCCATATATTTAAGGGTCAGAAGAATGTTATCTTTAAAAACCGTGTTTACGCTAGGCACGTCGTACCTATCCTCCATGGAGAATGAGCGTGAGGCTATAGCCATGCTTGAGGCTCCCAAAACGGCAGCCTTGGGCGCAGACATCAAGTGCAGTAAAATTAATAGTTCAGTTAACATTTGAGGCTGAATTATATCAAATTAGAACAGAAAAGTCAAACCTATAGGATAGGACTTTACACAGGGAGTTAAATACTTTATCTTAAGTGTATGGCCCGTCTCCGAGCAAAAAAAAGTTTGTTCAGTTTTAGTCTTTTTGTGTTCCTCATACTTCTTCTTGGAGCCTTTGTTTTATACAAAACTTTAAATCCGGTTTGTGCAAATACGGCAAGCTGTAAAGAAAGCCTTAGTTTAAAGGTCGAAAATGGCGCAGAAGGCGTTTTTGAAGGCCAAAAAGTGATTCCTCCCAGCATCGATTTGACTCAAAACGACTCTCCCAAAAAGGTTCTTGGAGAGTCAACCGCAACAGGAGAAAAGCATATTTACGTTGATTTAACCACGCAAACCTTAACTGCATATCAAGGAGACACGCTTTTTATGCAGGTTCCGGTTTCTACCGGTAAATGGTTTCCGACTCCCGACGGCGAATTTTCAATTTGGGAAAAGATTAGATCTACCAGAATGGCAGGCGGAGAAGGAGCTGACGCGTATAACCTTCCCAACGTTCCCTGGGTGATGTTTTTTTCAGGGCCGGGAGTAGAGGCCGGCCGTGGATTTAGCCTCCATGGTGCTTACTGGCATGACAATTTTGGCCATCCAATGAGTCACGGCTGTGTGAATATGAGGCAAATTGATGCTGAAAAGCTCTACTATTGGGCAGATCCGCCAATGACAGGCTCTGTTGATCTTTCCAGTAAGGACAACCCAGGCACAAAGATAACAATATATGGACAACCGCCAATCTAAATTAATTATTGCAGCCTGTTTTATCATCTCGGCCATGAGTGTGGGATATGTGCTTTGGGGTAGAGCTCAGAAAAACCCCGTTCAAACCAACTTTCCACCCCCATTTGCGGCCGCAACCGAGCCTAGCGGGAATGTTGTAACTTCACCCGACGGGAAATGGACGCTTACCTCAAAAGAGACAAAACACAAAGACTCAACGTCTTATTCATTTAAGGCAATGAACACAAAGGATGGAACCCAAAAGGAAATCTATACGGCAGAGCTTTCGACAGGGGAAACCCTCACAATTCCTTTGAATACTTTTTCTCCTGACGATAAGTATGTATTTCTTATGCAAACTGCCACATCCGGGAGTGCCTATTTTGCACTCACAGTTTCCGGAGACCCGATAGCTAAAGATGCCCAGACAATTGACTTTTCGAGCCTATTTGCCGCTAAGTATTCAAATTATAAAATAACCGACGCAACAGGCTGGGGAGGCATGAACCTGATCGTTTTTAACACTGATAAGGCTACGGGCGGACAAGGCCCGTCTTTTTGGTTTGACGTTCCAAGCCACTCAATAATTCAGCTTTCGAACAGATTTAATTAGCTGTTTAGCTTCATTTTTGATATAATTGCGGCGAGGCCCCATCGTCTAGCGGTCCAGGACACTAGATTCTCATTCTAGTAACTTGGGTTCGAGTCCCAATGGGGTCACTCGCGTTGCTCGCGTCACGAATTGATACAGATTGACTGGGTTAAGAATATTGACTTTGAAGTGAGGAGGCCCTAGAATTCCAGTCATTAGGCTAAATATGACAATATATATCTCTCAAATTTGTATGAGTACCCTTATTATTAAGGGTATCTGATTTGGAGAGATAAGTTAGCCGATGGTCCCTCCAAAAATAACAAAGGAGGGATTTTTTAGTTCAAAAATGTATGAAAAATGATATGCAAATAACCAAACAGGGTTTAGTCGAACTCAAAGCCGAGCTTTTGGAGCTTAGTGATGTCAAAAGGCCAAAATTGGTTGAGAGGCTTGCCTATGCGAGATCTCAAGGAGATTTGTCTGAAAACTCTGATTACCAAAGTGCAAAGGAAGAACTTGAATTTTTGGATGGCCGAATTGACGAACTTACAGAGGTCATAAAAATTGCAAATGTTGTGGCAATTAACCCTAAGAACGGTCATACAGTTGCCTTGGGAACAAAAGTAACCCTCAAAGTCGGTGGCAAACAAACAACGTTTGATATTGTTGGTGAATGGGAAGCAGACCCAATGAATAAAAAAGTTTCGCATGATTCTCCGCTTGGAGTAGCCCTTCTTGGCAAAAAAGTTGGCGAAAAAGCCGAGGTCGAGGCTCCTGCAGGCAAGGTTATGTACGAAGTGTTGGCAATTGAGTAAAACCCCGCTATACTTTAGGCATGGCAAAAAGACTTGAGGCGCTCCGCGAGGTTCGCATAGAAAAACTTCACAAACTTGAAAGCTTAGGAATCAATCCTTTTCCTTCTAAAATTACGCTTCAAGGAAAATTAACTAAAATTAATATTGCCCGCGAAAGCCTTGGTAAAAAAGTTCTTGCTGCAGGCAGAATTTGGTCTATCCGTGAACATGGAGCCGTATCATTCCTCGATTTAAAAGATGATACCGGTGGAATTCAACTTCTTTTTCAAAAGAAAGTTTTGGATAAAGAATTTGAAATTCTAGATTTATTGGACACAGGAGATTTCCTAGGGGTAACCGGTGAGGTTATTAAGACTCAGGCCGGAGAAATAACAATTAGCGTCGAAAAATTCGAGCTTCTCACAAAATCTATTCGTCCCCTTCCTTCAACTTGGTTCGGACTCAAAGACGAAGAGGAAAGATATCGAAGGCGTTATATAGATTTGCTTCTGAACGATGATTTGAAAGACCTCTTTAAAAAGAAAGCACTTTTTTGGCAATCTATGCGCGAATTTCTAATTGAAAAAGGATTTCTGGAAGTTGAAACCCCGGTTTTGGAAAATACAGCGGGTGGTGCTGATGCCAACCCTTTTATAACTCACCACAACGCACTCGATATTGATCTTTATTTAAGAATTTCAATGGGAGAGCTTTGGCAAAAACGCTTAATGGTTGCGGGTTTTGGCAAAACTTTTGAAATAGGGCGTCAATTTAGAAACGAAGGAATAGACCGCGAGCATCTTCAAGATTACACGCAAATGGAATTTTATTGGGGTTATGCAAACTATGAAGACTCAATGAAACTGGTTGAGGAAATGTATAAATACGTCGCCCAAAAGACGTTTGGAACTCTCAAGTTTGAAATTGGAGAACATAAAGTCGATTTATCAGGAGATTGGAAAAAAATAGATTACCGAGAAACTCTTCTTAAAGAGACTGGGGTAGATATCGCAAAAGCAAGTGATAGCGATCTTAAAAAAGAACTTACGAGCCGCAAAGTTGATTATGAAAAAAATGGAGAGCGGGGCAGGCTTATAGATTCACTTTGGAAAACAGTCAGAAAAAATATTTCCGGACCGGTATTTTTGACAGGACAGCCAGTTGAAGTTTCACCCCTTGCCAAAAAAATGGAGAAAGCTCCGGGCTTTGTTGAAAGATATCAAGTAATAATTGCTGGATCTGAAAATGGAAACGGTTATTCGGAACTTAATGACCCAATTGATCAGGCAAAAAGATTCAAGGAACAGCAAAATTTGAGAGAAAAGGGCGATACCGAAGCGCAAATGGAAGACAACGATTTTGTTCGTGCACTTGAATACGGCATGCCGCCAACTTCGGGCTTTGGAGTTTCAGAAAGACTTTTTTCGTTCCTGGCGGGTAAATCAATTCGGGAAACCGTTTTGTTTCCGCTTTTAAGACCGGAAGAAGGAAAGAAAGAAGGTGATAAATAATGGTTGATAATGACATGATGTGGATGAAAATGAAATGGATGCACAAAATGGCCCAAACAGACTTTTTGATGTCAATTTCCTTTTCAGTTTTTGGAATGCTTTTAATCTTCGGACTTGGGTTTGTATTCCCAACAATTAATCCTTACATAGTAATTAAGTGGATTATTATTGTTGCAGGAGTAGTATTCGCTGTTTCTTTCCTTAAATATTTGGTATATATGGGAATGAAAATGAGAATGATGAGAAGCGAGTGGAAAGAGATGAAAAAGAAAGGATCTAAGAAATGATCTCCCGTGAGAAGGCTCTAGATCTTTTGCATTCTAAAATGCAAAGCATTAATCTGCGCAAACATTGTTATAGTGTTGGCGCAGTTATGCGTTCTCTGGCCAAACATTTTGGTGAAGATGAAAACAAATGGGAAATAGTAGGACTTCTTCATGATGGGGATTATGAATTTACAAAGGAGGACCCTGGGAATCACGCAAAACTTATGGCTAAATGGGTTTCTGAAACAGGTGAGACGGATGAAGAGCTTCTAACCGGAATTGAGTCTCACGGGTGGTTTCATGAAGGAAAATTACCAAAAACGAAGATGCAGTGGGCACTTTTTTGTTGCGATGAATTAACCGGTTTGATAGTCGCGGTGACTTTGATTCGTCCGGAGAAAAAACTTTCAACTGTTACGGTCGATAATGTTCTTTCAAAATGGAATCAAAAAAGTTTTGCGGCCGGAGTAAAGCGCGAAGATATTGAAAAATGCGAAAAAGAATTAGAAATCCCCCTGAAAGACTTTATTGAGATCGCTTTGACAGCAATGCAAGGAATTCACAAGGAGTTAGGATTATAAAGCAATCAGAATTATAAAATTATGATAATAGCAATTTGCGGATCAATAAAGTTTTTTAAGCAAATGAAAGAGGCAGAGGCCAATCTTATAAAATTGGGTCATAAAGTATTTGTCCCGGTTGCTGTTCCTGGAGTTGATTATTGGGAAAAGGATGGAAAGAAGAGAGTTGAAGCAAAAATTGAGCTTGATCTTATTGGCAAACACATGAGGAAAATCGAAAAATCAGACGCCATTCTGGTTGCTAACATTACAAAAAGTGATATTAAAAATTATATCGGGGCAAATACTTTTCTTGAAATGGGCTACGCGTATTATCTTAAAAAGAAAATATTTTGTTTGAACCCCCTTCCTGATCAGCCTTATATTTCCGATGAGTTAGTCAGTTTTAAGTCAACAATCTTAAATGGTAATTTGTCGAAGATCTAATTATGAAAACTGAATTTGAAGCGAAATTTTATCCGGTAAATAAAGAAGAATACCGAAAAAAACTCATATCAGTTGGGGCAAAACTTACTATTCCTGAAAGAAAAATGCGAAGAGTGATTGCTGATCAGCATGATAACACAGGCTTAAAATGCGACTATATTAGGGTACGCGATGAAGGGAATCTGGTACGTCTTAGCGCAAAAGTTCATGCACAAGAGGGTGGAAAGGTTGGGGATCAAAAAGAAGCTGACGTTGTTGTCGCGAGTTTTGAAAAAACTAAAGAAATTTTAGAACTTGCAGGGCTTAAATTCGCTAAATTTCAAGAAAGTTTGAGAGAAGAATGGGAATATGATGGAGCTAACATTACAATTGATACATGGCCGTGTACAGAAACGTATTCAGAGATCGAGGCTAGTTCCGAGGAACAAGTGAAAGAAATCGCTGACAAATTAGAACTAAACTGGGATGGAAAGTTACTTCTAGCTCTTGATGGACTTTGCAGTAAAATTTATGGGATTGACCAGAAACATGCTTTGGAAAAAATAAAATATGTTACTTTTGAAAACAATCCTTTTGCCGAAATGAAAAGAATATGGCCATCGAAAGATTAATTATTGGCTCAAATAACCCGGGAAAAGTTAAGGAATGGAAAAAAGTTCTTGGATCTGGCATTGAGGTTAAAAGTATTGCCGATATTGGCAGCTTTCCGGAACCCGAAGAAACTGGGAAAACATTTGAGGAGAATGCAAGGCTCAAGGCGAAATATTATTCTTCACTTTGCCATGATTTTGTTCTTGCTGACGATGGGGGTTTTGAAGTAGATGCTTTGGGAGGCGCGCCTGGAGTTAAGAGCAGAAGAATTCTTCCGGGGGGTAAGGAAGGAACGGATCAAGAATGCGTTGATTTTATTTTGGAAAAGATGAAAGTTGTCCCCAAGGAAAAAAGAACAGCCAGACTCATATTGCATATTGCGATAGCAGATCCTGAAGGAAGGATTATTTATGAAGATGAAGGAAGTAGACCCGGATTTGTTACAGAAAAACTTGAGGCTCCAATAATTCCGGGTTTTCCTTATAGATCAATTTTATTTATTCCTGAAGCTGGAAAAACATATACGGAATTGACCGAAGAGGAGCACGAAAAATTAAATCATAGAAAACATGTTGCTGAGCGAGTCTTGGGGTTTTGTAAAAGTTTTAATTATCCTCTTTAGTTTTTTCGAAGTAAGTACGCCATCGGCTTGCGTTATAATGAGGCTATGAGTGTTCACATATGATGATTGGCACAAAAATTTTGGAAAGTAGAAAATCAAAATTCAATGATGAATTGAGGGTTCTTAAAACTTTGGGAATGGGGACTTACATTCAATCTGATGGCCTTACCCAATCCGGAGGAATAGTTGAATCGATTTGGAGTCAAACTCTAAAGAGGATTAATAATGATAAATTAATAATTAAAAATTGTCTAATACTCGGACTTGGGGGAGGGACTGTTGTGAAATTAATAAAAAAATATTGGCCGAAAGCAAAAATTACAGGAGTTGATATCGATCCGGTAATTATCGAACTTGGTAAAAAATATTTAGGACTCGATTTGATCAACATAGATATCAAAACGCAGGATGCCGCTAAACCTGTTACCGGAAAGTTTGATTTGGTTTTAGTTGATCTCTACAAGGGCGATAAATTTCCTGAAAAATTTGAATCAGAAAAATTCTTAAAATCTTTGACAAAAAACAAATTGGTAGTTTTTAATAGACTAACCTTTAAAGGTAATAAAAATGAGGCGCTAAAATTTGGCAAAAAACTTCATGAAATTTTCAGTAAGGTGGAATATTATTATCCTGTAACTAATTTGATGTTCTTCTGCCAAAAATAGCTTCGAATCTGGTACAATGGTAACAATAAGCAAAAGCTTGTCAATTTAACAATCATGATGAATATTTTTTCCAGAATCCTTGATCTTAATGCGCGGGAAGTTGGCAGACTTGAAAAAATAGTCGAGAAAATAAATTCCTTCGAACAAAAAATCAAAAAACTAAAAGATTCTGATTTTAAGAAAAAAACGGAAGAATTTAAAAAACGTATTGAAAAAGGCGAGGCTCTCGAAGAAATTTTGCCCGAAGCCTACGCTCTTGTTCGTGAAGCTGCTTATCGAATTTTGGGGAAGCGTCACTTCGACGTTCAGATGATGGCCGCCACAGCGCTTTTTGAAGGACGAGTTGCGGAACAGAAAACAGGAGAAGGAAAAACCCTTTCTGCAGTCCCCGCACTTTACCTACGCGCTTTAACTGGCCGTGGAGTTCATCTTGTTACGGTTAACGATTACTTGGCCCGGCGTGACGCTGGGTGGAATGGCCCTGTTTTTGATCTTTTGGGGCTCACCACCGGCTCCATAATTCAAGAAACGAAATCGTTTGTGTTTGATCCGGAATTTTATGATTCAAGTCATGGTGACGAACGCCTTGCACATCTTAAACCAAGCGATAGAAAAGCCGCCTATGCGTGCGATATTCTTTACGGAACCAACAATGAGTTTGGTTTTGATTACTTAAGGGATAACATGGTCCAGTCTATTCCCGAAATGGTCCAGCGCGGTCATTATTTTGCGATTGTAGATGAGGTTGATTCAATCCTCATTGACGAAGCCCGCACTCCCCTAATCATTTCTGCACCAGATACTGAGCCGACCCAAAAATATTATAAATTTTCATCATTAGTCGAAAAACTAAACCCCGATACAGATTTTAAAATAGACGAGAAAGCCAAGAGTGCAACATTAACGGAGACAGGAATTACTCGAGTAGAAAAAATACTCGGAGTAGATAATCTATATGAGAAAGATTTTGACTCAATTCACCATATCGAGAACGCACTTCGTGCAAAGACTCTTTACCTTCGGGACAAGGACTACGTAGTTAAAGACAACCAAGTAACAATTGTTGATGAGTTTACCGGTCGCCTTATGGTTGGCAGACGCTGGAGCGACGGACTTCACCAAGCAGTCGAGGCAAAAGAAAATGTGACAATTCAGCAGGAAAGTAAAACCCTGGCAACAATTTCTTTCCAGAATTATTTCAGAATGTACGAGCACCTTGCCGGAATGACCGGTACTGCCGCGACAGAGGCAGAAGAATTTAGGAAAATTTACAAACTTGAGGTGATTGTAATTCCGACCCACCGCGACATGGTTCGTAAAGATTTGTCCGACATGATTTACAAAACCCTTCGCGGCAAATATGGTGCCATAGTTGATGAAATTGGCGAACTCTATAAAAAAGGACAGCCTGTCCTAGTTGGTACAACTTCAATTGAGAAGAATGAAATTATTTCGGAATATCTTAAACGCAAAAAGATTCCACATAATGTTTTGAACGCCAAAAATCACGAAAAGGAAGCAGAAATTATTTCTGAAGCG
>Ga0207684_10004478_pt1 | contig 13147 bp, 14 predicted proteins | sample KBSK5501metaG_FD_184342 | JGI IMG/M metagenome (GOLD analysis project Ga0207684, IMG submission 184342) | Corn, switchgrass and miscanthus rhizosphere microbial communities from Kellogg Biological Station, Michigan, USA - KBS K5-50-1 metaG... | ecosystem: Host-associated > Plants > Roots >...
AGGCAGACCGGTCAAATTCCCCGGATATACCCCTTATCCAGCGACGGGGGGCCCAGCCTGGTATCGGGCCGGGTTGGCTGACGACCATCAAACGGAGCTATGCCGCGGGACTGGCGCCGCGCTTCGGCTGGCCGGCGAGCCGGGCTGCTCCGGAACTCTCCTCGACTTTCCTAGCGTGCCCGTGACGGCTGTCGGTACATCGAGAGACACTGAGGTCGAGGCGTTCATCGATGGAGGCGCCATGCCGGACCCCATGACCAGCCTGCGAGACAGTACGAACGTCCTCGGCGCGGCCCTGACACTGTGGGCAGACAGGGACACGGCGCAGGATAAGGCAGCCGCCAGGCGGGCCGGCAGGACCGCGGTTGACGCGATCGACGCCCTCCTTCGCGACCTGTACCTGCTCCGCGGGAGCCTCGTCCGGGAGATCCGCCACGCCTCCGGCACCCTACCTGGCCAAGTTGCCTGATCACGCGCGGCCGCTGTTGCGGGTCAGGTTGTGGTGTGGACGGCCGGTAGGCCTTTGGCCCGATTCTGTGCATTGACCCGAAGCAGTCCGTATTAGAGGATTGCGCGGGTCGACGGATGCGGTCGGCACACACGCTAGGAGGGGTACCTATGCGCATCGAACGCAGGGTTGGCGCCAGCGTTGCCCTATTAGGGTCGCTGCTACTCGCGGTGAGCGGGGCAGTCCCGGCTCTTGCCCGCAGCGGTCCTGCCGCTGGGCTTGCCCGGGTCACCGGGGCTAGGTTCGCCGACGTGGCGAACGCCACGAGCACCAGCTTCGGAGGGTGGACATTCACACCGACGGGCGCCCTGAGCGTGACGGCGAAGTTCAAGATACCGGCGCTCACCTGCACGAGCACCACGAGCGGTGTCGGGCCGACGGCCGTCATGGTCACCGGCACAACCAGCTCGCCGAAATTCAACGCGGCGGGTGTGCTCATGGAATGCTCAGGCGGGAAACCCGCCGCGGCACCGGCAGTGGTCGTGGATGGCGCCCCGACGGTCGGCAGCAACGCGCTCTTCGCCGGTGACGTGATGAAATCGACGATCGTCACGTCGGCAACAAAAACGACAGCGACGGTTGCGGACCTGACCACGGGCCACACCTTCAAGCTCACGAAGTCCGGGACAGGCGCGGCGTCGCTCCAGGAGCTGATCATCGACGACTCGCTCACCTCGGGCACTACGCAGCTGCCGGTCGCCAACTTTGGCAAGGTCACGTTCTCTGCCGGTGCCGTAGGCGGTAAGCCTCTCGGCTCGGTGACGCCAGCCGGCACGGCGGTCAACATGCAAACCAGTACGAATGTGTTGCAGATCCTGACCGGGGCGCTCTTCGGGATCAAGAAGAACGCCTTCACCACCACCTGGAAGCACTCCTAGGCAGATCCCCCTGCCTGCCCTGACCGTGCCGGGCTACACCTGGGGGGCTGACCCGCTGTCGGCTGCCTTCCACTCCGGCTTGCGGAGCCGGTCCAGCAGCAGCGGCGGGAGTATCCCGATCAGGAGGATCCCTGCGAGTATCTCGGCGGCGTATTCGAGCGCGTTCGAGTGGCCGAACTGTGACGGCGGGATGAACCCGATCACGAGGGCGGCCACGGATGACACGGCGCCGAGGACACACAGCAGGCGAAGCGCCGGCGCCTTGTAACCGCGTGCGTGATCCGGTTGCGAACGGCGCAACCTCACCGCCGCGATGAACATAAGCACGTACATGATCAGGTACACCTGCGTGGCCATCGCCGCGAAGATCCAGTAAGCGCGCGAGACGCTCGGGATGAAGGCATAGAGCAGGGCGATGACCGTGATCACGCTGCCCTGCGCGGCGAGGATGCGCACCTCGATGCCTTGACGGTTGACCCTCTGGAAATAGGGGGGCAGGAAACCCCGCTCGCGCCCGATCCTCAACAGACCCTCGGACGGGCCGTCCAGCCAGGAAATCATGCCGGCGAGCGCCCCGACCGCCAGGGCGATAGCGATCAGCGGCACGGCGAACGCGGCGCCGAAGTGCGTCAGCAGGCCCCTGAAGGCCTGCATCAGGCCCGCGGTAAAGCTGATCTGATGCGCGGGAATCACCCAGGAGATCGCCAGCGTCGGGAGGATGAAGACGGCGAGTACCAGCGCTATGGCGAGGAAGATGGACTTCGGGTAGTCGCGTCCCGGGTTGCGCAGCTCGTCGACGTGTACGGCGTTGACCTCGACGCCGGCGTAGGTGAAGAAGCTGTTCACGACCAGGACGAGGCTGGCCAGGCCATGCCACGCCGGCAGGATCTGGTGCGTGGTCATCGGCGCGGCCGAGTGGTTCCCCTGAAGCAGGTACGCCGCACCAAGCGCGACGAGGATCCCTCCGGGGATCAGAGTCCCGATTACGGTCCCGCCGGACCCCAGCTCGGCCACGACCGCCACCCCGCGTGAGGACACCAGAACACCGCCCCAGAACAGGACGATGATGATGACAGCGTTGTAGACACCGTTGCCGGCGAGGCTGGGATCGACGACGTAGGCGAGCGTGCCGGCGACAAAGGCGAGCAGCGCCGGGTAGTAGAAGATCGTCTGGGCAAACTGGCACCAAACCGCCAGCAGCCCCATCGGCGCGGAGATGCCCTCTTCCACCCAGTTGTAGACGCCGCCGGGCCAGCCGGAGGCCAGTTCCGCGGCGACGAGCGAAACGGGCAGCAAAAACACGAGCGCGGGCAGGACATACAGAAAGACCGAGGCGAGTCCGTAGACCGACAACGCGGGCGCCGACCCGAGGTAGCCGACCGATCCCACCGTCAGCAGCGCCAGCGCCGTCCAGCTGATGAATCTCCGCGCAGGAGGCTGCGCCGCCCGGCGGACCCGACCCGGCCGGCCGTGATCCGCGGCGATGTCCCTAGCGAGAGTTGCTCGCGCCTGCCGGCGCCTTCGCACCCACATGGATTACGGCTGCCCCTCCTTGCGCACCTTCCCCTGCCGCCCGGCGGGCAAGATCTGGTCAGGGGACACGGTAGTGGCAGGGAGCCGCGCTGAATCCGGGTTCCATAGCAACCGCTACCAGCCGCCGGAACCTCCGGACCCGCTCCGGAGTATGCAGGTATGGAAATCAACCCGTAGGCCGGTCCGCGGGAGCACCCGCTGGCCCGGCTGGCCAGGAAGCAGGAAGTGATGCGACACACCCAGGGCGCCGTCACTTTGATCATGGCGGCGATCGCCGCACTTGGGCCGACGGATCGGATGATCAGCTCCGAGCGGTCCAGCATGTCAGTCGGGTTGCGACGGCGGCTGCCGTCGGCCGAAGACGAAGTATGAGATCGGTACGACCCCTGCGGAGTTGACCACTGCCACCACTGGGGCCCACAGCCACTTCGGGCCCCGGATCTGGCTTGCTGGCCGACGCTTGATGTCGATGAGAGCCGCCACCTTGAGGATGCCTTCGGCAACCGCCACGGTGATGATCAGCTTGCGGCTGCGGTCACTGAGGTCGCTCCACTTCCGCTTGGCGGCCATGAGATCCTCCCCGCAGCTGGCTGGGTTCGGTGATGGTCTGCACGATACATCGCCTGGGCGGATCCCACTTTGTCCCCTCCTGTTGGCTGTCCTGCTTGCTTCCGAGCTAACTACCAACGCCGTCATCCATACGGCGTCTCGCCAAGGCGCCGGGGGTCGTGCTCATCGGCGTGAGCGCCCTGATACTGGTGCCATGACTGAGACCGAATCCCTGATCGCCGAGGTCCGCCAGCTGCGCGCCGACGTCGCCCGACTGCACGCCGGGGTGCTCGTCCGGCACAGCTGGATGAAGATGTTCGTCAAAGACCTGTCCACCAACCCGCACACCCAGTACAAGGTCCACAAGTGGGGCGCGATCTACTGGCTGATCAACTTCCCGCTGATCTGCTGCCTGTTCTTCTTCACGCCCACGCTGTGGCTCAAGCTCGGCATTTTCATCACCCTGATCTACTCGATCTACGCCAACCTTGCGACCGACTACGGCGCCATGTCAGCGGCCGAGGCAGCGTTCGGACAGCCGCCGCCGCCGCCGATCCCACTTGAGCCGCCGTTGCCGCCGATATGAGGCGGCGCAGGCATTTCGCCGTCCACGGCTGCACATGGCCGCACATGGGCTGACAGGCAAGATCGCGAAGGCCGGAAGTTCCCGCAGGTCACAGGCCCTAATCTGCAGTTCTGAAGAGTGGGGCTGTGAAGAGTGGGGCGGCTGGGACTCGAACCCAGGACCGGCGGATTATGAGTCCAGCCCGCCAGCAGCTCTCGTCAGAGTGGCTGACCTGGGCAGATACGGGAGGCCGCGATCATGCTCGGACCGATTTGGGCACGTATTTGGCATGATCAAGGTAGCTGCATACCCGGCGCTCTGGCCTATGGTCACAGATCCACGGCCTCGGCGCGAATATGGTCGTCCCGAGGCTTGAGGGCGCTCCGCGTGACGACCTCGACTCCGACACCCAGGAGTTCCTCAAGATCTTGGGACAAGCCGACGTGATCAAGAACGGAGGCACTCGGCTCGAAATCCACAAGCAGGTCTAGATCGCTGTCTGGGCGAGCCTCCCCTCTGGCGACCGAGCCGAACACCGCAATCCGGCGAGCCCCGCGCTTCCGCGCGATGCCGAGGATCTCCGTGCGGCGGCGATGCAGCCCTTCCATGGTCAGCGCGTCATAGGTCACCATTTGAGGGTATCGCCGCGCACCTGGGCGACGCTTCGATGACGCCGTCCGCAGCCGACCGCCTGTCGCTGCTGCTGTCATCGTTTGCTCGCCGAGGCTGTCCGCTCCCTACACTTGATCGCAGGAGACCAGAGGCAGCCAGCTCAGGAGGTGGTCACTATGACGAGCGCCGAGGCGCTGACGCCGTGGCCGTCCGATGACCACGTGCCGATCGAGGAGCTGGCCCGTCGGCAGCGCATCGAACCCGTCGAGTCGCTGGACGATCTTGCCTGCCCCGAGCTGTGGGACTCTGATGAGGAGTACGAGCGGTTCCTCGCTGACCTCTATGCGTCGCGTCGATCCGGCTTGGCGTGAGCTTCGTCGTCCTGGACACTGATGTCGCGTCGGCGATTCTTCGCGGGCGGCTCCCTGAATCGATGCACGCCGAGCTCGAAGGCAAGTCGTTGGCGATCACGTTCGTGACAGTGGGCGAGCTGACTTCGTGGACCATCCGTCGCGGCTGGGGTGCCCGGCGGCTGGCGGACATAGCCACGTGGCGCCGCCACGTTACCCGGATCCCGTACGACGAGGCTGTCGCGACGACGTGGGGATGGCTCGACGCACGCGCGCAGGCGCGAGGCCGACCACAGCCGATCAACGACATGTGGATACCTGCCTGCTGCCTGGTCGAGGACGTGCCTCTCGCCACGCTCAACCGCAAGGACTTTGAGGACTTCGCCGAGCACGACGGGCTGCGCCTGATCTAAGTTGGTCCGTCACGCACCCGTGACGCGGCGATGGGTCAAACCCTGCCGAACCGTGGCCATGTCGGCGCCAAGCTCACCGCGCCCGAGAGCTGCCAGGCTCTCCGAGATGCGCGCGACAGCGTGGGTGTCGCTAAGGATTTCCAGGGTCATCTCCAGGCCATCAAGGTCAAGCGAACCTTCCTGGGCAGCCTTGACCAGATCGCCCGCGTCCGAGAGTTCGTCAGGCTCGTCCTCGGCCCACTGCCCGTAGTGGACGACACTGTCCTGCTTGCCTCCGAGCTGGCTACCAACGCCGTCATCCATACGGCGTCTGGCCAAGGCGGAGCCTTCGACGTCGCCGTGAGCCGCTACCCGCGGGCGGTTCGCGTAGAGGTTCACGATGCAGGCTCGCACCAGGTGCCCATGCCGCGTCCGCGGGACCACTTGACCGAGGAAGGCCGCGGTCTCGGCCTCGTCAGTCTCATGGCTGATAGGTGGGGTCACGGTGAAGACACGGACGGCAGGTCGGTGTTCTTCGAACTCTGCTGGCGGCCGCCGATCGAGGGCCGGTGATCTCCTCGGAATGAACTCGTCGCACGAGGGACGCTAACGGGCGCTGACACAAGTCAACAGTCTGCGCGTGGTTCCAGCCGGCGCTTAGGGGCGTCGTGGTTGCTGCGTCGGCAGCTGCACCTGGCCCATAGTGGATAAGGAGGCGACGTTCTGCGGCACGGCGGCGGTCAGGCCATGCGGCCCGCCTATCCATGAGGACGGGCCGCACAGCTTCGGATGAAGCTGCCGGGTTATGGCAGCAGGTGCAGTGTTATCAGGGCCTTGTTGCCCGGTCCGGGCAGGAGCTTCACGTCCGCCTGGCCGCGGGCGTTCTGGAACCGGCCGGTTCCGCCGGTGACCGCGAGCTGGAACGGGTTGGATGCCTGAACCCCGGCCGCGTCGATCTGGCCCTGGCTCAGCACCAAGGTCGCATGATCCTGCTCGGCATTCTGCCCGACGAGGATCACCGTCACGAACCCGTGCCCGGCGAGCTGGTCCGGGTCCGCCGCGCTGAAGACCGGCTGAGCCAAGATGACCTCATCGCCGGCGGCGGGATGGCTCAGGTGCCGGACGTTCACAAAGGTCGCCGTGCCGCCCCGCGCTTCCAGCCGGATCGTCGTGGCGGTGGTGATAGCCGTCCCCGAGGCGCTGGCGACCGCTATCCCCGCTCCCGTGAGCACGATCGCCACCGATGCCGCGGCGGCGATGGCACCCTTGCCGAATCTGCCCTTGATTTGCAGCATGCTCGCTCCCTTCCGCTCAAGCGCATGCTCGATCCCGGGCCGCTCAGCAACTGGCAGTGATGGCCTCGTTTCAGCCAGGCGGCCCTGGGCCCCGCCATCTGGGACAAGGCCCCACAAAGGAGACGCTGCCGGAGGCCGAGCGGATTACCGAGCCGATGCGATCCCCTCGATGCGAACTCCAGGCGGCGCGATCGCTCGTGGTCGCTGGGGCAGATCATCGGTCCGGCGGCAGTTTGTCAAAGTCATCTGCGGCCGATGGCGTTGCTGTATTCCTATGCTGTACGGTTTCCAGCCCGGCCGCTGCCCACGCGACACAAGAAGCTGCCGACACTCACCTGACCTTTGTTGCGGCGGAACTCTGATCCGTAGGCAGCATCGGGAACGTTCGGGTGTGTCCGCGCCGGTTCATGTGCTGGGTTTAGCTGCGACTCGGCGGTCCAAGGTGATCCGCATCCGGCTGGAGTTGTTCACCCGCTTGGCTCCCAGGATGGCTCCCAGCATCAAGGCCGCAACCCCATGTCGTGGCAGAACGTCAACAGGTTGACGTAGGAGGTGGGCGGAATGAAACAGCCCGCCGTGGCGGGCCGGGCGGCCTGGCCCAAAGTGGTAGGGGTGGGCTTGGCCTGTGCCGCGCTGCTCCCTGTTTCTGCTTGCGGCTCGGCCGTGGCGCACCTGAACGCCGGCCGCACGGTGCCGCGGGCGGGCCCGCCCGCAGGGGTCGTCCCCTGGGTTGACCGCCCCGCCCCGCCATTTTCGCCACCCCCACCGAGGCCGCCACCCTCGCCCCCGCCCGCAAAGTACGCCCCGTGCACGGCCGCTGAACTCACCGGCCGCCCCGGAGTCACTGGCGTGGGTGCGGGCAACGTCACCCGCAACCTCGTGTTCACCAACACCAGCGGCCGGGCCTGCACGCTCGCTGGCGGGCCACGCGAGATCACTGGGGTGCGCCGGGACGGGCGCCGGGTCAGACTGGTCACTGGGGCGGTCTCAGGCATCAGCCTCGATTACGGCCTGCTCGGCCCCGCCAACCTCCAGCCTGGGCAGAGCGCGCAGGTAGTCCTTCACACGACCGACATGTGCCCGAAGGCAATCGAAGGCCGGATTGACAACTTCATCGCGCTCGAGGTCGGCATCCAGCACAGCGGCGCGGTGCGGATCGACTTCCCGCCCGGGCAGCCGTATAACGCGGTATGCGGCGTCAACGCCTACACCTTCGGCGTGGCACTTCCGCCCGCACCGAAGCATTCCTCGCCGCTGGACGTCCTCACCGTCACCAGGTCGATGCCGCGCCGGCTAACGGCCGGGACCACGGCCAGCTACACCGTGACCTTGCGCAACCCAACCAGCCACCCGGTCGCGCTCCGTCCCTGCCCCTCCTACCTGGAGTTCGTGCAACCCATCGGCACGAAACCCCCACCCTGGGCCGCCCTTCCCCGGTACTACCTCAATTGCCAGGCTGCACCGGAGATCCCCGCGCATCGTTCGGTCACCTTCGCCATGCGGGTACCCGTGCCTGCCATATCCGGCCGGGCCAGATCAGCCAAGTACGGGTGGATGCTGCAAGACACCGGCGTGGAAACCGGTGGCGCCGTCACCGTGGCACCAGGCGGGCTGCACGCCGCCGGGAGATACGCGGTGCGGTGCCTGCCGTCTCAGTTGCGGCTTGCTGCTGGCCCAAGAATCTCAGAGGCCACCCAGCAGAACACCTTGCTCGTGGTGATCCGCAACGTCTCAGCCACCAAGTGTGACATGCGAGGCTACCCGCGAGTTGCCCTGATTGACCGCAGCGGTGCCCGTCTGCCGTTCAGGTACCGGCAGGGCGGGGACCAAATGCTTACGAGCCGACCGCCCGCTTTGGTGCCGCTGGCTGCTGGCGCTGTTGCCTATGTGGCTATCAACAAGAACACTTGCGTCACTTTCACCAGCCGGATTGCCAATCGGCTTGAACTAACGCTTCCAGGTGACCGTAAAGCACTTTCGCTCAGACTCGCCCGGTATCCGATTCTCGATTACTGCGGTGTGCACGATCCCGGCCACACCATCGACATAACGCCGGTTGAGCCAAACGCTGCAAGCCTGGGCGCTGCGCATTGAGCACGCCAGCCGGAATGCCTACGACAGTGGCCGTGCCAAAATGGCCGGATTCGAACCGGCGGCCTTCTGCTCCCAAGCACTCCGACAGTAGCCACTGCGCGGCTTCATGTTCCGTAACCTGCACAGACAGTCTGTCAACGTCCGCGAGCGTCGGTGGAAGGCCGCCATCAATGTCACTAACCGGAAAATCGGGGCCTCAGCCGGGATGCGGCAGCACCCGGCGGAGCGTCAGCGGAGCCGGGTGAAGGTGGTGCGGTCAGGCGGCTGGTGCCAGGGTGACTGTGTAGCCGAGGGCTTCGAGCTGGCGGATGTGGCTGCGGGTTTTGCGGTCTTTGTCGATGCGGCTGGCGTAGTAGCCGGCGCCGAGGTCTTGGTAGCGGGCGGTGGGGTTGGCGAGCAGGTGCCAGACGTTGACCAGGATGGAGCGGGCCACTGCGACCAGTGCCTTCGGCTTGCCGCGGCGCTTGACGGTCCGCCGGTGGCGCTCGCCGGGGAAGGTGCTGGTTCTGGCTGCCGCGGCGGCGGCCTCACCGAGGATGCCCTTGAGGTAGGGGTTGCCTTTGCCGGCGGGCCCGGTACGGTTCTTCGCGCCGGACTGGATGGTGCGCGGGGTCAGCTTTGCCCAGGACACCAGGTGGCCGGCGGTGGGAAAGATAGTCATGTCCAGCCCGGCCTCGGCGATGATCACCTGGGCGGCGTGCTGGCCGATCCCGGTGACCTCATCTAGCCGGATGACGGCGGGCAGCACCGGCGCGTTCTCGCCCAGCCCGGCGCCGGGGCCGGTGGTGCCGTCGGCGTTCACGCCCCAGGCAGCGGGGATCGCGGCGATGAGCTTGCCGATCCGCGCGGTGAGGTGGCCTATCTGGGCGTCCAGCTGGCCGGTCTGGTCCAGCAGCATCCGGGCCAGCTCGGCGTGGTGGTCATCGAACCTGCCGTTCAGCGCCTCGGCCAGGGCGTCGTGCTTGGCCCGCATCCGGGTCCTGGCCAGGCCGGCCAGCACCTGCGGGTCACGCTCCCCGGCGATCAGCGCTTCCAGCATGTCCCGCACCGGCACCGTGCCCAGGGAGCTGGCAACGCTGGACACCTTGATCAGGGCGTCTTCCAGCAGTTTCTCCAGCCGCTGCCAGTGCCGGGTCCGGTCACGGGTCAAGTCGGCCCGCAGCCGGGTGTAATCGCGCAGGTGGCGGATCTCCGGCGGCGGGACGAAACTGGGCCGCAGCATGCCCCGCTCGGTGCATTTCGCCTGCCAGACCGCGTCCAGCTTGTCGGTCTTGGGCCTGCCGGGCACATTCTTGACGTCGCGGGCGCTGACCAGCTGCACGTCCAGCCCGGCCGACTCCAGCAGGTAGAAGAACGGCCGCACGTAGTCGCTCGTGGCCTCCAGGGTGACCTTCTCGATCCGCTCGCCCGCCAGGTAAGCACCCAGTTCCAAGATCGCGGCCGTGGTAGCGGGCACCTCCCCTACCCGGGTGCGCCGCCTGCCCGGCCGGGTGTCATGCGGCACCCGCGTGCACACCATCCCGGCCTTCTTGGCCACGTCGGCCGCGGCCACCCGCTGCAGAACCTGCTCGTACTCCTCATCCTCGATCTCCTGCGGCTTCCTCATCGCCCGGGCCGCTCCTTCCCTGATCGCCACCGGCATCGCGCGGCTGCCCGGGGGGCCTCGGTCGGGAAAGCCGAAATACTGACCGGCGTGCTCGAGGCAACAGTGCGCGACCCGTAGGTCAAGGCCCCAGCGCCAGGCTCAGTTGCGGGCTCAGCTCCCCGAGTGACGCCGACGCCGCGGGCAGCCTGACGCCAAGTCTCACGCCGGGGCCGTACCCGCGCAGCAATACCGCACCACGGATCTGTGAGCGCCACCGCCGGCCGCGGGCGGCAAAGGTCACCGATCGATGCAGCACGCGACAACACCAACCCGAACCCGATTTTCACGCCTGCGCGGCGTCCCCACGGATACCAACGCTCAGTTGGTCACTCAGCCTGACACGCACACGCGGCGGACCGCGCGGCCGGACTATCAGCTTGGGAATGAGCGCAGCGGGTAGCCCCGTTCAGCGCGGGCGCAGGTCAGTACATGCGTTGGTTACACCGCGAGTGACCGTGAGGCACCATCCTCGACCGGCCCATCGGGCACGTAGCGGGCGCGACAGGCCCCTACGCGTTATGAGCCGGAACGGTCACGCTGCTCCGCTGGGGTCTTTTGGCCCCGCTCGATGTAACCGATCAAGTCCATCCGCGGCCTGTAAGGCGGCGGCTCTGGTCGGCTGGGAGGTGGCCCAGGGTTGGCGGTTCCAGACTCGCTGTCGGACTGGCCTTCAGGCATGGACTTGACCTCCTGCAACAAGTGTACCAATCACAACCAGCGCGGCAGCGGCCGCGAGACAGCCGATCGACAGCCCAACCCTGAGCCCCTTTCGTCTCACGAGGACCGCTGCCTCCCTGACCATCTCGATCTGGGTGTCGAGTAGCTCCAGTTGGGTCTCGTCTTCGGGAGCCGTGAGGTTGCCGCGAAGCACCTGCACTTCTAGTACCGGGTAGCGCCGGGGAACGAACGCCCACGTCGCCAGCAGGGCAGCCGCCACCGCAACACCGAGCCCGGCCTGGAAGACTCCGTTCTCGACGATCACGGCCTGCGCAGTGGCACCAAGGCCAACGAGAACCCCGGTAAACCCGAGGACAACCCCTGCCTTAGTGTCAAGGCTTTCAGCATGCGACTCCATGGTCGCACGCTCAGAGGCAACTTGCTCCAACAGGATCGAGAGCGACGGAAGTGCTGGCTGAGCGGCCATGCCGGAATCATAGGACCGAAGCTGTTGAGAACCGCTGATACCTGCCGTAACGCGCCGTGGCGTGTCGAACACTCTCTAACGGGGCAAGTCGCTAGCCGGGAACCTCGTCCATTGGGCTGATCGCTGGACGGCCAACTGGACCTGAACCACGAACCTCTTCCTTATCAGCGAACGTTGCCTTGTGCTCTTGCTTTCGCATTTTGCCATTGAACTGCGGCTTACCGTCCGCTGACGTCCATAGGCGTACGCCGCCGTCGAGGGTGATTGTTACTCGGTTGGTTACTCGCAGCCCCTGATCTGGCACGGACGTGACATGACACGTTGATGAGTCTTCCGGCCCTTGACGCCTGGCCGACGTGCAAACATGCTCAAAAGTGTGACCAGCACTATCCTCGCTGTAATCATCACGGTGGTTGTCGTCGCGCCTGTCTCCGCATTGCTGGCTTGGGTTGCCAACAAGCCCACACGACGCAGCGCCTCAGCCAGCATCCGCCGCGCGCCCTCGCGGACGATCTCATCGATAAGCGAGGCTGCGCGATCCTTACCGCCCTCGTCGCCAGGGCAGCCGTCAGGGACTACGGCGAGCATCGGGTTGTACCTTCCCGACAGGCGTTCCCAGCGCCGATCTTGCTTGAGACCTCTACTCGAACACCGAGAAGGTACACCCCTTCCCGGCCGATCCACGGGTTTCAAGCATTGCCCCGAGGAAGAGAGAGAAAGATCGTAATGTGTGATCATGATTACCGTTCCAGGCTTCAAGCTGACGGCAGATCATACGAATAGTGGAGAAGAAAGAAAGGGAAGGTGAAATATGTCGTGTAATTATGGCGAGGAGCATGATTACCAGCAGAAGCGCCTGACCGATGGCAGGACAATAATTGTAGCCTGCACAAGGTGTGGAACACGTCCACCGCGTCCTGCTACACCGGATTCGGTAGGCTGCATCTTGCTGATAGTTGGTATTATAGTTTTAGTATTTATACTCTGGGCCTTCCACTTCTGAAAACGGCTCCAGAAGCGGCAATCAGTGCCCCGGCGACTAGCCAGAACTCTCGTTTCTTACCCCGTCCTCCTGATAGGTGCCGGTTCTTGCCGGGGAAGCTCGCTGTCAAGGGTCTGCCCCTGCATAGCAGGGGACGCGGAGGCTGCAGGCCATAGCGCCCTTGACTGGGAGCTTTCGCGGCGACAGGATTGCCCGGCGCGGGAGGACCGCCCGGTTGCTCTTGCGGGCGCGGTCACCGGGTGCGTGACGGCGGAGACCGCCTGCGGGCGGGTGCGGGGCTGACCGCGTGGCGGCAGCGGCCTGCGCCGGTGCGCTGCCGCGCTAGAGGCAGCGGGCCAGGCTGCCGCCTGCCAGCGGCGAGTACCCCTTCCACCCCGGCCACGACGGCGGGCCTCCCGCTTAGCCCCCGCTTCTTCTCCGGTGATCCTCGCGCCCATGCTGAGGGTCTTGCCGAGGCTGGCCGCTTGGCGCGCCCGTAGGGCGTGCCCTTGAAGACGTAAGGAAAGTCCTCACCACATCGGACAACATCGGACAACATCGGACAACATCCGTTGTCCTGTCCCGCTTGATGCTTGCATG
>Ga0207684_10004479_pt1 | contig 13145 bp, 10 predicted proteins | sample KBSK5501metaG_FD_184342 | JGI IMG/M metagenome (GOLD analysis project Ga0207684, IMG submission 184342) | Corn, switchgrass and miscanthus rhizosphere microbial communities from Kellogg Biological Station, Michigan, USA - KBS K5-50-1 metaG... | ecosystem: Host-associated > Plants > Roots >...
CTGCTTTCCGGCGGACAGCAGCAGCGACTGCGGATCGCCCAGGCCCTGGCGGGCAGCCCGCGGCTGCTGCTGTGCGACGAGCCACTGATGTCGCTCGACCCCGCCTCCCAGCAGGCGATCGTCACCCTCCTGGCCCGGTACCACCGCGAGCACGGCACCACCGTGGTGATCGTCACCCACGAGATCACCCCCATCGCGGACCTGGTCGACCGGGTCCTGTACGTGGCGGGCGGCCGGTGGGCCGCAGGCACCCCGGAGACCGTGATGACCACCGAGACCCTCAGCGCCCTGTACGGCAGCCACATCGACGTCATCAAGGTCCACGGCCGGACCGTGGTGCTTGGTGGGGACGAAGGCGGCGGCCATCATCCCCCCGGCGGCAGCCACCACGGCCACCGGCACGATCACGACGGCGGCGGCGGTCACCGCAGTCACCCCGCGGAGGGGAGCGGGCGCTAATGAACATCGGGTTCCTGCTCGCCCAGCCGTTCGCCCAGCACGCGTTGCTGGCCGCCGCCCTGGTCGCCGTCACCGGCGGCCTGATCAGCCCCTTCGTGGTCACCCGGGGCATGTCGTTCGCCGTGCACGGCACCGCCGAACTGGCCTTCACCGGCGCCGCCGCCGGGCTCCTGATCGCGAACAACCCCACCGCCGGGGCGCTGGCCGGATCGCTGGTCGTGGCCGGCCTGATCGCCACCCTTGGCGCCCGCCCCCGCGAACGCGACTCGGCGATCGGAGCGATCCTGGCCTTCGGCATGGGCATCGGGATCTTGCTGCTCAGCTACTACCAGGGGTTCGCTACCGAGGCGACCAGCATCTTGTTCGGCAACATCTTCGGCGTCTCCGGCAGCCAGCTACTCATCCTGGTCACGATCGGGCTGGTCGTCGTGGCCGTGATGGGCATCTGGTACCGGCCGCTGCTGTTCGCCTCCATCGACCCCGAAATCGCCGAGGCCCGCGGGGTCCCGGTCCGCCGCCTCGGCCTGATATTCCTGCTCGTGCTCGCCCTGACCGTGACCGGCGCCGCCCAGGTCGTCGGCACTCTGCTCGTGCTCAGCCTGGCCATCACCCCCGGCGCCGCCGCGCAGCGGCTCTCGGCCAGCCCGCTGGTGATCGGCGGCCTGTCCATCCTGTTCGCCGTCATCGCCGCCGACGGTGGGCTGTTGGTCAGCTTCCAGCTCACCAACATCAAAGCCAGCGTCTTCATCACTAGCATCAGCTTCACCATCTACCTGCTCGCCCGCCTGGCAGCCCCCGCACTGCGCGGCAGCCGCCACCACCACGAAGACCACGGGTCCCACCGCACCGCCCAGGGCTTGGCCGAGCCTGCGGCCATGGCCGGTCCAGTCGGCACCCCGGCGACCACCTCCCGCCCGCACGGCGACCCCCGCGCAGGCCCGCCCCCTTCAGACCACCTACGGCCGGGGACAAGAACCGAGCCATAACCAGAACATGGTGCCTCACCTCCCGCCGGCGGGGCGGCCGCGCGGAACTGTTCGCGCCCGAATTCGGCAGAGCCTGCAACCGTCCGCGAGCTAACGCTCTGGCGGGCTGAGACCACCTAAGCGAAGAGAGGGAACGAAAATGGCAGACCTGATTAGCCACTTCTGGCAAGGATGGGCCGCGGTACGCGGAGAATGGCCCGGGGGGCGCGTGGCAGAGAGCTTGGATGAGAGCGAATGCCTGCAGCTGATCAGCGCAGCCCGCGTCGGGCGTCTAGGTTACACAAGCCGGTATGGGCCCGCTGTCCTGCCGGTCGTGTACAAGCTGCACGAAGGGTCGATCGTTTTCCACACCCTCCCGGGCATATTCACCGAAGAGGACCTGCGTACCGGTATCGCACATGCTGAGTACGAGGTCGCCTTCGAGATCGACCAGTTCGATCCGGACAAGATCGAGGGATGGACCGTGCTGGTCAATGGGTCAGCGCATCATGTGGACACCGAGACCGAACGCGCCTCGATCATAAGCGCCGGGGACGACCCGTGGCCCGAGGCCGAATCGGAGCACATGATCCGGGTCCAACCCCTCTGCATCGCCGGCCGCCGTGTCCACCGCTCATGTGCCAGGGGAGAGAGATGACCGGTCCTCACCATTTTCCTCGCAGGCGCCCATCCCTTACTGGGGATCAAAGGTCATTGGCTCCTAGCCTATTAAGCTAAGAGGCAATTTCCCTGGGCAGGCCTCAACTGGGTTCAGCCCATATTCAGCGGCGGGCCATGCATCCCACACCCTCAAAATGTGTAGTAAGGCAGTCCTGCCCGCCGCCGGGCGCATAACACGGCAGGTACAGGGCGATCACCTGCTACTAACTTAGCCATCGGTTAGCGCGGTCAGGCGCTCCACCGGTCGCATCTGCTGCGCCACCGTGTCCCGCCAGGGTCCCCGGCTGGTGTTGCCCAACACCAGCCTTGACGGCCGGAGGTGCACCGGCGACCTTTGACCCGGAGACAAGTGCGCCGGGGGAGAAGACGGCGCCTTCGGTGGGCTCGGCAGGCCCCCGGCCGGTGGCGTTATGTCTTCCACACGCCGCACCACGACGGTTTCATCGGGCTGTTTCATCGGGCTGATGGGAGCTTGTTGCGCTCCCATCAGCCCCTCACGGTCCTGTTTCTGTGTTCAAAATGAAGCCCTGACCAGTCGGGACGGCCGGATTTGAACCGGCGACCCCTTGACCCCCAGGAATGTTTTCAGATGGCGGCGGCCTGCAGGAATGCGCCCTAGCCCAGGTCAAGACAGTGCCCGGGCGAGCTGACGAGAGCGGCGGGGAGCAGGTGCGAGCGGAACGGGCTCCCACATGCGCTCCCATCTGTGAACATGCCCAAGCCCGTACCTCTGTGCCCCGCTTGCCGCAAGCAACACCGGCTTATCCGAGCCTCGGCTCGGATAAGCCGGATCAACCTGCGGACGAGTCAGGGCCTGACGCGATTGTTGTGATAGGCACAGAACTTGCTGACCATGATCATCAGCCGGTGCGTGGTGGGACGGCGAATGGATCATGGTTCTAGGGTGGCAGGAACAGCGCTCAAGATCAGGAAGGTGACCTTGCCGACACCGTGCGCCTAGTGAGCCGAACTACCGTCGGCGCGCATCGCATACGACGGCATGTTTGAGCTCTCGCCGTCACCCGTTCCAGCTGCTTCGTCATGTCGACGCCGAGTGCCGTTGGGCTGGAGCTCCGGGCTATGCTTCGGCCGCTATAGGGGCTGGACGCTGCCCTGGATCGCCTACACCGTACGGTCGGCCACCTGCCCACCTACGGCCGGGATTACCGAGCATCGCCGGTTGCTGTGACAGGCACGGAGGGTGGCCCCTGAGCTGACTGGGCGGCAACGTCGGCCTGTCATCCTGAAGGCGAGCCTCGTTGGGGGTGCCACCATCGATGACGACATCAGCGACCCAGTCCCTGGGATATGTGGCCGTCTACGTGCTGCTAGTCGGCGTCGCCTCTTTCATCGAGAAGCCAGCCGGGCGCGGATTCGGGGCCTTCCAGCTCAACGCGCTAATCCGGGCCGGCAGCCTAGCCGCCGCCGCGGTTGCCCTCGTCTTCGCCCATGGGCATGCGTTTCCCGCTACTAGCTACCTCCTTGCCGGGCTGGGCATTGGCCTAATCACCGGCGCGGGCTCGATGCTCTACTGTTTCGGGCTGAACTACCTGCCCGTCTCGCTGGTGGTCACGCTGTCGAATCTGTACATCGTGATCACGATCGTTCTCGGCATCCTCGTCCTCCGCGAGCCCATAACAGTGCTGAAAATCGCCGGACTCATCTGCACCATGGCCGGAGTGTTGCTGCTGGGGCACTCGCCCACCCGGTATGCGGCACATCCCGGCTCCAGCTCAGCCAGTACGCCGCGCCAAGCCCGCGGGTTTGTGATCATGGGCATCTACATTGTCATGATCGGGGTCGGCGCCTTCTTGGAGAAGCCGGCGCTGAGGGGCCTGACAGCAACCCAGCTCAACGCCCTGATGGGCATCGCCATGACGGCGGTCGCGGGCATCGCGCTGGCGGTCAAGGGGCCCCGGCTGCCGATGACCAAACGCACGCTCGGAGGATTGGGCGTGGGAGCCATGATCGGGGCCGCGTCGGTGTTCTACTTCCTCGGCCTGCGAGGGCTGCCGGTCTCGGTTGCCTCCGCGGCCTCGAACGCCTCCGTCGTCGTGACTGTGGTGCTGTCGGCTATCTTCTTGCACCAACCGCTAGGCCGTGCCCGGGGCGCGGCGCTTGCCCTGACACTCCTCGGGGCAACCCTCCTGGCCCTCTCCACCGGCTAATTTGCGCCCGGCTGGCCCGGCGGGCCGGATCCGGCGTCAGCCGGGCCGCGCGTTCGTACCTTCGCCTGGGCGGAGTCGCTGGTGAGCATGGCCGACGTGGCGGGGCTCATCCTGACCATCCGGTACTGCGCCGGCGACCTCGGCAATGACTGGCTGGGCCATGTCTACCCCGCCACCTACCTGTTCGTCTACGTCTGCTTCCTGGTGCTGGGCCTGGCCTTCGGCGTAACAGCCTGGCTGACCTGACGGTCACCAGAAATCCCTCGCAGATGCTAGCTGTCTTCGGCGGCGCGAGGCTGCTGCTGTTCGCGGCGGCGGACCACCAATGGGCGGCGGGAGCTGGGCCACGCAAGTCTCCGGGAGCTCTGACCGAGCGCACCGAGACCCATAGCACGCCGCCGCCGGGCCCGGTCAGCGGTGGGCTGCCAAGGGCGCGCCCGGGATGACCAGGAAGTCGCGATCGCACTGCCGCCAGCCCAGGGCCTTCCGTACCAGCGTCGGCAGCCACTCAGGTCAGTTCTGGCCGCCACAGGGGCAGGCTGGGCTTCTGGGTGGGAGAGCACCGGGAACCGGGCCGCATTCGCCGGGTGGTCGCGGGAAAGAGCCGACGGGGAGGCTGAGCCGTCGCGGGTGGATGGCGGCGCGTGGTGTGCGGCGGGTGCCGCCGCTCTTGGTGATGTCCGCGAACTCCCCGAACGCTACCGCGTCGCCGCGGGCAGCCTGGTGCCCGGCGCGCACGCCGATCATCACCAGTAGGCACCGCTGGTGCGCCGCGAGGGGTCGCCGCTGTGTCCCAGAGCCACAGCGTCTTTGACTCCCGAATGGCCGCCGGATGTACTGGAGCGGCCAGGGTGTGTCCGAGTTGCCCGGGCGCCCGTTCGGGCATTTCCCGGGGACGAAACGAACCGGCATGGAGCCTGGCTACGCGGTGGCGGGGAGATGAGCCCGGCTGAGCAGGATGAAAACACGATGTGATGGCCCGTAAACAGCCCGACAGCGCCGATGGCAGGCCCGGCGAGGTCAGCCCGCGCGATCCGGTCGCGGCGAAGGCCGCTGCCATCAAAGCCATGCAGGCGCATCCGCCGACGTGGAAGGCCGTCATCAAGCGGGCCATCGTTCTGGCCGTCGCTGGCGCGGCAATCTACCTGGTGCTGCCGGGCCTCATCGCGGTGCTGGGTTCCTGGCCGCGCCTTTCAGCGCTGAGCCCGATCTGGTTCACCGCCGCGCTCGCCGCCGAACTGGCCTCCTTCACCTGCAACTTCGCCGTGCAGCGGCTGGCGCTGCGCACCAGGGGCTGGTTTGCCGTGGTGACCGCCGGGCTGGCTGGCAACGCGGTCACCGACTCCCTGCCCGGCGGCGACGCGGCGGGCGCCGCCGTCCAATTCAACATGCTCACCACCGCGGGGTTCGACACCGACACCGCCGTCGGCGCCCTCACCGCCTTCTCACTGCTGGGCGTCGGCGGGCTGCTGGCGCTGCCCATCCTTGCCCTCCCCGCCATCCTGGCCGGCGCGCCGGTCAGCCCCGGGCTGGTCCATACCGCCATTCTCGGCATCGCCGGGTTCGTCCTGTTCGCCATCTTCGGCGCCGTTCTCCTGCTCACAAACCGGCCGCTGGCAGTGATCGGCCGCGCCGCGCAGGGCCTGGCAAACCGGCTCAGGCGCGGCCGTCCCCCGCTGACCGGCCTCGACAGCCGGCTGCTAGCCGAGCGGGACACCATCAGGGCGGTGCTAGGGAAGAAATGGTGGCAGGCGGTCCTGCTGATCACCGGCCGACTCGGCTTCGACTTCGGCTGCCTCCTGGCCGCCCTCCGGGCCACCGGCGCCCACCCGCGCCCCTCTCCGGTGCTGCTGGCCTACTCGGCGGCGGGAATCATCGCGCTCTTCCCCCTCACCCCCGGGGGACTCGGCATCGTCGAGGCGAGCCTCAGCGGCCTGCTGATCCTCGCGGGCGTCCACCCCAGCGACGCCGTCCTGGCCACCCTCGCCTACCGGGTCGCCTCCTACTGGCTCCCCCTCCTGGCCGGGCCGCCAGCCTACCTGCTGTTCCGCCATCGGCACGGCACGCCGACGCCCCCGCCCGTGAGCCACCAAGCCGCAGATACCGGCCGCGAACACCGGCCCCGCAACGAAAGACCGTCACATTTACGGGGTGGCGACACTTTACGGGGTGACGGCGCTCGCCCGGCATCATCGTGTGGGTCCCACGTTCGAGTCGCGGTCGGGGCGCAGCTCAAAGGCCTAGAGACTCGACGAGCGGATCAGTGAACCGCCTGGGGCACCGGGGCGGCGGTGCTGAATCGTGCCGCCCGGCGCTGGATCCGGTGGGTCCGCCCGCGCCGGATTCGCTGCGCGGTGCTAGGGCCCGAGTGCTGGTAGAACGGCTTCTTGGCCACCTCGACGAGCGCGAGGTACACGACGACCAGGCCGGCCAGCACCAGGTAGAACGACGCAGGCGGGGCGACGAAGCCGAGGACGCCGGCCAGCGGGGAGAGCGGAAGCACGACGCCGATGGCCACGACCACGAGCGCGGCGCTGGCCAGTTGCCAGCTGGGCCGGCTGCGCAGGAAGGGGACGCGGCGGGTGCGGACGGCAAATATGACGAGGGTCTGGGTAGCGAGCGACTCGACGAACCAGCCGGACCGGAACAGCTCCGGTCCGGCGTGCAGGCCGCCGAGCAGGGTGCCGAACGTGATGAAGTCGAACAGCGAGCTGAGCGGGCCGAAGACCAGCATGAACCGCTCGATCATGCCGATATTCCAGTGCGACGGCGCGGCCAGCTGCTCGGGATCCACGCGGTCGGTGGGGATGGCCAGCTGGCTGCTGTCGTAGAGCAGGTTGTTCAGCAGGATCTGGGACGGCAGCAGCGGCAGGAAGGCCAGGATCGCGGAGGCGGCCGCGGCGCTGAAAATGTTGCCGAAGTTGCTGGCGGTTCCCATCAGGACGTACTTGATGGTGTTGGCGAAGATTCGCCGCCCTTCGTTTACCCCGTCGGCCAGCACGTCAAGGCTCTTCTCCAGCAAGATCACGTCTGCGGCGTCCTTGGCCACGTCGGTGGCGCCCTGGACGGAGATGCCGACGTCGGCGGCGTGCAACGCCAGGGCATCATTCACTCCGTCGCCCAGGAAGCCGACCGCCCGGCCCTCGTGCCGCAGTACCCGGATCAGCCGGGCCTTCTGCTCCGGGGACACGCGGGCGAAGATGCCCGCCTGCGCGGCGGCCGCGCGCAGCTGGTCATCGCTCAGCTGGTCCAGTTCCGGCCCCGTCATGGCCCGGGTGGCGGGCATTCCGATATCGGCGTAGAGCTTCTGCGCCACCGTGGCGTTGTCGCCGGTGGCGATCTTGACCTGGACGCCGAGGTCATTGAGCCGCATCAGCGACTCTCGCGTGCTCGGCTTGGGCGGGTCGAGGAAGACGAGGAAGCCGGCCAGGGTCAGGCCGCTCTCGTCGGCGGGGGCGATCGCGGTCAGCCCGCTGGCGTCCCGGCTGGCCACCGCGACGATCCGGCCGCCGCCCGCGAACAGCTCATCCAAGGTTGACCGCGCGGCGGCTGGGACATCCGAGCAGGCGGCCAGCACGGCCTCAGGTGCGCCCTTGGTGACCAGCAGCCGTTGGCCATCGGGCCCGCTCACCAGGGTGCTGGCCATCCTCCGCTCATGGTCGAAAGGCAGTGATGCCAGCCGCGTGTAGCCGGCCGGCCAGCCGCCCGCCGCCTGCCAGAGCGCGCTGTCGAGCGGATTGCCCGGGTCGTCCTCTTGCCCGGGATCAACCGCGAGAAGCCCGAGATCGCGCACGTGGCCGTCGTCACCCCCGGCCGGGTTCACGCTGGAGGTGAAAGTAATGCGGCCCTCGGTCAAGGTGCCGGTCTTGTCGGTCACAAGGATGTCCAAGTCTCCCAGGTCCTCGATGGCGACCAGGCGTTTGACGAGCACCTTGCGGCGGGCCAGCCGCCGTGACCCGGTCGCCAGGCTGGTACTGACCACGGCGGGCAGCAGCTGCGGGGTGATGCCCACCGCGATGGCCAGCGCGAACAGCAGGGACTCGATCAGCGACCGCCGCAGCAGCAGGCTGATGATCACGATGAAAACGCTGAGGACAATCGCTACCCGCAGCAGCAGGACAGAAAAGCGCCGCAGTCCGGCCTGGAAGTCAGTCTCGGGCTGCCGCGTTCCGAGGCCTGCGGCAATGCGCCCGAATTCGGCGCGCGAACCCGTGGCGACAACCACTCCCGTTCCTTCACCTGCGCGCACGACCGTGCCCATCAGAGCCACGCTCGCCAAGTCGCCTAGCGCGGTGCCCGCCGCAACCGCGGCAGTGGCTTTCTCCGCCGGGAGGGACTCCCCGGTCAGCACGCTCTCGTCAGCTTCCAGCGCGGTGGCCGTGAGCAGGCGCATGTCCGCCGGCACGACGGTGCCCAGCCTGAGCCGCACGACATCACCGGGGACCAGGTCAGTGACCGGGAGCCTGCCCGGCTTGCCGTCCCGCAGAACGACGACGGTGTGCTGGACGCCCTCATGCAGCGCCTCGGCCGCCCGCTCGGCGCGGTACTCGTTGGCGAACCCCAGTCCGGCGCTGGCGGCCAGGATGAGGCCGATGATCACCGCGTCGGTGCGCTGGCCCAGCACGTAAGACAGGGCCGCGGTGATTATTAGCAGGATGAGCAGCGGGCTACTGAACTGACGGATCAGCAGGGCAAGCGGCCTGGCGCGGTGGTCTCGCACCGCGTTCGCGCCGACGGCGGCACGCCGCCTCGCGGCCTCGGCCGTGCTGAGCCCGTAATCCGCGCTGGTGCCCAGCGCCGAGACGACCGCCTCCGCAGGCATCGCGGCCGCGCTCGCCGCGGACAAGACGGTGATCCGGGCCGCGACCTGGCCGCGCTCGGCCGCTGGCAGCGCTGGCGGCGCGGTCACCGGGCCGGCTCCGTCACGGGGGGGCGCGCGGCGCTGATGGTGGTGCCGGCCCGGCCGGCCAGGATGGCGGCGGCGTCGGTCAGCGCGCCGATCGCGGCCGGCTGGCCGGTCGCGGTGACGAAGCGGAGGCACGCGTCGACCTTGGGCCCCATCGACCCGGCCGGGAACGTCATGGCCGACAGCGCGACGGTGTCGATGGCCCGGATCGGCCGCGCGCCCGGCGTGCCGAAACCGCGGATGATCGCCGGCACGTCGGTGAGCACGAGCAGGCGGTCGGCGTTGAGCGTGATCGCCAGCTCGGCCGCGGTCAGGTCCTTGTCAACGACAGCTTCCACGCCGGTCAGCTCGCCGGCAGCCGACCGGGCCACCGGTACGCCGCCACCTCCACCGCAGACCACGAGCACGCCGGCGTCGGCCAGGGACCGCACGGTCTCGATCTCCACCAGCCCCAGTGGAGGAGGCGAGGCCACCACACGCCGCCAGCGGGGCCCGTCGGCCGCGATGGTCCACCCCAGGCGCGCGGCCAGCGCCTGCGCCTCGCTCTGGTCGTAGCCGGCCCCGATGAACTTGGCGGGGTTGCCGAACGCGGGGTCGGACGGGTCGACGACCGTCTGGCTCACGACGCACGCCGCCTGCCGGGCAACGCCCGCGTTACCGAGCTCCTGGACAAGCCAGTACCCGATCATGCCCTGGGTCTGGGCAACGAGCACGTCGAGCGGATACGGCCGGCTGAGGCTGGCATCCGCCTGGCTCTCCAGCGCAAGCAACCCCACCTGGGGCCCGTTACCGTGGCACAGCACGAGCTGATGATCGGCGGCCAGCGGGGCGAGGGCCGCGGCGGCCGCCCGCACATGCTGTCGCTGGATCACCGCGTCCGGCCGCTCGTCCCGCTCGAGCAGGGCGTTTCCGCCCAGGGCCACTACGAGGCGCATCACTCAGCCCGCCAGCGACCCAATGAGCAGGGCCTTGATGGCACCAGGCCGGTCAGGGCCATCCCCGGTGCGGCCCGCGGCCAGCTGATCTTGCTCATCTCATGCCTCCGGTTAGAACCTCGTGATTCAAGGGCTGCCGCCCATCTGGCTGACCATGGCGTCACGGGTAAGGCCGTGCTGCATCAGCCAATTCCCGAGCCGGTTGAAATCGACCGGATCGGGCAGGTCCCGCGCCGCCTCGTCGGCTAGCTCGGGGTACCCCAGGGTGTGCAGCACGTCGACCACGTCTTGCCTGCTCCTGTATTGCATGGCGATCACCAGCCTCCTATGTCAGCTCGACGTCACGATGGGTTGCGGGGCTCCGCCAGGCCGGGCTCTTCGTAGCCGCGATGGTCCCTTCGCCATAGACAGGTTCGCGGCGGTGTTGATAAGCGCGACGTGGGAGAAGGCTTGAGGGAAGTTCCCGAGCATCCGGCCGGTGGAGGGGGCATACTCTTCCGAAAGCAGGCCGACGTCGTTGCGCACGCCGAGCAGACGCTTGAAGATGTGCCTGGCTTCATCGGAGCGGCCCATAAGGGCCAGGTTGTCCGCCAGCCAGAAGCTGGTCATCAAGAACGTGCCCTCGCGCCCTGTGAGGCCATCGACACCGCCATCAGATTGATAGCGGCGGACGAAGCCTTCCTCGAGCAGGTTCTCTTGGATGGCTGCCACGGTGCCTGCGATACGGGGATCGCCGGGAGGCAGGAACCCAACCGGGGCCAACATTAGCAAACTGGCGTCGAGCAACGTGGAGCCGTAGTACTGGGTGAAGGAGTTGATCTGCGGATCGAAGCCTCTGGTGCATACCTCGGTGTGAATCCGGTCCCGCAGCCGCTTCCAGTGGGCCACTCCATCAGCTGGCAGGGTGTGGTATTCCTCCGCCAGCCGGATGGCCCGGTCGAATGCCACCCAGGCCATCACCTTCGAATGGGTGAAATGGCGCCGAGACCCCCGCATCTCCCAGATCCCGTTATCAGGCTCGTCCCACACCGTCTCCAGGTGGCATAGATCTCGGCAAAGGGCCCGGGCAGGCCCAGACACTTGAGCTGCGAGACGCGCCACTTGTGTACGGGCGACTCGTCGCGGCTTATGGCATCGTGGCCGGTGACAGGCGGTTCCATCACTGCTCCTCCCAGAACGGTCATCAGCCTCGTCTTCTTTCGCGAGCTTTGCTAACGATGGGCCACTGAAGGGCGTCCGCCTTTCGCCGCCTGCCGGTCGCCGACGAACTCCTCGAGGGGTACCTCGGGGTTGGCGAGCCTGCCGGTGTCCACGGTGTGGCCGCCGCGCACAATGGCCTGGATGGTGTCGTTGACGCCGGAGATGTTGACGTTCATTCCGGCCAGCACCCGGCCGCCGCCCAGCCAGAACGCGATGAACTCGCGCCGCTGCACGTCGCCGCGGAATACTACCTGGTCGTAGCCGCCGGGCTCGACGTAACCGGCGTACTCCATGCTCAGGTCGTACTGGTCCGTGTAGAAGTACGGCACCCGGTCGTAGGCGGTGTCCTGGCCGAGCATCGTCCGGGCGGCGGTCTGCGGTTGATGCAGCGCGTTGTACCAGTGCTCGACCCGGATGTGCTTGCCGAGCCTGGGATGGTAGGCGTTGGCGACGTCCCCGGCGGCGTGGATATCCGGGTCGGAGGTCTGCAGCCGCGCGTCGGTCACGATGCCGTTGCCGGTCTCCAGGCCTGCGCCGGCGGCGAGCTGGACGTTGGGCGTGATTCCGACGCCGACGATGACCGCCTCGGCCGCCACGTGGCCGCCGTCGGCCAGCCGCACGCCATCGGCCCGGCCGCCCGATCCGGTGATCTCGGCTACTTGGACGCCGAACCGCAGGTCGACGCCATGGTCGCGGTGCAGTCCGGCGAAGACCTGGGCGGCCTCCCGGCCGAGTACCCGCAGCAGCGGCAGCTCGGCCGCTTCCAGGATCGTCACCGCGGCTCCGGCCGCCCGGGCCGCGGCCGCGGTCTCCAGGCCGATCCAGCCCGCGCCGATCACCGCGACCCGCGACGAGGTGGCGAAGGCGTCCTTGATCTGGTCGCTGTCGGCCACCCGGCGCAGGTATAGCACCCCGTCCGCGTCCCCGCCCGGCACCCGCAGCCGCCGCGGCGTTGACCCGGTGGTCAGCAGCAGCTTGGCATAGCCGATCCGGCTGCCGTCGGCCAGCATCACCTCGTGGGCCGCCGGGTCGACGCCGGTGACCGTGGTGCCCAGGCGCAGCTCCACGTCGTGCTCGGTGTACCACCCGGCCGGGTGGACGTAGATCGTGTCTCGTTCGGCCTTGCCCAGCAGGTAGTCCTTGGACAGCGGCGGCCGCCCGTATGGTCGCTCGGTCTCCTCGCCGATCAGCACGACCGGGCCGCCGAACCCCTCCTCGCGCAGGGTTTCCGCGGCCTTAGCGCCGGCCAGGCTCGCCCCCACGATCACGTATACCGTGTTCATTCCGCGCTCTCCTCTCCGCCCGGCCGCCGCCGCGCGGTGCGCAGCCGGTCGCCCAGCTCCCGCCAGCTGGCGTCGAAGGCGGCCAGGCCGTTGCTCTCGAGTTTGTCTGTCGCGTCGCCGTAGTCGATGCCGAGCGCTTCCAGGTCGCTGAGCACCTGCCGCGCCTCGGCGTAGTGCCCGCGCACCGAGTCCTCGGGGACGCGGCCATGGTCGGCGACCGCACGCAACGTGGCTTCGGGCATGGTGTTGACCACGCCGGGCGCGACCAGGTCGGTCACGTACCGGGTGTCCGGGTAGGCCGGGTCCTTGACCGACGTCGAGGCCCACAGCGGCCGCTGCGGACGCGCCCCCGCCGCGGCCAGCGCCGCCCAGCGCGGCGAGGCGAGCATCCGCTCGTAGTGCTGGTAGGCCAGCCGCGCGTTGGCGATGGCGGCCCGCCCGCGCAGCGCGGCCACGGCCGGGGTGCCGATCTTGTCCAGCCGCGCATCGACCTCGGTGTCCACCCGGGACACGAAGAACGAGGCCACCGACGCGATGCAGGACAGGTC
>Ga0207684_10004482_pt1 | contig 13142 bp, 12 predicted proteins | sample KBSK5501metaG_FD_184342 | JGI IMG/M metagenome (GOLD analysis project Ga0207684, IMG submission 184342) | Corn, switchgrass and miscanthus rhizosphere microbial communities from Kellogg Biological Station, Michigan, USA - KBS K5-50-1 metaG... | ecosystem: Host-associated > Plants > Roots >...
ATCCCTTCATCAGCTTGTATTGGGCTTCTTGTGAAAGTGTCTCCATTCCTCCAGCATATCACATCTCTTTGGATAAGTTATTTCAGCGTGCCTCCTTAGTGGGTCAATCTGCAATTAACTTGCGTAAGCAAGCACAGCCGCCCCAGAGCCAGCTAGACGTTTGAGCCGTGCGCGCTGCCGACGCTCTTGTCGCTTACCATGCCACACGAACGGAGTGGGGTCCTCATTCCAGCCAGCCACCGTCTGCTCCAACCACTCAATGATTTGCTCGGGGCTTTGCGGGTATTGACCCGACAAGGCCCGGCGGACCAGGATGCGCTGCATCGACTCCGCCATATTCAACCAGGAACCGGAAAGCGGCGTGTAGAGCGGCATGATGCCCTGTTTGAAGAGCCAGCGAACGATCGCATCACTGTGATGGCCTGCCAAATTATCCCAGACCAGTATCATGCGCAGCGGAGGATAGCGATCACTGAGCCGCCAGCCGACCCAAGTCTCCCATTGCTGACATTGGGTTGCCACCTCCGTCTGTTCAAGGGGCGCAGGCTGAAACCCTTCCTTCTTGCGGGCCGCTTCCTCACACGCAAGAATGCTGAGCAACTGCTCTTGCAGAGAGTCGGTGTAAGACCGCATTGGTCACCGAAGCAACGCCTTTGGCCCGCACCTCTCCCGTTGCGGGACGAAACAAGGTCATCAGCTTGGCCCCTCCATCGCGCAGATATTCATGCGGTTGCAGATTGGGATGGCCTTCGAGCTGCCAACTGGCTCCGGGCTGAGGCCTGGTAGCATAGGGACCCGCTTCATCTTGATTCCACAAGGGAATGCCACAGGCCTCTGCTAGCTGATAGGCCCGTTCAATCAAACTTTTTTTTTGTGCGCCTGCGGATCCCGCACACGGTAGACCCCGTCTTTGCGTTTGCGTAGCGCATAACCTGTGTCACACCAGGTGCGGTCGCGCTGCAAGCTGTAGCCCTCCTCGTGCAAAATGCGTCCAATCGTAGTCGCCCCAATGGATGGCAGACCCGCTCGGCGTAAGGCACGCTGCAACAGTTTGAGCGACCAAGTTGCCGTTTGATCGCTCAGGCGATCCGGTTGGCGCTGCACTTCTTGCACCACACGTGCTCGCACCTCTCCATCATAGGTCGGTTTCCTGCCTCGCCCTGGAGCAATCACCAGGACGGCAAGTCCTCGCTCGTTGAAGCGCTCTACCAGTTGGGAGACACCCTCACGAGAGAGACCCGCTTGCTCACCTGCTTGCGTCAACGTCTTGCCCTCTGCCACGGCTAGCAAGGCTTTGGCTCGTTTGACCGCATCGACCCGTTCACTGCTGGCTCTGGCAACCCGTTGCAATCCGTGCTGCTCCCTCTGGCTCAAAGGACGCAAGGCCATCTTTGGTCGGGCCCCCATTTCTCACCTCTACTTTCGCTCCTGTTGAGATCTTCGCTTTTCCCCTTCTATTGTCTCACTTCCTCATATTTTCTGCAAGTTAATTGCAGATTGACCCACTTAGTTTACAGTATCTACTGGCAGCATACCATTTTGGAGAGTCAAATGCCCGGTTGTACTGGGGAATTTGAAAAAATGTACTTTTTTGGCAATTCACACGAATCTTCGAACGAACTGGCTGCATGGCTCATGCAGGTGGGGTTGAGCACGCCAGTGGCTATGATTGCGAGGGGCGTCCTTTCTCATGGCAAAGCCAGCGGATGATTGTCGTGGCAGAAAAGTAAGGGAGTAGCTCAGGAATATACGGCAGTTAGCAACGGCGAGCTTCGAGGAAGAAAAAGCTCTCGTCCAGTCGAGAACTGATTGCCTCAAAGCCCAGAGCAGCAAAGACTTCTTGTAGAACCATCACATCGTAGAATACCTTGATAATGGTAAAGGTCTTCCCGCTGCGCAGTGGACGCTCCGCATAGATATGGCCGCCTTCTCCCTCTTTCATGACCTGACGATCCTCAGAAGTTGGAGCGTATTGATCAAGGATCGCCACATGTCCTCCAGGACAAACTGCGCGAGACACTCTGGACAGAAAGTCGTCGAGCTTGCCTGGCGGCACATGGGATAACCAGTTGGCAACAAAGACCAGGTGATACTCCCGCTCCGGCTCCCACTCGAACAAGTCCGCTTGTCGGTAATGGACCCGTGTATTCCTCAGTTTCTGCTGGGCAATCGCTAGCATCTCAGGGGCAGCGTCAATAGCTGTGATCTCTTGTCCTATGTCAATCAAGACCTGTGTCCAGGTGCCCGTTCCACAAGCCAGTTCCAACACCTGCTCACAGGGGTCTCTCCGTTGGAGAAGCTCTCTTGCACGGGCAAAGACCCCTTGCAGTTCTGCCGTTTCCCGTGTTGATTCATCATATTCTTGCGCTCGTGCTCGGTAATAAGCAAGTTGTTCGTGAAAGATACGCTGATCCATCATCTTCCCCTTTCTCAGCTCTCACGTCGATAGAGAGCTATGGCCTCTTCTGCATATGGTCTGCCACTGGCGCGGATGATGCGAGCAAGCTCATCCACATCGAACGGGACGTGGCGAAAGGTGATGGCCAGGCATGTTCCCTCAGAGGAGACGATGGCGTAATCGGCCCAGGGATCGACGCGCATCTGCCCGGTGGTCAGGTCTGAATGCTCCCAGTTATAGGCCAGGCTGACGCTGCCCGGATTGACATACCAGGAGGTGCCCACGCGACGCATCTGCTGGGTGTGGGTATGCCCTCCCGCCAGGAACGTGGCATCGTAGCCACCCAGGAACTCGCGTACAACGTCATCTGGGGTATTGGGGAGAATGATGTCGTCGAACGAATGAGGAGATCCATGAAAACAGAGCAGCTTCTTGCCTGATTCCAACAAGATCTCGATGGTTGGTTGGAACTGTCGCACAAAGGCCACGTCGTTTCCCGAGAGTTGTGCGAGCGACCAGGTCCTGACTTCTTGTTGTTTCTCACTGATCTCTTCCTCCGGAGACGTATTCTGACCCGTAATCAGCCAGGCATCAGCATTACCCATCACGACTGGACAGTGCAGTTCGCGCAGCCGTGCAACTGTCTCGGCAGGCTGTGAACCTCCTTGAAGCGCATCGCCCAGGCACACAATCTGCTCAATACCTTGTCGACGTATATCTTGAAGTACCCGATCAAGTGCGAAACATTCGCCGTGGATATCGGAAATGATTGCGAGATGCATTCCACTCTTCCTTTCTCTGGCGGTTTCCAGCTTGTGCTGAGGAGCTGTTGCAAAGAGCTCAGGCGTCTGGAGCACATGATGCCCTCCGGCGAGACTCCTCCGAGAGGCGTCATAAGAAAGCATCACCCTCCCTGCGACCAGTGCTCCTGTGCCATGCGCTCGAAGATTTCTGTTGCCTGGGCTGCCGTCGGCACCTTGAGCACATTCTCCTCGGCAAACTCTCGCGCCTGTGGATACCCGCTCGCTCGTATCGCGTGCGCCGCTGCCTCCCCATCATACGCCGTCCATCGAAACTCGTACCCCTGTGGGCCAAGCAGGAGCCAGTACGCGCCTGGCCGGTCAGCATAGGGCATCCCCACGCTCCCCGCATTGAGAATGCGCAGATCGCCTACACGCCGCTCAAACTGCATATGCGTATGCCCACAGACAACGATCTCCTGCTCTACCTGGGAGAAGATGACATTGAGTCGCTCTTGGGGCGTGATTGATGTAAATATTTCCTCGTCACTGCGTACGGTGGCATGGCAAAACATGATCCTTCCCAGACGCTCGACCTGGAACACAAGCTGCTCTGGCAAAGCGGCCAGAAAGTCCCGCTGGGAGCGCGTTAACTGCCCGGCAGTCCACTGCATCACCTCACGCACCTCCTCTGGGAGAGCGGGGCTGAGCGGCTGACCATCAAAAGCCATGACGACTTCACGATCTGCATTGCCACGAATGGAGCGGACCTGGTCGCCCAGCTGGAAGAGACGTTGCAGGGTCTGCGCTGGCATGGGACCCGAGACGATATCCCCTCCAACGACGATCAGGTCCGGTTGCACCTCTTTGAGCTCCTCGAGTAGCGCGTGCAGCGCTGGCAGATTCCCATGAATATCATAGAGTGCTGCAATCTTCATCGTTCAAGCTCCTTTTCTCGCTGTCTTTTTGAGCATCTACTCCCTGCATCTGTGGACACCATACCGAGTTTTGTGTAATGGCGTAAAGCGAGAATGCGTTAAAACCACGCCAGTCCTGGCTTCGAGGCTTTTCTGTAATTCAGCGTTACACAAAATTCGGTATGGTGTCCATCTGTGAGCGTGTTGACGTACGTCGAGAGCGTCCGGTGATATGTGCCAATTTTGCCTGGCGGCCCTGGTCGGGTCTCTGACCGCCAGTACCCTTCAACAAAATACCTGCGAATGGTCCGCACCGCTCCCTCTGGAGTCTCTATTTCTCCTGACTGCGAGGTATGGAAGCAGGGGTGGAGAATGGCAAAGACAAACCATCCGCCAGGCCGAAGAATGCGTGCAACACTGTGGAGTGCCGGGGTCAGCTCTGGGATATCCATCAACGCCAGAAAACACACGACACCATCGAATAGACCCAACCCCTGGTCGTCGAGGTTCTGGGCATCGGCTTGCACATACTTAATTCCGCGTGGGTCGGTCTCTTCGTGGCGACGCGCGATCGCCAGCAGCTTCGCTGAGAGATCAATGCCAACGACGCGCGCTCCCCGGTCGGCCAAATGGCGCGCTACTCTGCCTTGACCGCAGGCGAGATCGCAGATGCGGGTTCCATCTACCTCACCTATGAGCGCTTCTACCGCAGGAAAGAAAGGATCTTCTCTCATCGAGTGCGTCCCAATCCACTGATCATACCACTCAGCGATGTCGTCATAGGTCTTCACGGGTATTATCTCCTTTCCTGGTTCTGGTCTGTTCTCGTTCGTCACCGGCTCTAGCATATCACGACTGCTACCGCCTTTAGTGGGAATGCACGAAGCGACGCACGTCTTCGATTGTGTTGGAGTCAATGGGCCTACCCTGGAGACGGACAGCCATCTTATCAACCAACCTCGCTGTGTCGTGCAACTTATGTGAGATATTGCTCGAACCACTCCAAAATCAAGTGTAAACGCTTTACACGCAGCTTGGGATGACCACCACGCGAAAGGCCGTGGCTCTGGCCCTCGAAGCGGACAAACAGCACCTCGCGCCCCAGGTATTTCAGCGCTGCGAAGAGTTGCTCCGCCTGCTCGATGCTACAGCGCAAATCCTGCTCACTATGGAGGATCAGCAGCGGCGTATGGATGTTCTTCACATAGGTAATCGGTGACAGGCGCATATAGCGGTCGAGATCGTCCCAGGGAGTGGTGTCCAGTTCATCGTCGGCCAGGGTCCAGCCAAAGTCAGCTGAGCCAAAGTAAGAGGCAAGATTGACCGCGCTGCGCTCCGTCACTGCCGCCTTGAAACGATCGGTATGACCCACCAGCCACGTCGTCATGAAGCCGCCATAGCTGCCGCCCGTGACTCCCATGCGCTGCTCGTCAATATACCCTTTTTGCAGCAAGGCATCGACACCGGCCAGAATATCGAGCGAGTCTTTCTCGCCCCAGGCTCCGCGCACCGCCAGCGAAAAGTCAAGCCCATAGCCGATACTGCCGCGTGGATTGGTATAGAACAAGACGTAGCCAGCTCCAACCAGCATCTGCATTTCGTGAAAGAAGCCATAGCCATATTGCGTGGACGGGCCACCATGTATTTCCACAATCGACGGGTACTTCTGCTTTGGGTCAAAACCCTGCGGCTTGAGAATCCAGCCATCCATCGGCCAGCCATCCACCCCTGTATAGGGCATATACTCAGGAGTTGCCAGGTACACCCCACTGAACAGAGCGTCGTTAAAGCTGGTCAAGCGGCGCAGTTCGCCAGAAGACGCCACCCGGCCCACAAAGATCTCAGGCGCCCTGGTCGCTCCCGCAAGCAGCAAAGCCAGTGTGTTGGCAGATCGATCGACACTGAAGTCTCGTATATGCACCTCACCGGGTGTCAGTGTTGGGGGCTGTGAGCCTGCGCCATCGATGGAGAGAGCGAAGAGACGCGTTGCGCCACGATGGGATGCCAGCGCATAGAGCGTTTTCCCATTCGACGACCAGGCCGGTGCAGGCACCAGATGCTCATCGCTCATATCGCTATTTGTCCAGTCCTGGAAGCTGCCCTCAAAATTCCAGGTTAAACACTTCCCCTGGCTCTTGACAGCCGTGGACGCAATTGTATAGACATAGACATGCCCACCTGAACGCAATTTCAGCATGCCCAGAAAAGCAAGCTTGTTGCCATCGGGCGACCACGATGGGCTAAAACAGGCCAGGGTCCCATCTGTCAGGGGCATTGTAGGTCACCGGCTTTCCCATCGTTGATGGTCAGCGTGTAGAGATCAGGAGCAGGCAGACGCCAGCGGTCTTCGGCACGACTGGAGACGAAGGCAATTTTTGTGCCATCAGGTGACCAGGTCGCATCGCTCTCATCCCAATCGCCATCGGTCAGCTGCTGCGGCTCACCGCCGGAGACATCTATCAGGAAGAGGTGCTCGCGGCGCTCATGGATAAACCCCACACCATCGAGCCGGTACCAGAGTCGATCGATCAGACGGGCCTTGGGCAGTTGCTTACCATCCTCAGTTTCTTCGTCCACTGGGCCAACCGCTGCACTGAATACCAACCGTGTACTGTCAGGTGACCAGACCGGATTCGAGGCGCCGTGCTGCATACATGTCAGCTGGCGAGCTTCGCCACCATCGGTTGGAATCAGCCAGATCTGGGATTTGCCTTTGCCGTGCTGCTTCTGCTCTTTCTCGTCTTTGCCAGCAGGTTCACCTTCCCGTTCGGAAACGAAGGCCAACCAGCGGCCATCAGGAGACCAACGAGGGTGAGAAGCTTTCCCACTACCGGTGGTGAAGCGCCTGGCTTCACCGCCTTCACTGGGAACCATCCAGATGGATGTGCGGTATTCGTGCTTGTTTTCGTCGATCGTGGTGACGGCAAAGGCCACGCGCTGCCCATCGGGAGAAATGCGTGGGTGACTAAGGAACTTGAATTGGTATAAGTCCTCTATGGTCATACTGCGTTGATTCAATGACATCCTTCCTTTCTTGTCTCGCTCCGTCGGGGGGCGGTTGCGTATGTAGTCAACTCCTTGCCTTTCTCAGTATAAACCCAAAATAGTTCGGCGGCGACCGAAGCATTGCTTGGGTATACTGTGTAAATGTGCAGATTCGATGGGCTCTTCCGCGAGTTTGGTGAAGGAAGAGCTTACCAAGAGTGTCCTCTTTTCTGCTGTTCTAACCGCCATTGCCAAACCTCTTACACCTGACCTCACCAGTAAGCAGTGTTTTGTGGTGAGACCATTGGCTTGGCTCAGTTTCCCTGCTTTCTCCTGAGTCCAACGCCGTGTGAGGATGTGCTCGTACTCACCGTATGAAAGTATAAGTGTACGTATGTCCTAGAGAACGGGACATGCAAGGACATGAGGACCAGACTACCGAAAGGAGCCTGAAGATGGGGAACACCACCAGCACAGAAGCTGCCTCCTTTGGCGCGCTGCTCACCGCCTTTCGCCACCGCCGCCACTTCACCCAGGCGCACCTGGCCGAGCGCCTCGGAGTGCATCGGCATGCCATTGGCCGCTGGGAACAGGGCGATTTTCTCCCTAAACAGAAAGGCCTCGTCCTCGAACTGGCGAAACACTTGCATCTGGATGACCAGGAAGCCCGCCAATTCCTGGAAGCCAGTTTGACCGCTCTCGCCCCTTACTGGAGCGTCCCCTTGCGACGCAACCCCCTCTTCACCGGACGCGAGGAGATCCTCGCTGCGCTGCACACCCAACTCGGCATCGATCAAGCCGGGACGCGCATCCCGTCAGCGGCCCTGCAGGGGCTGGGTGGCGTCGGCAAGACCCAGATCGCTCTGGAGTATGCCTATCGGTACGCCCTGGAGTACAGCGCCGTCTGCTGGATCGCCGCCGAAACCGTCGAGAGCATCCTCTCCAGTCTGCTGCAGATGGCCGAGGTCCTCCACGTGCCCGAGCAGCATGCCGCAGAGCAGCAACGCATCGTCGCGGCCGTCCAACACTGGTTCGCAACCCATAGCCAGTGGCTGCTGATCTGGGATAACCTGGAAGACCTGGACCTGCTGGAGCGCTTGCTGCCTTCCACTCGGCAGGGAGTGATCCTCCTGACCACGCGCTGCCAGACGCTGGGCACGCTGGCCCAGGGCATCGACCTGCTCCCGATGGTGCCGGAGGAAGGGCTGCTGTTCCTCGTGCGCCGAGCCAAAGTGCTGGACTCGACAGCCACCAGCGAGGACGTGCGCCAGCTGGCCGTGCAGCGGCCTACCCAGTATCAGGCCGCCGCTGAGCTGGTGACAGACATGGGCGGCTTGCCCCTGGCGCTCGACCAAGCGGGGGCCTATCTGGAAGCCACGCAGTGCGGTCTATCGACCTATCTGGAGCTCTTCCGCACCCAACGCGCTGCGCTGCTCCAGCAGCGCGGGGAAGGGGTGCGAGCACACCCGGCGTCGGTCTGGGCCACCTTCACCCTGGCGCTGGAGGCCACCGCCGGACGCCACCCAGCGGTAGGGGAGCTCTTGCACGTCTGTGCGCTCTTGCAGCCAGAGACCATCCCTGAGGAACTGTTTCGCCAGGGAGCGGCGCAGTGGGGATCCCCGTTGGCGGTCGTCTGCCGCGACCTACTGGAGTGGAACCGGGTGGTCGCCGTCGCGTGCGCCTATTCGCTGCTGTCCCGCCACCCAGAGACGCAGACGCTGTCGCTGCATCGGCTGGTGCAGGCGGTCCTCGAAGAGACCATGACCGAGGCCGAGCGGACAGAGTGGAGCAGGCGCGCCATCGGAGCGCTCGACGCACTGTTTCCCGACGTGCGATTCATGACAGAACCTGCCTCCTGGCAGCAGGGTGCGCGCCTGCTGCCGCATGCGCTGCGCTGTCTGCAGCGAGTTGGAGATGCGGAGGCCTCCCTCGTCTTGGCGTCCTTAGCCTACAAGGTGGCGCAGTATCTGAGTGCGCGGGCACGCTCCGCCGAGGCGGAACCGCTCTATCAGCGCGCCATGCAGATCCGCGAACAGACCTTGGGTCCTGACCACCTGGACGTCGCCAGCTCACTGAACGAGCTGGCGGGTCTCTACCTGGACCAAGGCCAGTATGTGCGGGCGGAACCGCTCTTTCAACGAGCGTTGCAGATCCGCGAACAGACCTTGGGTCCTGACCATGCTCTGGTGGCGCGTGCGCTCAACAATCTGGCCCTGCTTTCCTGGCTCCAGGGCCGGTATACCGAAGCAGAACCGCTCTATCAGCGCGCCATGCAGATTGAGGAACAGACGCCGAGTGCGGACCCTACCATGCGCACCCTCTTGTGCTCAAATCTGGCCCATCTCTACCAAGATCAGGGCCGCTATGCGGAGGCGGAAGCGCTCTACCAGCGCGCGTTGGCACTCTGGGGGCAACATCTCGGTTCGGATCATCCCAGTATGATGCGGACGCTCAATGGCCTGGCCGGTCTCTGCTGTAAGCAAGGCAGATATACGGAAGCCGAACAGCTCTATCAGCGCGCGTTGGCAATCTGGGAGCAGCTTTTCGGTCCTGACCATCCCGATGTGGCTCACTTGCTCAACGGATTGGCCGGTCTCCACCGCGAACAAGGCCGGGATGCGGAGGCGGAAGCGCTCTACCAGCGCGCCTTATGCATCCGGGAACAGGCGTGGGGGGCAGCGCATCCGGACGTGGCAGAGACGCTGCATGATCTGGCGCTTTTCCGGCAGCAGCAGGGTCACCTGAGCGAAGCGCGCACCCTGGATGAACGTGCGCTGCAGATCCGCTCGCAGTTCTTGGGAGAGGCGCACCCCAAAACGATCGCTACACGAGCGCTCTATGCGCAGCTGGTACAAGCAACGTGGTCTCTTGAGGCGGAAAGGGCTTCTGAACTGCGTGCAGAAGGGATTTCAGGCCCACGCAAAGGAGAAAAGCAGACAGATGGGTCTGCGGGTCGAGGTGCGCCAACCCGTTCGCCTGATGATCAGCAAGCGTGGGCTAAACCCTTGTCAGGCAATGCTCATCTTTCCTTGAGCAACCCCTCAGAGGAAACAAAGACCGCTTCCAGGCAGCAGGCTGATGGGCGCACCAGGCCTGAGACCCCAGATCGGCTCCCCGGGCCCGCGATGCGGGTTGCGGTGCGAGGCGCCACCGACCAGGTGGCCTACACCCGCACCGTGAAGATGCGCACAGTGACCTTCACCTGTACGATCTGCGGCCACACGGTCACCCAACGGCATTATCCCTGCGGGCAGCTCAAGTATTGTTCCGAGGCGTGCAAAGCGGTCGGAGCCGCGCAACGGCAGGAGAAACGGGTAGCCAAGCAGCGCAAGAAGCGCCGGATCGCACGCGAGGCACATCTGCGCGCTCAACCGCCAGGCCGGTTGTGATACCAACGTGCAGGTGCCGCTCACACCCCCCTCAACTTGCATCAATACAGAATTATCAAATTTTGCCACGGGTAAAGCCATCTACGGAGCACGCAAATGCACGGTTGAGCCTGTGATTGGGATCATCAAAGAGGTGCTGGGGTTCCGCCAGTTCTCGTTGCGTGGGACAACGGCGGCGGCTGGCGAGTGGTGCTTGGTCTGTTTGGCTTTCAATCTCAAACGCTTCCATGCCTTATCTTGGGCGTAGCACAAGGGCAACAGCATCCTTCCAGCCTGACACAGCATCACTGACTGTGTTCTGCCTGCGAGTAGGCTCTGTTGAGCCGCTCCTGGCCGCGCATGAAGGATGCGTGCTGTCAGAGCAACTCGCGTGACCGCTGTTCTGTTCAGGGAGTCGCGGTATTTTGCAAGGCACCTGCGCGAGAAGAATGCAACGGGGTAGCCCGCATCGATCTTGGAGGACGTAGAGCTTATCCGAAAACGAGTAAAGAGGTCCGTTTATCGAGGGGGAGCGCCACTGATCAGTGGCGCCCGTGTCTGGAATGGTTCTCGGTACCAGTGGAAAGCTCGATGAATCACAAACGACCAGCCATTCAAAGAGCTTCTCGACAAGAGTATGTGGATCTGGATGGCAGACCGCCTCCCAGATCCACAACGACTGACATCAGCATCTCCACCCCATCACACAAGCACGCCGTGCCACGACCAGCTCTGCCTGTGTCGTGGAGACTACTCGGTCATCTGGACCTGCATCGGTTCTACTAGCTGTGCCAGCTTCTGTACGGTATTCGCTTCCTCCAGGGGTGTATAGATGACCATGCGCAAATCGGGCGCGTCAGTGACCTGGAAGGTGGTTGGTTGGAGGACCAGCCGTCCGACCAGGGGATGATTCAGTTCTTTCTTTTCGGTATGGGTGGCCTGGATATCGTGACGCGGCCACCACGCGCGAAACTGTGGGCTGGCGAGTTCCAGCTCTGCAACCAATGCCTCTCTCCAGGGCTCTCCAACGTAGCGTTCTGTACTGGCACGAAACTGAGCCAGCAGGCCCTGTACAGCTTGCTCCCAGTTGACCAGGGGCATGCGCTGTGAGTGAGAGGTGAACACCAAGCGAAGGATATTGCGCGCGTCTGGAGGGAGAGCAGCGAAGTCGGTCTGATAGACGCACGTCATGGCCTTATTCCAGGCCAGCACATCGAAGCTGGGATTCGCGATGTAGGCAGGGGACGTGCCCATGTTATCCAGAATGCGTTGGAGCGCGGGGCTGACGGCTGTGGTAAAGGGGTAGGGATCGGCGGGTTGTTGTTGGCGGGCCAGCAGAAAGAGATGGTTGCGCTCGGCAGCATTCAGATCAAGCACCCTCGCCAAGCTCTCCAGGACCTGCGTAGAGACCGTCATAGCGCGGCCCTGCTCCAGGCCGGTGTACCAGGTGACTCCGATGCCTGCTACCAGGGCCAGTTCCTCTCTGCGCAACCCTGGCGTTCTGCGCCGTGAACCGGCAGGCAAGCCTACGGATTGGGGCGACACGCGTTCTCGCCGCGTGCGTAAGAAGTGAGCCAGTTCTTTCCGGCGCTCCTGATCGTTCATCCTCAGCTCTCTCCTATCCTATCAGTTTTTATGCCAGGATAATTTCTATGCTGGTTAGGAAGCAAAAGGTCTGGCATCATTGTATCACGTCAGTCGCGCGAACGAGCTCGCGAAAGAGAAAGGAATGTTTCACGCATGCAAGCTATTGTCATTGATCCACAAGCGCCTGTGCGCCTTGGTTTCCAAACCGTTGAGCCTCCGACACCCCAGGCCAATGAGGCTGTGATACGAGTGAAGGCGATCTCTCTGAATCGTGGAGAAGTGGTGTATCTTGTCCAGGGCGCGGCAGGAACGCGCCTGGGGTGGGATCTCGCTGGAGTTGTGGAGCAGGCGGCAGCCGATGGAACTGGACCAGCTCAAGGGACGAGGGCGGTCGGTATCTGCATGGCTCCCCCTGGCGCCTGGGCCGAGCAGGTCGCGGTCCCGACAAATGCCCTGGCCGAACTCCCACCGTCTGTTTCCTTTGCGCAAGCAGCAGCGTTGCCGATGGCGGGGCTCACCGCACTCTATGCCATTGAGCATGGTGGAAGCCTCATCGCTCGACCAGTCCTGATCACCGCTGCCTCTGGTGGAGTAGGACTCTTTGCCTGCCGGTTGGCCGCGCTGGCAGGTGCGCGGGTGGTTGGTCAGGTCCGTCACGCTTCGTCAGCCTCACTCGTCCAGGAGGCGGGTGCAGATCACGTGGTCGTTGATGAGAACATCGCAGCTACTCCAGCATTCGGCCCCTATCACCTGATCCTTGATCAGCTCGGCGGGCGAACGCTGGCAGAGGCCATGACGCAACTTGCTCCAGGAGGAACATGTGTCGCCATCGGCGCACTCACAGGCAGCGAAGTTCCATTGGATTATGCGCGTGTGCGCCAGATACCAGACACTGGCCTGGATTTCTTCAATCTCTTTTTCGAGTTCAGGCGCGAACCGGCTTCTCTTGGGCTCGGGCGCCTGGTCCACTTAGTCAGCATAGGAAAGCTGATTCCTCTTCTTGGCATGGAAGCGGATTGGCATGAGATAGGCAGGGTCGCACAAGCCCTCATCGGCCGACAGTTTCCGGGCAAGGCAGTCTTACATATCTCGTAAGAATCATGACCGCTTTCAGGAGTGGGAACAGGCCAACCAGTTCAAGGCTTTG
>Ga0207684_10004484_pt1 | contig 13136 bp, 12 predicted proteins | sample KBSK5501metaG_FD_184342 | JGI IMG/M metagenome (GOLD analysis project Ga0207684, IMG submission 184342) | Corn, switchgrass and miscanthus rhizosphere microbial communities from Kellogg Biological Station, Michigan, USA - KBS K5-50-1 metaG... | ecosystem: Host-associated > Plants > Roots >...
GAGAGTGCCACCCGCAGCTCGCCGCGTCGTCTGCATTACGCGCCCGATGTCGTATCGGGCGGATATGAGTTAGTCGACGACTCCGGCGTAGCGGCGGACGAGCTCGATGATCTCGCGGTCCAGGCGCCGCACCTCGCGGACCGCGTCGCTGAGCGAGACGACCTCGATGCGTCCGCCGCGCAGCACCGGCAGGACTCCCGATCGGCCGGAATCCACGAGATCGGCGGCCGCGTTCCCGAAGCGCGTCGCGCGCAGCCGGTCGACGGCGGTGGGGGACCCACCGCGCTGGAGGTGGCCGAGCACCACCTGACGCGCTTCAATGCCGGTGCGCTGCTCGATATGCCGGGCAAGCACGGCCCCGATCGCTCGCTGGTCGAGGCGGACGTGGCCGAATGCGTCCCGGTCGAGAGTGGTCTGGGCGTCGAGACCATCGATCTCCACCGCCTCAGAGACGACCACGAGGATGTCGGGGTCGCCGATCGCGCGACGGTGTTTCATGGTGCGGACGACGTCGTCGCTCGTGACCGGGATCTCCGGAATGAGGATGAGGTCGGCACCGCCGGCGAGGCCGCCGTACGCGGCGACCCAGCCCGTGTCGCGGCCCATTGCCTCCACGACCACGACGCGGTGGTGCGCGCTCGCCGTCGTCCGCAGCCGGTCAAGAGCATCCGACACGACGGTCACCGCCGTGTCGAATCCAATGCAGTAGTCGGTCTCGGAGAGGTCGTTGTCGACCGTTTTCGGGACGCCGACCACGCGGACGCCTTCCTCGTGCAGCCACTGGGCGACGCCCAGCGTGTCGTTACCGCCGATCGCGACCAGACCATGGAGACGCCACCGCCGGACGCTGTCGAGCGCCGCGCGCCGCGATTTCTCGTCCTTGCGCGGGTCCGTGCGCGACGTCCCCAGGATCGTGCCGCCCTCGCCGAGGATCCGCGCCACATCGCGTGGCCGGAGCGTGCGGGGCTCGGCCTCGCCGAGGAGTCCGGCCCACCCGTCGGCGATGCCGAAGACCTCATGCCCGAGCGCGCTGGCGCGCAGGACCACCGCCCGAATGGCCGCGTTGAGGCCCGGAGCGTCTCCTCCGCCGGTGAGGACTCCGATCCGCATCCTTACGTGCGGATTTCTACTGCGCCCAGCGCGAAGCGCACTGGGCAAGCGGCAGACCACAGGAGCGTGGCTCCGAGGACTATGGGATCCAGCGGCGCCGGTGTGCGCGCCATTCGTCGACCCATGCCTTCGGCAGCGGCTCGCGCCCCATGGCCATCTCGGCCGTGACGCCACCGCCGTGCTCGCGCTTGTACTCGATGATCTGCCGGCGTTCGGTCTCCTCGTCTATGCGCCGGATGTGACGCCACATCAACGCGACCCCGTACGTCGCGACGAGCATGACGACGACGCTGACGGCGAGGGTCAGAAGCGGTATGTCCACTAACCGTGCCTCTACCGTTTCTGGCGCTCGAGAGCCTTGTCGAGCTGCTCCGGAGTGATCGCGTGCATGACCGCAAGGACCTCCCCGAGCCGCCGCGAGTGTCCGCGGGTCTCGAAGGTGCGCTGCATCTCGAGCGCCTCGCTGAGCTGCTCGTGGGTCAGGATGCCCTCCTCGATGAGGTACTGGCCAAGGCTCTGGACCGCGGGCGGGTCGCCGAGGACCCGGCGGAGCGTATTGATGAGATCGATCGGACCGAAGGGCTTGACCAGGTAGTGTGAGGCCCCCGCCGCCACCCCGGCCTTCCGGTCAGACGCGCTGTGCGCGGTGAGCTTGACGATGGGGATCGCCTTGGTCAGCGGATCGGCCTTGAGCTGGCGGCACACCATAACGCGTATGAACCTATGGTCGTTGGCAATGAGGATGTCGGCCACGCTCACCTCGCAGCGGAGCGAGCCTACTCGCGAAGGTTCTCGCTTTACAGCCCTCGCGCGACCGACCTAAACTCGTTCGCAACAAAGTTCATACGCGTTGCCGGCCAGAGGTGCGGTCGCTATACAACGTCGCGGAGGAACGAGCTTCCGCCGATGCGACGCCAGGGAGCGACCGCCGAAGTCAGAGGTCCGTCTCGGGATCTCGGGCTGGTCCGCCCACCGGAAGGAGGCGGACTGTCGCGACGGGGGAGACCCCGACGCGAAGCGCTGCCGTGTGACCTGGTCTTGCACTGAGGCTCGGGGACGCACGTGGCGCACCGGGCCTCCTTTGTTGGGGCTCGGTGGCCGGACCGTGTCGTAAGGAGGCACGCGTGCCGGTCGAGCGCTTCGCGATCATCGACTCCACGCTCCGCGAGGGGGAGCAGTTCTCGAACGCGCATTTCACGACGGCGGACAAGATCGCTGTCGCGAAGCTGCTCGACGAGTTCGGCGTCGAGTACATCGAGCTCACCTCGCCGGTGGCCTCTCCCCAGTCCTTCGAGGACTGCCGGACCATCGCGGCCCTTCCTCTGAAGGCGAAGGTCCTGACGCACGTGCGCTGTCACATCGACGACGCGCGGGTCGCCGTCGAGACCTGCGTCGACGGTATCGACATCCTCTTCGGGACCTCGTCATTCCTGCGGGAGTTCAGCCACGGGAAGAGCGTCGACGAGATCATCGAGGACGCTCGTGAGGTGATCACCTTCATCCGCGATCACGGCAAGGAGGTGCGCTTCTCGAGCGAGGACAGCTTCCGCTCGACCGAGGGCGACCTCCTCCGCGTCTACACGGCCGTCGACCGCATGGGCGTGAACCGCGTGGGCATCGCCGACACCGTCGGGATCGCGACGCCACGCCAGTGCTACGCGCTCGCGGTAGAGCTTCGCCACCACGTGCATTGCGACATCGAGTTCCACGGTCACAACGACACCGGCTGCGCGATCGCGAACAGCTACGCGATCCTCGAGGGCGGGGCGACCCACGTCGACACGAGCGTTCTCGGGATCGGCGAGCGCAACGGCATCACTCCGCTCGGCGGCTTCGTCGCGCGGATGTACGCCGACGACCCCGCCGCGATCCGCAAGAAGTACGACCTGCCCAAGCTGCGCGAGCTCGACGAGCTCGTCGCGTCGCTGGTCGGGATCGAGATCCCGTACAACAACTTCGTGACCGGGAAGTACGCGTTCCACCACAAGGCGGGGATGCACACGAAGGCCATCTACCTCAACCCCAACACCTATGAGATCCTCGACCCCGCCGACTTCGGGCTCGCGCGCACGATCAACGTCGCGCACCGTCTCACCGGAAAGCACGCGATCAACCATCGCGCGAAAGAACTCGGCCTCGAGTTCGGCGAAGACGAGCTCAAGAAGATCACGCGGAGGATCAAGACATTGGCCGACTCCGGTCCGCTCTCGATGGATCAGCTGGACTTGCTGCTGCGGGAGTGGGTCGTTGCCTAAGACTCTGGCCGAGAAGATCCTGTCCCGCGCCTCCGGGCGAGACGCGCACGCCGGCGACCTCGTCATCGCACCGGTGTCGCGCGTCATGGTCCACGACTCGGTCATCGACGCGGTCATGGCCGGGCTGCGCGAGCTCGGCAAGGAACGGGTCTGGGATGCGGGCAAGGTCGCGGTCTTCATCGATCACGCCGCGCCCGCGCCGACCCCGGTCGTCGCGGACTCGCATCGCGTCCTTCGCGAGTGGGTCCGGGAGCAGGGGATCGCGACCTTCTACGACGCCGGCGAAGGCGTCTGCCACCAGATCATGGTGGAGGAGGGCTACTGCGAGCCCGGCACGGTGATCGTCGGGAGCGACTCGCACTCCAATTCATATGGCGCAGTCGGCGCGTTCGGCGCGGGTATGGGCGCGACCGACGTCGCCGTCGCCCTCGCGCTTGGCCGCACCTGGCTGCGGGTGCCCGCGTCCATCAAAGTCACTTTTGCCGGACGCCCGCGCAAGGGCGTGACGGTGAAGGACGCGATCATGCGCGTCGTCCGCGAGATCGGCACCGATGGCGCGCGCTACGCGTGTATGGAATTCCACGGCGCCGGTTCGCTCCCGCAGGGCGATCGCATCACCCTTGCCGGCATGACCACGGAGATGGGCGCGAAGGCAGGCCTCGTCGTCGGTACGCCTGAGGCGCCGGACTGGCTCTTCCCCGACCGCGGAGCCCGATACGCGAATGAGCTCACGATTGATCTTTCCACGCTCGAGCCGCAGATCGCCGTCCCGCCGCGCGTCGATCAAGTGGTCGACGTATCCGAGGCGATCGGCCAGCCCGTCGACATCGTGTTCCTCGGTTCGTGCACCAACGGGCGGCTGGTCGACATGCGTCAAGCGGCCGTCCTGCTACGCGGGCGACGCATCGCACCGGACGTGCGGCTAGAGGTCGTGCCTTCGTCGCGCCGGCAGTTCGAGGACGCGATGGCCGACGGCACACTCCTCGCACTCTCCGCCGCGGGCGCCGTCATCGGCAGCTCGGGCTGCGGGCCGTGCCTCGGCCGGACCGGCGGCGTGCTCGCCGCGAACGAGATCTGCCTCTCGACCGCGAACCGCAACTACCGCGGCCGCATGGGCTCGCCGGACGCAGCCATCTACATCGGGTCGCCATACGTTGCCGCAGTCGCCGCGCTCACCGGGGTGATCGACGACCCACGGCTGTACCTCGAGGCGACCGAGGAGGAGCTCGACGCGCTCGTGGCGAGGCGGCGGGCGGAGCGTCGCGGCCGCGGCGCCGCGTCGGTGCGCTCGGGTGATCGCTCACGGGAGCTGATGATCGCCGCGGCCCGGACGGGCGTGGCCGCGGAGATAGACGATTGACGGCGAGAGCGTGGGTCTTCGGCGACGACCTGGACACGGACCAGATGGTCCCGGGCCGCTACGCGCCGTTCATGGTCGGCCAGGACAAGTTCCATCTCTACACCTTCTGCGACGCCCGCCCCGGTTTCGCTAAAGAGGTGCAGCCTGGTGACGTGCTCGTGGGTGGAGAGAACTTCGGCTGCGGCTCCTCGCGCGAGTACGCGGTTGCGGCGCTGAAGAGGCTGGGGATCGGCGGCATCGTCGCGAAGAGCTTCGCGCGGATCTTCTTCCGCAACTGCATCAACCTCGGGATCCCGGTGCTCGAATCCGCGGACGCTCTCTCGCTCGTGCGCGACGGCGACGCCGTAGCGCTGGACCTGGCGGCCGGCCTCTTGCGCGGGCCGAACGGGGATGCGCCGCTCCGCCCGATTCCTCACTTCGCGCAGGTGATCCTCGCCGCCGGCGGCGTCGTGTCCTATCTCCGCGAGCACGGCGATTTCCCAGAGATCAGCTAAGACCGCACAGCATCCTCGTCGGCGATCGCTAAGCTCGGCAGCCCTTCAGACGCGCAGGCGGCCTGCCGGTAGCCTGCTGCTCGCAGCGCGCTCGTCCTCACACACCGTCCTCGGCCTTGAGCCCATGCCCCGCGTGATCAAGCGCTGGCCCAACTCGCTCTCAATGTTTCCGCAAGGGGCGCGGCATAGCTTCCGCCGCGATTCGCCAAGTTGGGGGGAGTGCCATGACACGAAAGATCGCCTTCGGGGTCATCGGGCTGGTCCTCTTTGGTCTCGCCGGAGGACCGGCCACCGCCTACGCGACTCTGCCGAGGACAGGCGGGAACGATCTCTCGAGTCTTCCTGCGATCGAGACCTACCTCGTCTCGATCGGCGTCGATCCTGGGTCTGTCGTCGTACAGCGGGGACAGCTGAACTACGCAGGGCCAGACTGTCCCGGCGCGGATTGGAACTGCACGGCCGCCGGTGTCGTCGTCCAGATCGCGCAGATCGCGCCGGCCACGATCCCGGCAATAAACATCTTCGAGTGCCTGCCTGCGGCGGACAGCACGATCCCCACCCTCCAGAAGTGTGTCGTCGTGCAGACGAGCGCGTTGAACTTGTTGGTCGACAACAAAGCCAGCTGCCACTCGGAGAGCAGCGACGGTCCGGACCAGACCTGCACCATCACACAGTCGGGCTCGGGAAGTAACTCCGCGGAAATACATCAGCGCATCCAGCAGCGCGGTCCATCGCCGCAAAAGGCGACGCAGGGGGCCACCATAGACCAGACGAGCACCGGCGGGAGCAACACCGCGCGAATATTCCAAATGATCCAGCAGGAGCTCCCCGCGGATTCCGGCTCGCCTCAGCAACAGAACGCTCGCCAGAGCGCGACTGTCAAGCAGAAGTCGAGCGCTGGCGACAATTCATCGCACGTGGGCCAGTCGCTTTCTCAGAACGAGGAGGCCGAAAGCAACGGGAGCATCGTGCAACTGCAGAACACCGACTCCACGCTCGGATTCAATGAGGAGACCGCGGTCACGCAGACGACCGATTCGGGCAACAACAACTCCCATCTCGTCCAGCGGCTGATGCAGCACCAGGAGGCCGAGACTCGACCCGGCCCCGTCACCCAGACCCAAGGCAACAGTGCCGGTGGTCTGAAGGGGAGGATCAATCAGACCATCAACACGCCCAACACCGGTGTCAATAGCAGCGCCAGCGACCTGGATGAGGACCAGAAGCAGCAGGCCGAGACGAAGGGCACCCTGAGCCAGTCGCAGACCGGTCCGGAGGACTGCTGTGCGACGCAGTCCGGCGGCACCGTAGACAACGCTAACGAGGTCGACGAATCGTCGAGGCAGAAGAACCAGCAGGGAGGATTCGCTCAGCAGTCCAGTCAAATTGGCCACTGCTCGGAGGACGTCCTCAACGCGAAATGCACGGTCCATCAGACCGTGACTCAGAACGGAACGACCAATCACAACGATTGCGTCGGCCCGAGCTGCAGCATTTTCCTGGTCTGCAGCGGAGGGGTGTGCGGAGGAGATGCTCCCGCTCCCCTGCGGAGCCGGGCCCTTCCTACATTGCCGTTCTCGGACCTGACGGCCGGTCCTCTCGAGCGATTCCCAGCCGCCCTTGGAGCGATCCGCGACGCGGCGGGCTAGCTAGTCGGCACGGCGAAGGGGCCCGACGACCCGGGTCCCTTCGCCAGCTCTGCGATCTCCCGATCGATCTGATCCACAACCCCGCGCGCCTCCATGCGGACGAACGTCTCACGCGCACGCTCCAGCTCCTCGCGGGCACGCACGGGGTCGCCAAGGGCGCGCAGGCCCCACGCCAGCGCGATTCGTGCCTCGCCGAGATCGACCACCAATTTCTGATCTTCGAGCGAGCGCACGGCGTCGTTGAAGCGCTCTATCGCAGCCGGCTCGCGGCGGGCGGTCTTCACGATGGCGTCGGCAAGGAGCACGGCCGGTCGCGCGTACCCGTCGCCCTCAGGGGAGCTGGCCGCGGCGAGGTCTGCGTATTCGACCGCTTCGCTCACGCGGTTCTGACGTACCAATGACTCGGCGAGGCGGCGGTAGATCTCCGCGACGAGCCAGCCACCGATGCGGAGCGCGAGTGGCAGTGCCTCCCGCAGGCGCTGCTCGGCGAGGCGCGGATCGCCGCGGGCGATGGCGTACATCGCCAGCTTGCGATAGTTCTGGAGGCGCATATAGGTGTCGCCGGCGCGCTGGAGCAGCTCGTGCGCCTCGAGGCCGAGCCGCTCGGCGCCGTCGAGGTCTCCGCGGTAGTACTTGACGAAGCCGAGGAGCGAGTCCGCACGCGCCTTCGCCCGGAAGCTTCCGGCCTCTGCCGCGAGATCCGAGCAGTGCGTCAGCTCAACTTCGGCTTCGGCGAGCCTGCCGACGTTGAAGAGGAGCGTTCCGACCCGCATGTGTCCCTCCGTCAGCAACGCTCGGTCTCCGAGCGACTCCACGGTGGGCATGACGCGCCGCAGGTCGTCGATCGCGAGATCGGCAGCGCCGTCGAAGTGCGCCCGGAACGCCGCGTGCTCGAACACCTGCTGGACAAGAAGTCGTGGATCGGCGATGGCGCGGACGATGGTCTCGGCCTCCTCAAGGCGTCCGCGCGCGTCGACGGGTCGTCCCTGCTTCCCGTCGATGTTCGCGAGGGCGATGAGGGCTTCGCAGCGAAGGTCGGGCCGCTCCGCGACGAGCGCTCGCCGCTCGACCTGCAGCAATTCGGCGGTAGCCCGATGGAGCTCACCGAGCGCTTTGAGCACCCGGCCGGTGCGAAGTCGCAGTTCGAGCGCCAAATTCGTTTCGTGCCCTCCGAGGAGGTCGAGCGCCCGCATGTAGAAGCGCTCGGCCTCGCGGAAGCCCTCGCGCCGCTCGGCCTTCTCGCCCGCGCGCCCGAGCGCATCCGCGGCGGCACGCACCGGCGCGACGACCGTCGTCCGCCCCACCTCACGCACGAGCCGGCACGCCTGCTCGAGGTGATACGCGACGATCTCCATGTACTCGTCCTCTCCGCTGGGTAGAGCGGAGAGCCATTCGGCGAATCGGAGATGGAGGGTGGCGCGCCGTGCCTTCGGCAGCTCGCCGTAGGCCACGTCTCTGATCAGGATGTGCTTGAAGGTGTATTCGTCTTCGCCCGCGAGGCTCGACGTCGCACCGCCCTGAATGAGGTCGCGGCGCTCCAGCATCTCGAGGTCCTGATCGAGGCCTTCGCGCGTCTCGCTGAGGTGCGCCACAGCGCCAGACCAGAAGACCGCGCCCACCACGGAGGCGTGCTGCGCGGCTCGCTTCTCGCGCTCGGGGAGCTGGTCTACGCGAGCCTCGATCAGCGACTGCAGGCTGCTCGGAACGGGCAGCGCTTCAACGGTGGTGAGAGGCGTTCCGTCGCGGAGGTCGCCGACCATCCCGGCCTCGGCGAGCATGCTGACCGTCTCCTCCAGGAAGAGCGGATTGCCTCCGGCGCCGCGCACGAGACGTTCGATCGCGCCGGCGGGTAGCGCCCCTGTGCCGAGGAGCCCGCTGAGGAGACTCTGTCCCTGGCGCGCTGTGAGCGCCGCCAGGCTGATGGTCAGGTGGTCGGCGTCGCTGTCGGCGACGAACGCCGGCTGCGTTTCCACAAGTTCGGGCCGCGCCGAGCCGAGAACGAGGATTGGGCCGTCGGCGCCGTCAGCGATGTAGCGGACGAGATCGAGCATCGTCGGCTCGGCCCAATGGAGATCCTCGAACACGAGCGCGATCGGTCGGCGACGCGCGAGGAGCTCGAACAGACGGCGGATGGCCCAATGCAGCTCGGACCGTTCGATCTGAACGTGGGAGCCGGCGTGCGGGGTCGAGGGCAACGAGCCGATGAGAGTGCCGAGCGCCGTGGTGAGGGTCCGCGAATCGATCGCGTCACTCACGCCGAGCGATCCGACGAACGCCGCGAGCTTCGCCGACACCGTATTCGGCTCTTCGCTGATGAAGATGCCCGCCGCGTCCCTGAGCATCTCGGTCACCGGCCAGTACGTGATCCCATCGCCGTACGAGAGACAGCGTCCCCAGTAGACGGCGGACGCCTCGCTGCCGGCCGCGAACTCTTGGAGCAGCCGGCTCTTGCCGATACCGGGCGGCCCGAGCAGCCTCGCGAGCGCAGGGCGGCGGCGTGCGCGGACCCGGCCCCACAGCTCCCGCAGGACCGCAAGATCCTCCTCGCGGCCTACGAGGGGCGTACGCGAGGTCGCCCTGCGCGATCGCACGTATCGCGCCCCGATAGCTTCCCAGGCAGCGACGGGCGCGGCCTTTCCCTTGACCTGCTGCGGCTCGAGCTGGCGATAGTCGATCGCGTGCGCGGTCGCGCGATATGTCGCCTCACCGACCACGATGCCGTCCGGCGGCGCGGCCGTCTGGAGACGGGCCGCCGTATTGATGACATCACCTGCGGCCATCGCCTCGCCCTCGCTCGGCCGCGCGCCGAGCACAACGAGTGCCTCACCGGTGTTGATCCCGGTGCGCAAACGCAGGCCGAGGTCGGGATACGCCGCGTTCATCGCGGCGACGGCTGAGCGGATCGCGAATGCGGCTTTCACTGCGCGCTCGGGATCGTCTTCGTGCGCGATAGGCGCCCCGAAGATCGCCATGACGGCGTCACCGATGAACTTCTCGACGGTGCCGCCGAAGCGTTCGAGCTCGGCCCGCAGCTCCTGGTAGTAGGGGTCAAGCATCCCGCGCACGGCCTCCGGATCGAGACGCTCGGCTCGCGAGGTGAAGCCGACGAGATCAGCGAAAAGGACGGTGATGACCTTGCGCTCTTCGCGACGAGCGACGGTAGAGGCAAGGGCAGTCCCGCAGGAATGGCAAAACCGGGCGCCCTGTGGGTTCGTCTGACCGCAGCTGGCGCAGGTTTTCATGCGGCAAGTCTACGGGCCCCTCAACGGAGATCCGGTTCGGGGCTTGCTTGCTGGTTAGGCGACGTCAAGCGCGACCGGCAGCGCCGTCCGCGCCCACCCGCTGAGACGCTTTCCGTCGCGCCAGCCCTGGTACTTCCCGTCGAGCAGCTGACGCGCGAGCTGGTCCTCCTGCGTGCCGGCTCGGAGCACGCGGGCCCTTGCCGACGTTGACTGCGTGCCGATGCGGACGCGAACAGTCGGGCTCTTGCGGAGATTGCGGACCCAGTCGGCTCTGCCGCCCCCGCCCGAGAGTAAGTACAGGTGTCCGTCATGGAGCGCGAACCAGATCTCGACGGTGTGGGCTCGGCCGCTGTGTCGACCGGCGGTGGTCAGGTACGCGAAGTCCTCGTTCGCGAGTCGCTCGAACACTTCATAGAAGGAAACGAAGGCGGCGTCGGCGCGATTCCGTAGCGCGCGTCACACTCGGGAGTGGCTCAAGCTCTCGCGCATCCACTCCGCGACCATGGCGGCCATCTTCGCGCGTGGCCCGCCAGGCGCGAAGTCGTGATCGCCGCCTTCGATCGTGACGAGTCCATTGCGCACCCGCGCTTGGGAGAGCACCGCGGCGTACCGTTCCGCGTTCTCGATGGGCACCTCGGTGTCGCGCGAACCCCAGATGAGCAACACTCGTGCGCGGGTCCGCGACAGCTCGGCGACGGGCTTCCACTTGGGATCGTTGCCGAACGCCGCCGGAGCGGCGGCCAGCACCGCGGCGCGGATCCGCGAGTCGCGCCCGGCGACGAGCGCCGCGACGGCGCCGCCGAACGAGAAGCCGACGACGCCGAGTCGTTCAGGAATGGCGGGATGCGCCTTCAGAACGCGGATCGCGCCGGCCGCGTCGGCAAGGGCGCTGGCAAGTGTCATACGGGGCGGCTGATGGTCGCGGTACGCGAAGCGCAGCGCCGCGATGCCAACCTTCGCCAGAGCCTCGCTGGTCGCGACGATGTGCGGCTGGTCCGGGTCGCCGCCGAAACCGTGCAAGACAGCCGCCCCGCCCAGCGCCGTCGGTTCGGCAAGATGGAGGATGCCCTCGAGCTCGCGATCCTCGATCTTGATCGACACGCGCTGCGCGGGCACTAGAGCTGCTTGCGGACGACGGCGAATCGCTCGAACTGTGAACTCACGGCGAACCCGGCCCGCAGATACATCTCGAGCGGCCCGGTGTGATGGTGCGCGGTCCAGGGAATCTGATCCGCGTACGGACCGGACGCCGGCGCGGTCGTCGGGTAGCCCTCGGCGACCCGGAGCCCGTCGCGGCGGAAGGTCGCGCACGCGGCGTCCAGCATCGCGCTGGCGATGCCCTTGCCGCGGTGATCCTTCGCGACGATGAAGCACACCGTCGAGCCGACCCGCTCGGCATCGTTCGCCGGTGTCTGCGCGATCCGTCGCGGCATGGTGTAGGCGAGGCGCGCCTTCGCGTTGCACCAGCCGACGACCTTGCCGTCAACGTACGCGAGGAGACCGCGGTGGCGACCGCTCTGAATGAGTTCGGTGACGAGCGCACGGTACCGCTCGCGCCGCTCGGGGCCGGACTCACCCTCGGGATCGGTCGGGTCGTCCCAGAACCGGCAGTAGCAGGCCGACCACCACGGGAAGTCGGCGAACGCGTCGCGGTCGAAGAACGCGAGGTAGTCGCCGAGCATCGCGGGCGTGAGCTCGCGGATCTCGAGCGTCATTGCTCGGTCGTGGCGGCCGCTTTCACGGGGACCTCGGGCATCGCGAGGAGACTGAAGACGCTCCCGCGGTCGGGGATCGGCGTCCGCTGGTGGATGAGCTCGAGGACCTTCTTGCGCCCCTTCATCTTGCCGACGAGGATCGCGCCGACGAGCCTGTCCCCGAGAAAGAAGAGCCGCTTGTAATTGCGGCCTTCGTAGTCCACCTCCACCAGCGCTTCGGCCTCCGGTTCTTCCTCCGTGGTCACGGCCATGACTGAGATGTTCGAGTTGAACATGCCTGAGGCGTACGTCGGCACCTCCACATATGGCTCCTTCGCGCCGAGCATGTTCTTGGCGACGTGCCGGCCGTGGTTCAGCGAGTTGTCCCAGGTCCCCATACGGTGGTGCCGCTGCGAGACGACGTCGTAGAACTCGGCCACGTCTCCGGCCGCCCACACATCCGGGACGTTCGTGGCGAGGAATTCGTCCGTCAGCACACCCACGTTCGTCTCGAGCCCCGTGTCCGCGAAGACGTCGATGTTCATCGTGAGGCCGAGCCCGACGCCGACCATGTCAGCGGTCACGGAGAACCCTTTCGTGCCGGTGACCTTGGTCTGCCCGTTGATCGGCTCCAGCATTTCGATCGCCTCGTCGTAGTGAAGATGCACGCCGGCGTCACGCGCGAGCAGCGTGATGACCTCGCCGCCGTCGTTGTCGAGGGCGCGCCGGAGGAACCACGGCCCGCGCATGAGCCAGTGCGTCTCGAGCCCGCGGTGCGCGAACGCCTCGGTAAGCTCGTAGCCGATGAAGGACCCGCCCAGCACCACCGCGACCTTGGACTCGGGGATACGCGCGACCATCCCTTTGGCGTCGTCGAAGTACTGGAAGTTGAAGAGATACTTCGCGCTCTCGGTACCCGCGCAGCGAAGGGGATTGGGCCGTCCGCCGGTCGCGATAAGGAGCCGGTCGTAGGGGATCTCGCCCCCCGGCTCCATGTGCAGCGTCTTCTCGTCGAAGGAGACCTGGTCGACCTTCGTCTCGAGCCTGAGGTCGAGGCGATTCTTGACGTGCCATTCCATGTCCCGCACGTACACGCGCTGCTCGAGGAGGACGCCGCGCAGGTACCGCGGCAGCGAGACGCGGTTGTAGAGCGTGTACGGCTCGTCGTCGATCATGAGGATCTCGCAGGCCGCGTCGAGCTTGCGTAGCTGCTCCGCGCAGTACGTCCCGGCGGCGCCGTTGCCGATGATCACGAACCGTGTTGGCTGATTTGCCACCACTGCCAGTTTGGCCGAAGGCCGCGTCGGTTGCTCGTGACGTCAGACTGGGGCC
>Ga0207684_10004485_pt1 | contig 13132 bp, 10 predicted proteins | sample KBSK5501metaG_FD_184342 | JGI IMG/M metagenome (GOLD analysis project Ga0207684, IMG submission 184342) | Corn, switchgrass and miscanthus rhizosphere microbial communities from Kellogg Biological Station, Michigan, USA - KBS K5-50-1 metaG... | ecosystem: Host-associated > Plants > Roots >...
TGAAGGGGAGAGCCGCATCCAAACCTTCGTGTACAGTTTTCAGGTTTGGATGCGCTGACCCCACAGAGCGCGAATATTTATGAGTCACTTTTTTCCAGAGCACAAAACAAAAGGAAGATTTTCCTCGATTGACTCTTTGCAAAATGCCTGGAAAATTTTTGTGTCAGAGCCTCTCTTTTTTCACTGGTCATGCATTGGCTTCTCTAGCTCAGTCGCGCTCTTTTGCTGTGGATTCAACTTGAGTCTGGCTCTTCTGCGACCTTGGTGAAGCTGGGTTGCCGACAACGACGTAGCCTTGAAGCAGTATCAAGCAAGGCAGCTTCGTTTCATCAGGAGCAAAGTTACTCAGGGAAGAGCAAAGCAGATGAGCCTTCCCACGCATGAACGCATCCTGTTACTTCGGTGGTCCTTCGAGGCCGTTCCAGTCGTCAGACTCGTACTCGTGGCGGACGTCCTCTTGGCGAAGATCAGGAATAGCGACAGGGACGGAGCCGCGGAGCAGGGACCGCAGACCGCAGATAGCGACCAGGGACGCGATGACGCCCCGGTAGACGTCGAAGTAGGGAGGCTCACCGGTTTGCATGGCATGCGCGAAGCTCTCGCAGACGAGTGCATCGTCGCCGCGATCCCACAGCGGATCATGTACCGTGTCCTCGACCTGTCCTGATGGCGTCGTCCATTCCTCCTTGCGCACCCTGACCCTCCGCGAGTCCCCGTGACGGAGGTTCTCTAACAGCCCGCGAGAGCCATGAATGCGAATCCAGGAGGTCTCCGGCTCCTGCTCACCTTGCAGGAAGCCGTGGAGCGACTTGAGGTAGGCGCCCGTGTCCATGCGCATGAGCATCACGGCTGCAATCCCCCTGCCTCGACGAGCGACGTCCAGGCTCTCCGGCGAGGAATCGGGCGGGATCACGAAGGCACTCACCTCGGTCGGCAGGGTGTCGGTGACGTACATGACCGGCGTGATCGCGTGGGTGCAGTAGGCGAGCGAGGAGACCCGCGAGCGCCAGTGGCCTGGCTCCTCCCCGAACTGCGTGAGGTAGTCCGGCGAGAAGCCATGCAGGTACTCGCACTCCCCGTACTGGAACGTCCCCACTTCGCCAGCCTGGTACAGACGACGCAGCTCGCGCACCTGCGGCTTGAACGGATAATTCGCCGCAAAGAGATAGACGCGTCCGGTCTGTTCCACCGTTCGCAGGAGTTGCACTCCCTCCGCCAACGTTTTACAGGCTGCCGTCTCCGACATCACGTGCTTGCCAGCCTTGAGCGCCTTGATCGCCAAGGGCGCGTGCGCGTCGAAGTAGTTGGCGAGGATCACTCCCTCCATGTCGTGTGCCAAGAAAGCGTCAGAGTCCTGGTAGGGGACTGCGCCGAGGGCGGAACTCGCGCTGCTCAAGCGAGCGCGGTCGAGGTCGCAGATCGCCACGACTTCCATGCCCACCATCTGGCATTGTCGAGCGAGCGTCAACCCTCGTCGTCCCCCAACCACACCTACTCGTAGCATGCGATTCATGGCCGCTCATCTCCTTTGCGTGTGGATGGCACGTGCTTGCCACCTGGAAACCGTCACGTGTATCCTACCCGATTCTGTCGCAGGTTTCAAGGGAGCTGCGATGTGTGGACCTGCTTTGTTCGTGAGCCCCTCGAGCCTTTCCCCTGGCGGCAGGCCTGTTTCACTACACGGACTTGACATGGACTGCCGCCAATCACATTTGCGCCAAACGCCTGATTCCCTTTCTGCCACTGCTGGTAGAGTCGCTAGAACGGCATGGACATCTTCATCTAAGCGGAGAGTGTCGCTCCCAACTGCTCTCGATGAGTCCAGCTACCGCTGATCGGATCTTACGACCCTACCGCAAACAAGGGCAGCATGGGCTCTCGACCACCAGATCGGGAACGCTACTCAAAAAGCAGATCCCGATCCGCACCTTCCAGGATTGGAATGAGGCCAAAGCAGGCTTCATGGAAGCCGATCTGGTGGCTCATTGTGGCCATCAGACTGATGGATCTTTCCTGTTTACGTTGACGCTGACTGACATCGCCACGGGATGGACCGAGTTCCTCCCCTTGCTCAATCGCTGTGTTGGCTACTTAGCATATCTGTTCTAAAAAAGAGCGCTCATGTTGACTCTACCGGTTCTTTTTCTTTGCTATCTACTCATCAGATAGATGATGTTAGGGTTTCCCGTATGACAGTTTACTTCCTGATAGTGGAACGGATATGCTAAGTAGCCAGCACAGGGTGAAATCACTATCATGGGTAAGGTATTAGCTCTAGGGGGAATCCAGCAAAAGATACGAGCGGCCTGTGATGCTGGAGTTAAGAGGCTGTGTGTAAAGGTCGTCTCAATCCGCTCAGAGAGGGGTTTGATAAAATATGCACCGTTTTTGCTCAGCGCCCTTGTCAAGCGATCTCAAACCACTTTACACACAGCCTCTAAAGAAATCTTGCTTCCTGCAGATAACCTCAAAGAAGCACAAGAGCTACCATCCTATATCCTTGATACTATAAAACTGACACCAGTGCAAACTGTTGATGAGGTATTAAGACACGCACTTGTAGACGTTGCATCGAAGTGAGTTTGTGGTATCATTATTTAGGCAATAAACAACTGACGACCTCCGAAGAAAATCAGAGCTCGCCAGCTGTTCGGTGTAAGACTTTATTTTACGCCTACACCAGTGTAGAAGCAAAATAAAGTTGTTCCCAAAACGGGCATCATTCACGCTCGAATACATGAGATTAATGTAAATTTAAGTTGTTCCCAAAACGGCTCCTGGGACTCTTGAACGGGTATTACGGGCAAAATAAAGTTGTTCCCAAGCAAATGCTACCTGAGAAATGCACAGTCTTTTCTCCTTCAAAGATGAGCTAAAAGAAGCCATCGTAGATGTTATCTCAGCTCAACGCAATCTACCGAGGCGTCTCAGTGCAAGTTTCTTTCCCTGCTGAGCGCTCGCATGATGCGGGTCGATATGAAGTGCCTGTTTGTAGGCGGCCAATGCTTCTCTATAACGACCGAGTGAATAAAGAGTGCTTCCTTTGTTATTGTGAAAGGCAGGATTGTAAGGATCAAGACGAATAGCTTGCTCATAGGCTAGTAAGGCGTCTTCATAGCGCTTCAGGAAATAGAGGGCGTTCCCTTTACCGAATAAAGCATCAGCGAAGTGAGGATCGAGACGGAGTGCCTGTTCAAAAGCAGCTAGTGCTTCCTCGTACCGCCCAAGCCTGTAGAGCTGGATTCCCTCGTTCAAATACTGTTCCTTCGTCTTATCCGCGAGCGTGAGAGTGTTGGCTTGTCGTCGGATGGATATATGTGTCTGAGTAACAAGAAGAGCTTGTAACTCTCGAATAAAGGTCAAGACATCAGGATAACGATTGATGCGCCGTTTCTCGAGCGCCTTGAGAATAACACGCTCCATCTGAGGGGGAAGGTTCGGATTCAACCAGGTTGGGGGAATAGGGGATTCCTGCATATGCTTTAACCCCATTGAGATAGCATCTGGAGCCGTAAATGGCCTACGGCCTGTCACAAGTTCGTACATGATGCAGTCCAATGAATACTGATCGCTTCTCCGGCTTGCTTTTCCCTGGAATCGTTCCGGGGCCATATATGCAGGTGTTCCATTCACATCAGCGACCTGCTCAAGCGTTGTTGTTGTACGTACAATAGCAATCCCAAAATCGGCTAAGAGAGCATCGTTTTGCTCATTGAAGAGAATATTTTCGGGTTTGAGGTCATGGTGAATCACACCTTGCTGGTGAGCATAGTACAGCGCCTGGCCTACCTGTGCGATAATCGAGATTACATCTCTCAAAGGTAAAAGTTGGGAAGTTCTGCTATTAAGCAAATCCCGCAAAGAGCCCCTTGAAGCATATTCTGTAACTAGGTAGGGTAAACCGTCATCGAGGCCAAATTCATAAATCTGGAGAATATTAGGATGCTTGAGTCTCTCGAGGAGTTGGGCTTCTTGTAGAAATGCGTTATGGGCCTCTTGCGATCTTAAGCGTGCAACATGGAGCAGCTTGATAGCGGCAACACGTGGCAAGAAGGCATGCTGCGCCTGGTAGACACAGCCGAAAGAACCGCAATCGATCTCTGCAATGACCTGATAGTTGCCAAAGTATCTGCCGATGTAGGGATTTCCAGTTCTCATAGCACAGCTCCCTGAGAACACGCCAAACGCTTTACCTGTACTTGCCTTCAAGTGAGTACCAGGGCATGAGAAATAAGTAAAGGCAAGCAGGGAAACGCACCTGGTTTTCAGCGCGTGCGGTAATCAAAGGGACTGCCTCTAGCTAGCAGCGCTCTTTCCTTTAGCACCTCCATTTGAATCTTCCATATAAAAATGACGACTTGTCCTCTTATCCCGGACAACCTCTGCATTCTGAGTAGCGCACTTCCCAAAAGCAACGGCATTTCACACAAGCAACTCCTCCAGCCCTTTTTTGTCTTCAAAGAACTTTACAGTTTCATTTCCAGTGATTATAATTTTGATAGGAGATGTTGGTTGCTCTTGCGTCCTCATCTTTCCCTCCTGAATAGGATAAGCTATAGGAGATAATTATCATCTATCCCCTTAAGATAATTATCTTGTTAAAAAGTATAAAAGTCAAGTAGCGCAAGCAGCCGTAAATGAGATCTGATAAGCTGTAGGTTATGGGTTTCTGTTGCTGTTTATGCACAAAAAATGCATAATCTTCCAAATCGAGATCATCCAAGGTAAGTTTTTGCAGAAACCTAGAGATAACTATCTCATAAGTATTAAAATCTGTGAAGATAGGTTTTATGTAGTTGACAAAGGGGGGTCAGAGTAGTATTCTGGCTGTTGCTAATAGGTGTAACGTTAAAAAGATGTAAGCTTCTTGTGAAAGGAGCATCCCTCTTGGATAACGGTAATGATCTTCTTATTCCGTGGAAACCTACACTGACGCCACTTCCGGAAGAGTGGGTAGCGTTTGTTGAGCAGCTTGATCGGCAATTGAAAGGCTCTCCACACATATCACCTAACTACATTCTTGATGTGCGCTATAATGCGAAACGCGTTGGTAATCAACTGCGTACATGGCAAGCGTCATGGCAAGCGATTATGGCAGCATATCTATGGGAGTATGATGAAGAGGTAATTCAACGCTCTGGCCTACCAGAAGCTGATGCGGTCGTCAATTGCATTAAACAGGCAACATTGTACGCTCGAGCTATAGAAACGGAAGATCTGCCACCGCTATTGACTCCTCCATATGAAAATTTAGGAGCTTTACTCTTAGCAGTAGCAACCTACCTCCAAACACTGAAAACATTGCAAGAAAAAAGTAATGGTCGGCCATGTGATGTAAAGAAACGGGCTGCTATCGAAAGTATCGCCTTGGTGCTGCGCAATATCTTCAAACGTCTAGGGATCTGGACGTTAAAACGAGAGATCGAGGATTTGAGCGAGCAACTATGCACACCGGATAGATTTAGGACGCAGAAGAGGGAGTTGACAAATATTCTTCATCGAGATGCGTCTCTCATAGAGGCGACACGTCAACTGCTTATGAACGCCTATGAAGAGGCCGTACAGGGCTCCATTTTGGTTGTGCCTATACCATGTAATGTTGCCGGGCTGAAACGGCGCCAGCAGAGTCAATCAGTAATATCACTGACCGTTCCTCTCAATGGCTTCGATTTAATTGCTTTTAATGTGATCGTACCAACAGTTCAAGACTGCTATACAGCATTTGGAGTTCTTAGTCAGCTTGGGCACATCCCGGAACGAATAGTAGACCAATTAACCAACCCAAAACCAAATGGGAGCAGCAACATTTTCATTCAATTGCTGCTAAAGCTACCAGAGGAGCTTCCACATGCTCCAGGCCATAGAGACAACCCAACTTACCTTTGTCAGATCCAAATTGGGACACGTCTCATGAATGCTATTACGTGGTATGGCTGCCTTCATCCTTCCTGCTATCCTCTGTATATGAACTCATCACAGCAAAAAGAATACGCAACCCCATCAGTATCTGAGCTCTGGCACAGCGAGGAGGGCAAAGTTTTTCGCTCTATTCATGAAGACCTTGCGAATAGTAATGCGCTTCCAGATAGGGAGTGCCCCATTATCGTATATGATAAAGACCGTAGGCCAGTTCGTCTGCCTAAGGGGGTAACAGCTCTCGACTTCGCTTATGCGGTTGATCCAAACATTGGGGAATACGCGGCAGAGGCTTTCGTGAACAACCGCAAATCTCCCCTTAATCGTGAACTGGATGCCGGTGATATTGTAGAAATTAGAACTGCCAGCTACATTCAAACGCAGCAGGAGTGGCTCGGTCGCAACTATGCGAGAACGCCGAAAGCGCGGCAAGAGATTCGAAAGTCTTTGCAGCGCGATCCCCAGGAACGAAGGGGATATAATCAACTCCGCGAAATATTAGATCGCCATCACTATATACTGACAACTGAGACACTCGAGGAAGAATTGAGGCAGCTGGTCAAACAACACAGGCTCGGAGCGTACTTAGAGTATATAAGGCTACTTGATACGGGGAAAGCCGCGCGTTACACACCTGAGTGGGCCGCGCAACAGATTATGGAGCAAATCGCGGAACGTAATGAGATATCGACAATGGAGATGACAAAACTGAGTTGGGTACCTGTATTAAATATACCATCGAGTACCCAGAAAACCCGTATTAGCAGTCAGCGTCTTTGTGGTTTTTGTAGGCCAGAGCATGCGGATACAATCATGGGACGCATACGCAAACGCACAGGAGAATTAGTCGTCCATAAAGAGCGTTGTCCCCATCTACTCGACTCCTATGCAAAACTACTTCCTATGAGCTGGCAACCACAGGCGGCCCCATTTTGCGTCTCATTCTTTATGATCGCCCAGGACCGTAAAGGCCTCGTGTCTGATCTTACTCGGTTGCTCCGTACCTATCAATGCGACCTTCGCTTTGTGCATGCCGAAGCCATCGAAAATGGGCAAGCCAGGATTTGCTTTAGAGTAGAGGTACACACGAATAAAGAAGTATTTGATATTCTAGAGGCAATGAGGAAGAGGGAACCACATGCGCGAGTAGAAATTGATGCTGCAACAACACCCCAACGAATTTTAAATCGTTTACGCAGTCAGCATAAACAAGAAGAGCTTTGGGATACAATGGCATTAGAACGAGCCTTCAAAGAGGCAATGGATATACTACCTTCACGCGATACACACCTGAGAAACCCTTTTAATATTTCGCGACCGGCTGCACCCAAAATGTTCTTTGGTCGATCTCGGGAAATCGCGAACATACAAGAAACGTTGTGTAATGGTGAGCCAGGAAAGACTATGGTACTCTACGGACCCCTGCGATCAGGCAAATCATCTATCTGTACAAATTTCGTTGAGCATCATATTTTGTTTGACCGTCATGCTAAGCGGCCTATCTGGGGCATACTCTACTCGTTAATAAATGCGCAGTGGAACAATGAAGAAAGCATTTTCTCGGAATTGGCAGAAAGGCTCCGCAAAAAGTTCGCTGTGCAATTCCAGCTAGCTGCTCCTCGATGGCAAGATTATGAGGAAAGTGATCCACAAGACCGATTTCGGTTGCTTGTACAAGAGTGTGTAGCTCAAGTTCCTCACGCGCGGTTGATACTTGTTCTGGATGAATTCGGCGGAGCAATAGAGTCCTTTGAAAATAAGACGCTCCCTTTCCGGTTTTTCACTTTCTGGCGCGAACTTCTATATGAAGTTCCACAGTTGAGCTTGCTGTTCGCTTTACCTACCAGTGCCTATAACCTCCTATCCTCAACAAAGTTTTCCAATGTATTTAGCTTTGCACAAAACGTCAAAGTGAAATATTTAGATGAGATTGGTGCGCAACAACTCTTGGTCGATCCCTTACGGGAACAACAAATTGAAGTTCATCCCACTACTGTAGCCCTGGCACGCAGACTCACAGGAGGAAGCCCCTATTATATGACGATGTTAGGGCAGCAATTGATCGAACTACTCAATAGAGATGTTTATCGTCAGCTCATTACCGATGATGAGCTACTCGCTATTGTGGAGCAGATCATTCAGGAAAATATCGGAAATAACTTTGACTTTCTTAAACTAGAACTCCAGAATGAGGAAGAACGCCGCATCCTGGAGGCCATCGTCGAACTCACATGGCAGATCAAACAATCTAAAGTGCAAAGTAAGGTTATCGCCGACCGCCTTAAGAGGTCAATGTCAATCTATGAGGCCCGGCAGCACCTTGATCGTTTACGTGATGGCCTCATCCTCGATGAAATTGGCCCCAGATCTAATCCCTACTACTCGTTCAAGATAGAACTGGTACGTAGATGGCTATTGCATCATCGAGAGTTCTTTGTTGCTTAGTATAGTTAGGAAGGAAAAGAAAATGTGGGGTATAGAGCAACAAACAGCTTGGCACTCTTTGTCTAATCCTTTTATGGATGATAGACCTCAAGTCATCGCTGGCCATGTCTCCTGTAGAAGTACAGAAATTCATGATATCATCGCCGGTAGACAAAATGCGCTCATTCTGGCTGGCAGACCCAATATCGGCAAATCAACACTTATTCGCTATTTACACTTACCTCCTGATGCACGCTGGTCCTGGAGAAATGAATTAGAAGGAGAAGGGATTAACCGTAATACGTTAAATGCTATTCACTTTGCGCAAATTGATCTGAAGCCGTTATTAGTAGATTTCAGGGATGAAGATAAACTGCTGGATACTTTCATTGAAGAATGTACAAGGGCACTTTATCGAGCATACAAACCAGGGGATATCTTCTCTGATCTTACACTGAGGGGTCTCTATAAGTTACTCAATACCATCAGCGAGGAAGCGACTGAAGAGACCCGTTACTTTTTGATTCTGGATAATATTGAACGCTTGGGATCGCTATATATGCAACTTGCCAACATAAAAAGTGAGACAAAGAAACCTCAAGAGTACGGTATCACTCTCCTCGATAGAAGTAGGGCTATCCGCACAATCATCGATTTAATTGATGAGTTCAAGATATTCGGATTTATTCTCTCAATTGAGAGCCTTCCAAAGGCCAGAATTGTTGAACAGTTCACCTATATATCGGCAGACCTCGCTCGCTTTACAGCAAAGACGCTCCAAACATTCACGATGAGCGATACCAGGAAATTTCTTGCCCAATGCATCAAGGATTTTAAACCCGAAACCACCAACAGCAGTAACGACTATCATCCTTCTGATGCTATTCCACTCTTTTCTAAAGAGGAACAATCGTGGCTGCTGGAAATCGCAGGGACACATCCCTACTTAGTGCAACAGTGTTGCTATTACCTGTTCCAGTTCAAAGCATACTTAGCCGATGGAGCAGAGATACAGGACAGCGATGAAGAGCAACTTCTCTCAATCATTTATGAGCAAGTCAGTACCTTCCTTTCACGCACCTTGAAACGGTTGCAAGAGGCAATTAGTAACAGTAGCGATGTTGAAAAGGTTGACAAACAATTTCAGGCATTTGTCTCGCTTTGTGCGCAAAAAAAGCCGGAAGATGCGATCGACGCTCCATTTTGGGATAGTCTACACCCAGAACTCCGCTATATCCTCTATAGCGAAGGAATAATTCGCTATGATTTGTTTCATCCCGTTCATTTTCCCGGAACAATTTTGCGCGATTACCTGGTTCAGCAGGTAAAGGAAAGAAATAAAACAAGCGCTATTCAGGGTATGCTTGCTCAGGCTGAACATGGACACTGGCTGCATATTGCGCGCCCTGGTACGGAAACTAGGCATATTGCGCTTTCTAAGCTTGAGTACCGTCTCCTCAAAACGCTTCTTCAACATGCCGATCATTGTACAGAACAAGAACTTATTCAAAGTACATGGGAGAGAGGCACTGAACGTTCTAACTTTACACAGCGCCTATATAGACTTCGTAAAAAACTAGAGGAGCAGCTGGATGGGATCGATATTATCGAAAATCGTTACGGCGGTATATATTCCTTGACACATGCCGATTGGCTTGAGCTTGATTAGTTTATAAGGGCCCCACCGCATTGGGTTAATTAGTCAGTATTGCCTGTACCTGCTATGAAGAAGATATTGGAATGGCAGAAACCAATAACTGCTCTAACTGTTGAGCTAGTAGGTAGGCAAAGGAAAGGTATCTCTTACCGGGCTCAAGCGAATCATCAAAGAGGATGCTCACATATGAACATACCATCGCCTTTTCAGTCATATAGTACTTTAGTAAAGGCTGTACACAAACATCGTTTTCTTGCATCTCCTTACGATACGTCTCCAGGAAATGGATTGCCAGTTCCTCAGCACCATTCTCATCTGATGCACTCATTACTTGCTGCATATCTACTGCTAACATTGCTATATCGCTCAAGGTGTCAATATGGCAGAAATCAGAATTAAAATCAATGCAGTCGAGGGCAAATAACTTTCTAGGGAATAACCCGCGGGGAGTTACCCACAGGTTCGTTGTTTTCAGATCTCCATGACACCTTTTAATATGGCCTTCATTGGCTCGCTGATTGAAATAGCTTGTATACTTATCATATGCTGTATTCATTACTCTATGGACGTATACATACTTCTTCTCTAAATCTGCATCACGAAGTGTTTGTACCGCTTGCCCAAGACGTCCAATATTAAAAGCAAGTTTTGAAGTAACAACGTCGGAATAGTCTTTATCTGGCAGTAATGATTCAAGTTGTTTGTGTATACGAGCCACTTCTCTAGCGAGAAACTCCATTCCCTTTCTTGTCCTTAAATTATCCCGATTCAAGCGTAATTGGTCATCAAGCTTCCATTCTTTTTGGATATTTCTCATCACGATTACATACTCGCCAGGTTTCAAATTATTGACGCTTGGCTTAAAAATTAAATCTCCTCGCAAAATTTTTTGTGTTCCTTCTCCGCGGACTATTGGGGCAAGACCGAGATAGACACCCGGCGCAAAACGCTGATTGAATGTAAATCCTTCAAGTAGGTCTTTTAGCTGTCTTGTTGGATCCTCGGAACTACTATTCCCCATCTTGCGTTTCGGCCATACCTTCATACAAATATCAATACCCGTAAGCTTGCTATGAGCGAAAAAGATTTGTGTTGTTGTGGACGCGATTGTCCCTTTGATATGATATGGAGTCAGTTCTCTTTTCCAAATGCGCCTGGCGATTTGGCGTCCTACTATCATGAGAGGTGTTCGCACGAGAATTTGAAGGAGTTTTATGAAAGAGATGAAGTTTGTTCGATAAAGTTGAAAGATCAGTAGGGGAAAAATCGGAAAAAAAATGTTATCATAGAATGATAGAATATCTTCTACAAGATGATTTAAGTACTTGGGTAATCTATGGGTCGTATCTCTATCTGAGGAGTTAGAACTGATTAAATCAGACACAGCGATACTTCCTCGATGACTAGTTTATTAGCAAAGCCTTACAAGCTGATAAACGTAGCAATTCACAAAAAATAACTTCCTAGTAGTATTCTACTTACTGAGCCAAATCTTTGAGAAATTCTATAGGCAAACGGATGATCTAAGTAGCCAGCACAGCCTTAATTTCCCATTTAGAACAGTACGTCGCTGCCTATTCTGAACTATCTCGACACTACTTTCTCGAACAGAGTGAGAAACTAGAGCCATATATGAAGGGTGAGGTCGGCATCTGGATATCTGGCTCCATGTACCAACTTCGAGTAAGGACGCAAGCCTATCCTCAACCTATTATTGTCTTACCTCAAGAACTTGTAGGTGCCTTATGGAATCATACAGCTCCTCCTGAAGTCTATACTGATTTGCAACCAGGCGGCGACATCCATCTCGATCTAGGAATGTCCACATTGGTGGATGCTTTTCCACAAAAAATGGCTTGGAATCGCATCATCTCTCAGATTGCGCGCCTCTTTGTCAATCGCTGTCTAGACGAGACATCCTCACCAGAACTGCTACAAGAGCGTTGTACTGGCTACTTGGCACATCCGTTCGGAAAAAGCCGCTGTAAGAAGGAGAGAGTGTGCCTTCACTGGTTGCAGATGGATGTGCAAAGAGGATACCATGTGAGGATGTGAGTTTGTGCTCACAAGACAACCCGAAAATCAACGTCTCTTTCTGAAGGAGCAGCGCATTTGTGAACCTGATTCATTTCTGTCTCAAGCGGCTCGTTGGTACGTCTGTGAACATACTCCGTACGCGCTTTGTCCATTGGACCGCACCACTCACTTCCTCCCTGCCACTTGGCATACTCGCAGATCTTGTCAGAAGCAAATCAGAGGTCATGGCAGAAAATGCGCTCTTACGACAACAACTCATCATCCTCAAGCGGCAGGTGAAACGGCCTGCATGCACGAAGAGGGATCGCATCCTCCTCGTGCTCTTAGCACGGGCTATTCGGGCATGGAAGCAAACGCTCTTCCTCGTTCAACCAGAAACCCTGCTGCGGTGGCATCGTGAGCTCTTCCGCCCGGACTGGAAGCGCAGGTCAAAGGCCTCTTCACACAAGCCCAAGGTAGCCGCGCAAACCATCGCCTTGATCAGAGAGATGGCGAAGGAGAATCGGCTCTGGGGTGCTGAGAGGATTCGCGGGGAATGAGTGAAACTCGGCATGCGTGTCTGCAAGCGAACCATTCAGAAGTACATGAGGCATGTTCGCACTCCCCAGCCTGGAGGCCAGAAGTGTGCACCCTTTTTACATAATCACGCCGCACAGATTTGGGTTTGCGACTTCTTACAGGTCACAGATCTCTTCTTTCGACCACTCTTTGCGTACTTCATCATCGAACACAAGTCACGCAAGGTGATCCACGTGGGCGTGACACGATCTCCAACCGATGCTTGGGTCGCGCAACAACTCCGAGAAGCTACCCCATATGGGCAAGTGCCAACGTATCTGATTCGTGATAACGATAGCAAATTTGGGTCTTGCTTTGCTCGCGTGGCTACAACGAGTGCGATTGAGATTCTCAAAACGCCCTTTCATGCACCACGAGCCAATCGATCTGCGAACGCTTCTTGAGGAGTGTGCGCCAAGAATGCCTTGACCATCTGTTGGTCTTCCGCGAGAAGCAGCTCCAGCGCGTGCTCAATCAGTATGGGGTGTACTTCAACCGGGCACGACCCCATCAAGGTATTCAGCAACAGGTTCCTGAACG
>Ga0207684_10004486_pt1 | contig 13132 bp, 12 predicted proteins | sample KBSK5501metaG_FD_184342 | JGI IMG/M metagenome (GOLD analysis project Ga0207684, IMG submission 184342) | Corn, switchgrass and miscanthus rhizosphere microbial communities from Kellogg Biological Station, Michigan, USA - KBS K5-50-1 metaG... | ecosystem: Host-associated > Plants > Roots >...
AGTCGTCAACGTCAGCGCGCCGGCGATCAACTGCGTCTTCAATCCCACCTGCACGGTTACCGTCAACGACACGACGGACAACATTGCGATGAGCACCGGTGGGACCGGCTTTCTGCAATCGCGGACCTACAAAGGCGCGGCGGGATCTCCGGCCGCGGGACTTTTCGCTTACGAGTATCGGATTGATTTGCGAAATGCGGTGGGCGCGGTGGCGATCTCGTGCATCGACTGGATGACGATTAGTTTCGGCCCGGTTGTCAGTACGCTGAACTATGGCGGCAGCGCCGCGCCGGATCAGGTGTTCGTGGTCACCGGCGGCGGGATCGGCACTATCGGGCTCGCGTCGGCGGTGCAAACCGGAAGCAGCATCAAGTTCAAGTTTACTTCGCCGGTATGCGAAGGCGGCGCGCCCGGAAAAGGGGACAGCAGTTTTTTCTGGGGCCTGGTTTCCAAAACCCAGCCCAAGTTCGTTAGCGCCACGCTGCACGAACCCGGCGGCGCCACGCACATGGTCAAGGCGCGCGCGCCGATGTAGAGCAACTGAGTTCGATGTCCCCACAAGCTTTAGGTCGTAGCGTTGCTTTCGATAAGGGTCTCTTTGCGAAACTCGGTGACAAACTGAAGTGCGCCGAACATTCCGTACAAAACCGCGAGTTCGAGAATTGGGCTTGAGAAATATCTCTAATTGAGAACAGCTCAAGACTTCAGGACGCGAAAGGAACTTGAAAATGGAAACATGCCAAATGTGTGGAAAGAGCTATCCCGATGGCTCACTGTTCACCGTAATAATCGATCGGTCCGACAGCAGCACGTTCGCCGCTACCGGAAAACTGGCTATTACTAAACAAGAGCTTTGCAGACCTTGCATGCTGGAGGCAGGGCAAGGGATGGACAGGTTGGAGATCAATGTACCGGCTAAGAAGAAGTGGTGGGAGTTGTGGAAGTGATCTGATCAAGTGCCGGTTGCAAAACTAGTTGTGTCCCCCCGATGCGAGTTGAAACGCACGCCCTATTCTGTTCGTGACGAGGCCGCGACCGGACGTATTCGCAAGCCCGTCCGGTAGTTCGCCCTCTTAGCACTGAACGGATAATGAGAGATCGAAGAAAAGAGGTAAGCCAATGAAGCAAATCGAGCTAAGTATCCGGGGGCCTTCGCCAAGGGCAGAAGTAATCCAAATACTTGAGAAGTCCGACAGTGGCTTGAAGCTTGCTGACGAGACGCAACAATATGAATTCGATGAACCGTTACATTCAGGATTTGGAGAGGTCGCAACTTTCGTCGGCGTTGTTCTAAACGTCGCAAAGCTGGCAGAGACCATTTACCAGTTGCTGCAAGCAAAGAGAACTCCCAAGAAGACTGCGAGCAGCAGGACACGCGTGGAGGTGTGCGTCCTGACACCTACGGGCTCAAAGCTTTTCCTGCGCGGCAGCGCGGAAGAAATTGAAAACCTCTTGAAGAAGGAACTCGGTACTGATGAATAAGGCCGACAAAACATCCGTGAGCCCGGTCTGTTCCTCTTCGCACACTCAGCACTACGAGGAGGACATGGGAAAGTTTGATCCCATGAACCTCGTCATACATCTGCATTCCAGCGTAGCCTCGATGCTCGATTCCGGGCAACCGGAAATAACGAACTTCGCCGATCCGCGCGCGAAGGCCTTTGCGACGTACTTGCACGAAACTATCCACTGGTGGCAACACATCGGAACAACTTCCGGTTTGATAAGCGGACTAAGAATTCCGGTGCAGTGTCATATGAGCCAGGGGGAGATCAAAGCATTGACCGGCAAAGTGATACCCCAAAAATCCATGCTCAAGTATTACGACTTAGCGTATAGAACGCTCCCTGCTGATACGATGGAAGAACTCAACGTCATTGTGAATAGCTGGAGCGATCTTGAATTCGGTCATGCCGTCTTAGTGCACCCGGAGAAAGTCTTGGAAGGTCTCAATACGGGAAGAACTGTTCCGCCGATCGGGTTTTTTGAATCTGTCGGCCACTCTGTCGGGTGGCAATATTTGAATACAGTTAACATTCTGGCCGCCTCTCTTGATCGCAGCTTTACGAGTCTCCCAGACATCCGGCAATGGCAACATGGTTTCGATGATCTTAAACAACGTAGAATCACCAACTGGTATTTTCGTTCCAAAGTTACCCTGCCGCCGCTGGGAAGGCAGGCGATAGCCGAAGCGCAAGCGAGATTCCAGGAAATCCAGTTTCTGTCACTGGTCAGCGAGGGCGAACTGTCATGGGAGGATTTCGAGGAACGTGACTTCGTGACGCACAGGTATGCCCACGCATTCACGGTGTTTCTTGCAGCATCGGGTCTGGATTTTCCCGCTCATCCGCTTTCGCCGTTGGTGGATTTGTTCATGGTCGTCTGCGATATAGCCCTTAATCCCAACGTAGGTTATCCCGACGAGATCCGCAATTATGAGCAATTCGTTGAGGAGGTGAGTCCAGGAGTCAGATTTCTTTTCGCAGCGAATATCGTTCGGAAGCTCAGAGGTCTGGAGAAGAAGCTGAAACGACTTGACAGAGAGGATTACGATGAAGTTGCCGGGGCAATTTGTGGCCCGATGGGAACCAAGACGCCTCGGGAGTGCGCCGCCACAATTGTGAAGATGTCTGAAGGAATGCCGGCCATAAAAGAACTAAAAAAGGAAATGTTTGAAGGCGTGATGCGCCCTCAAGCGATGCCCATTAGATTCTGTTTTGGCAAACATCTAAGTCTTATGCATGATAAGTCTCGGCACCCCGAATATTTTTGCTGGCCGGCGGCTCACTGTGGCGAATTCAACGGGTCCCGCGACCTAAACCACACCATGAAGCTGTTTCATCAACATTCTTGCCCCTTCATTCGTACCTCAATTGACGGAGAGGTGAGAGCTAATGAACAGCAATTCGTTGATTCGGTCAGCGCGGCAAAGTTGGTGGCAACATACTTTCGTTGGCAAATTCACTATGACCTTTTCAGGCAGTGGGTATCGAAAGATGGACCCTTTAAGTTTGATTACCAATGGATCGATCCGGCCAAAAACACCGAGGAACTTCGGAATTTGGCGTCCGAAGACTTCGTACGCAGCTATGGCGTCGATCTCAACTCAATTCGTCTGGCTACATCAACCGAATGAGGAATACTAATGCGCATCAAACTACTGGCCCTCCCTGACGGTCGGGCTTCTGACCCAAAGTATCTTAATCCATCGGTTCAGCGTATAGTGCTAGATATGGAAACCGAATCAACAATCAGCATCGTTGGCCAGTTTTGCCTCACCCCTGACGGCCAACGCGTAATCGTGGAAAAAGTAGGCGCCGAATTAGACTCATCCGCGCGGGCAATAGTCCGGCGGGTCGAGGGACCGAAAGCCGGAACTCGTTCCACCTGTTTTGTCTCCAGCCTGAAGCCTCTCGGTTTTGAAATTCCTCTCGAATAAGCCGTTCGTCAACTCCGCTATACTATAAAGCGATTTAAGATCTCGCGTGCGAGCGTCGAGTTTGATTACTTTCATAACTCACGTTTTTGGCGGGAAGTGTCAGCCGCCCGCGAGTCAGCAAGGGCTACGCAGCCCTCCCTCACGGTCGGGCTTCTGACACATGCCCTGATCTGATATATCCTCATAAAAATATCTAACTGACTCTATCGCAGGAAAGGATTGGGTTGCTAAACTTTGCCATTCAAACGGCGCGCGACGCAGGACGCATTTTGGCGGAACGCTTCGGGCGCACGCTGGAGATTACGAACAAGAGCGAACTCGATCTGGTAACTGAGTCTGACCTCGCCTCTGAGCGATTAATCATCGAACGAATCAAGACCTTTCATCCGCGCCACGCAATCCTCGCCGAAGAATCAGGCGCCAGCACGCCCGTGGATCAGGAACTAAGAAGTGAATGGCGCTGGATCATCGACCCGCTGGACGGCACCACGAACTATGCGCATGGCTATCCATGTTTCTGTGTTTCGATCGGGCTGGAGTACAACGGGCGCATGGAAGTGGGGGTGGTTTACGATCCGATGCGCGATGAATTGTTTACTGCTGAACGAGGCCAGGGGGCGTCGCTCAACGGCCGTCGGATACAGGTCTCACCTGTTAACAGTTTATCGGCCGCACTCCTGTGCACCGGCTTCCCGTACGACGTGCGCGAGCGCAGCGAGTTCGCGCGCCACTTTGCAAACTTCATCATGAACGCGCAGGGCGTGCGTCGTGACGGAGCGGCGGCGCTCGACCTGGCCTATGTCGCCTGTGGCCGTTTTGATGGATTTTGGGAAGAAGGTCTGAAGCCCTGGGACGTAGCCGCAGGTTCGTTGTTGATTCAAGAAGCCGGCGGGCGCGTTTCAAAGTATGATGGCGCACCGTTGAATATCTACACGCCGCCGGTGCTGGCGAGCAATGGATTATTGCATGAGCAGATGATGCGCGTACTCAGCCTCTAGTTAGCTCTCATCAACCGGTGGTCCTGCTTTCTCGTTACTTCACTAGTCCTCTTTGGGGATAAGGCCAGCCATAACCCCAGCGCACCTCGTTCAGGGAGAACCGCCACTTCCCGTTTACTTTCCTCAGACTCGGGAACGGCAACCACCACACCCCGCCGATGCGAACTGCAATGAACATGATCACGGCCCAATGTGGGTGACCATTAGCCCTCACACACCGCAAGACCTTGATATCCGCGTCAAGACGAAGCGCGTTCGGCCCACCTTCCCAATATGCGCGATCATGCTCTTCGCAACAGCCCTCCCAGGGTGGGTCCTTTCCCAGAAAGACTTGCCAAAGGAAAGTCATAAAGCCGGAGCAACCATCGGTGACGAATGGTTTTGGCGGAATCATATATTCAGAGGGTGTCGCACGTCGGTGAGGCGTTTACGATTCAAATCCGATCTGCATTCGCACGCTGTCTCAGCGCTTGATCGCAGATCTCAAATTTGAAATTCTCAGAACTTACAGCGCCGATCGAACTATCTCAGCCAATCTCTCTGTTTCGCGACGCGCGCACTCACGCGTGTCTTCACTCTCGCGCTGTTCGATCACGAACAGTGGGTGATAGACAATCTCGACGGCGGCCAGCCGGGGAAAGCGATAATGCGATGGCCACACCCGGTGAGCTCCGCGAATCGTCACCGGCAGAATCGGCACGCCGGTCTCCAGGGCCATGCGCACCGCGCCGGCTTTGAACTTCCTCATCGTGCCGTCTGCGTTGCCGCGCCCGCCTTCGGGAAAAATCACCACGGCGCCCCCTTCACGGATCCACTGCAGCGAACGGCGAATGGGCTTCGGATCGCTGCCCTCCAGTTGCAGCGGCCAAGAGCCGAACAGGCGCAACATCATGCCAATAAAAGGCCACTTGAAAGCTGCGTCCCAGGCCAGATAACGAGTCGGTCGTCGGACCGGATAGGAAATCCAGAATGGGTCGATATAAGTCTGATGATTGGAGGCGATGATCACTCCGCCACTCTGCGGGATGTATTGTGTATTTCGCCAACGGAGCCGCCATAAGACCCGGCTGAGCAAACCAACAACGGGGCGAATAAGATCGAGCGTCCATTGTGGCAGCATTCGGGGATAAGGGCGCGACCCATTTCGCCCCCGAGTTTGTTCGATGTCGGTGCTGGTTTGAACCAAAACGAATTATTTAACTAAGCAACAGAGAGCAAATGCCCAGGACGTCGACATCTGTGCTGCCGACAGCAACGCCGGTCAGCTTGAGATTTTCCACGAGTCAGGCAACTCAAGCTCCTTCAGGCCATCGTCATTCCATCGTTCACATTGGAAGCATTCGAATCCACGGTACTCAATTGCTTCTTGTTTCGTCAAACCGATTTGATTTCGGGCGGCGCAGCCGGGAAAGGTACAGCGCCTTTCGATTTCAACCAGCAACAGCGTGCGGGGAAAATAAAAGCTTTGCCTGGATTTGTTTTCCAGCATTGAAGCCTGGTCCTGGTGCTCCTGCGCAACGATCGCGTCGTCCGGACCACAGACTGAAGTCTGCGCCATCAGCAGCTTACAACGGCCACTCGCTGCCGATGAATTCCAGGTGGAGACGCGGAACCCCGTCAGCGCCAATGCGCCGGGCGCGCACTATCGCCAATACACTGACCCCATATTGTTCGCTGCTGAGTTTGACGAAGCGACCCGGCAAAATATCCAGAGTCGTAAAAACCGCGGCGCCCATGCGGCTGATGTTTTCAGTCACTGTCTTTTCGCTGGGTGAAGATCCTTTTTCGTCCGTATACGCTTCAACCAGCACCTCGGTGGGAATAGTGTGACGGCTTTCCTTTCGCTTGTCGGTTGCGGAAACTTCGGACAGCACCGGACCGGTTTCCTCTTTCACATTCCACAGACTTGCCTTGCTGCCGGATTGCGCGATTTCATAACGGCGCGCCGGATTGGCTTCAAAGCTGCGGGGCGGGTGCTTGCCGACAAAGGCCACGCCTATTTCCAACAGGGCTCCTTTGTTAGTGTCCGGATCAAGAAGCTTAACGTTTCGTACCAGCGACCAGACACGATATTGGTCCTCTATATGATCAAAGCAACGAAGCTGCCGCGGCATCGCCATTGTCAAAAGCAACAAGCGACCTGTTTCAGTTGGTCGTTTGACCCTCAGGCGCGCGCCGAAAGGAGTGACATCGACCAGGCGCGACATTTCCGTCCAGGTGTAAGTCGGGCTTTCCCGACAGTGGACTCTGGCCGGCAGCGACAGGGCAATTCGTTCGCGCAGCCGCTTCGACTTTCCTTCGCCTTTTGCAGCCTTGTCTGTCAAAGAATTATTTTCCAAACGAATTAATTCGTTGGGGGTCGAGCAACCCGCGAGTTTCCTCCTCATCGGGCTCAATGCCCTGATTTTACGGGGGTTTACGTCTTTTTGAGCTTGGCGATGACTACGGTTTCGGGTTAGAATAAAGAAGCAATCCGCAACCGCATGAATCACCGCTGCCGCGAGCCCCAGGTATTACCAAGCATCCGAAATTCGTGCCGGAAAAAATCAGGCAGTCCAGGCTGTGCAACGTTTCGTTGCCGCCGGGTCGCAGCGCGGATTGTAACGGAAAGGTTTGATTAATGGAAACTAGTGAACGACAGCATATAAGCATTGAAGACGAGATGCGCCGGTCCTATCTGGACTATGCGATGTCCGTGATTATCGGCCGCGCCCTGCCCGATGTCCGGGACGGTTTGAAGCCGGTCCACCGGCGCGTGCTTTGGGCCATGAATGAACTCGGCAATGCTTACAACAAACCTTACAAGAAGAGCGCGCGCGTGGTCGGCGACGTCATCGGTAAGTACCACCCGCACGGCGACACTGCCGTCTACGACACGATCGTCCGCATGGCGCAGGATTTCTCAATGCGCTATCCGCTGATCGACGGACAGGGCAACTTCGGTTCAGTTGACGGCGACGCACCCGCGGCCATGCGTTATACCGAAGTGCGCATGGCGAAGGTGGCAAACGAGTTGCTTGCCGATATCGAGAAAGAAACCGTTACCTTTCAACCGAACTACGACGAGAGCCTGAACGAGCCGACGGTCCTGCCGGCTCGAATCCCGAATCTACTAATCAATGGTTCTGACGGCATCGCGGTCGGCATGGCGACCAAGATTGCCCCGCACAACCTGACCGAGATCGTGGAGGCCACGATCGCAGTTCTGCGCGATCCGGAGATCGATATCGAAGAGTTGCTCAAGATCGTAAAGGGTCCGGACTTTCCCACCCGCGGGTTTATCTGTGGCCGCGAAGAGATTCGCAACTCCTATCTCACCGGACGCGGCATTCTGCAAATGCGCGCTCGGGCTTCAATCGATCGCATCGGCCGCGGCACGCAGGAGCGCGACGCGGTGATTATCTCGGAAATTCCTTTCCAGGTTAACAAGGCCAGGCTGATCGAACGCATAGCCGAACTGGCAAACGAAAAGAAACTGGAAGGCATCGCCGAAGTCCGCGATGAATCCGATCGCCAGGGCATGCGGATCGTGGTCGAGTTAAAGCGTGACGCCGTGCCGCAGGTGGTTCTTAACAAGCTGTTCAAGCTGACGCCGATGCAATCATCGTTCGGGGTGATCAATTTGGCTATCGTCAATGGCCAGCCCCGCGTGCTCAATCTGAAGCAGATACTGGAAGCGTTTGTAGATTTTCGGCGTGAAGTCGTGCGCCGACGAACCGAATACGAACTGCGCAAAGCGAAAGCTCGCGCGCACATTCTCGAAGGACTTACCAAAGCGATCGACGCGCTGGATTACATCGTGACGTTGATTCGCAACTCGCGTTCGGTCGATGAAGCGCGGCAGTGGCTGACCGGGGAACTGAAAACGACGAGCGAAGTTAAGACCTGGAAGGGAGTCCCGTCGGGCGAGCCGCTCAACAAGTATCTGCCCAAGCTGAAAAAAGCGATGGAGCGTCTGGCGTTTTCGGAGATTCAGGCACAGGCGATTTTGGATCTGCAATTGCGGCGGCTGTCCGCACTCGAGCGGCAAAAGATCATCGACGAGTACGAGGGGATTATAAAACTGATCGCCGAGTTGGAAGAGATTCTGGCCAACGAAAAATCCCTGCGCCGCGTGATCATTAACGAACTCGAAGATGTTAAGAAAGAGTTTGGCGACGCGCGCCGCACGGAAATCACTGATGCGGGAACTGACTATTCGATCGAAGATCTGATAGCCGACGAAGACGTCGCGATCACGGTGACCAAGAGCGGCTATATCAAGCGCACCCCGATCACCACTTATACTCGCCAGGGACGCGGCGGCAAGGGACGTTTTGGCGCAATGGCCAAAAACGACGATTACGTCGAACATCTCTTTATCGCTTCGACGCACGCCTACCTGATGATCTTCACCGACGACGGACTGGTTTATAAAGTCAAGGTCCATGAGGTCCCGGATGCGGCCGCGTCCGCGCGCGGCAAGGCGATCGTGAATCTGATCCAGATTTCTTCTGAGCGCAAGCTCGCTGGTGTCGTGCCGGTGCGCGAGTTCTCGGAAGGCCGTTACGTTTTGATGGTTACCAAGAAAGGCGTGATCAAAAAGACCGCGCTGTCTGATTTTCAGAACATCCGCTCCAACGGAATCATTGCCATCAACATCGATGATGGTGACGAGCTGCTGGACGTAGTGACCACCGACGGCAACAAACGCATTTTTATCGCCACGCACAACGGCTATGCAATTCGCTTCGATGAAAAGAATGCGCGGTCGATGGGCCGGGCTACCCGCGGCACGCGAGGCATCGATTTGCGCAAGGACGATTTTGTGGTTTCTCTCTGTGCGGTTTCGTCGGACGACTCGGAAAAAATGCTTTCCGTTTCTGAACGAGGCTATGGCAAGCAGACACCGATCTCGACTTATCGTCTGCAGTCGCGCGGCGGCAAGGGCGTCATCAACATGAAGACGACCGAAAAGACGGGCAAGGTCGTCGCTGTGTTTCCCGTCGATGCCGACTCAGAAATCATGATCATTACTCAGCAAGCCAAGCTGATTCGCCTGGAAGCCGACGCCATTCGCAAGACCGGCCGCAGCGCCCAGGGCGTGCGTCTGATCAAGACCGACGAAGGCGACATGGTAACCAGCGCGTCGCTGGTTGAAGCGGCAACAGAAGACGAGACCGAGGAGACACCGGCGTCATAGCAGAACTTCCGCAGATTACACAGATTACACAGATAAGAACAGGTGACATGGTTGAGCCTGCTCTGATCCTCACCTTATCTGCGAACTCTGTGTAATCTGCGGATGATTTATCGGTCGCTGCCTTCGCCTTCGACCCAAACCTCGCCGTCTTCAAAAAACTCTTTCTTCCAAATCGGCACGGTGCGCTTTAGTTCGCGGATGGCCCATTCACAGGCTTCAAAGGCCGCGCGGCGGTGCGGTGCGCTGACGGCAATTACGACGCTGGTCTCGCCGATTTCCAAATGGCCAGTGCGATGCACAATCCCAATGTGGGCGATCTCGAACTTTTCGTGTGCCTGCTCACCTAACCTTTTCATCTCGCGCAGAGCCATCGGCGCGTAAGTTTCATAAACCAGATAGAGCGTGCGGCGGCCGCGCGTCCACTCGCGCGCATAACCGTCGAGCGTCACGGTAGCGCCGCATTCCGCCAACACGACTCGCCGCGCGATTGCGCCAACATCGATTGGATCGGTGGTTAGTTCGAAGAAGTCCCTCTCGGATCCTGGTGCGGACGAGACGCCCGCGCTCCCAGCATCCGCCGCTCGCTCATCCACAGTCTCATCTTCTCCGTGACTCCGCGTCTCTGTGGCCAATTTATTTTCTGACCCGCCGCTGACCGGAGGAAACACAGCCAGCTCGTCACCGTCAAAGATTTCTCGATCAGGTTGCGCGTATTCCTGATTCACGGCGAACAGCAAAGATTTTCCAAACCGGCGGAGGTCAGGATAGGCGTTCAGCAGTTGAGCAAAAGCACTCGCTGAGTCATGCGGCGGATTCAGCTTCAGCTCAGCTTCTTCGCAGGCGGCGGCATCACGCGCCGCGCCGAAAAAGAGCACGCGAACTGAGATGGCGGTTTTGTTTGTTGTCTGCATCGCAACGTTAAGAAATTTGGAGTGCGCCGGCAGAGCGAAGCGACGACGGCGCTTTGGTCAGACTTTCATTCTATTCAAGATCGATCCAAAGCGGCGTCGCGCTACGCTTGCCGCCGCACTCCCCAACCTCACTCCTGATCGAACACTCGCAGAAGATCATCGGGTTGTGCCAAAGGAATGCGAGCCAGCTGCAGATTTTCTTCCACATGCGCCACGCTGCTCATGCCCACCAGCGCCGTTGTGATTCCCGGAGCCGATCGCACAAATTGAATACCGGTTTGCGCGTCGGTGGCAAGCGAACCCAAAGGTTCTCGAATCGCTTCCGGCAGACCGCGGGCTACCTGGCCCTGTAAGATCGAGGCGCTGGCCATTACGGTTACTCCCAGCGCGCGGGCCGCCTCGAGCGCGCTCACGTATTCGTCGCCGAGCTTCTGATTCTGAAAGAACAAGGCTTCGGGCATCGCCAGATTGAACGGCAACTGAATGAAGCCGAAGTGATGATCCCGTCCGCCTACCTCGCGCGCCGTGGCAACCATCTGTTCGAGCGAATGATAGCCGTCCGTCTCGGGCTCAGCGCGAAAGCCATTCCAGGTCGCAACGCCGTATTTTCCGATCTTCCGTTCGGCCACCGCCTGCTCCAGGGTTTCAAATGCCGAGCGCAGGCGCGGCCAAAACTCTGTTTCGGAAACTGCCGCCAGCTGCGACTCCGGATTGTGCAGATAGTAGACATCGATGCAATCTAGCCCAAGGTTTCGCAGCGACTGCTCCAACTGATCCCGCAGATAGCGCGGCGTCATACAATGCGAACCGCCGGCGATTTCTGCGAAAGTGGCAATGCCGGGTTTGACGAAATTGTCTTCGATGTATTGGCGCACATCGCGCGGCGGCGCGCCGTCAAAAGGCAGATAACCGCCTTTGGTGCAAATGACAATCTCTTCGCGTCCGAAGCCGTGTTTGACTAATTCATTCAGCGCTGCGCCGATCGAGCGTTCACTTCTTTGAAAGCGATAGTTCGCCGCCGTGTCGATAACATTCGCGCCCAGCTCGACGGCGCGCACGACGGCTTCGGTATAACGTCCATCCGTCTTTTCATTCGCGTCGCCCAGATAGGTGCCGAGCCCGATTGCTGAGAGCCAAAGACCCTGGGCCTGCCGAAAATGTTCTGACGCGGCATTTTCCTTAAACCGTTCGCGATAGCGCGCCGTGCCTTGCGGCGTAGCGCAGCCGTTGATTGCCATCTGTCTACCTCTTCTTCGCCACAGAGGCGCAGAGGCACAGAGAAAGCAAACCAACAAACGAGAATTACGCTATTGTGAAATTACTCAGCGTTGACTCAACCGATCTTGGGATCCCGTTTCTTGTTCGTTTGCTCCGTGTCTCTCCGGCCTCTGTGGCGATGTTTTCTCGAGCGACTATACGCGGCGCGGCGCGCGGTGGGCAAGGCGACTTAGATCGACGCCGAACGTGTGATAGCGTGTAAGGGATTCACTCGTGATCATCGTGAAGGATACAAACTACAGAAAAGAAATCAGCATCGCCGTGGAACTGGCCCGCGCGGCCGGCGCAGTTCTGCTCGAGCACTATCACAGTCCCTTTCTGGTCGAGCAAAAGATAAACATGCTGGATGAACTCGAAGAAGTAACCGCGGCCGATCGCGAAGCGAATGAGCTGATAGTGACCCGTCTGCGCCGTGAATTTCCCGACGATGGCATTCTGGCCGAAGAGTCGAGCGACAGCGAACATCGTTTGGACAAGGACCGAGTGTGGCTAATCGATCCGATGGATGGGACGAAGAATTTTATTGCGCGCGATGGAGATTTTGCGGTGCAGATCGGACTCGCCGTCAACGGAGAGAGCGTCGCCGGTGTCGTCTATCAACCGGTGCGAGATGTCCTTTATCGCGCTGTCCGTCATGACGGCTCATGGATCGAAGACAGAGACGAACCGGCGGCGCGCATGTTCGTTTCGAATCGAACGGAACCCAGCGAGATGGTGCTGGCCTCCAGCCGTTCACATCGCAGCCCGCGCATGGAACGCGTGACCGGCGCGTTTGGTTTCAAAGATGAGATGCGGCGCGGTTCGGTGGGCGTGAAAATTGGCTTGATTGCCGAGCAGCAGGCCGATCTCTATCTGCATCTATCACCGAGCACAAAACAATGGGATACCTGCGCGCCTGAGATCATTCTGGTGGAAGCCGGCGGGCGGCTGACGGACCTGTTTGGCCAGCCCATTCGCTACAACGGCGTCCGCATCGACAATCGCAACGGCATCGTGGCCACTAACGCCGCAGCGCATGAGATGGTGATTGAGAATCTGGCCCCGCTGCTGAAAGAGTTTGGTCGAGTGCCGGTTTAATTCATCCGCAGATTACACAGATTGCGCAGGACAGGAAAAACTAATCACGCACTGGCTTGTTTTTCCTTTTCAGTATTTGCCAACTCGGTGAGTTTCAGGCGAGCTTTAGGTTGGAACGGGAAAACGCTAAAGGTCTTTGGCCTCGCCCTTTCTCTATTCTTTCTGCGCAATCTGCGGATACTAACCCAGCGCCCTTTTCAGCATCGCAATTTGTCCCGCATGATAAAGGTCGTGCTGGATCACGCCA
>Ga0207684_10004488_pt1 | contig 13130 bp, 11 predicted proteins | sample KBSK5501metaG_FD_184342 | JGI IMG/M metagenome (GOLD analysis project Ga0207684, IMG submission 184342) | Corn, switchgrass and miscanthus rhizosphere microbial communities from Kellogg Biological Station, Michigan, USA - KBS K5-50-1 metaG... | ecosystem: Host-associated > Plants > Roots >...
GTCCTGGCAGGCCGGTGGCCAGCGGCGATACGGCGGGCACCGCGAGCAGGATGCCAAGGAGCAGGCCCGCTCCGAGCATCGCGGCCAAGCCGATCAACCCGGTCCGGCTGGGCAGTCCGACGCTGTGACCCACGAGTGCCGGGACGTGCTCAGCACCCCAGCCGCCGGCCAAGAACACGGCCGCCGCCAGCGCTAGCCCCAGAATGAGCCCGATGAGGTGTCGCATTTTCTCATTGATCCTTCATCCCCGCTCAGCTCCGTTACGGCAGCAAAGACTCTACGTGACCCGCGCGTGGTCTGCGGTGGGATGGTCACATACGCGGCCGAGCGCCACCCGAGGCCGGTGCTCGGGCGGTGCTGCCACAGGCAGCCCCCTAACAGCGTCTTGTCAGGTTCGCCACGTAGGCTCGACGCGTGCATATCGACGCCATCTTCAAGACGATCGGTTCCCTGGCCGTCAAGCTCCGCTGGTTCGTCCTGCTCGCGTGGTTGGTAGGCACGTTCGCCGCCGTGTCGCTGCTTCCCTCGCTGAACAGCGTGACCCAGAACAACAACACCAAATTCCTTCCGGCCAGCGCCCCGAGCTCGCACGCGGTGCAGCTGGCCGCGCCGTTCGGCACCGCCGCCTTCGTCCCGATCCCGCTGGTCGCGTCCCGGTCCAGCGGACCGCTGACGCACGCCGACATCAGCGCGGTCGCCGCGCTACCGGCCCGGCTGAAGGCGGTCAGCGGGGTCGCCAAGGTGCAAGACGCCGGCGTGTCCGGTGACGGGCACGCTATTCAGCTGGTCGTCCTCGCGCAGCAGGGCGGCGGCAACTCCAACTACACCACCGACCTGATCGACGGCCTGCGCGCCAAGATCGCCCAGGCCGGGCTGCCCGCCGGGCTGCAGGCGCACCTGGCCGGCGAGATCGCCGCGGAGGTGGATCAGCAGAAGGCCTCCGGCAACACGGGCAACAAGATTGAGCTCTTGTCGCTGCTGTTCATCATCGCGCTGCTGGTATTGATCTTCCGGTCGCTCACGCTCGCCCTGGTGACGGTCATACCGCCGCTGCTGTCGGTCGCCATTGCCGGGCCGCTGGTCGCCGAGGCCGCCCAGCACGGCCTCCAGGTTTCCCCGATTGCCCAGTTCCTGCTGATCGTGCTGGTCCTGGGCGCGGGTACGGACTACGGGCTGTTCCTGGTATTCCGGGTCCGCGAGGAGCTGCGCGCCGGGCCGCATGCCACCGCGGGCGAGTACTACCCCGGCTCGCGCGGCGTGGGCGGCAGCCTGCTCCGTGACTTCGTCCACCCCCGGCGCCCGGCCCGGGACGCGATCGTCCATTCGGTGACCAGGGTCGGCGAATCCATCACCTTTTCCGCGGCCACGGTGATCGCGGCGATGCTGACGCTCCTGCTCGCCTCCTTCTCCTTCTACTCCGACCTCGGCATCCCGTTCGCGATCGCCATCGGCGTCACCCTGATCGCGGCGCTGACGCTGCTGCCCGCGCTGCTGTCCATCCGGCTATCGCTCCTGGCCATGAAGCGCTCGCTGTTCCGCGCGATGTTCAAGCGGCCGAAGCTGCTGCCATGGAACATCCAGGGCAGCGGCAAGTCGGGCACCTGGGGCCGGGTGGCCGGCCGGATCGTCAAGCACCCGGTGCCGACCCTGGTGTCGGGCGTCGTGGTGTTCGGCGGCCTGGCGCTGGCGGTGTTCGGGTACACGGCGGCCGGCTTCGGCGGGAGTACCGCGCCGCCCGCCGGCAGCGACTCGGCCGCGGGGCAGGCGCAGCTCACCAAGCACTTCCCGCAGTCCGCGGCCAACCCGACCACCGTGATCTTCCGCTTCGGCACCCCCGTGTGGCAGAACCCGGCACCGCTGGCCGCGGCGACCAGCAAGCTTCAGGGGAGCCCGCTGTTCACCCAGGTCATCGGGCCGCTGAATCCCACCGGCGCCCCGCTTACCCCGGCCCAGTTCACCGCGCTGCACAGCAAGCTCGGGCCGGCCAAGGCGCTGCCGCCCGCGCCGCCTCCCGGTACGGGCGTGCCGGCCGGCGCGTACCAGGCCTACCGCGCCACCGCCAACCTGGTCAGCCCGGACGGCCGGACCGTGCTCTACGAGACCGGGCTCAAGGCCGGCGATCCGGGCAGCACCAGCGCCATGAACGCGGTGCCGTCGGTACGCGCCGAGACCACCGCGGTCGCCAAGTCGATCCGCGCGTCCGACTCGGCGCTCGGCGGCGAGGCACCGGCCCTGTACGACATCAGCAGCATCTCCAATAGCGATCTCAAGCGCATCATCCCCATCGCGATCGTGGCTATCGGGATCCTCCTCGCGCTGGTGCTGCGCAGCCTGGTGGCCCCGCTGTACCTGATCGCCTCGGTCGGGATCTCTTACCTGGCGGCGCTGGGCCTGTCGGTGCTGATCTTCATCAAGCTCGGCCACAGCGGCGGGCTGGTCTTCTTCATGCCGTTCCTGATGTTTATCTTCCTGCTCGCGCTCGGTGAGGATTACAACATCCTGATGATGACCCGGATCCGGGAGGAGGCGCAGCGCATGCCGCTGCGCGATGCGGTCACCCGGGCACTGAGCGCGACCGGCTCCACGATCACCTCGGCCGGGCTCGTGCTCGCCGGCACTTTCCTCGTGCTGACCCTGGTCGCCGGGAGCGGCTCGGGCGGTGAGCAGATCCGTGACATCGGCCTGGGCCTGGCCCTGGGCATCCTCATGGACACCTTCTTGGTGCGCACCCTGCTGGTGCCCTCCACGGTCGTCTTGCTGGGCCGGTGGAACTGGTGGCCGTCCAAGATGAGCAGGATGCCGGTCCCGCCGGGGCCAGCCGAACCCAGCACGGGCGAGCCCGGCCGCGACGTCAGGCGGGCGGAGGCCCGGTAGGGCCCGCGGGCGGGGCGTCGGCCAGGGCGTCGATCAGCCCCGCCAGGTCCCGCAGCGCGGGCAGGGCGGACTCCACCACGTCGCGGCTCGCGGGGGGCAGTTCGGTGATCGCGGACCGCACCAGCCGTTCGTTGACCTGCTGCCAGCGGGAAACCGCGGCCTCGCCGGCCCGGGTCAGCGAGAGCGATGCGGTGCGCCGGTCGCGCTCTCCCCCGGACCGGGTGACCAGCCCGGCCCGGCGCAGGCCACCGGCCAGGGTCGCTTCCGAGCTGGGCGCGATCCGCAGCAGCCTGGCGAGCTGACCGGGACGGGCGCCCGGGTTCTCGGCCAGGCATGACAGCAGCTCCAGCTGGGCGACCGACAGGTTCGCCCCCGGGTCGGCCGCGCGCGCGGCCCGGCGCATGGCCCGGCGGAGCCGGGAGATGACATCCGCGAGTTCCGCTCCCCTGGAATCTCCCTGGCCCGGCGGCAGTGATGCCCGGTCAGCCGACTGCACCAGGCACGGCCCCCTCTGCCTCATCCGGCATCGTGCTCCCTGTCACCGTTCCTCATCATGGCCCAGGCACGGGTGGCCTGACACGGCAATCCGTACATAACCGACGACGGTGACGCCGTTGCCCATCCCGGCCCGGGCCGCCTGCGCCGCCGTGCCACGGCCGCCGGTCAGGGCCCGGGTGACCACGCGCAGGACTCTCCGGCCTGCGGAAAGTGACGTTCGAGCCGTCCAGGCCGGCCAGAACCGCCATACTCGGCGTGGATCTCGCGGACTCACCGGGCACGGTGCTGGCTTCCAGCCCAGAGACCCGTCAGACTCACCTGAGGGAGGTCCGAGCTACGCCGCCGTGCGGCACCATGTGCACCGGGTTGCCCGGTGGCGCAGAAGGGACGCCAATGCAAGAACTGCGCCTCGTCGCGGTCAGCGAGGATGGCAGCTACGCCGTCCTCGCCGCGCCGGGGAGCGGTGGCCGCTTCTCGCTCCGGATCGACGACCGGCTGCGGGTCGTGGCGCGCGGGCAGTTCTCGCGGCTCGCGCAGTATGAGATTGAAGTGGAGAGTCCCTTGCGACCCAAGGAGATCCAGGACCGGATTCGCGCCGGAGAGACGGCCGAGGAAATCGCCGACGCGGCGGGCGTGCCGATAGAGCGCGTGCGCCGCTTTGAGGGCCCGGTGCTGGCCGAGCGAGCCTACCGCGCCGAGGAGGCACAGCGCGCGACCCTGCGCCAGCCTGGGGATTCCGGCCCGGGCCGCTCCCTCGCAGACCTGGTGTCGGAGGGCCTGCGCGGGTTCGGGGTCGACCCCGCCGACGCCGAGTGGGATTCGCGGAAGCGGCCGGACGGCGGGTGGCAAGTCCAGCTCAGCTTCAATTCGGGAAGCCGCCCGCACCTGGCGGAGTGGATCTACGACCCGCACCGCAGGCACGTCGCGCCGGCCGATGACACCGCCATGCGCCTGTGCCAGCCCGACGCGGAACTGCCCGAGCCGGCGCCCGGCCCGCGCCCCGCGCCGCGGGCGACGGTGACGCCCATCGGCAGCAGGCTGGGGCCGGCATCCGACGGCGAGCCGAACCGCCCGGCCGAGCGCGCCCGGATTCCGGCCCGCCCCGCTCAGGAGCAGCAGGAGGCCGCACCGGCCGTCACGCGCGAGCGCCCAGCCAGGAAGGCGGCGGGCGGCCGGTCCCGGCGGTCGTCGGTCCCGTCCTGGGACGAGATCATGTTCGGTACCAGCCGGCCGAATGATTAATACGCTTCTCCGGGGATGCCCCCCGCACCCCCCGCGTCCGCATACGATCACTGCGGATAGGGCACGTGGGCGAGCGGCAAGATTGGCGGGTGCGGCGGTTGGCTGGTACGTCCGGCCGGTCGATGCTGGCGGCGGCCGGCGCCGTCGTGCTTTGGCTCACCACTGGCTGCGGCCTCATCGGGGGGCCCAGCAAGGTCCTCGTGGCCGTGCCCGACAACATCACGGTGACCAGCCCCGATTTCAACGGGAAAGTGATGGGGCCGGTGTTCAGCTGCCGCGGCGCGGGCCGGCATCCGGCGATTCACTGGTCGGGCGCTCCCGCCGGGACAAAGGCCCTCGCGCTGGTCATGGATGACTCCGCGGCCCCCATCACGCCTTATATCTACTGGATCGTCTTCAACATAGCACCGCAATCCTCTGATATTCCTTCCGGGCAACTTCCGCCAGGGGCGCGTCAAGCGGACAACAGCAAAGGCACGATCGGCTATGATCCGCCGTGCCCCGCGAATCCAGGGCACGTTTACCGGTTTACCGTTTACGCACTGGCCAAGAAGCTATCCCTGGGGGCCGGGGTGAGCGCGAAAACGGCGTGGATGGCCATAGCAGCAGCGGCTATCGCACGTGGCAGGCTCGCTAGTGTCATCAACCCGTAATCGATCAGTTGCTGTGAGTAAACGACACGTGCAAAAAGTTCTCTAAACGCGTGACAGGGGCCTACCGGTCCGCCAGAATCACTCCTCAAGAGTTACCTCCAGTTAGTGATCCGAGCCGCTAGCGACACTGGGGAAGGCCCGCGCCGTGGCCGCGTGCGCCTCGCTAGCGCTGCCCAGATGGCCATGGCTAGTTGGGTGGTGCGATGATCCTGCTCGTAGTCGGCCTTGTGGCCGTTATCGTGGTCGTCCTCATTGCCGTCATTCTGAGCATTCGGCTCGGCCGCGGCGATGAGCATGACGAACCGGACATACGGTCTCGCGGCCGCGACCGGCGGCGGGCTGACGAGGACGAACGCTGGCGGGAGCGCGATACCCGGCGAGCGCCCTCCGGGCCCGCCCGGGCGGCTGTCCCTGGCATGGACTCCCGCGGCAGGCGCGATGATTACCCGGGCTACGCCGAGCGCGGCGCGGCCCGTGACCGCGACCGGGCAGCGCGCGGCCGCGACTACGGCGGGCCGCCGCGCAGGCCCGCGCGTGCCGACGCGACCGGTTACCGCACGCCTGCCGCCGCGCGCGCGCCCGTGCCGGCGTCCGCGCAGGCCCGTAGCCGTTACGACACCGGTCCGCAGCAGCGGCCCGCCGTCGGCGACTTCCCCTCGGCCGACCATCCCTCCATGGACTTCGGCCCGGCCGGCGCCCACCCCTCGGGCGACCACCCGTCGGTGGAGTTCCCCGCCGCCGGCTACGACCGCGCGGACTACCCGGAGGACCGCCAGGACCGCCCCGAGTCGCGGCGCAAGGGCTCGTCCGCCAACGGTAAGAGCCGGTCCCGGCAGCGCGGCAAGCGCGACGATGACGACGACTGGCCGAGCACCGAGTGGGACAAGCTCTCTGACGAGCAGTACTGGGCCGAGTTGTCCGCGGACAAGCCGCTAGCGGCGATGGCCAAGCGGAGCAGGCCGGCCAGCAACTCCGGGGCTAAGGCAACGGTGAACGGCAGTGCCAAGCGCGCGGCCGAACCACCGGCCGCGCGCGAGCCCCGGCCCGCCCGGCCGCCCGTGCCGCCTGCACGAGACGTGCCGAGCCGCAAGGAACGCACGGAACCGCGGGAACCGGTGACCGAGCGCCTTCCGGTCCGCACCCGGCAGCAGCCCCCGGCCCCGGCGCCGCGGCGGGAGGCCGACGCGCCACCGGCGGGCTCCTACGCCCCCCAGGCGATCCGGGACACCGGGTCGCACGCATCGCGTGACACCGGGCCACGGCCGGAACAGCCGCGGCGGAGCGCCGCCACCGGGCCCGACCCCGCACGGGATCGCGACCTGGCCATGCTCGCCGGGCTCGCGAGCGCGCCGCCGCCCATCCCCGGCGCCCTCGAGGATGACCCGCTGACCAGCCCGTCGTTCTCCCTCAAGGCGGACACGGCGGCCGACAGCCGCTCCTACAGCGGTTCCAGGAAGCACGCCAAGACCAGCGGCCCCGGTGCTGTGCCCGGCCACGGTGCCGGTAACGGAGCAGCCCAGGCCAACGGGCGTGGCCACGGCGGCTATCCCGCTGCCGACCACACCAGCGCGGGCTACGCCAACCAGGCCGCTCCGCCAGCGGCCCCGGCGGCGGACCAGTGGTACAGCGCCCCGCCCGCACCGGCCGAGGCGCACACGCCCGCCTACGGGAACCCCTACCAGCATTCCGGGCCGGGTACCACTAGCTCGCCCGCCGGCGGCCAGGCCGCCCCGGGCCCCGGCGGCTACCTCGCGGACCCGCTGCACGTCTACTCGCCGCCCGCCTACGAGGCGCCACCGTACGCCGAGCCCGCCGGCCCGGCCTACCAGGCGCTGCCCGACCACGGGATGGCCGCCCCGCCGCTCCCGGCGGCTGGCCCGGTGCCCTACGCCGACGGCTACGCCCAGGGTCCCTACCCGGACCAGGCTGCCTACCCCGACGGGTATTCCCCCGGCGGGTACCGGGGCGGCCGCGAGGCGGGTTACGCCCGCGACCCGTACGCGGGCGGCGGATAAGGGCCATACCCATCCCAGGGTTGACAAGCCGGTACACCCGGCGCGGACAATGTGGGCTACCCGAGAAGCAGCAACGCACGGCAGAGGAGACGGTGGACCGCGCACGGGATCACGCTCGCACCTACCACTTGCACCGGCTGGCGACCGCCCTTGACACCCAAGGGCTGGATGCCACGGTGAAGACCAGCTATCCGGCCGCCCTGCACATCTTCGCACCGGGCGCGACGATGCTGGCCGAGAGCATCGGCTGCACCCCCGGTACCGACGACCGGGGCCATCTCCGCTGGTATTACCGCTGGTCCTGGGGGGAAGTGCTGCACGACGCCGACGACCCCTCCGCCGCCGCCGCGAAGATCGCCGAGGTGTTGTCGTCTCGGTAGGTACCGGGCCAGCCTTTCGCCGTCACACTAGCCCCGTTCGGGAGGTGGGACCAGGGTTAGTCTGGTTCGTACATGCAGGGGGACAGGAGGCCGGTGTGTCGAAGCAGGCTACGCCGCCGCCGCTGGGTGACAAGCCGGCGCCGTCCGCCCCGCCGTCGCCTCCGCGCTGGCGGCATTGGCTCTGGCCGATCGCACTGATCGCCTTCCTCGCGCTGTGGCTGCTGCTGCCCACCCTGCACACCAACCAGGTCACCCTCAGCTACTCGCAGTTTCTGTCCAAGGTCGGCGCGCAACAGATCAAGACCGTCACGCTCGGTTCGAACGGCGAGGCCAGCGGGACGCTGAAGAATGGCACCACGTACAACACGGTCATCCCGAGCCAGGCCGGCCAGGCGCTGCTCGACGACCTACAGAACGCGAACGTGGAGATCACGGCCTCCGCGCCGGGTCCCTCGTTCGGCTCCGAGGTGCTGACCTGGATCCTCCTGCTTTCACCGTTCCTGCTGATCGGCTGGCTGTGGACGCGGCTGTCGCGGGGCGCCGGCGGGCAATTGCAGGGCGTGCTCGGGGTCGGCCGGTCCCGGGCGAAGGTGTTCGACGCGGAGCGGCCGCAGACGCGGTTCGCCGACGTGGCCGGGTACGAAGGCGCCAAGCAGGAGATCGCCGAGGTAGTGGACTTCCTGCGCAACCCCGACCGGTACCGCCGCGCCGGGGCCACCCCACCGCGCGGGGTGCTCATGGTCGGCCCTCCCGGCACAGGTAAGACGCTGCTGGCCCGTGCGGTGGCCGGCGAGGCGGAGGTGCCGTTCTTCTCGGTCGCGGGCTCCAGCTTTGTGGAGTTGTTCGTCGGCGTCGGTGCCGCGCGCGTCCGGGACCTGTTCGCCGAGGCCCGCAAGCGCGCGCCGGCGATCATCTTCATCGACGAGATCGACGCGATAGGCCAGCGGCGGGCCGGCGCAGGGGCGGTCGTCGCCAACGACGAGCGGGAGCAGACGCTCAACCAGTTGCTGTCGGAGATGGACGGCTTCGACCCGGCCGTGGGCATCGTGGTGATCGGCGCCACGAACCGGCCCGAGGTCCTCGATCCGGCACTGCTCCGTCCCGGCAGGTTCGACCGCCAGATCACCATTCCCCTGCCCAACCTCGCCGAGCGGGAGGCCATTCTCAAGGTTCATTGCCGGGGCAAGCAGCTGGACCCGGACGTGGACCTCCAGGTGGTGGCCCGCGGCACGCCGGGCTTCTCCGGCGCGGACCTGGCCAACCTGGTCAACGAGGCGGCCATTAACGCGGTACGTGGCGGCCGGGAGGTGATCACCGCCGAGGACTTTGACACGGCCAGGGACCGGATCATTCTCGGCCGCCGGGAGGGCTCCAATGTGCTGCTTCCCGAGGAGAAGCACGCGGTGGCCGTGCACGAGTCGGGGCACGCCCTGGTCGCCGCGCTGTCCCCGCGTGCCGACCCGGTGGCGAAGGTGACCATCCTGCCGGCCGGCCAAGCGCTCGGCGTGACCCAGCAGTTGCCGCTGGTCGAACGGCACCTGTACAGCGAGGACTACCTGAACCAGACCCTGGCCGTCCGGCTGGGCGGGCGGGCCGCCGAACTGGTCGAGTTCGGCGAGGGATCGACCGGCGCGGCCAACGACCTGGCCTCGGCGACCGACCTCGCCGTCAAGATGGTCCGCGAGTTCGGGCTGTCCCCCGCCATCGGCCCGGTCGGCTATCCGGAGGGCGGCTCGGTGTTTCTCGGTGGCGGCGGGCCAGGCATGTCCAGCCGCCCCTTCGCCGAGTCCACCCAGGCGCAGATCGACAGCGAGGTCGCCCGGCTGCTGCGCGAAGCCGAGGAGCGGGCGATCGTCCTGCTGCGGGCGCATCAGGCCGAGCTGAGGCGCGTGGTGGACTTGCTGCTGGAGCAGGAGACCGTGGACGGGGCCGCCGTCTACCGGGTGCTCGGGATGGAACCGCCGGAGCACCGCCAGGAACCGGCGGTGCTGGTTCCGCCCCAGCCCGTGGCGACCGCCGGCCAGGCGGCCATGCCAGCGGCGGGTGCCAAAGGGGTCACCCCCCCAGGCCAGCCGGGCCCGGTGCCTCCCGACGGAGTCGCCGGGCGCTGAGGCCACCAGGCGGCCTCGAGGGGTCGCCCCCAGGCCAGCACGGTGCCGGATCACGCGTGCTGCCCTGTTATGGTGGCGCGCATGCCTGCCACGATCTCGGTGCGTGACCTGCGCAAGTCCTACGGCAAGGTGCTCGCCGTGGACGGCGTGACCTTCGAGGTGGCCCGGGGCGAGTTCTTCGGGATCCTGGGCCCGAACGGGGCCGGCAAGACCACCACGCTCGAGATCATGGAGGGCCTGCGCGAACCGGACGGCGGCGAGGTCACCGTGCTCGGCAAGCGGCCGTGGCCGCGGGACCCGTCACTGCTGCCCCTGATCGGCGTGCAGTTGCAGGCGTCCTCGTTCTTCGAGCAGCTCACCGCGCGCGAGCAGTTGCGCACGTTCGCCTCCCTGTACGGGATCAGCGCCCAGCGCGCGGACGCCATGCTCGGCGTGGTCGGGCTAGAAGACCGGGCCAGCACCCGCACCGAGAAGCTGTCCGGGGGGCAGGCCCAGCGGCTGTCCATCGCCTGCGCCCTGGTCCACGACCCCGAACTGCTGTTCCTGGACGAGCCGACCGGAGCACTGGATCCCCAGGCCCGCCGGAACCTGTGGGACCTGCTGCGGAAGATCAGCGCTGAGGGCCGCACCGTGGTACTCACCACCCACCACATGGACGAGGCGGAGTCCCTGTGCAACCGGGTCGCGATCATGGATCACGGGAAGATCCTCAAGACCGGCCCGCCCGCCGCGCTGATCCGGGAACTGGACCAGCCGCTGCGAATCAGCGTGGAATCGGGCCTGCTGTCCCCGGCGGAGGCGTGGGCCATCGCCGGGGCGGGCCAGCGCGCGACCGAGAACGTCACCGACGACGGCGTGTCGCTGACCATCGCGACCCGGGATCCCGCGGACGTCCTGGCCGGGCTGGCCCGCCACAACGCGCTGGCCGGGCTGCGGGTGTCGGGCGCCACGCTGGAAGATGTCTTCCTGGAGCTGACCGGGCGCGAGTACCGCGCCTAGCCCGCGTTGGTGATGTCTCAGTCGGCCAGCAGCCGGGCCGGCGGCTTGCGCAGGCGGTCATCGGCCAGCCGGACGTGGTACATGGACCGCCAGCTCTTGCCGGTGAGCAGGAACTCTCCGTCGCCGGGCAGCGCCGCGACGCCGTTGAGCACCGCTTCCGGGTCGCCCCAGTGCCGCTCCATCACCGCCTTCGCATCCACCAGGTCGGTGACCTCGCCGCTGCCCGGGTCGATGCCTACCAGGTACCGCTGGCCGAACAGGTTCGCCCACACCCGCCCCGCGGCCCACTCGAGGTCGTTGAGGTCTGTCACGCGCTCCCCGTCGAGGCGGACCCGGATCACCTCCAGCGGCTCCAGCGCGGCCGGGTCCCGCCGGACCAGCTCGCTGGTGCCGTCGCTGGTCAGCACGCAGCCATCCGCGGCGCAGATCCCCCACCCCTCGCGGTTGAACGGGATCGTGCTGAGCAGGTCCAGGCTGTGCGCATCCCAGCACAAGGCGACGCGTTCCCGCCACGTCAGCTGCCAAAGGTGGGCACGGATGCGGCAAATGCCCTCGCCGAACAGTTCCGGTGGCAGCGGCGCGCGCGATCCGGGCTGCTGCGCGCCGAGTTCGTACCGGTGCAACGCGGACTCCCCGTACCCGCCGGTGCTCTCCCACACCGTGCCCTCGGCGACGGTCAGGCCCTGAGTGAAGCCGCGCCCGGGATGGGGCATGCGGCGCAGCACCCGCAGCCGGTGAAACCTCAGCGTGCCACCTCCTCGCCGGCCGGCGCGCCACTCCCCCGGCCTCGCGCTCACCGCCAGCAGACATCCTGCCAGCCGGTGCACTAGGTTTCGCCCATGCACAGTGTGGATCCGACAACCGAGTGGCGCCGGGCTGTTCGCCCCGAGCGTCCGGCGTGCCCGGCTCGCCTTCCTGCACGCCGACTCCTTCGTCCTGGATCCGCACAAGTGGCTGTTCGCGCCGTTCGACTGCGCGGCACTGCTGTACCGCGACCCGGCGCTGGCCCGGTCCGTGCACCGGCAAGACGCTTCGTACCTCGACGTGATCCACGACGAGCCCGCGGACTGGAACCCGACCGACTACGCCTACCACCTCACCCGGCGCGCGCGGGGCTTGCCGCTGTGGTTTTCCCTGTCGGTCCACGGCGCCAGGGCCTACGGGGAGGCGATCGAGGCGGCGATCCGCCTGGCCAGGGAGGCCGCGGCGGAGATCGCCAAGCGCAGTTACCTGGATCTGATCCGCGAGCCGGATCTCGGCCTCGTGCTGTTCCGCCGCCGCGGCTGGGCATCGCCGCAGTACGCCGACTGGGCGGACCGGTTGCTGGCCGACCAGGTGGCGTTCCTCCCGCCGTCGGCCTGGGAGGGCGAGACCGTCGCCCGGCTCGCCTTCCTGCACCCCCACACCTCGATGGACCTGGTGCGGCAGATACTCGACCGGATGGAGTGAGCGGCGCGGGTCAACCGCCGGGCACGACCACCGACCGGGCCCGGCGGCGCGTCACGCCACCGCTTCGGCCGCGCTCCCGGCCGGGCTCGCGAGCGCGGCCGCCGAGGTGGACAAGGACGTCTCGAACACCAGCCGGCGGCGCCGCGGATCCATCAGGTTCACGCCCATGACGGCCAGGTCTTCCGGCCCGGGGGTGAGCACAGTGACGCCGATGCCCGCCGCGCGCAGCGCGCGGACCTCGCGCAGCATCGTCATCGTGATCAGGGCCCGCAGTTGCCGTTCCAGCCGCTCGTGCGGCATCCGCGGCCGGCCTGCCACCACGCTGGCCATCGGGGCGAGGACGAAGACCTCGTCGACACCGGCCCGGGCCATCATCCCCAGGGAGGTCGGCGACCGCACGCCGCCGTCAACATAACGGCGGCCACCGATCACCGTCGGCTCGTACCAGCCGGGAATGGAACACGAGGCGACGACGGCGTCGGCCAGCCGGGCTGGCGGGGCACCGGGCCGGCCGAAGACAGCCCGCCGCCCGGAGTCGTAGTCCACGGCCACGATCCAGGTCTCGCCGTCGACCCAGTCGTATGGCGGTTCGCCGGTCGCGGGCAGACCCAAGGAGTGGCAGTGCAGGGCGTGCACCATATCCCGAAGCGCGCCGTGGTTCCCCCGGCCCACCGGCAGCCACGCGCTGGCACCCACGCTCGGGTGCACCCGGTGCGGGGTCAGCAGCATGGCCAGCATCAGCCGGGCCGAGCCGAGCCGTAGCTGCGGTGCCGGGGGCCAGGGCCCCCCGGTGAGCTGATCCACGGCGGAGTCCCCCAGCGGCCCGATGGCCTCGCCACGCTGGTGGGCGATCATCTCATCGATGCCGATCCCGCAGCGCAGCGCGGCGGCGATGACGCTGCCCGCGCT
>Ga0207684_10004490_pt1 | contig 13125 bp, 16 predicted proteins | sample KBSK5501metaG_FD_184342 | JGI IMG/M metagenome (GOLD analysis project Ga0207684, IMG submission 184342) | Corn, switchgrass and miscanthus rhizosphere microbial communities from Kellogg Biological Station, Michigan, USA - KBS K5-50-1 metaG... | ecosystem: Host-associated > Plants > Roots >...
CCGCCTCGACGAGCTCGATCAGGACGGCCGGCGGGGCGAAGTGCTCCTGTCCGAACCCCTCGTGCAGGACTCGCATGACCCCGAGGCAGACGTCGAGTCCGATGAAGTCGGCGAGCTCGAGCGGCCCCATCGGGTGGTTGAGCCCGACCTTCGCGCCGGTATCGATGTCGTCCGCGGTGCCGAGGCCCTCCTGGTAGGCCCGCATCGCCTCGCCGAGGAAGGGCATGAGGATCCGGTTGACGATGAATCCCGGCCGGTCGGCCGACACGATCACCTGCTTGCCCATCTCCGCTGCCACGGCCCGGACGGCTGCCTCGGTCTCGTCGCTCGTCGCTGATCCGCGGATCAGCTCGATGAGGGGCATCACCGGGACCGGGCTGAAGAAATGCATCCCGACGAACCGGGCCCGGCGCGACTCGCCGACGGCGGCCGCGAGGCGGTCGATGGCGATCGACGACGTGTTCGACGCGAAGACGGCCCGCTCCGGCGCCACCCGATCGAGCTCGGACCACAGCGCCGTCTTGACGCCCAGGTCCTCGAAGACGGCCTCGACGACGAGGTCGACGTCGGCGGCCGCGGCGAGCTCGGCCGTCGGCTCGATCCGGCCGATGATCCGGTCCCGCTCCGCGCCGTCCAGCCGGCCCTTCGCGACCGACCGCTCGAGATTGGCGGCGATGCGTTCGCGACCGGCGACCGATCGGGCCAGGTCCGGCTCGTACAGCAGCACGGGCCGACCCGTCGCGGCCAGGACCTGGGCGATCCCGTGGCCCATCAGGCCGGCACCCGCCACGAGGGCGCGTTCGTTCGTCATCGCCGTGAGCCTACCGCCTCCGGATGGGCACGATCGGAGCCTCGTCGGAGGCGTCGGTCGCGCGACCCGGCGATCGATCGTCAAGACGGCCGAGCAGCTCGTCGGCGGCGGCAAACGGATCGAGGCGGTTGGCGGCGACGCGTGTCAGGGTCTCGCGGGTCGATGCCGCCAGCGGCGACCGGCCGAGCCGATCTCGCAGGCGGTCCGTGACAATCGCCCACACCTGGGCCTCGGCGCGGGCAAGGCGGGCCGGCTCGCCGTCGGCGGCACGGGCCGTCGCCCGGTGGCGGTCGAGTGCCACGAGCAGCTCCGGCACGCCCGCTCCGGTTGCGGCCGTCGTGATCAGGACCTCCGGCCGCTTCGGTCGCGGCCGCCCGGCGGCGGGCCCGCCGACTCCCCCGGTCGCGACGAGCATCGCGCGGAGCTGTGCGGCCGTTCGCTGGGCCCCGGCCTTGTCGCCCTTGTTCACGACGACGAGATCGGCGACCTCGAGCAGGCCGGCCTTGATCGCCTGGACCTCGTCGCCCATCTCCGGCGCCTCGAGGACCACCGTCGTGTCCGCCGCCGCCGCCACCTCGACCTCGCTCTGGCCGGTCCCGACGGTCTCGACGAGGATCAGGTCGAAGCCGGCGGCATCGAGGACGGCTGTTGCAGCACCGGTCGTCGCGGCGAGGCCGCCGGCGTGGCCGCGGGCGGCCATCGACCGGATGAACACGTCGCGATCGCCCGCGGATGCCTGCATCCGGACCCGATCGCCGAGCAACGCCCCGCCCGTGATCGGCGACGACGGATCGACGGCCACGACGGCCACCGCCCGCCCGGCCCTCCGGACCTCCCCGATCAGCGCCGCGACGAGTGTCGACTTGCCGGAGCCGGGCGGACCGGTGATCCCGACGATGTGGGCGCCGCCGGCCAGCGGATAGAGCTCGCGCAGGGCAGGTTCCGCGAGGGCCGTCCGGTTCTCGACCGCGGTCAGGAGGCGGGCGAGGGCCCGCCGATCGCCGTCGCGTGCGGCAACGACGAGGTCGTGGGCGCGCGCTGCGGGCTCGGGCGCCTGTGCCGATCCGGCCACGCTAGTCGTGCGGCCGGGCGTTCGTCCGCAGGTACTCGGCAACCTCGGAGATCGTCGTCCCCGGCCCGAAGACTCGGGCGATCCCTGCCTCCGAGAGGGCCGCGACGTCGTCGTCCGGGATGATCCCGCCGGCCGTCACGAGGACGTCGTCGAGACCCTCCTCGCGGAGCAGCTTCGTGATCCGCGGCAAGAGCGTCATGTGGGCCCCCGACAGGATCGAGAGACCAACGACGTCGACGTCCTCCTGGAGCGCCGCGGTGGCGATCATCTCCGGCGTCTGGCGAAGTCCGGTGTACACCACCTCGAACCCCTCGTCGCGGAGGCCCCGGGCCAGGACCTTGGCACCCCGGTCGTGGCCATCGAGGCCGGGCTTGGCGATGAGCACCTTGATCGGGCGGTCGGACATGGTCCGATTGTGCCACGCGCAGCAGCGCCTTCCGCGGCCGGCTTGCCAGCCGGACGCCACCCGCCGATCATCCCGACGTGTCGCTGGAGGGCACGCCGCTCGCCCGCAAGCTGAGGCTCGGTTCGGCCCGTCGGCCGATCGCGCTGGGATCGCCGGACGGGATGCGTGACGCGCTCACGGCGGCATTCGGCCGGCCGGTGGGCGACGCGATCGACGGACGCCATGACTGGATCCTGCTCTTCGCGCGCAACCGGGCGGCGCTCGAAGGCTCGATCGGTGCGGCCGCCGCGGCCCTCGACGATCCCGGCATCCTCTGGCTCGCCTACCCGAAGGGCTCGTCGAAGATCCAGACGGACCTGACCCGCGAGGCCGGCTGGGATTCCGTGGCCGCGGCCGACCTGATGTGGCTGGGACTCGTCTCGATCGACGCGACCTGGTCCGCGTTCTCGCTCCGTCGGTACCGGCCTGGCGAGGCGCGCCAGACCTTTCGCTGATCCGCGCCGGGTCCCGAACACCGCCAGCAATCGGCCGCCCACGAAGGCATGTTCGAGGTCGTCCCGCACAAAGGAAACGAGTTCACGGAGGAACTCGTTCCGCTTGGTCGCAACGATCGTCGAATCAGAGACCTGGGCGACGACTCCGCCGCGTCTCTCCGTGCGCGTCGTTCCCGTCTCGGCCGCCCGGCAGCGATACCGGGCGGCCGCGACCGCTATCAGGCGACCGCCGTCAGGCGACCGCCCGGTTGAAGGCCCGCGACGCGAGCCACACGGCCAGCACCGCGAGCGCACCCATGATCGCGGCGCCGATCGCGATCTCTGGGTTGGACCAGTCGCCGTTGAACAGCGCCCGCGCCGCGTCGGCGGCGTGGGTCAGCGGGTTCAGGGTCGACAGGAACTTGAGCCAGTCCGGCGCGAGCGCCAGCGGCAGGAGGATCCCCGACAGGAGGAGGAGCGGCAGCGCCACGCTGTTCACGACTGGGGCCAGCGCGTCCTCGGTCTTGAGGACGAGGGCCGCGGTATAGGACAGCGGCGCCAACGCGAGTCCGATCAGGATCAGGAGGGCGATCGTGACGACCGCTCCCGCGAGATCGATCTTCAGGCCGAACGGGATCGCGACGACCATGATCAGGACGGCCTGGACGACCATGATCGCGACGTCCCGCAGCGAGCGGCCGAACAGCATCGCGATCCGGCTCATCGGCGTCACCCGCATGCGCTCGACGACGCCGGAGCGGAGCTCGGCGATCAGGCCGAAGCCGACAAAGGCCCCGCCGAACACCGCCATCTGGATGAGCAGGCCGGGAATGAACCAGTTGAAGGCGTTCTCGCCGACGTTGGCCGCCTTCACGGAGGCATCGAGCAGCGGGCCGAACAAGGCAAGGTAGAGGATCGGCTGCATCAGGCCGAAGAAGATCCAGACGGGCTGGCGGAGGGTCAGGATCAGGGAGCGCCGGAAGATCAGCCCGGTGTCGCGGAGGGTCTGCATCGGATCGGTCCTTTCGTGGTCGTGGTCGTGGTGCTGTGGTTGGAGGCGTCAGGCCGCTTTGGCGTCGTCCCGAAGGGACCGCCCGGTCTGGCCAAGGAACACGTCGTCGAGGCTCGGCTTGTGGAGCGAGATCGACATCGTGGCGATCCCGGCCGCATCGAGGATCCGGAGGAGCTGCGGCACCGCGGTCTCGCCGTGATCGACGTAGAGCCGGATCAGCCCGTCCTCGTCCGCGCCGATCTCACGCACGAACGCCATGCCGCCCGCGAGCGCGACAACCGGCTCGCGCGGCCCATCGACGCCGATCGTCACGACGTCGCCGGCAACGGCCCGCTTCAGCTCGTCGGACGTGCCCTCGGTCACGATCCGGCCGTGGTCGATGATCGCGAGGCGATCGCACAGGGCGTCCGCCTCCTCGAGGTAGTGCGTCGTGAGGAAGACGGTCGTCCCCCGCTCCCGAAGGGCCTTGATCTCCTCCCACATCCGGGCCCGCGCCTGGGGGTCGAGACCGGTCGTCGGCTCGTCGAGGAACAGAACGGATGGCTGGTGGACGATTCCGAGCCCGACGTCGAGGCGGCGCTTCATGCCTCCGGAATACGTGCTCGTGGAGCGGTCGGCCGCGGCCGCGAGGTCGAGCATCCGAAGGACCTCCGCAGCCCGGACCTGGGCCGCACTCTTCGACATCCCGTGGAGGCGGGCCTGGATGACCAACTCGCCGCGACCTGTCTCAGCCGGGTCGGTCGAGCCGCCCTGGGGCACATAGCCGATCCGGCGGCGGACCTCCTGCGGCTCGCGCCGGAGGTCGGCGCCGGCCACGGTCGCCTCGCCCGCGGTCGGGATGAGCAAGGTGACGAGCATCCGCAGGGTCGTCGTCTTGCCCGCGCCGTTCGGGCCGAGGAAGCCGAAGATCTCGCCGGCGCCGACCCGCAGGTCCACCCCGGCGACGGCTTCGACCGGTCCGCTGCGCGTCTTGAATGTCCGGGCAAGGTCGTTCGTGGCGATCATCGTCGCGCCGAGCTTCGTTGGTGCGGTCATGTTGACCTCCTGCGTCGTCTGCCCGATGCTGTCGACGGCGCTCCTTGCACTGTTCAGCAACATGGGTCATTATCTGCGCTGTGCAGATCTTCGCCACAGCAGGAGCCATTGTCAAGCCATGAAACGCGACGACGTCGATTCCGTCCTCCGCGCTCTGCGGCGGGTGAACCTCCAGGGGTCGTTCTTCGGCCAGACCGTGGCGATCCGGTTCGGCCTGTCCGAGTCCGACATCGAGACCCTCGAGGCCCTCATCGACATGGGCGCCTCCACCGCCGGCCGTCTGTCGGACCTGACGGGCCTGACCTCGGGTGCCGTCACCCGGGTCATCGACCGCCTCGAGCAGGCCGGCTTCGTCCGACGGATCCCCGACCCGGCCGACCGGCGGCGGGTGATCGTCGAGGCGATCCCCGAGAAGGTCGCCGCCGTCCAGGCGACGCTCAATCGGGTCGGCAGCGCGTCGGCCGAGGAAATCGGCCGGTACACGGATGCCCAGCTCGCCCTCATCACCGACTTCCTGACGCGGATGGAGCAGATTACTCGGGACGAGGCGACGAGCCTTCGCGAGAACCCGGCTGGCGATGGACCCTCCGCCGGCACGGGCCCGGGTTCCGAGCACAGCGCCCCCCTCGGCGGGCTCGTGAGCGCCAAGCTCCACGTCCGCTCCGGGCTCTCAACGCTCCGACTCCGGAACGGCAGCGAGGTGCGCGACCTGTACCGCGCGTCCTTCGAGGGCGCGATGCCGCAGGTCCGCCTCCGCGACGGCCGCGTCCTGGTCCAGTACCGCGGCCTCCCGTTCGACTGGCGCAAGCGAACCGCGACGTTCGCGCTGAACACGACGATCCCCTGGACGATCGAGGCAATGGGCGGCATCCAGCGGGTCGAGGCCGACTTGCGCGCCGTCGACGTCCGAAAATTCGACCTCGTCGGAGGGACCGAGCGGATCCAGATCGAGCTCGGCGCGCCGAACGGTGAGGTCCCGGTCCGGATCGTCGGTGGGGCGAGCACGATCCGGCTGGAACGCCCGCGCGGCGTGCCGGTCAGGGTCAGGGTCGTCGGCTCGACCGGGAGCGCGACCCTTGACGGGCTCAACCTCGGCGGGAAAGGCGGCGCGTCGATGCTCTCGTCAGCGGGCTGGGACGGCGCCCGGGACCGGATCGCGCTCGAGATCGTCGGCGGCTCGAAGTCGATTGTGGTCGTCGACCGGCCGTAGCGGTCGGGCTCGCGGGAGGCGATCTCGCCGCGAATACGCCGCCCACGATGTCCCGTTCGAGGTCGTCTCGCTCAAGCGGAGTGATTCCGTCGCAGAGTCGTTCCCCTTTGCCGCAACGATGGTCGGATCGCGTTCCTGGGCGACCGGCGCCGGCGACGCGTCGACGCGCCTGCTCGGACGGCGCCGAGGCGTGGGGCGTGGGCGTCTGCGTCAGGAGGGCCCGAGGAGCTCGTCCAGGCGCACCGGCCAATCGGGGTTGCCGAGGCCGCCCCAGACCAACGCGTCGCGCCAGTCGCGTTCGGCGATCCGGATCGATTCGGCGAGGCGTGCCGGATCGCCGCGGGTCAGCACAAGGACGGCGGCGATGACCCGCTCGCGTCCATTCGGCGGCCGCGTCGCGAGCCACGAGCCGAGGTCCATCCGCTCCAGGGCGTCGATCACGCCCGAGCGGTCGAACTCGAGGAAGTCGCGCTCGACCTTCGCCGCGAGTCGGGGTGTCAGCGGGATCGGGACGACGTCCAGTGGACCGCCTCAGGCGCCCGGCGCCTTCCGGTCGAGATGGGCGAAGAATTCGGCGCGCGTCCGGTCGCGAGTCCGGAAGAGCCCGAGGACCGCCGACGTGGTCATGACCGTCCCGGGCTTGCGGACGCCGCGCATCACAGCGCACAGATGGGTCGCCTCGACGACGACGCCGACGCCCTGTGGCTCGAGCCGTTGCTGCAGGAAGTCCGCGATCTGCTGGGTCAGCCGCTCCTGGACCTGGAGGCGGCGGGAGTACATCTCGACGACCCGCGGGATCTTCGAGAGCCCGATCACGCGGCCGCGCGGGATGTAGGCGACGGCGGCCTGCCCGAAGAACGGCAGGAGATGGTGCTCGCAGAGCGAGTAGAACGGGATGTCCTTGACCACGACCATCTCGGAATAGGCCACGTCGAAGATGGCGCCGTTGATCAGCCGATCCGGGTCGACGTGGTAGCCGGCGGTCAGCTCGGTGTACATCCGATGAACCCGCTCGGGGGTGCCGACAAGACCCTGACGCTCGGGGTCCTCGCCGATCTCGGTGAGGATCTCGTACACGGCGGCCTCGACACGGCCGTTGCCTGGATGCGGGCCGGCGCCCTCGATCAGTTCCTGGGCGCGCTGTGGCTCCTCGCCGATCTCGGTCTCGATCTCGTCGACGATCGCTCGGACGTGGGGCGGCAGGTCGACCGGGGTGGACATGGGCCGGATGGTACGTCGCGGTCCGGATTCGGGGGTCAGCGGTCCGAGCCGCGCTCGCCGAACCCCGTCGCCGGCAGCGGCTCGTACGGGCGGCCTTCGGCCCCGCGCAGCCACGCCCGGGCGTTGGCTCCCAGCGACGGTCGGTGGTAGCCCCCCTCCTGGAGGATGACCAACCGCCGGCCGAGCGCGGCCGTCCGTCGCCCGCACTCGTGATAGACCGCGGTCGTGAGGGCGAAGTCGCCGATCGGGTCGTGGCCGTAGGTGTCGAACCCGAGCGAAACGACGAGAACCTCGCCCGGCGTGTCCGCGATCGCCGCAAGCCCGCGATCCAGCGCCGCGAGATAGGGATCGTCGGTCGTGCCGGCCGGCAACGGGATGTTCAGGTTCGCCCCGCTCCCCTCCCCTTCGCCCGTCTCGTCGGCGCGGCCGAGGAAGTACGGGTACTGGCGGTCCGGGTCGGCGTGGAGCGAGACGTAGAGGACGTCGCCGCGACGCCAGAAGATCTGCTGGGTCCCGTTGCCGTGGTGGTAGTCGACGTCGAGGATCGCGACCCGCTCCGCGCTCGCCCGGGTCAGGGCGTGTGCCGCGATCGCGGCGTTGTTGAAGAAGCAGTAGCCGCCCGCCATCGAGCGCGCCGCGTGATGACCGGGTGGCCGGCACAGGCCGTAGGCGGCGTGCTCCCCGCCGAGAACGAGATCGGCGACCGTCAATGCGACATCGACCGCGGCGCGGGCCGCGCCGGCGGTGCCCGCCACGAGGGGATTCGCCGTATCGAGACCCCACCAGCCTGCCCGCCCGGCCGCGCCGTGGGTCTCGGGCCGCCCCGCCTGGAACTCGGGGCTCATGCCCTCGAACATCCGGACGTTCGGAAAGGTGTCGGCGATCAGGTTCGGGCGATCGAGCGACTGGGCGCGGGCCGCCTGCCACGCCTCGTCGATAAACCGCACCAACCCCGGATCGTGGACGGCGAGGATCGGATCCGTTCCGTGCTCGGTCGGCGCCTCGATCGGGAACCCGCCGTCCGCTTCGAGGGCGGTCCGGATCCGCTCGGCGCGTTCGGGGACCTCGTTCGCCGGGATGACCGCACCCATGACGGTCTCGGTCACGACGTCGTGGGCGAGATGAGCCGGGCTGTAGACCACGCGCATGGGCGTCCTCCCTCGGGCGACCGATCACCGGTCGGTCCAGCGCGCCGCGGACGGAGCGCGCGAAAAGCCTAGCGGCCGAGGATCGCCGCCGTCACCTCGTCGGGCCGATACCGAGGAAGGTTGTGGCCCGGGGCGGCCACGTCGATGATCGCGAGGTCGGACGGAAGCCACGGCGCGTCGGCGACATCCGACCCGATTGCGGACGAATCACCCGCCGTGAGCCGACGGAGGGCCACGATGGGCGCTGTCACGCGAGGCAGCACGAACTCGGGGCGGTAGGCAAACATCGTCCGGACCGCCGCCTCGAGCGCGTGCGGCCGGGTCGAGGGAACGAGCCGCCCCGCTGGCGTCTCGACGACGGCCGCGCGAGCGGCCCGCTCCTGGTCGGCGTCCCACGAGGCGGGGTCCCAGCCGCGCCGGTCGGCGAGATAGGCAGCCATCGAGCGCATCACCTCGGGTGGCTCGTCGAGACCGGGCAGGAACTCGTCGACGTCGAGCCCGGTCGAGCTCGGCAGGTCGTCGAGCCCACCGTCGACCAGCACGAGTCGCGCGCATCGATCCCCGAGCGGCGCGGCGGCCACGGCGGCGACGATCGCCCCGAAGCCGTGGCCGACGATCGTCACCCGGCCATCGTCTGGCGAAGGATCGAGCAGACCCGAGCCCTCGGCGACCGCGACGACGTCGTCGGCGAGGACGTCGAGGTCGTAGGCGCCGTCGTCGGTCGGCGCATCCGAGAGGCCATGCCCGCGGAGGTCCATCGCGATCGTTCGGCGTGCCCCGATCAGGCGCCTGGCGACCGGCGCCCAGATCCAGGCGCTGCCGGCCAGTCCGTGGACCAGGATCACCCCGGGCTCACCGCTCCCGCCCCAGTCGAGGAAATGGATCCGATCGCCCGGTGCGACGACGACGACGAAGCCCGGCGGCTCCGCGGCAGGATCGGGTCGGGCGGGATCCGTCACGTGGCTACGATAGGTCGCCATGCCGAAACACCGCCGCGGTTCGCGGAGCTCCGGACGCCGGCCCCTGGATCGCCACGCCCCGTTCGAGCGGCTGGTCGCTCGCGCTCTGGCCGGCATCCCGGCCCCATTCCAGGAGGCCCTCGCCGAGGTCGCGATCGTGGTCGACGACGAGCCGACACCCCAGCAGCGGCGCGACAACCACCTCGCCGACGACGACACCCTGTACGGTCTGTACGAGGGCGTCCCGCGGACGGAGTACGGCGCGGAGTGGTCGGGTGTGCCGAACCGGATCACCCTGTTCCGGCTGCCGCTCGAGGAGGACTTCGCGGATCCGGTGGAGCTCGCCGACGAGGTCCGGATCACGGTCATCCACGAGCTGGCGCACCACCTCGGGATCGACGACGACCGGCTCGACGAGCTCGGCGTCTGACGGATCGCGGCGCCGGGATCAGCCGGCGCCCGGCAGGGGCCCCGCCGCACCGAGCAGCTCGCCCACCCGACCGACGTCGAGGTTGCCGCCGGATGCCACGACGGCGACGCGTTCGCCATCCTCGATCGGGATCCGGCCGAGCACGACGGCCGCGAGCGCCGCGGCGCCCGCCGGTTCGAGCCCCTGCTTCATCCGCTCCAGCGCGAACCGCACGCCGGCCAGGATCTCGGCGTCTTCGAGGAGCACGATGCCGTCCAGGTAGCGCCGGCACATCGCCAGCGTCCGCTCACCCGCGAACGGCGCCGCCAAGCCGTCGGCGACGGTCCGCGGCTGAATCGTGACCGGAGCCCCGGCCGCGAACGCCTGGGTCATCGCCGATGCGCCGGTCGGCTCGACGCCGTAGACGCGGATGTCCGGGCGTGTCTCCTTGAGTGCCGCCGACACGCCCGAGATCAGGCCGCCGCCACCGATGCCGAGCACGACGACGTCGACATCGGGCAGGTCCTCGATGATCTCGAGCCCGACAGAGCCGTGTCCGGCGATGACCGGGGCGTCCTCGAACGGATGGGTGAAGGTGAGTCCGCGCTCGTCGCGGATCCGCTCCAAGGCCGCGAAGGCCTCGCCGACATGCTCGCCTTCGAGGACGACCTCGGCACCGTAGCCGCGGCAGGCCGCGACCTTCGTCGGGTTGGCACCGATGGCCATGACCACCGTCATCGGGACGCCCACCTCGCGGGCGGCCCAGGCGTACGCCTGTCCGGCGTTGCCGGCGGACATCGTGATCGCGCCGCGCGAGCGCTGGTCGGCATCGAGCGAAGCGATGCGGTTCGTCATCCCCCGGGCCTTGAACGAGCCCGTCTTCTGGAGGTGCTCGGCCTTCAGATACAGCCGCCCGTCCGCGAGGCTCGGCCCGCCTGCGCTGGCGATGAAGCGGGCGGCGGTCTCGCTCGACAGCAGCGGCGTGCGGTGGACGCGCCCGGCGATCCGGGAACGGGCCGCGTGGATCTCGTCGAGCCCGACGAGGCGGGTCGTGGTCGACATCGGCCAAGTATGGCTGGAGCGGCCCGGCCGTCGTCCGCCCGTCACTGAACCTCGCGAAAGGACTTGCGCGTTTGCGCAAACAGTGACATCATGATCGCGATGTTGGACAGCCTCCCGGCCTCCTCGAGCGAGTTCGACCGTCAGCGGTATGCCGCCGTCGGACGAGCGTTGGCCGACCCGAAGCGGCTGTGTGTGCTCGAGTCGCTCGCGTTCGGCGAGCTCTCCGTGAGCGACCTGTCGACGAAGGTCGGCTGCCAGGTCCCGAACATGAGCCAGCATCTCGCCGTTCTCCGCAGCGCCGGGCTCGTCCAGAGCCGGCGCGACGGGTCGACGGTGTTGTACCGCCTCGCGGACGTCCGCGTCCTCGAGGCCTACCGCCTGATCCAGAGCCTCGCCGGCCCGGGCGCCTGATTCGGCCGGATCGTCCGTAGCCGCACCCGCGCGGCATTCGCGGGAAAGAAAGGAACCAACCCCATGTCCATCCAGCACGCGACGGACGACACATTCGAGCAGCTCGTCCTGAAGAACGACAAGCCGGTCGTGGTCGATTTCTGGGCCACCTGGTGCGGACCGTGCAAGATGGTCGCCCCGGAGATGGAGAAGATCGCCGCCAAGTACGAGGGCGCGGTCGACGTCGTCAAGGTCGACGTCGATGCGAACCCGCGGATCTCGCAGGCGTTCAACATCATGAGCATCCCGACGATCGCCTTCTTCCGGCCCGGCCAGCAGCCGATGGGCGTAGCGGGCGCGCGGCCGATGGAGGCGCTCGAGGCGCATTTCGGTCTCGCCCAGTACGCGACCGCGGCGGCCGAGGCCAGCCCGACCGAGGCCTGATCGAAAGTCCACCCCCGCTCTCGCCAGCAGACGCCGCCCGAACTCCGGGCGGCGTCGTCGATTCCGTCACTCATCTCGGCGGTGGTCGATCCTGCCGAGGAACGCTTCAGCGACGCGCGGCGGTCGCCAGCCGATGGGCGCTCAGGAACCAGGCCTCCGCTCGATCGACCGCCGGATCGTCGAGGTCGGCCGGCGCGAACGAGACCCAATCCGGCCCGCGCGCCGATGGCGTCGTGTCCGGCGTCCGCAGGGCCGCCCGCGCGACGAGCGGATCGAGGCGGAACTCGGCCCGCGCGCCGGCCAGCGTCGCAAACAGGCGTCCCGCCGCCGACCAGATCGTCAGCCCCGCATCATGGTCCATGCTGAGGTCGTCCAGCTCCTCCGCGGCTGCCGCCAGGATGTCGGCCAGCGAAAGGTCGGAGATGGGCTCGTCGGTCACGCCCGACCGGCCGCCGCGAGGATCGCCGCGAGATCGGCCTTGTGATCCTCGTAGTGCTCGATCGTCTCCTCGTAGAAGAACCGCTGCTGGTCGGCGTTCTTGAGCCAGCGCGTCTCCGGCACGACCGTGAGGTAGCCGCGCAGCTCGCCCGCGACCCGCGCGAACTCCTGGCGGACCTCGTCGATCGATCGGGTCCGCCAAGCGGCCGCGGCCTCGGCGTTGACGATGTCGCCACCGCGTTCGTCCCAGTCGGCCTCGGCCCGCGTCCGGGACACGGACCGGTCGCCCACGGCCAGCTCTCTCGCCACGTCCAGCGACAGGAGCTGCCAGGTCAGCAGGTGGCCCATCAAGTCCCGGCCGGACCAGCCATGGGCATCCGCCACGGGCCGTTCGAGCTCCTCGTCGGTCAACTGGCTGAGCGTCTCGTACGGACGCCAGGCATCGCGTTCGTCCTCGAGAAACGACAGGGCGTCGGTATACATGGGCCGATGGTAGCGGCGAGGACGAGCCGGCGAGCTGACCGCGGCGAGCACGCTGGAGGTCCGGGTCAGACGAGGACCGGCTCGCGATACTCGCCGAAGACGCCGCGCAGGATCGCGCACTGCTCGCCGAGCGTCGCGTACGCCGCGGCACACCGCAGGAAGTGGGGCATGAGGTTCGTCTCGCTCGTGCCGGGCCGGGACGCCGCGTCGCGGAGGCCGGCCAGAGCGCTCTGGACCGCTTCGGCGTCGCGCTCGCGGCGGGTCCGTTCGAGCCGCGCCATCTGGCGTTCGAATGAGCCCGGCGGCACCGCGAGGACCGGGATCGGCGTCTGCTCCTCGTCGTCGACATAGGCGTTGACGCCGACGACCCGCCGCTCGCCGGCGTCGAACTCGCGCTGGTAGCGATACGCGGCATCGGCGATCTCGTGCTGGGGATAGCCCTCAGCGATCGCCGCTACCATCCCGCCGCGTCGGTCGATCTCGTCGAGATAGCGCCAGACCTCGCGTTCCGTCTCGTTCGTGAGCGCCTCGACGAACCAGACGGAACGCGAG
>Ga0207684_10004491_pt1 | contig 13124 bp, 10 predicted proteins | sample KBSK5501metaG_FD_184342 | JGI IMG/M metagenome (GOLD analysis project Ga0207684, IMG submission 184342) | Corn, switchgrass and miscanthus rhizosphere microbial communities from Kellogg Biological Station, Michigan, USA - KBS K5-50-1 metaG... | ecosystem: Host-associated > Plants > Roots >...
GAGCGGCACGTGCACGGCCATCTGGTCGCCGTCGAAGTCGGCGTTGAAGGCGGCGCAGACCAGCGGGTGGAGCTGGATCGCCTTGCCCTCGATCAGCACCGGCTCGAACGCCTGGATGCCCAGGCGGTGCAACGTCGGCGCGCGGTTGAGCAGCACCGGATGCTCGCGAATGACCTCGTCGAGGATGTCCCAGACTTCGGGCTTCTCCTTCTCGACCAGCTTCTTCGCCTGCTTCACCGTGGTCGACAGGCCCTTGGCGTCGAGCCGCGAATAGATGAACGGCTTGAACAGCTCGAGCGCCATCTTCTTCGGCAGCCCGCACTGGTGCAGCTTGAGCTCGGGGCCGACCACGATCACCGAGCGGCCGGAATAGTCGACGCGCTTGCCCAACAGGTTCTGCCGGAAGCGGCCCTGCTTGCCCTTGAGCATGTCGGCGAGCGACTTCAGCGGCCGTTTGTTGGCGCCGGTGATGACGCGCCCGCGTCGGCCGTTGTCGAACAGCGCGTCGACCGCCTCCTGCAACATCCGCTTTTCGTTGCGGATGATGATGTCGGGCGCGCGCAGCTCGATCAGCCGCTTCAGGCGGTTGTTGCGGTTGATGACGCGGCGATAGAGATCATTGAGATCGGAGGTGGCGAAGCGCCCGCCGTCGAGCGGAACGAGCGGCCGCAAATCCGGCGGGATCACCGGCACCTGCGTCAAGATCATCCATTCCGGCTTGTTGCCGGACTGCTGGAACGCCTCGACGATCTTGAGCCGCTTGGCGATCTTCTTCTTCTTGACGTCGGAATCCGAACCCGCGATCTCCGCCCGCAGATCGGTCTGCATCTTGTCGAGATCGAGCGCCTTGAGCATCTCGCGGATCGCTTCCGCGCCGATCGTGGCGGTGAAGCTGTCGGCGCCGTACAGCTCCTGCGCCTTGAGATATTCGTCCTCGCTCAGCAGCTGGCGATCCTCGAGCGGGGTCAATCCCGGCTCGAGCACGACGTAGCTCTCGAAATAGAGGATGCGCTCGAGCGACTTGAGCGTCATGTCGAGCAACAGCCCGATGCGCGAGGGCAGCGACTTGAGGAACCAGATGTGGGCGACCGGCGCCGCCAGTTCGATGTGGCCCATGCGCTCGCGCCGCACGCGCGAGAGCGTGACCTCGACCGAGCACTTCTCGCAGATGATGCCCTTGTACTTCATGCGCTTGTACTTGCCGCACAAGCACTCGTAGTCCTTGATCGGGCCGAAGATGCGCGCGCAGAACAAGCCGTCGCGTTCGGGCTTGAAGGTGCGATAGTTGATGGTCTCCGGCTTCTTGATCTCGCCGTAGGACCACGACAGAATCTTTTCCGGGCTCGCGATCGAGATCCGGATCTGGTCGAAGACCTGAGCCGGCACCTGCGGGCTGAAAAGATTCATGATCTCTTGATTCATCGTTCTCTCCATTTCAGACGACGGATGACGGACCGCAGACGACAGCTGGCCTGCCGCCGTTCCCCTGTCCGTCCTGCCCTCGTCCGCCTCCTGTCCTAATGACTATTCCGCCGCTTCCGCGCTCTCGCCGCCGGGGCCTTGCCGCTGCTGCTTCGAATTGTGCAGGTCGACGTTGAGGCCGAGCGAGCGCATCTCCTTGACCAACACGTTGAACGATTCCGGAATACCGGCCTCGAACGTGTCGTCGCCGCGCACGATCGCCTCGTAGACCTTGGTGCGGCCGGCGACGTCGTCCGACTTCACCGTCAGCATCTCCTGCAGCGTGTACGCTGCACCGTAAGCCTCGAGCGCCCACACCTCCATTTCGCCGAAACGCTGGCCGCCGAACTGCGCCTTGCCGCCCAGCGGCTGCTGGGTGACCAGGCTGTAGGGTCCGATCGAACGGGCGTGGATCTTGTCGTCGACGAGGTGATGCAGCTTCATCATGTAGATGAAGCCGACCGTCACCTCGCGATCGAACGCCTCGCCGGTTCGCCCGTCATAGAGCGTCACCTGGCCGGAATGATCGAGCCCGGCGAGATCGAGCATCTTCTCGATGTCGGCCTCCTTGGCGCCGTCGAACACCGGGGTCGCGATCGGCACGCCGTGACGCAAGTTGCTCCCGAGCTCGACCAGCTCCTGCTCGCCCAGCGACTTGATGGTCTCGTCGTCGCCGTAGATCTTCTTGAGCGTGTCCTTCAACGGCCGGGTGTCGCGTTTGCCGTAGTAAGCGTCGACCGCCTGGCCGATCCTCAATCCGAGGCCGGCGCAGGCCCAACCGAGATGGGTTTCCAGGATCTGGCCGACGTTCATTCGGCTGGGAACGCCCAACGGGTTGAGCACGATATCGACCTGCGTGCCGTCCTCGAGGAACGGCATGTCCTCGACCGGCACGATCTTCGACACCACGCCCTTGTTGCCGTGGCGGCCGGCCATCTTGTCGCCGGGCTGGATCTTGCGCTTCACGGCCACGAACACCTTGACCATCTTCATCACGCCCGGCGGCAGCTCGTCGCCGCGCTGCAGCTTCTCGACCTTGTCGAGGAAGCGCTGCTCGAGGCCCTTCTTCGACTCGTCGTACTGTTTGCGGATGGCCTCGATCTCGGTCATCAGCTTGTCGTTGGGCGAGGCGAACAGCCACCACTGCGAGCGCGGATATTCCTCCAGCACCGCGCGGGTGATCTTGGAATCCTTCTTGAAGCCCTTGGGACCGGCGATGCCTTGGCGGCCCTCCAGCAGCTCGGCCAGGCGGCCGTAGACGTTGCGGTCGAGGATCGCCTGCTCGTCGTCGCGGTCCTTGGCCAGCCGCTCGATCTCTTCGCGCTCGATGGCGAGCGCACGCTCGTCCTTCTCGACCCCGTGGCGATTGAACACGCGCACCTCGACCACGGTGCCCTGCACGCCCGGCGGCACGCGCAACGACGTGTCGCGCACGTCGGAGGCCTTCTCGCCGAAGATCGCGCGCAACAGCTTCTCTTCCGGCGTCATCGGGCTTTCGCCCTTCGGCGTGATCTTGCCGCAGAGGATGTCGCCGGCGCGCACCTCCGCGCCGATATAGACGATGCCCGCCTCGTCGAGGTTCTTGAGCGCCTCTTCCGAGACGTTCGGGATGTCGCGGGTGATTTCCTCGGGTCCGAGCTTGGTGTCGCGCGCCATCACCTCGAATTCCTCGATATGGATCGAGGAGAAGACGTCGTCCTTGACGATGCGCTCGGAGAGCAGGATCGAGTCCTCGAAGTTGTAGCCGTTCCACGGCATGAACGCGACCAGCACGTTGCGGCCGAGCGCGAGCTCGCCGAGTTCGGTCGAGGGACCGTCGGCGATGATGTCGCCCTTCGTCACCAGATCGCCCATCTTCACCAGCGGACGCTGGTTGATGCAGGTGTTCTGGTTCGAGCGCTGGAATTTCATCAGCCGGTAGATGTCGACGCCCGGCTTGGCCGGGTCGGATTCCTCCGTCGCGCGCACGACGATGCGGGTGGCGTCGACCTGATCGACGATGCCGGTACGCCGCGCCGCGATCGAGGCGCCGGAATCACGCGCCACCACGCCCTCCATGCCGGTGCCCACGAACGGCGCCTCGGCACGCACGAGCGGCACCGCCTGGCGCTGCATGTTGGAGCCCATCAACGCGCGGTTGGCGTCGTCGTTCTCCAGAAACGGAATCAGCGCCGCCGCCACCGAGACCAGCTGCTTCGGCGACACATCCATGAAATCGACCTTGTCGGCCGGGACCATCTGCACGTCGCCGGCGTGGCGGCATACGATCATGTCCTCGGTGAAGCGCCCGCGATTGTCGATCGGAACGTTCGCCTGCGCGACCGTGTAACGCCCCTCCTCCATGGCCGAGAGGTAGATCACCTCGTCGCTGACGCGGCCGTCCTTGACCTTGCGATAGGGCGTCTCGACGAAGCCGTACTTGTTCACCCGCGCATAGGTGGCGAGCGAGTTGATCAGGCCGATGTTGGGACCTTCCGGCGTCTCGATCGGGCAGATGCGCCCGTAATGGGTCGGGTGCACGTCGCGCACCTCGAAGCCCGCGCGCTCGCGCGTGAGGCCGCCGGGCCCGAGCGCCGAGAGCCGCCGCTTGTGCGTGATCTCGGAGAGCGGGTTGGTCTGGTCCATGAACTGGCTGAGCTGCGAGGAGCCGAAGAACTCGCGCACCGCCGCCGCCGCCGGCTTGGCGTTGATCAGGTCCTGCGGCATCACCGTGTCGATATCGACCGACGACATGCGCTCCTTGATCGCGCGCTCCATGCGCAGGAGCCCGATGCGATACTGATTCTCCATCAGCTCGCCGACCGAGCGCACCCGGCGGTTGCCGAGGTGATCGATGTCGTCGATCTCGCCTTTGCCGTCGCGCAGATCGACCAGCGTGCGGATCACCGAGATGATGTCTTCCTTGCGCAGCACGCGCATGGTGTCGGGCGCGTCGAGGTCGAGCCGCATGTTCATCTTCACGCGGCCCACCGCCGAGAGGTCGTAGCGCTCGGAGTCGAAGAACAGCGACTGGAACATGTTCTGCGCGGTATCGAGCGTCGGCGGCTCGCCCGGACGCATGACCCGGTAGATGTCGAACAGCGCGTCTTCACGCGTGATGTTCTTGTCGACGCTGAGCGTATTGCGGATGTAGGCGCCGACGTTGACGTGGTCGATATCGAGCAGCGGCAGTTCCTTGTAGCCGGCCTCGTTGATCGCTTTCAGCGTCTTCTCGGTGATCTCCTCGCCCGCTTCGGCGTAGATTTCGCCGGTCTTGGGGTTGACGAGATCTTCCGCGATATAATGACCGATCAGCTCCTGGTCGGTCATGCGCAGCGCCTTGAGCCCCTTCTCGCCGAGCTGGCGCGCTTGCCGCACGGTCAGCTTCTTGCCCGCCTCCAGCACGACCTTGCCGGAGTCGGCGTCGACGAGATCGTTGATCGCCTTGTATCCGCGGAAGCGGTTGGCATCGAACGGCACGCGCCAGCCGTCCTTCTGTCGCTTGTAGATCACCTTGCGATAGAAGGTGTTGAGGATTTCCTCGGCATCCATGCCGAGCGCGTAGAGCAGCGACGTCACCGGGATCTTCCGGCGCCGGTCGATGCGCGCGTAGACGATGTCCTTGGCGTCGAACTCGATGTCGAGCCAGGAGCCGCGATAGGGGATGATGCGCGCGGCGAACAGGAGCTTGCCCGACGAATGGGTCTTGCCCTTGTCGTGGTCGAAGAACACGCCCGGCGAACGGTGCATCTGCGAAACGATCACGCGCTCGGTGCCGTTGACGACGAAGGTGCCGTTGTTGGTCATGAGCGGGATATCGCCCATGTAGACGTCCTGCTCCTTGATGTCCTTGACCGACTTGGCGCCCGTCTCCTCGTCGATATCGAACACGATGAGCCGCAACGTCACCTTGAGCGGCGCGGCATAGGTCATGCCGCGCTGGCGGCACTCGTCGACGTCGTATTTCGGTGGTTCGAATTCGTACTTCACGAACTCGAGCATCGAGGTGTTGGAAAAGTCCGAGATCGGGAACACGGACTTGAATACGGCCTGCAGGCCCTCGTCGGGCCGGCCGCCGAGCGGCTCGCGCACCAGCAGGAACTGGTCGTAGGACGCCTTTTGAACCTCGATGAGGTTCGGCATCTCTGCGACTTCCTGGATTTTCCCGAAAAACTTACGAACGCGCTTGCGACCGGTAAACGTCTGCGCCATCTCATCTCTCGCTTTGTCGAACCGTCGGGCCCGGGACGACTCTCCGGAAGGCCGCCATCCATCGCGACCATCAGGACAGCCGTCGAGACCCCTCGTCGGTGCGGCTCAGCCAACCGCCGAACCGCCATCTCCCTACCGCCGTCCGGCAGACATAGGGCGATTCCGGGGTTTGCTCACCCCGGAATCAGTTGCGTTGACTTCACACTTACTTGAGTTCCACCTTGGCCCCGGCCTTTTCCAGCTGGGCCTTGATCTTCTCTGCCTCGTCCTTGGACACGCCTTCCTTGACCGGCTTGGGCGCACCCTCGACCAGATCCTTGGCCTCCTTGAGGCCCAAGCCGGTGAGCGCGCGCACCTCCTTGATCACCTCGATCTTCTTGTCGCCGATGGCGGCGAGCACGGCGGTGAACTCGGTCTTCTCTTCGGCTGGCGCGGCGGCGCCGGCGGCGCCGGGAGCCGCGGCGACGGCGACCGCGGCCGCGGCCGACACGCCCCACTTCTCCTCCAGCATTTTCGCAAGGTCGGCGGCCTCGAGCACCGTGAGTTTCGAGAGGTCGTCGACGAGTCTCTGCAGATCAGCCATTGGACATCCTTGTGTGTTCGAACCAGTCGAGTTTGCGGTTGAGCGTCACGCCGCCTCGCCCTTGGCGGCATAGGCCTGGACCACGCGCGCGACCTTGGCCGCCGGCGCATTGACGACCTGCGCGATCTTGGTCGCCGGCGCCTGAATGAGGCCGACGATCTTGGCGCGCAACTCATCGAGCGAAGGCAGCGCCGCAAGCGCCTTGATGCCGTTGGCATCGAGGGCGGTCTTGCCCATCGCTCCGCCCAGGATCACGAATTTCTCGTGGGCCTTGGCGAAGTCGGCGGCGGCCTTGGGTGCAGCGACCGGATCGCCGGAATAGGCGATCAGGGTCGGCCCCTTGAGCAGGGGCACGATCACGGCTGCATCCGTGCCTTCGAGCGCGATCTTGGCGAGGCGGTTCTTCGCGACCTTCACCGCCGCGCCCGCGTGCTTCATCTGCCTGCGCAGCGTCTGCATCTGGGCGACGTTGAGGCCGGAATAATGAGCCACGACCACGACGCCGGTGTCTTTGAAGACACCGTTGAGCGCCGTGACGAGCTCTTTCTTAGCCGCTCGATCCACTGCAAGCTCTTTCCGGTTGGCGGCCCGGCTTCACATCCGGAAACCGCCGGTTGCGACCCGCCGTCCTGACCTTGCGCTTAACAAACGCCGGCAGGACAGCGCTGCGGAGATCCTGCCCCCCAGGCGCGGGCGTACGCCGCACCGGGTTCTCGAGGTTCGAACCGGTCGCGGGGCTCTCGGCCCCAAAACGGTCTTCCCCGTCTGTGCAGGCGGTTGGCATTAAGCCGGGATCCGGCACCTGCAGTCTCGGACAGGACGGACTTCCGGAAACTGCCGGAAGACCCTGATGCGCCAAGAAATTTCGCGATTGGCCTCCGCTCCTTTCAGATAAATCCCGCAGGATGTCCAAAAGGAATGAGGTCCTGACCGCCATGATTTCCTTGAAGCGCGCAAAGGCGCGCCGACAACCTGGGCCGGCACGCCCTAGGCCTCCTATGTAGAGGTTTTCACGGGTTTTGCAAGCAATAATCACGCCGCCGATTGCCCGGATCTTTGCAGGGCCGCCGGAGGTCCAATTTTCGTCATGGGCGAGCGGTAGCAAAACACTCGTCGCGACTCGAATGTCGAGCCGGCAACGGGGGCTTTGGGGATGCAGCAGAGATTAGGTGTGACCATCGCGGCCCTCGTGGCCGCCGCGCTCGTTCACGTCTCCAGTGCTGTCATAGCCCAGGATGCGGGGCATTCCGATGTGCGGCAAATCGAGCTCACCGAGAAGCAGGTCCAGGGCGTGATCGCCGCGCAGAAGGATGTGGCGGCGATCTTCGACAAGCTTCAGGGGCCGCCGCCGGACGAGTTGCCCCCGAAAGTCCTCGCCGAGCTTGACGCCGCCGCCAAGAAGCACGGCTTCAAGGATTTCAACGATTATGACGAGGTGGTCGGCAACATCACCATGGTGATGACCGGCATCGACCCCAAAACCAAGGTATTCACCGAGCCGGTGGCCGCGATCCAAAAAGAGATCGCCGACGTCACCGCCGACAAGACAATTCCAGCGCAGGACAAGAAGCAAATGCTGGAAGAGCTCAACGAGGCGCTGAAGTCGGCGCCGCCCATTCAATTTCCGGGCAACATCGAGCTCGTGAAAAAGTACTACGACAAGATCGATGCGGGGCTTAATTAGCGGCCCATCGTTCTCTCCGCTTTGGTAGAACCGAGGAGGAGCGGAAGACTGCCTCTGCCGATTTGCTCCGCCGCCGCGCTCACCCGTTGCTTCCCGGACGGTCCGCAAGTGATAAGAAGGCGGCACGCAAGGCAGAACGCGAGGGAGCAAAATGGCATCGAGCGCCAACCGCATCCTCACCACCCACGTGGGCAGCCTGGTGCGGCCCCCGCAGCTGATCGAGTTCCTGCACAAGATCGAGGATCGGGCCCCCTACGACAAAAACGCCTACGAGGCGTGTCTGAAGGACGCGATCGACACGGTCGTGCGCCAGCAGGCCGAGGCGGGCATCGACATCGTCAGTGACGGCGAATTCAGCAAGGGCCGCAACTGGGCCTTTTACGTCCATGACCGCCTCAGCGGCGTCGCCAGCCGGCCGCTGACCCCCGAAGAGGCCAAGGATCCCATGGCGGCCGTCGGCGGCGGGCAGGACCGCGTCGCCTTTCCCGAATTCTATGCGGAATACGATCGGGCTTCGGGCCTGAACAAGCGGCTCGGCTCGCGCTTCGTGGTCAACGGCGCGCTGAGCTACTCGGACGTGCAGGTCAAGCGCGACATCGCCAACCTCAAGGCCGCGGCGGCCAAAGCGAAGGTCGCGGGCGCCTTCCTGCCGGTCGTCGCGCCGGCGAGCGCGCTGCCGAACGCGAAGAACGAGCATTACCCGGACGAGCGGAGCCTGCTCTGCGCGCTCGCCGACTGCCTGCACCAGGAATACAAGGCCATCGTCGATGCCGGCTTCTACGTGCAGATCGACGATGCCTTCCTGCCGTACATGCACGAAAAGATGGTGCCGCCGATGACGCATGCCCAGTATCGCGAATGGGCGCAGTTGCGCATCGACGCGCTCAACCGCGCGCTCAAAGGCATTCCGCAGGAGCGCTCGCGCTATCACATCTGCTGGGGAAGCTGGAATGGGCCGCACGCCTTCGACGTGCCGATGAAAGACATCGTCGACCTGATGCTGCAGGTGAACGTCGGCGCCTATCAGTTCGAGGCCGCCAATCCGCGCCACGAGCACGAATGGGTGGTCTGGCGATCGGTCAAGCTGCCTCCGGGCAAGGTGCTGATCCCGGGCGTCATCAGCCATGCCACCAATATCGTCGAGCATCCCGAGCTCGTGGCGCAGCGCCTCGTGCGGCTCGCCAACATCGTCGGACGCGAGAACGTCATGGGCGGCACCGATTGCGGCTTTGCGCAAAGCCCGTTTGCACAGCGCGTTCATCCCACCATCATGTGGGCAAAGCTCAGGTCGCTCGCCGAAGGCGCCAAGCTCGCAACGGATGAGCTCTGGGGCCGGCGTTCGGCGGCCTAAAACCTCGCGATGGTCCAACCGGCACAAGCAAGCACACGCGTCGCGCCGACGGCTGCGCTGACGGTCAAAGCGGTCGAGCGGCTCGCGGGAAGCGGCACGCGCTTCGCCTACGCGGTCAAGGCCGGACCGTGGATTTTCCTCAACGGCCACGAGGCGTTTGATTTCGAGCGCGGGCTCGCTCCCGAGGTCGAAGGCCCGAGCGGACATCGCTTGAGCGGCCGTCCGCCGCTGCGGCGCGAAGCCGACTACATCCTCCAACGCATGCGGACCATTCTCAAGGAGTTCGGCTGCGATCTGGCGAACGCCGTGCGCGTCGATCAGTACTATACCGGCGGGCAGGCGGTGCATGCCTATCACCTGGCGCGCTTTGCCGAGTTCGGCGGCTACATTCCGCCGAGCACGTCGATCATCATGCCGCGGTGCTTCACCGCGCGCACCAATATCCACACGTCGATGATCGCCGTCGTTCCCGGAAAGAACTGGACGATCGAAAAAATCACCCTTCCCGGCGAGGCGATCTCCGCGTCCGGCTATAATCCGGCCGTGGTCGTCAACGACTTCGTCTTCGTCGCGGGCAATCAAGCCTTCGTGGAGAGCGGCGAGCTCGGCCCCGGCGTGGCGATGCCGCCCGCGCGCAACTGGGGCGGCGAGAGCGCCTTCCGCCGTCAAGCGCACTACGTGATCAGGGAGCGGCTCGAGCCCTCGCTCAAGGCGGCGGGGTCGGCGCTCGAACACAGCCTCAAGGCGCAGGTCTACATCCGCGGCGTCGATAACTTCCCCGATTTCATCGACGTGTGGTCGCAGTATTTCCGCGACATTCCGTGCGCGCTGACGCTGGTGCCGGCAAAGGACTATTCCAGCATCGAGAGCATGCTCGAGATCAACTTGATCGCACTCAAGACCGGCGCCACGCGCAAGAAAGAGGTGGTCAAGGTCGACATACCCGCGCTTGCAACCTACGGGCCCTGTCTGCGCGCGGGCGAGTTGGTCTTCCCGTCCGGTCTGATGGCGATTACGGACGACGGCCGCGTACCCGGCGCCGACAACGCGGCGGCGTTCGCTGCGCTCGCGCTTGCAGGGCATGCCCAAGGCGCCTTGCTCCACCGCTACGCGGAAGGGATCTGCGAGGCCGTCGGCGTCGCCATGGGCAACGTCGTGCGCGCGCAATACTTCCTGACCGATATTCGCGATTTCGCCGGCGTCGCCGCCGCTTGGTCGGACCGCTGTGGAGACGGGCCGCACCCGTTTGCCGCCGTGCAAGTGCCCGGCCCGCTGCTGACGAGCGCCGCCACGATCATCGGCGACTTCTGGATCTACGCGGGATGACGCTGCGCGTGGATCTACGCGGGATGACGCGGCGCGCGACCGCGTTGACTACGATTGCCCGAACAGCGATGCCGGCTCGACCTTCACCCCTGGGCCCATGGTCGAGGAGATGGCGACGCGGTTGATGAAGGTGCCCTTGGCGCCGGCGGGCCGCGCCTTCTGCACCGCGTCGGCGAACGCCTTGATGTTCTGCACCAGATGGTCGGCCGAAAACGACGCCTTGCCGATCCCCGCCTGGACGATGCCGGCCTTCTCCACCCGAAACTCCACCGAGCCGCCCTTGGCGCCCCTGACCGCGTTGGTCACGTCCATGGTGACCGTGCCGACCTTCGGGTTCGGCATCATGCCGCGCGGGCCCAACACCTTGCCGAGCCGGCCGACCAGCGGCATCAGGTCGGGCGTGGCGACGCAGCGGTCGAAATCGATGGTGCCGCCCTGCACTTTCTCGACCAGGTCCTCGGCGCCGACCACATCGGCGCCGGCGGCTCGGGCTTCATCGGCCTTGGCGCCGCGCGCGAACACCGCCACGCGCACGCTGCGGCCGGAACCGTTCGGCAGGTTGACGATGCCGCGCACCATCTGATCGGCGTGGCGGGGATCGACGCCGAGATTCATCGCCACCTCGATGGTCTCGTCAAACTTGGCCTTGGCCCGCTCCTTGACCATCTTCACCGCCTCTTCGAGCGGATAAAGCTTGGCGCGGTCGACACCTTCGCGAATGGCGGTGGTGCGTTTTCCGAGGTTGGTCATGGCGCTACTCCGCGACCTCGACGCCCATGGAGCGGGCGGAACCTTCGACCATGCGCATCGCCGCCTCGATGGTATCGCAGTTGAGATCCTTCATCTTCTGCTGGGCGATCTCGCGCACCTGCGCCTTGGTCACGGTGCCGGCCTTGTCGCGCCCCGGCGTCTTCGATCCGCTCTCGAGCTTGGCCGCTTTCTTGATGAAATAGGACACCGGCGGCGTGCGCATCTCGAAGGTGAACGAGCGGTCCTGATAGACCGTGATCACCACCGGAATCGGCGATCCCTTCTCCATCTTCTGGGTCTGCGCGTTGAACTGCTTGCAGAACTCCATGATGGCAAGCCCGCGCTGACCGAGCGCCGGCCCGATCGGAGGCGACGGATTGGCCGCCCCCGCTGGCACCTGCAGTTTGATGTAGCCGGTGATTTTCTTTGCCATGGTCTAACTCCTGTCGTTGGCCGCGCTCGGCCGCTTCAGGGTTCGTGGTGCGGATTTAGGCGGTTGGCGGCCGCCGTCACCTCCCACGCTCGCTCTCCACTCCATAGCACGCCTACTCTATCTACGCTGCACGCGTCTACTCTTCACGCGGGCCCGTCGGCCGTTACAATTTCTCCACCTGTCCCATCTCGAGTTCCACCCGCGTCGGACGGCCAAAGATGGAGACCGCGACCTTGAGCCGCGAGCGCCCGTCGTCGACTTCCTCGACCACGCCGTTGAAGGAGGCGAACGGTCCCTCCGACACCCGCACCTGCTCGCCCACCTCGAAGGAGACCGACGGCTTCGGCCGCTCGATGCCCTCCTGCACCTGGTGCATGATGCGCTGGGCCTCGGCGTCCGAAATCGGCTTGGGCTTGTTGTCGGCGCCGAGAAAGCCCGTGACCTTCGGCGTGTTCTTGATCAGGTGATAGGCCTCGTCGGTGAGGTCCATCTTCACCAGCACGTAGCCGGGGAAGAATTTGCGCTCGGCGTCGACCTTTTGTCCGCGGCGCACCTCCACGACCTTTTCGGTCGGCACCATGACCTCCTCGAACAGGTGATCGAGGTGGCGCTGCTTGGCCTGCTCGCGGATCGAATCGGCGACCTTGCGCTCGAAATTCGAATAGGCCTGGACGATGTACCAGTGCTTGTCGGTCATTCCACCGGCTCCTTCAACCGCCGATGCCGAGAACGAAGGTCACGAACATACGCATGAACTGGTCGGCCACCAGGAAGAATATGGAGGCGACGGCCACCATTACGAATACCATGGCAGTGGTGATGGCGGTCTCGCGCCGGCTCGGCCACGTGACCTTCTGCGCCTCGGCGCGCACCTCCTGCAAGAATTTAAACGGACTGATCTTCGCCATATAGCTCACTTGCCGCCATCTCGGGGTGCGGCCACAACCCATTGCGCTGTCTAGAGTTTGGTGACCGAGCCGGACTACGCCTGGCAGGAGTGGAGGGACTCGAACCCCCAACCCCCGGTTTTGGAGACCGGTGCTCTAGCCATTGAGCTACACTCCTCCGGAAGCGCTTGCGGCGGCCCCGAGGCCCGCCGCAGGGTTGTAAATGCATGAACGGTAGTACCATTGCAAGCCGCAAGACTAAAGACGCGCCAGGCATGAGCCGCGCGGTGGCGAAGGAAGGCGCCAAGTCTGCTCGTCCCCGCGAAGGCGGGGACCCAGGGCAGCCTGGATTCCTCTATTCCGTGATCGAGACCACCACGCCGGCGCCGACGGTTTTGCCGCCCTCGCGGATGGCAAAGCGCTGCTTCTCCTCCATCGCGATCGGCGTGATCAGCTCC
>Ga0207684_10004492_pt1 | contig 13123 bp, 14 predicted proteins | sample KBSK5501metaG_FD_184342 | JGI IMG/M metagenome (GOLD analysis project Ga0207684, IMG submission 184342) | Corn, switchgrass and miscanthus rhizosphere microbial communities from Kellogg Biological Station, Michigan, USA - KBS K5-50-1 metaG... | ecosystem: Host-associated > Plants > Roots >...
CGATAGGCCGCACTCGCCGCGTCGAGATCTTCGCCCAGCAGCAGACGGCGGGCTTCCTGCAGCCGCAGCCGCTTCTGGAATTGCAAGGGGCTCATCGCCGTGACGGCCTTGAAGTGGTGGTGGAACCCCGAGACGCTCATGCCCAGTTCTCGCGCGAATTCCTCGATGTGAAGTGGCTGGTCAAAGTCTTGACGGAGTCGTCCGACCGCTCTGGCAATGTGGGGAGTGTAGCCCCCCTGAAGCGCAAGGTGACGGAGTCGGCCACCCTGCTCTCCCATCAGGAGTCGGTAGATAATTTCCTGCGTGATCAGCGGCAGGAGGACCCGCGCTTCGGCAGGGGCATCCAGGAGTCTGACGAGCCGCACGAAGGCGTCCAGCAGGTTCCCATCCAATGGACTGACGGCGATGGCCCTCACATCGGCATGCCCTGGAGGCGAGGAGTGACCGGCCTCAACCATGACCGAACTGACGAGGGTGGGGGCAAGTTCCAGGCGCAGACTGAGGTATGGCCGTTCCTTCGACGCTTCCAGGACCTGACTGACGCGGGGCAACTCGACAGTAGCGAGCAGATACTGTGAGGGGTCGTACCGGTAGCGACTGTCACCGAGAAGGACCTCCTTGCTCCCCTGGGCAATCACGCACACGGATGGCTCGAGCACACTGTGAACCGGCTTTAGAGGCAAAGAACAGCGGGATAGGTGCAACCCTTGGAGCGACTGGACGGTCCCATCTTCGCGCATGGCTCGCCCGATCCGCTCAACCAGTTCCTCGCGGTTGGCTTGCACCCGCTGGGCCTCGTGTTCTGCCTGCTGGTGGATCATCACATTCATCGGAACCTCTTCTCTTGTTCCTCTATCGCTCATCTGGAAGATTTGCAGAATCAGACAATCATTTTCGTCAATCATTCTACCACCCTGTGCAAAGGCGCGTCTATAATTACCACCAGACAGAGAACATGCTTCTCTGCTTTTGCCGATAAGCTGGATTTTTCTTCAAGAAGGGACAACGCTGCACTGATGTGTTGGTCTGTCCAGCCCTCATCGGCTTTCACAAGCATGCGGGCATGCATGCACATGCCTTTCGCCATTTCTACGGCTCTCACTGCACTAAAAGCCGCAGGATATGGATCGTGAGGCCTCATGAGGTACTAAAAACGATTCAACGTGGAGGAATTGAGAACATGGGCATCACAAGAAGTGGCTCACAACCTTCCGGCAAAGGACCGGCCGAGTACTTTACCGGCGCTGTACGCATTGACCCCCTGTTCGAGGCACCCGATCCGGCACGCGCGGTCGGCGCCAGTGTCACATTTGAACCCGGCGCGCGGACTGCATGGCACACCCATCCGCTGGGCCAAACACTGATCGTGACGGCTGGCTGTGGCCGGGTCCAACGCTTGGGTGGTCCGATCGAGGACATTCGACCAGGGGATGTGATCTGGTTCGCGCCGGGGGAGAAACATTGGCATGGCGCCGCACCAAACACAGCGATGACCCATATCGCTATTCAGGAAAAGCTCGACGGCAAGACCGTCGACTGGATGGAAAAGGTCAGCGACGAACAATACCAGGCGTGATAGTAGAGGAAGATCATGCTAAACTTTCATTTATAAACAGGAGACAAGACACATGCAGAAGCGCACACTTGGAAAAAGTAACTTAGAAGTTACGGCTCTCGGGCTCGGCTGTATGGGCATGAGCTTTGCCTACGGTCCGGCACCCGACAAGCAGGAGATGATCCAACTGATTCGGTCGGCGGTTGAACGCGGCATCACGTTTTTCGATACCGCAGAAGCGTATGGCCCGTTCACCAATGAAGAACTCGTGGGCGAAGCGCTTGCTCCCTTTCGTGGACAAGTGGTGATCGCCACCAAATTCGGATTTCATTTGGTCCCAACGGAGAGCAGATGGGCCAGGATAGTCGGCCAGAGCATATCAAGCAGGTCGCCGAGGCCTCGCTCAAGCGGCTCAAGGTCGAGGCCATCGATCTGTTCTATCAGCACCGTGTTGACACGGACGTGCCGATCGAAGACGTGGCCGGGGCAGTGAAGGACCTGATCCGGGAAGGGAAAGTGAAACACTTCGGCCTTTCCGAAGCAGGAGTGCAAACGATCCGTCGCGCACACGCCGTCCAGCCGGTCACTGCCGTCCAGAGCGAATACTCGCTGTGGTGGAGAGCCCCTGAAGCGGAAGTGTTACCGACGCTCGAGGAGCTCGGAATCGGCTTCGTTCCATTTAGTCCTCTGGGGAAGGGCTTCCTCACCGGCAAGATCAACGAAAACACGACGTTCGACCGTTCCGACTTCCGCAACATCGTCCCTCGCTTTACGCCAGAGGCTCGAAAAGCGAATCAGGCCTTGGTCGATCTGCTTGGCGAGATCGCAGAACAGAAGAAGGCGACCCCTGCTCAGATAGCGCTCGCCTGGCTGCTTGCCCAGAAGCCGTGGATCGTGCCGATTCCGGGTACCACGAAGCTGGAACGCCTGGAGGAGAACATCGGATCAACTGCCGTCGAACTGACGTCCGACGATCTCCGCGAAATCGAGAGCGCCGCATCAAAGATCACCGTGCAAGGGGCCCGGTACCCAGAAGAGTTGGAGCGAAGGACGGGTCGCTGACTGGCGGAAGAGGAGAAAACTCTGAAAATCAAGCGTTAGAGATATCGCATTCCGCTAGCTCTATGAGAAGAAGCGGTTCCAATGAAAGAGAGTAGAGAACAGGAAGAGGAGAAAAATATGAGAGCAACCGTTTATCATGGACCCAGAGATATGCGTATCAACCAGGTCCCCGATCCCATCATTCAGGCCCCAACCGATGTGGTTGCCCGTATTACGCATGCGGGTATTTGTGGCTCGGATCTGTGGCGCTATCGCGGCATCGATCAACTTGAGCCGGGAGCTCGCATGGGGCACGAGTGGATGGGGATTGTCGAGGAGGTAGGGGCGCAGGTGCGCACCATCAAAAAAGGGGATCGCGTGATCTCACCTTTCACGATATCGGATGGCACTTGCGAGTTCTGTCGTGCAGGCTTGCCAAGCTCATGCGTGCATGGAGAGCGCTGGGGCGGTTCCAATGATGGCGGCCAGGCCGAAGCCGTTCGCGTCCCAAACGCTGACGGCACCCTGATAGTGCTTCCTCACTCGGTTGAAGGCGACGAGCACCTGCTCAAGGCCATCCTTCCCCTCACCGATGTCATGGCGACAGGCCATCATGCTGCCATCACCGCAAGAGTCAGGGCTGGCAGCACGGTTGCAGTGATTGGCGATGGAGCAGTCGGACTCTGTGGAGTCCTCGCCGCCAAACGTCTGGGGGCCGAACGCATCTTTCTCATCGGACACCGGGAACAGAGGCTGAAACTGGCGCAAGCCTTTGGGGCCACCGATGTCATCACGACGAGAAATGAGCAGGCAGTGCAGGAAGTGCTTGAGCAGACGCATGGTGGGGCCGAAGCGGTCCTGGAGTGTGTCGGCACGCTTGAAGCCATTAACATGGCGATTCACATGACCCGACCGGGGAGATCAGTCAGTCTCGTTGGTTTTACCCATGTCAGCCAGGCTCCTGATCTGACTCACAGATTGTTCCAGAATATTACCATCAGCGGCGGCGTGGCACCTGCGCGCGCCTACCTGCCAGCATTGTTGCAGGATGTGATCGCAGGAAAACTTGATCCGTCACCCGTCCTCGACATGACGGTCGATCTTGATGGGGTTCCTGCCGGATACGCGGCGATGGATACTCGTGAAGCCATCAAAGTGATGGTGCTTCCGTAGCGGCCAGAGGCAACGAGCCTGAGAAGGGTCCTGGTTGCTTCATGCTTTCCTGGGTCTTAAACCAACCCGCAGTAGCCTCCGTCGCGGGTTCAGATGCATTTGGGAGGGCAACGTCTGCGATGAAGCAAAAGCAGGTCGAGATCGAGTTCGCAGCACTCAACGGTTGTACATTCACAATTGAGATGATCATCACCTCTCTCGATGAGAGCATTGCCGATGTTGAGATCGCGCCCACACACTCCGAGTGGAACTGAACTGCTTGCGTTCCCGGGCTACCGCAGTCATGTCAATGCAGGCACCACGAGCCGGTTTGGAGGCGACATTGCTTCAGCATCGGCCTCGCGCAGTGTGGTATAGTGAGCAGGTACAGACCGTCCGGCCATCAAGCACACCGATGGCAATTAACTCCACGAGAAACGATGCGAGATTCGATACAGATCAGACCTGCACAGCCAGGCGACGCTGAGGTAGCGGCAGTCCTGCTTTACTCAGCGTATATGCATACACACCTCACCTATCCTCTGCGAGAAGGACCCGAGAGCGGGTTGATCGGGCGTTTAGAGCACTTCTTCCGCCGGGATGGCAATCGTTTTAGCTATCAAAACATCCAGGTCGCTGAGCAGAGCTCAGAGGCGGTCGGGTTGGTTTTGAGCTTTGGGGGTCGAGATGAGGCACGGCTCAACGCCGCCGTTGGAAGCTGGCTCGAACGGGAGGCACAGGACGATGAATGGTATGTCGATGCGCTCGCTGTGTTCAGAAATTGGGGCCGCAAGGGGATCGGCGCGTGCTTGCTGCAAAGTGCGGAGCAGCAGGCACGCCAGCACCACTATCCCAAAATCGCTCTGCATGTCGCTGCCGGGAACAAAGAGGCATTGGATCTGTATACCCATCTGCACTATGTTGTCACCCGGCAGACCTTCCTCTATCAACGTCCCCATGTCCGCATGGTCAAAACATTGGCAAACGGGGAACAGGGAAACGACGGAACGGAGAGTACACAGAGGCGTTCTCAATGAATGTGGAGGTTCTGTGCAAAAAAATGAGGAAGAGGAACATGTGAGCTGCACGTTCCAACGGTCAATCAGTCTCGCGACAAAGAACGTAATTTACACTTTCTAGAAGAAGTATACCAGATGGGAAGCGGTTTGCCCAAGCTCTGAATGGTCGATTCCTATGTTTCGCGCCGATTTCCTCTGTTTCACCTCAAAATCGGTCGAAGTTTGACCCAATTTACCATCTGGTCGAGGTCTTTCTGGCGACAAACGAAGCAGATGATCAAGGCCATGGCGCGGGGAAAACCTTCCTCGGCAGGGTTACCGCCAAGGGCAGTGGCAACTGGAGCCCTGCCCCTTCAGCAGGTCAAGTTTCCGCAGGTCCAGAGGCTGACAGCGACGGCTACAACGACCTTTTCGCCATTAGAGACCTCGGATTTTGGCGCGAATGTAGTAGTCAGGTCCTAGCAACTCATTTTTGCTAAGTGCATCATCAAAAGACCATTTCGGGCATAGGAAGCGCCCCTAGAACATCTCCCACTTTGATACAAGAGGTAACATTGTGATACAACGGATACAAATGATACAAATGATACAAATGATACAAGTGTTGCAAGTGTTACAAGTGCGACAAACCTCATTGGAAATACACTTGTAGGCTGTCAAGCTTGATCTGATGGGCGGAAATGTAGAGGCCCCCCTCCTAGACGAGGACTTAAGGGCCAGGGCGACCACCAGGCTCGTCCCTCCTCTCCGCTCGAGCGCCTGCCCAGCCCGTCTAAAGTAGGGCTTGCCCCACCCTGGGGTGGCGCGGGGCAACTGCCGTTGAAATGTGCCGACCAGAGGTCTTATCTCTTCTTCACCACGACATTGACCACACCTGTGGGTCGCAGTGTCAGGTGATGGACTGGATCTGGTTTCGATGGTCTGACCGGAAACCAGGGAAAAGCTGACGCGCTGGGTGAGAGTGGCAAGCAACAGCTGGCCCTCCATCATGGCGAAGTACATGCCGATACAGATGCGCGGGCCCGCGCCGAAAGGCACAAAAGCATAACGGGGAAGCTGTTTCTCCCGTTCAGGTGTGAAGCGCTCAGGATCAAATTTCTCCGGTTCCGGGAAGTAGTCCCCTCGGCGGTGTAGGGTGTAAGGAGCGAGCAGGACAACCCAGCCTTTGGGGACGCGGTAACCATCAATCTCGACATCGCACAATGCGCGCCTGGACGTCATATACGCAGGTGGGTAGAGCCGCATCGCTTCCTTAAAGACTTGCAGGCAGTAGGGCAAACGTGCCAGGTCGTCATAAGTGGGCGTGCGACCCTGCAAGACACTATCGACTTCCTGTTGTACCTTTTGATAACTCTCAGGATGCTGGCAGAGCAGATACCACGTCCAGCTTAGAGCGGTTGCGGTTGTTTCATGACCTGCGCCGAAGAGGGTCAGGCACTCGGCCATCAACTGCTCATCGCTCATGGGTTTGCCATCTTCGTCTCTAGCCTGCAGCAGGATGGAGAGGAAGTCATTGCGCTCTGTCGCGTTGTTGCGCCGCTCGTCGATGAAACGTGAAATGCGATTGCGCAACACCTGCACGGCTTTGTGCGTGCGACGATTGCGCGGCGTAGGCCAACTGTATGGCGGAGGGAAGAGTACCGAGGATGCATGCGCCACATACTCAGTGGTGACGGACGTGGCTGCGCCGAGTTCGTCGGTTTCGGTGAAGACATCTGCATCAAAGAGCACCTTGCCGATGATACTCATAGTGAGGTTGGTCATTTGCTGATTGACGTCAATAGTGATACCATCAGGCCAGGTCTGCTGGATTTGCTCACCGTAATGTCCCATGATATCGGCATAGCTGGCAATATGGCGTGGCTGGAAGGATGGCGCCATGAGCTTGCGCTGGTGACGGTGGAAATCGCCTTCGCTACTGAAGATGCCATCACCGATGACGGGACGGAAGATATTATGGACTGCTAGGCCTTTGTCGAAGTCATAGGCGTGTTCGACCAGAATTCTATGGACGTGTTCTGGTTTGTTGAACAGGATGCCGGGGAACGGCCCAAAATGCATGCCGCAAACGTCGCCTTCGCGCGCCATACGCTCTAAGAGGCCCAGGCGATCTTTGTGAAAGTCGGGCAAGCTCCCGACAAGTGGGTACCCGCTAATGTAGCGAAACGTTTTCGGGTGATTTATTTTTGTCTCGACTTGAGTTGCCATCATACGCTCCTTGTAATCCCGGCTGGTGCATATAGTCTAGTTGAATTGTAGCATGTCGAGGCTGGGTATTGCTCCCTCAAAAGAAGGATTGTGTTGTGACCAGACGCCTTAATTGGTTCGTTTGTAAGTTACGCAAAGGGTAAAAGATGGTTTTTGGGTAACTTGTAGTCGTGTGCAAGTCTAACATTGAAGGAAAAAGGAGCGCATGAAATACCGTCAATTCGGGCAACTGCTGAGTGCACTCATGCTGGTGTTCTTGGCAGCGTGCAGCAATGGACCGAATGGAGTTTCGTCACCAACTCGCACTCCTTTGAGACCATCAACTCCTACTCCTAAGCGCGTCTTATCCGTCGTACAGCAACCTTTGCCGAAAGGATTGCTGAATCCAGCATATCCGGTCATGGACTGGGTATTTAATATTACCTGTGGTCAGGCTATCAATTCGTATAACGGTAGCCAGATGCGTGCAGCCATCGCGTATGATTCATCTGCCTGGTTGTACCCAAGTGACGGACATCTCGTTGAGGGATGGCAGGATTGCGATACTGCTGCGCTCATTCGCCAGGCGAACCAACAGGGGTTACCCACGCTTTTAACCGTAGGGGTAGATAGTCACTGGTCGGACTTGGATCTTGCGCGCTACATTGACCAGGCAGCCTCCCAGCCGCAGGTCCCTTGCACGGCACAGGCAACGACCTACATCTGCAACATCGTGAACTGGGCAATGGCTGGAGGATACACAGGTGTCATCATTGACTTTGAATCAGTTAAAGGAGATTACCCAAATATTCGTCTAAAGTTTGCAATGTTTATGCAGAAACTCCAGGACGCTTTGCATCAAAAAGGCTTGCTGTGCGGCATAACGCTGATCCACAAAGTCAGTGACCGGCCCCAGGAAGATTCTTCTTTTGCAGGGAACTCTTTTGAGGATTGGAGATTACTCAGCAACATGGATTTTCTGGTCGACATGGTTCTGGACTTTGATCTCTCGCTGGGCAAACCGGGTCCGCTTACCTCGATTCCCTGGGTAGAAAAACAGCTGGATTACTTGTGGCAAACCGTCCCCCAGGCATTGAGCAAAATCATTTTCGAATTCCCCTTATACGGCAGAGAATGGCAACAAGATGCAGGTGGAAAGTGGCATCCAACTGGCGACGAGACCTGTCAACAGGTCCGTGTTCAGGAGGCAACACACTCCTTGCTCTCTCCAGGCCGCACAGACCCTACGACCCCTGAGATCGCGTGGATTGACGAGAGCGGCAATCATCATGAAGTCTGGTACAATACAGCTTCATCGTTAGTTGCAGTCATGGGGCGCCTCCAAGAAAAAGCGAGAGGCTTATTGAATAATCCTCATTATAAACTTCCCGCATCGTTCTGGTATCGTGGGGCAGAGTGCGCCGGTTTCTTCGGGTCAGGTAATGCATTAGAAGCGTTTTATGGATCACCTACTTTTCCATGATCATCTTAAAAGTCGAGCCAAGCAGGGTTCCAAGGGGCACAGAGTCTGGGGGACTCGGCACGGCAGCCCCTTGGCGAGGTGTGGGGTGTCCCCACCTTTTCCCCTTTTCTAGGGGTGGGGAGGGGCAGAAGACGACTTTTAAAGCGCTCTGTCAAAATGGACCAACCGCTAGCTTGTTTTTGCATGGACTTTGATTCTAAAATAGAATCATGAAATAAGAAGAATTAATGAAGGACCAATCAACGTTATGAATAAAACACATTTACAAACATATACCTCATTTCGGCATCACTTGCGCACACTATCGCTGAGCGGACTTTTGCTCTGTATCTTTTTACTCAGCGCATGTAGCGGAGCAGCGACCCAAAACACCACAACCACAACAGCAAGCAATGGACTGGCGCCGGCAGTTGATCTCACGCTGCAAAACGAGGGAAACGTACAACTCCAGGCATACCAGCAATGGATTGCATTGATGCAGCAGTATAAAGGCAGCGTCACCGCCTATCAGCAGCAGTATAACAGCGACCAGCAGGCACTTCGCTCTGCCCCCAGCGATGCAGCCTACAAGACGGCGCTACAAACGTTGAATACTCACGTCGCGGCCATCCAGATTCCGGCGATGAAAACAGAGAGCAATTTCTTGTTCCGGCAACTTCAACAGGATGCCGTTAACTTTGGGAAACAGCATATCTATCATGACTCGTATGACAATACCACCTACCCACTTGGCTATGAGTATGGGCCCAATGGAGCCACCGGCCCATACTGGTTGCAGGGTGAACTCTCCACGGCGAAAACCGTGGCGGACTACCAGCAAGTCATCGAATACCTGAACATAGATTTAACCAATTTCCAGGCGATGGCGGCAGACTTTGGGGACAAAACGCCCTACAATCAGGTTCATCAAACCGATATCCAGTTGATGCAGCACTACCACTATATGAACTCGAAAGTAGTCATTGTTTCTCTTACTGAACAGGCTCTGCGTGTCTATGATCACGGGAAGCTGGTCAATGCATTCCAGGTGACCACCGGGCAACCAGACCTGCCGTCGCCTCCGGGAACCTGGTGGGTCGAGGGGAAAAAATCGCCCACCGAGTTTAAAGCGGATGTTCCTCCGTCTTCACCGGAGTGGTATCCGCCCACGCCGATTAACTATGCAATGCAATACCATAGCAACGGGTACTTCTTGCATGATAGCTGGTGGCGCAGTGACTACGGCCCCGGTACGAACTTTCCCCACCCCGACCTGACCGGCTCGCAATACTCCAGCCATGGCTCGCATGGTTGTGTAAACATATCAAAGGATAATGCCGCGTGGCTGTATGGGTTCGTGAAACTTTTCACGCACGTCCTCGTCTATTAACCAATGATGCGCGTGGTCAGTCCGCTGAGGTTTGTCTCGTGGGAGAGAACCTCTCTCACTGACCACGCCAATTCGGTTTGCGCTTCTCCAAATAGGCCTGAACTCCTTCAGCGAAATCGGAACTACTGTAGATACGGGCCACCACATCGTCGAAATCGATAGCCTCTGCTGCTGCGTTCAAACGCCTCTGTGCCTCCTTCACAGCCCAGATCGTGAGGGGAGCAAGAGAACTAATCTGCTGAGCAACCCCGGTTACATGCGTCATGAGCCTCTCTTCTTCGGCAATCGCTGTAAGAAAACCACATTGCAAAGCGTCGCTTGCTGTGAGCAAACGCCCTGTAAAAAGCATTTCCTTCGTCCTCATTGTGCCGAATGCGTCTACCAGGTGCCGGTAATTCTTGAGGGTTATACAATTGCCTAGCGTTCGAGCTATAGGTACACCAAAGCGGGAAGCGGGAGTTGCGTAGCGGAGATCGCATACGGACGCGACAACGAGTCCCGCGCCGACCGCATATCCATGAATCGCTGCAATTGTCGGCTTGGAGATGGTGTATAGGCGCTCAGCAATCGCTTCCATTTTGTGCTCGTAAGCAATGCCGTCCTCGCCTGAAAAGTCCTGAAATTGCTCGATATCGGTACCTGCTGCAAATGCCTTGCCCTCTCCGCGAATAATAATGGCGCGAGTTGTCTCATCGGCAGCTAAACGCTCAAGGTGTGCTTCCATCTGCTGGTACATCGTCCATGTCAGTGCATTGAGAGCAGCAGGACGAGCTAACGTTATCATTGCAATAGGTCCCTTTTGTTCGAGCAGCACCGCACCTTCTTCATCATGGTGCTGAGTAGCGTTTTCGGTTGACATTGTAGCACACCTCCTTTTATAGTTTTACCAGATCTCAATGTATCTCATTCAGAGTATACAATAGAGCATCATGCGACAGTCCAAACGTCAGCGTTTCCAGGAGGAAAGAGAGCAAGTCCGTGCCAGCCGCACTCGAAGGAATCCGTGTTTTAGATTTGACTCAAATCATGGCAGGGCCATTTTGTACCATGTTACTGGCAGACCTGGGAGCCGAGGTGATCAAAATCGAAAATCCGCGAGGCGGAGATGATTCGCGGCGCATGGCCCCGCCTTACTATAACGGAGAATCGGCTGCATTCATCGCCATGAATCGCAACAAGTATGGCATGGCCGTTGATATTCGTACGCCACCTGGAAGACAGGTGCTGTGGCGTTTACTTGAAACTGCAGATGTCCTGGTGGAGAATTTCCGCCCAGGAACAATGACACGCCTTGGCTTCGGGTTTGAGGAGGTGCATGCCAGGCATCCCGCTCTCGTGTATTGCTCTATCTCTGGTTTTGGGCAGACGGGACCATATCGAGAGCGCGGTGGTTTCGACCTCGTGGCGCAAGCGATGAGCGGAGTGCTATCAGTCACCGGCTCACCTGAAGAACCTGCCAAAGTTGGCGCACCTATCAGTGACCTCAATGCAGGACTGTATGCAAGCCATGCAATCCTGGCAGCGTTGCTCTCGCGCATCCGTACAGGCGAAGGGCAGTACATCGATACCTCGCTCCTCGAAGCAGCGCTGGCGTATACCATCTGGGAATCGAACGAGTATTGGGCCACTGGAACTGCCCCCCGGCGCCTGGGGACTGCGCACCGCTTATCGGCTCCCTACCAGGCATTCGCGACGGCAAGTGGCTGGATTGCTATCGGAGCGGCGAATCAGCGCACCTGGGAATAGCTTGCCCGGGCGCTGGATCGTTCTGACCTGCTGCAAAATCCAGGCTTTGCTACCAACGCTGACCGTATGGCACATCTCGCGGAACTCGTGGAGACACTCACAGCGACCCTGAAGACGCGCACCACGGAAGCATGGTTGCAGGTGTTTGATGAGGCTGGTGTTCCATGCGGGCCAGTGTTAACACTTGACGAGGTCTATCAGCATCCGCAGCTAAAAGCCCGCGCCATGGATATCGAGGTCCAGCATCCCATCGCTGGTCGTATCCATGCCATCGGCTTTCCTGTGAAGTATTCCAGTACCCCTGGACAAATGTATCGCCCCGCTCCAGTATTAGGGCAGCATACGTTTGCAATGCTGGAGTCGCTTGGCTATAGCCCTGAACAACGTCGCCAACTTGAAACTGATGGAGTTGTACTTGACGCACATCTGGGCCTTTAGGCCAGGGAGTTTCAGATTGCTAGAAGCCATGAACGCATAGAGGTTGACAAACATTCACTCGTTGATGTATCCTCGAAAGAGTAAGAAAGAACGATCATACAAGGCCCCAGCAAAGTGGCTGGCGTGGCTTTGTCGTGATTGCAGTGAAACAGCGGGAACGCCGCTTTTTAACAGGCGTTCATGAGATAGCAGAGCAGAAAAGAGAAGAGGAATGCAGGCAACACCAGGTATAATGCGGACCACCACACATGCTGGTCAGGCTTGTGTTGAGTGTATACCTTTCTCCGTATCTGTTATCAGAGTAAACGTCGTCGTATGCATAAGTGTAGCCGCTGTAGTAAATGTTGTAAGCATTACGAATTTTGAAATCGGCGCTCATGCGCCGGTTTCTTTATGTGCATTGTTGTTTCTTGCCTTCCTCCTTACCAACCTCACCCTTACCGGCCTTGCCAGACTCGCTGGGCTACAGAGTCTGGTAGGGCTTACGACGAAGCTAGCCACGAGCACAGCTTAGGGAGATAAAATGGGGGCAACGACGCAACCCAATCCAATGTAGGTATCCTGAAGAGGACCTTCCATATAGCTGGGAGGTTCTCTTTTTTATTGTGCATTCGCAGGTGTCAAGGCACTTGCCATAGAGCATATGCAGCCTGATCAATCGGGCCTTACTTCATCAAACATTACAACAAGGGGTGTTACATGCTGAAAGAATTGATTGCTCACACACGAGTACAGGGTGGTATGCAAAAGAGAAACATTACGAAATATCAACCCTTTGCACCCATCGATTTGCCAGATCGCCAATGGCCGTCACGCACGATTACAACCGCACCCATCTGGTGCAGCGTCGATCTGCGCGATGGCAACCAGGCCCTTCCTATCCCAATGGGACTGAAGGAAAAACTGGAAATGTTCCAGCTCCTGGTTGATATCGGCTTCAAAGAGATCGAGGTCGGCTTCCCTTCATCCTCTCAGATCGAATTTGACTTTGTACGCCTGCTGATCGAGGAGAATCGTATTCCCGGCGATGTCACCATCCAGGCACTCGTGCAAGCCCGTGATGAATTAATTACGCGCACCTTCGAGTCGCTGCATGGAGCAAAGAAGGCAATTGTCCATCTCTATAATTCGAC
>Ga0207684_10004494_pt1 | contig 13113 bp, 11 predicted proteins | sample KBSK5501metaG_FD_184342 | JGI IMG/M metagenome (GOLD analysis project Ga0207684, IMG submission 184342) | Corn, switchgrass and miscanthus rhizosphere microbial communities from Kellogg Biological Station, Michigan, USA - KBS K5-50-1 metaG... | ecosystem: Host-associated > Plants > Roots >...
GAGACCTTCCTGTCGCAGCGGTTCGCGACGCCGGCGTTCTTCGACGAGGCCCGCGCCGCCATCGCGCGCTTCGAGCAGATCGACCCGATCGAGGCCTATGCCGACATCCTCGCCTTCGCCGCGGGCTTCGGCCGGACGCACCACGAGCGGCGCCCCGCCGCCGCGTGGCGGCCGAGTCAGATCAACCTCGGCTCGGGCAAGGACTACAAGCCCGGCTGGCTGAACATCGATGTGATCGAGCGCGCTCAGCCCGACCTGCTGCTCGATCTGGGCCAGCCCGTCGCCTGGCCCGTGCAGGGCTGCACGCCGTACGCCGGCGAGCTGCTGCTGGCCGAGGGCAGCGTCGAGACGATCTACGCGAACAACGTGCTCGAGCACGTACCCGACCTGCCGCAGCTGATGGGCAACTGCCTCGCGCTGCTGAAGACCGGCGGCAGCTTCGTGATCGAGGTGCCGTACGAGCATGCCGCCACCGCCTGGCAGGACCCGACCCACCTGCGTGCGCTGAACGAGAAGTCGTGGCTGTACTACACCGACTGGTTCTGGTATCTCGGCTGGTTCGAGCACCGCTTCGAGGTGGCGCAGTTCGGCTACCTCGACGAGTCGCTGCGGCCCGCGGCGCGCGAATCGGCCGCGTTCATGCGGGTCGTGCTGAGGAAGATCGAGACGACGCTGCGCGAGCGCACCACGGCGCGTGTGATGCGTGCCGATTTCGCGTTGCCGGACGACCTGCCGGACGACGCTCCAAATGACCCGCCGCAGGCTGGCGTCGAATCGCCCGACACGGCCGCGGTGCCGGCGTAGCCCGGTCATCGGCCGCTGAAAGACCGCTGCGGCGGTCTTTTTTTCTTGTGTCGGTGCCGTCAGCGTTGTAGGTGTTTGCCTGACAAGGGTCGTGGACAAACGTGGACTCAAGCGACAGAAATGACCCGATGTCCACCCTCGTCTCCGGTCTTCACAATTCATTTCACGTTGAGACACAACGCAACTCGAATCAGCAAAACCCCACACCGGAGCAGACGATGAACGCCGACCAGATCCTCACCGAGATTCGTGAAGCCAACCTGTCGTACCTGATGCTGGCGCAAAGCCTGATCCGGGCCGATCGCGAGCAGGCGCTGTTCCGCCTGGGCATCAGCGAGGAAAGCGCCGGCCTGATCGCGCTCCTGACCCCGGCCCAGATGATGAAGATCGCGTCCGGCAACACGCTGCTGTGCAAGTTCCGCATGGACGACGACCTGGTCTGGAGCCTCCTGACCAACCACGGCAAGGCCGCCGCGAACGACACGACCTCGCGCCTGCACGCCAGCATCCTGATGGCCGGCCGCCATCAAGAAGCGGCCTGAAGCCGAACGCCCCCGCACTGCCCCGCGAACACAAGAACGGCCAGGAGAACGACCCATGCGCACCAAGAGCATCCTCACCGAAGCGAAGCAGATCAGCCGCGCGGTGACCCTGATCCATCTCGGCGCCCGGCTGCAGGTGCTCGAGTCCGAGACCGACCTGTCGTACGAGCGGCTGCTGCGCCTGTACAAGGAAGTCTCCGGCAAGTCGCCGAGCAAGGGTCAGCTCCCGTTCTCGACCGACTGGTTCATGACCTGGCAGCCGAACATCCACGCGAGCCTGTTCCTGAACATCCACGAATACCTGAACAAGGTCGCCGAGCTCGACGAGATCGACACGGTGATCAAGGCCTACCAGCTCTATCAGGAGCAGACCACTGCCCAGGGCCTGGAGGCGCTGCTGTCGGTCACGCGCGCCTGGCGCCTCGTCAAGTTCGTCGACAACGGCATGCTGACGATGACCAAGTGCTCCAAGTGCGGTGGCCATTTCGTCACGCACCCGCACGAGATCGCGAAGCACTACGTCTGCGGGCTGTGCTGCCCGCCGGCGCGCGCCGGCAAGGGCAGCGCCGCCGGCGCGATCCGGATGCCGGCGGCGACCCGGCACTGATCGATCCACGAATCTCACGAATCTCATGAGTCGCCGGCGATCCGGGCTCAAGTTCACGCCGGTCCGGTCGACATCGCCTCTGTAGTCCCGGTTGTATTGCGTTCCAGAAGTTTTCCTGCGTTTTTCATTGCTTGTCTCCTCCTGGCACATTCATGTGTCTTGAATCGGGCCCTTCGGGGCCCGCTTTTTTTGCGTTGCCGCAACTCAAGTGATCGGGCGGCCGGGCCGATATAGCCGCAACAACAAGCCGACCCATCATGTTTGTCCTCATCGGTTATGGCGTTGCCCTCGGGTGCATCTTCGGCGCCTACATCATCCACGGTGGAAACATCGGGGTGATCATCCATGCGCTGCCCACCGAGCTGATGGCGATCCTCGGCGGCGCGCTCGGCGCGTTCGTCGTCAACAACCAGCCCAAGGTGCTGAAGGCGACGCTCGGTGCGCTGCCGGGCCTGCTGAAAGGCTCGAAGTATTCGAAGGCGCGCTACATGGAGCTGATGGCGCTGCTCTACGACATCCTGCAGAAGGCCCGCAAGGAAGGGCTGATGGCGATCGAGAAGGACGTCGAGGAGCCGCACAGCTCGCCGCTGTTCCACAAGTACCCGACCGTCGGCGCCGACCACCACGTGGTCGAGTTCATCACCGACTACCTGCGCATGATGGTCTCGGGCAACCTGAACGCGCACGAGATCGAAAGCCTGATGGACAGCGAGATCGAAACGCACCACCACGAGGCGCACGGCCCGGTCTCGGCGCTGACGCGGCTGGCCGGCGCGCTGCCGGCGTTCGGCATCGTCGCGGCGGTGCTCGGCGTGGTCAACACGATGGGCTCGGTCGGCCAGCCGCCGGCGGTGCTCGGCGGCATGATCGGCTCGGCGCTGGTCGGCACCTTCCTCGGCATCCTGCTCGCGTACTGCATCGTCGAGCCGCTCGGCGGCCTGCTCGAGCAGAAGGTCGACGAGGGCTCGAAGGAGCTGCAATGCATCAAGACGACGCTGCTCGCGAGCATGCAGGGCTATGCGCCGCAGGTCGCGGTCGAGTTCGGCCGCAAGGTGCTGTATTCGAAGGACCGGCCGACGTTCGCCGAGCTCGAAGGGCACGTCAAGGGCCGCAAGGCCTGATCGCGGAGCGGCGCCATGTCGGGTGACAGCAAGAAACTTCAGCCCATCATCATCAAGCGTGTCCGCAAGGCCGCCCACGGCGCCCACGGCGGCGCGTGGAAGATCGCCTACGCCGACTTCGTGACCGCGATGATGGCGTTCTTCCTGCTCATGTGGCTGCTCGGCTCGACGACCGAAGGCGACCGCAAGGGCATCGCCGACTTCTTCAATTCGCCGTTGCGGATCTCGCTGCTCGGCGGCGGCAGCGGCTCGGGCGATTCGTCGCACGTGATCAAGGGCGGCGGCACCGACCTGTCGCGCACCAATGGCCAGGTCAAGGCCGGCGACCTCGAAGCGCCGCGCAAGAGCGTGCAGCTCAAGGCGCTGAAGGCCGAGCAGCGGCGTGCCGAGATCGCGAAGCTCGAGGCGCTGAAGCGCAAGGTCGAGGACGCGCTCGCATCCAGCGCCAAGCTCGCGGCGCTGAAGTCGCAGATCCGGCTGGACATGACGCCCGACGGCCTGCGCATCCAGATCGTCGACGAGCAGAACCGCGCGATGTTCGACAGCGGCAGCGCCATCGTCAAACCCTACATGCGCGAGCTGCTGCAGCTGATCGGCGGCGTGCTCGCCGAAGTGCCGAACCGGCTCACGCTCGAGGGCCACACCGATTCGCAGCCGTTCGGCGGCGGCGACCGCGGCTACAGCAACTGGGAGCTCTCGAGCGACCGCGCGAACGCGTCGCGCCGCGAGCTGATCGCCGGTGGCCTGCCCGACGACCGCACGCTGCGGGTGCAGGGCCTGGCCTCGAGCGTGCTGTTCGATGCGAAGGACCCGGCCGGCGCCGTCAACCGCCGCATCAGCATCATCGTGATGAACCACGAGGCCGAAGAACGGCTGCTGCGGATCGGCTCCGACGAGGAAGATCCCGCGGCCGCGGGGATCGACACGCCGATTTCGGTCGCGCCGATCTCAACTTTGCCGCCCGCCGCCCGATAAGCTCAGTTGAGCCCCGTTTTCCCGAGCCTGAGACGAAACGCGCCATGACCACGAACTCCGACCTGAAATTCCTGATCGTCGACGACTTCTCGACGATGCGCCGCATCGTGCGCGGCCTGCTCAAGGAGATCGGCTACAACAACGCCGAAGAGGCCGAGGACGGCTCGGTCGCGCTGAACATGCTCAAGAGCAGCAAGTTCGACTTCGTCGTCAGCGACATCAACATGCCGGTGATGAACGGCTTCGAGCTGCTCTCGGCGATCAAGAAGGACGACACGCTGAAGCACCTGCCGGTGCTGATGGTCACGGCCGAAGCGCGCAAGGAAGACATCGTGCGCGCTGCGCAGGACGGCGCTGCCGGCTACATCGTGAAGCCGTTCACGAAAGCGACCTTGGAAGAGAAGGTCCAGAAGATCATGCAGAAGCTCGCCGCGACGGCCTGAGCCTTTCGCTCCCCGCGACGACGACAACAAGGAAGAACGGCATGATCAAGATGGATGAGCTCGAGTGCCTGGCGCCGCAGATGGCCGCCGGCGCCTCGCCCGAGGTGTTCCACCAGCTCGGGCTGATCACGCGCCAGCTGCACGACACGCTGACCCAGCTCGGCGTGATGCCCAAGCTGCAGCAGGCGGCCGACGGCCTGCCCGACGCGCGCAGCCGGCTGAACTACATCGCGCAGAAGACCGGTGCCGCGGCCGACAAGGTGCTGAACCTGGTCGACCGGGCGAAGTCCGAACACCAGAGCATCAGCAGCGAGACGCGGCGCATCGCCGCGGCGATCGTCGCCGACCCGGTCAAGGCGGTCGCCAGCGGCGCGGTGATGAACTTCGTCGGCGACGTCGAATCGTCGACCGAGCGCATCGACCGGCACCTGACCGAAATCATGATGGCGCAGGACTTTCACGACCTGACCGGCCAGGTGGTCGCGAAGGTCGTGTCGCTCGCCAGCGAGCTCGAGGACAGCCTCGTCAAGCTGCTCGTGCAGGCCGCCCCGCCGGAAGCCGCGACCAAGGTCGAGGCCGCCGTGCTGCAGGGCCCGGTCGTCAGCTACGAAGGCCGCACCGACGTGGTCCAGAACCAGGGCGAGGTCGACGACCTGCTGGCGAGCCTGGGGTTCTGACACCGAGACTCCGTTCGCCCCAACTCTCCGTCGCCCCAACTCTCCGTTTGCCGCAACTCTCCGTTTGCCGCAACTCTCCATTCGCCGCAACTCTCCATTCGCCGCAACTCTCCATTCGCCGCAACTCTCCATTCGCCCCAACTCTCCGTTCGCCCCAACTCTCCGTTCGCCCTGAGGTATCGAAGGGCACGCGCGCGCTTCGATACCTCAGCGCGAACGGGAGTGGGTGAGGTCAGCGCGAACGGGCACGGGTGAGGGTCAGCGCGAACCGAGACGCTGCTGGGCCGGAACAGGCGCGGCATCACCCGTCTTATCCGCCTAAAGTCCCGACCCCATCCCGGAACAATGACGAAGCGCCCCCTCGCGGCGCTTTGCCATGGCCGACAACCCAAGTTCCCAGGATCGCAACCTACCCGCCTCGCAGCGAAAGCTGAGCAAGGCCCGTGAAGACGGCCAGATCGCGCGATCGCGCGATCTCGGCCACTTCGTCGCGGTTGCCGCCTGCGGCGCGGCGCTCGTGTTCGCGGCGCCGCTCGCCACCGGCTGGCTGAAGCAGACGCTGATGCAGGGCCTGCAGTTCAACGTGGCCTCGGTGCACAACCCCGCCCTCATGGGCGAGCGGCTCGGCGAGCTGACGGTGCGGCTGCTGTGGGTCGTGCTGCCGTTCGGCACGTTCATGGCGCTGGCGGCGGTCGTCGGCAGCCTGGCGATGAGCGGCTGGGCCTGGACGCTCAAGCCGCTCGTCCCGAAGTTCCACATGCTCAACCCGATCAGCGGCCTTGCCGGCCTGTTCTCGAAGGACAAGCTGATCGACGCGCTGAAGGGCAGCCTGCTCGCGCTGATCCTCGGCGCGATCGGTGCGTTCTACCTCAAGGGCCATGTCGACGCGTTCTCGGGCGTGCTGGCGCTGTCGCTGCCCGCCGCGATCGAGGCGTCGGCGCAGACGATGCTCGGCGGCCTCGCGCTGCTGCTGCTCGCGCTCGGTGCCTTCGCGCTGGTCGACGTGCCGCTGCAGCGCTACCTGCATGCGCAGCGCCTGAAGATGAGCCACCAGGAGCTCAAGCAGGAGCACAAGGAGATCGAGGGCAACCAGGAGGTCAAGGCGAAGGTCCGCGCGCGCATGCGCGAGGTCGCGAAGCGCCGCATGCTCGCCGCGGTGCCGAAGGCCGATCTGGTCGTGATGAACCCGACCCACTACGCGGTTGCGCTGAAGTACGACGAGGGCAGCATGGGCGCGCCGCGTGTCGTCGCCAAGGGTGCCGACCTGCTCGCGATGAAGATCCGCGACATCGCGAAGGACGCGAAGGTGCCGGTGCTGCAGGCCGCGGTGCTGGCGCGCGCGCTGTACGCGCACGCCGAGGTCGACCGCGAGATCCCGGCCGCGCTGTTCGCCGCCGTCGCGCAGGTGCTCGCCTACGTCTACCAGCTGCGCGCCGCGATGGCCGGCCGCGTCGCGATGCCGGGCGCGCTGCCCGAGCTCAACGTGCCAACCGAGCTGGACCCGCACAACAAGCCCGGCTACGCCGAGGCCGCCGCCGCCGATCTGGAGGAAGCTGAATGAATCCGCTGATGCGCAAGCTGCAGGCGCTGCTGGGGCCGAACGTCAAGGCGATCGCCGCGCTCGCGGCGCCGCTCGTGATCGTGATGATCCTCGCGATGATGGTGCTGCCGCTGCCGGCGTTCGCGCTGGACCTGCTGTTCACCTTCAACATCGCGATGGCGCTGATGGTGATGATGGTCGCGGCCTACATGGTGCGGCCGCTGGACTTCGCGGCGTTCCCGGCGGTGATCCTGCTGACGACGCTGCTGCGGCTGTCGCTGAACGTCGCGTCGACCCGCGTCGTGCTGCTCGAGGGCCACACCGGCGCCGGCGCGGCCGGCAAGGTGATCGAGTCGTTCGGCCACTTCCTGATCGGCGGCAACTTCGCGGTCGGCCTGATCGTGTTCGCGATCCTCGTGGTCATCAACTTCGTCGTCGTGACGAAGGGCGCCGAGCGCATCGCCGAAGTCGGCGCGCGCTTCACGCTGGACGCGATGCCCGGCAAGCAGATGGCGATCGATGCCGACATGAACGCCGGCCTGATCGACGAGAAGGAGGCGAAGCGGCGCCGCGCCGAGGTCGGCGAGGAGGCGGAGTTCTTCGGCTCGATGGACGGCGCGAGCAAGTACGTGCGCGGCGACGCGATGGCGGGCCTTCTGATCCTCGCGATCAACATCGTCGGCGGCTTCGTGATCGGCGTCGCGCAGCACGACCTGTCGGCCTCGCAGGCGGCGAACAGCTACATCCTGCTCGCGGTCGGCGATGCGCTGGTCGCGCAGATCCCGGCGCTGTTGATCTCGGTGGCAGCGGCGATGGTGGTTTCGCGCGTCGGCAAGGAGTCGGACGTCGGCGCGCAGATCGGCAAGCAGGTCTTCAGCTCGCCGCGATCGCTCGCGATCACGGCCGGCGTGCTGGGCCTGCTGGGCATCGTGCCGGGCATGCCGCACCTCGTGTTCCTGCTGATCGCCTCGGCGTTCGGCTATGCGGCGTGGGTGCTGCACAAGCGCGTCGTCGCGGCGAAGAACGCACCGCCGCCGCCCAAGGTCGCCGCCGAGCCGAACGCCGAGGCGAGCTGGGACGACCTGCTGCCGGTCGACACGCTGGGCCTGGAGGTCGGCTACCGGCTGATCGCGCTGGTCGACAAGGCCCGGCAGGGCGACCTGCTCGGCCGCATCAAGGGCGTGCGCAAGAAGTTCGCGCAGGACGTCGGCTTCCTGCCGCCGCCGGTGCACATCCGCGACAACCTCGAGCTCAAGCCCAGCGCCTACCGGCTCACGCTGCGCGGCGCGGTGGTCGGCGAAGGCGAGGCCTATCCGGGCATGCTGCTCGCGATCAACCCGGGCGGCGCGACCACGCAGCTGATCGGCACGCGCACCACCGACCCGGCGTTCGGGCTGCCGGCGGTCTGGATCGAGGAGCGTCAGCGCGAGTCCGCCCAAATGGCCGGATTTACGGTTGTTGATTGCTCGACCGTCGTGGCGACCCATCTTTCACACTTGATGCAGCTCCATGCGGCCAAGTTGCTCGGCCGTGTCGAGACCCAGCAGCTGGTCGAACACGTGACGAAGCTGGCCCCGAAACTGATCGAGGACGTGGTTCCCAAGATGGTTGGCATCGCCGCACTGCAAAAGGTTCTGCAGCTTCTGCTTGAAGAAGGCGTGCACATCCGCGACATGCGCTCGATCGTCGAGAGCCTGGCCGAGCAGGCCGCGACCGTCACCGACCCGGCCGAGCTCGCGCGGCGCATCCGCATCCACCTCGCGCCGAGCATCGTGCAGCAGATCTACGGCCCGGTGAAGGAGCTGGACGTGATCGCGCTCGAGCCCGAGCTCGAACGCCTGGTCACGCAGGCGCTGAATTCGCCGCACGGCCCGGCGCTGGACCCGGGCGTGGCCGACACGCTCGCACGCAGCGCGGCCGATTCGGCCAAGCGCCAGGAAGACCTGGGCCACCCGGCGTGCCTGCTGGTGCCTGACCTGATCCGCGCGCCGATGGCGCGCCTGCTCAAGCGTGCCGCCCCGCGGCTGCGCGTGCTGGGCCACAGCGAGATTCCCGAGACTCATTCGATCCGCATCGGGTCGATCATTGGTGGAGCCACCGCATGAACGTCAAACGATTCACGGCGCGCACCTCGCGCGATGCGCTGAGCCTGGTGCGGCAAGCACTCGGCGACGACGCCGTGGTGCTGTCCACCAAGCCCTCGGCCAGTGGCGTCGAGGTGCTGGCGATGGCGCCCGAAGGCATGCATCAGGTCGAGCGACTCGCGGCGAAGGCGCCGGTTGTGGCCGCGCCGGTGGAAGAAGACGTCGCGAAGCTCTCGATGAGCACGCTGTCGTTCCAGGACTATGTGCGCGAGCGGCTGCTGCGCAGAAGGCAGAACGCGCTGAAGGGCGGCCGCGACGCCGAGGCGAATGCGCAGGAGAGCCGCTTCGGCGAATCGATGCCGGGCCTGCCGGCCACGGCGGCCGTGCAGCGTCGTGCCGAGCCGATGATCGCGCCGGCGTCCGTCGCCGCAGCCGTCGCGCCCGTCGCGCCCGTCGCTCCAGCCCCGGTCGCCGCACCGGCGAGCGTGCTCGAGCAGCGCATGAGCGAGCGGGCGCCGATGGCCGCATCGCTGCCGCCGCAGCGCGACGTGCCGTTGCCGCGCGCCGCGCACGAGATGCACATGCCCGGCCTGGCCGACGACTTCGCGCCGGCCACGCAGGCCGCGCACGCGAACGCCCGCCGCGACCAGGAAGACATGATGAACGAGCTGCGCTCGATGAAGGGCCTGATCGAGGAGCGCTTCGGCGCGCTCGCCTTCATCGAGAAGATGCAGCGCCAGCCGGCGCAGGCGCGCATGACGCAGAAGCTGCTCGACGCGGGCTTCTCGCCGGCGTTGATCCGCAAGCTCGGCGACAGCCTGCCGGCCGATGCGGCCGACGAGTCGGCCTGGGCCGCGAGCGTGCTCGAGCGCAACCTGCCGACCGCCGAGGCCGAGGCGCCGCTCGAGGACCAGGGCGGCGTCTACGCGCTGGTCGGCGCCACCGGCGTCGGCAAGACGACGACGACCGCGAAGATCGCCGCCGCGTTCGCGACCCGCTACGGCGCGAGCAACCTCGGCCTGATCACGCTGGACGCCTACCGCATCGGCGCACACGAACAGCTGCGCGCCTACGGCCGCATCCTCGGCGTGCCGGTGCATACCGCGCACGACCGCGCATCGCTCGAAGACCTGCTGGAGCTGCTCGGCGGCAAGAAGATGGTGCTGATCGACACCGCCGGCATGGCGCAGCGCGACACCCGCACCCGCGAGCTGCTGGAGATGCTGGGCCACCGCAGCATCCGCAAGCTGCTCGTCGTCAACGCCGCGTCGCAGGGCGAGACGATCGAGGACGTGATGATCTCGTACCGCGCCGCCGCCTGCGCCGGCGTGGTGCTGTCGAAGATGGACGAGGCGGTCAAGCTCGGCCCGGCGCTGGATGCGCTGATCCGCCACCGCATCAAGGTCATCGGCGTGGCCAACGGCCAGCGCGTGCCCGAGGACTGGCACCGCCTGTCGGCCAATGCGCTGGTGCACCGCGCGCTGCGCGGCGGCGGCAGCAGCGCCTACAAGCTCGACGCGAGCGACGTGAACCTGATCTTCACGGCATCGCACGGCACGCCGGCCGCGCGCGGCGCGCTGCACGTCTGAGCGGCGCGCAGCCGAGCACGACCACAACAACCCACACGGAACCGAACCTTCGAGCCCTCCCATGCGCGAGCCGATCTCCTCTCCGATGCCGCTCGACCAGGCCCACGGCCTGCGCCGCCTGTTCGCGCACGCGCGCGTCTGCGTCGTGCCGGTGGTCTCGAACCCGAACGTCGCGTTCGGCGGCGTGATGCTCGAGCGGCTGTGCACCGCATTCGCCGAGCACGGCAAGCACACGCTGGTGGTCGACGCCGGCGAGCGCGGCGGCGAGCCGTCCGAGCTCGCGCGGCTGGACCTGGCCGAAGGCGTCGAGGCGCTGTCGCCGCAGGTCTCGTACTTGGCGGCGCGCGGGCTGCCGATCCGCCACGTGAACGCGGCCGGCTCGACCGCGCCGTTCCTGCGCGCGGTGCTCGAAGCCGCGCCCGAGTGCGACGTGGTGCTGATGCACGCGAGCGCGACCGACCTGTGCCGCATGTTCGCGCGCACCGTGCAGGGTGACGCCGAAGTCGGCACCGCGCCGCGCCCGCTGCTGCTGGCCGACGACCGCCCGGCGAGCGTGACCCATGCATACGCCGCGATGAAGCTGCTGACGCAGCGTGCCGGCCTGGTCGTGCACGACCTGCTGCTCGGCGCGGCGCCGCAATCGCCGCGCGCCGAGCGCATCGCGATGCAGATCGCGACCTGCGCCGACGACTTTCTCGGCGCGGTGCTGCGCGACTGGGTGCTGATCGACCCGGCCTGCGACCCGAACGATGCCCCGACCGCTGCGCTGCGCCGGCTGGTGCGCGAACAACTCCAGGCTGCGCTGGACGACACGTTCGCCGCGCCCGCCATGCCCGCGGCGTTCGATCGCCGTCACGACAACAGCCTCGCGGCACATCACTGATTCTCTCGGAGCGACCGCATGTACACCGCCAAGGGCCGACTCGACCTGGATTCGCAGCTCAAGCAGCACAGCACGCTGGTGCGCCGCCTCGCGCACCAGATGATCGCGAAGCTGCCTGCCAACGTCGAGATCGACGACCTGATCCAGGTCGGCATGATCGGGCTGGCCGATGCGCTCTCGCGCTTCGACGCCAGCCAGGGCGTGCAGTTCGAGACCTTCGCCACCCAGCGCATCCGCGGCGCGATGCTCGATGAGCTGCGCGGCAACGACTACCTCTCGCGCGGCACCCGCAAGCAGCAGCGCTCGATCGAAGCGGCGGTGCACAAGCTCGAGCAGAAGCTCGGCCGTGCGCCGGCCGAAAGCGAGATCGCGAAGGAGATGGGCGTCACGCTCACCGAGTACCAGGAGCTGCTCGGCAAGGTGCGCGGCACCCAGCTCGTCTACCTCGAGGACATGTCCGGCGACGACGGCGACAACGACTTTCTCGACCGCCACGTGGCCGACGAAGACTGCAACCCGCTCGCGCAGCTGCAGGACCAGCGCATGCGCGAAGCCCTGGTCGAGGCGATCAAGGTGCTGCCCGAACGCGAACAGTACGTGATGAGCATGTACTACGAGCACGACATGAACCTGAAGGAAATCGCCGCGGTGCTGAAGGTCACCGAGTCGCGCGTGTGCCAGCTGCACAGCCAATCCATCGCGCGGCTGCGCGTGAAGCTGCGGGCCTACTGACCCTCGCGACGCATCAGGAGCGAGCCGATGATGAAGAAGCTGTTGTTGGCCCGGCACGAGCCCCATGTCGAGGTTGCGGCGCCTGCTGCGCCGGCCGGCGCAGCGGACCTGACCGCGGCGATCCGCTCGATCAGCCAGCAGGCGTCGACGATCGGGCGCGAGGCGGCCGAGGTTCGCGGCCTGCTCGACGACACGACCAAGGCGTCGGAGCGCAGCGCGCAGGGCGTCGCGGCGCTGGCCGATCAGGTGCGCAGCGTGACCCGCGCCCAGGACGGCATCGCGAACGTCTCGAACACCAGCCTCGAGGCGGTCGAGCGGGTGCGCACGGCGGTCGATGGGGTCGGGCGCGAAGTGTCCGAAGTCGTCGCGACCTTGCGCGAGGTGGCGGGTGCCGCCGAGAGCATCACGAAGATCGCGCTGCAGACGCGGCTGGTCGCGTTCAACGCGTCGGTCGAGGCCAAGCGTGCCGGCGAGGCCGGGCGCGGCTTCGGCGTCGTCGCCGATGCGGTCAAGGACCTCGCGGCCAAGGTCGAGTCCTCGTCGAAGGAGATCATGCGGACCATCGGCGTGCTCGACGCGCGCGTCGACGCGCTCGCGAAGGAGATCCGCTACGACGAGGGCGCGCAGAAGCAGGGCGCGTTCCACAGCGCGCTGGCGGACGTGCGCCGCGGCGTCGGCGACATCAGTGGTGCCGCGCAGCAAAGCCGCACGATCTGCGCCGGCCTGGACGCGCAGATGAAGGCGATCGTCGCCGAGATCGGGCAGAGCGGCCGTGCGCTCGGTGCTGCGATGAAGCGCAGCGAGGGCTTTCTCGGCGTCTCGGAGCGGCTGATCGAGCTGGTCGCCGAATGCGGCATCGAAACCGAGGACACGCCGTACATCGTCGCGGCGCGCGAGGCGGCGGCGCAGATATCGCAGTTGCTGGCCGATGCGCTGCGCACCGGCACGATCAGCGAAGCGCACCTGTTCGACGAGGCGTATCAGCCGATCCCGAACACGAATCCGGCGCAGCATACGACGCGTTTCGTCGCGCTCGCCGACCGGCTGTTCCCGCAGGTGCAGGAGCGCATGCTCACGCTGAGCGACAAGGTCGTGTTCTGCATCGCGGTCGACCGC
>Ga0207684_10004496_pt1 | contig 13113 bp, 14 predicted proteins | sample KBSK5501metaG_FD_184342 | JGI IMG/M metagenome (GOLD analysis project Ga0207684, IMG submission 184342) | Corn, switchgrass and miscanthus rhizosphere microbial communities from Kellogg Biological Station, Michigan, USA - KBS K5-50-1 metaG... | ecosystem: Host-associated > Plants > Roots >...
AGCTCCACAAGTTCATGTGGATCACCACCTGCATCTCCTCCGCGGTGCTCGAGAACCGCAACCTCAAGTACGTGTTCCGGATCCAGCCGAGTGGGCGGCAGTTCGGCCTGATGTCGACCGACTTCGTGGCCCAGAACGCCCAGGCCAAGCTCGGGAAGGACCCCAAGGGCCTGCGGGTCGCGATCATCCACGAGGACGGCGCCTACGGGGTCGACGTCTCGAAGGGCAACGAGGAGGGGGCCAAGAAGGCGGGCTTCAACGTGGTCCTGAAGGAGGGCTACTCGGCCACCGCGCCCGACCTGGCCCCGCTCGTGACCAAGCTCAAGCGGGCCCGGCCGGACGTCATCTTCCACACCGGCTACAACCCGGACATCTCGCTCTTCCTGCGGCAGGCGCGCGAGCTCGGCCTCCGGTTCAACGCCCTGATCGGCCACGGGGCCGGCTACGGGGTCTACGACAAGCTGAAGGAGGCGCTCGGCAAGGACGTCAACTACTTCTACAACGTCGACCCGATCTCGATCTGGCTCGCCAACGACAAGGCCCTCAAGCCCGAGCTGCTGCCCCTGATCAAGATGGTGGGCGAGGAGTACGAGAAGGCCCGGCCGGGCACCACCGTCCGCTCGGCCCACGTGGGCATGGCGGCGAGCAACACCTACGTGCTCATGACCGAGGTGCTGCCGCGGGCCATCAAGAAGTACGGCGGGATCGACGCCGACTCGCTCCGCAAGGCCGCGCTCGAGGTCAACCTGCCCGAGGGCGGCACCATGCTGGGCTTCGGGGTCAAGTTCGCGGGCGAGGGCTCGGCGATGGCCGGGCAGAACGAGCGCGCCTTCCCGGTGATCGTGCAGTACGTGGACGACAAGCCCTACGTGGTCTGGCCCAAGAGCCTCCAGCTCCGCGAGCCGGTGCTGAAGCTCCCGTCCTCCTCGCCCTACGCGGCGGAGTGACGCGGCGGGGCCGCGCGATCGCGTGATCGCTCCGTGCTGACCGTCGAGGGGCTGTCCAAGCGCTTCGGCGGCTTCACGGCGGTGAACCACGTCTCGTTCTCGGTCGAGCGGGGCGAGATCGTCGGGCTGATCGGGCCCAACGGCTCCGGCAAGAGCACGATCTTCAACCTCCTCTCCGGCGCGCTGCTGCCCAACGCGGGGTCCATCCGCTTCGAGGGGCACGAGCTCGCGGGGCAGCCGCCCCACCGGATCATCAATCTGGGCATCGGCCGCACCTTCCAGATCCCGCGCCCGTTCCGCCGCCTCTCTCTCCTCGAGAACGTGGCCCTCGCCGGCTTCTTCGGCCAGGGGCGGGCCTCGCGGCGCCGGGCCTTCGAGGCCGCCGAGCGGGCCCTGGGCCTGGTGGGCCTGCCGGCGGACCCCGCGGCCTCCGTCGACGGCCTCGGGGCCGCCGCGCTCAAGAAGCTCGAGCTGGCCAAGGCCCTCGCCACCGACCCCAAGCTGCTCCTGGCCGACGAGAGCCTGAGCGGGCTCGACGAGCAGGAGATGGACCAGGCCGCCCTGATGCTGCGCCGCATCTGCACCGATCTCGGCATCACGATCATCTGGGTCGAGCACATCATGGGCGTGCTGATGCGGGTGGTGGACCGGGTGATGGTGCTGGACCACGGCGAGAAGATCGCGGAGGGGCTGCCCGCGAAGGTCGCGGCCGATCCCCGCGTGATCGAGGTCTACCTCGGCACCCAGTCGGGCGCGGCCGGCGCGGTCGCCACCGCGCGGGCCTGATCCGGTGCTCGCGCTCCGCTCGGTCCGGGCCGGCTACGGCTCCTTCCAGGCCCTCTTCGACGTCTCCCTCGACGTGCGGGCGGGCGAGGCGGTGGCGGTCATCGGGCCGAACGGGGCGGGCAAGACCACGCTGTTGCGGGTGATCTCCGGGCTGATCCGGCCCACCGCGGGCTCGATCGCGATGGAGGGGACGGATCTCCTGGCCACCCCCGGCCACCGCATCGTGGCCCTCGGCATCGCGCACGTGCCGGAGAGCCGGCGCCTCTTCCCGCGCATGACGGTGGAGGATAACCTCAAGATGGGCGGCTTCCTGCCGGCGGCCCGGCCCAAGTACCGCGCGCGGCTCGACTTCGTGTTCGAGCTGTTCCCGCGCCTGCGCGAGCGGCGCCGGCAGCTCGCGGGCACCATGTCGGGCGGCGAGCAGCAGATGTGCGCGATCGGCCGCGCGCTCATGTCGGACCCCAAGCTCCTCCTGCTCGACGAGCCCTCCGCGGGCCTGGCCCCGGTCGTGGTGGAGCAGGTGTTCGAGCTGGTCAAGCGCATCCGGGCGGGCGGGATCAACGTCCTGATCGTCGAGCAGAACGTGCAGCAGGTGCTCCGGGTGGTGGACCGCGCCTACCTGCTCAAGGCGGGGAGCATCCGCGCCGCGGGCACCGCCGCCGAGCTGCTCGCCACCGAGACCCTCCGCGAGGCCTACCTGGGCGTCTGACCCGTGCCGATCCTCGACGTCTACCTGCTGGAGGCCCTGATCAACGGCGTGCTGCTGGGTGGCGTGCTCGCCCTGATCTCGCTCGGCCTCAACCTGGTGTTCGGGGTCATCGACGTGGTGTGGATCTGCTACGCCGAGCTGATCATGTTCGGGATGTACGGCATGTACTTCCTCTACAGCGTCTTCCACTGGCCGATCCTCGCCGCGGCCGCGCTCTGCATCGTGGGAGTCGGCGCGCTGGGGGTGCTGCTACACGTGATCGTGATCGCGCCGCTGCTGGGCGCGGCCCCGATCAACCAGCTCCTCGCCACCGGCGGCGTGCTCTTCTTCCTGCAGTCCGCCGCCACCGTGATGTTCGGCATCGAGTTCCGCAACCTGGGCCTGCGCCTGCCGGTGCTCAAGGCGGCCGGCATGTTCATCAGCTACTCGCGCCTGCTCGCCTTCGGGGCGGCCCTGATCGGGATGGTGGCGGTCTACCTGTTCCTGCGCCGCACCTACACCGGCGCCGCGATCCGGGCGATCGCCCAGGATCGCCAGATCATGACCCTCATGGGGGTGGACAGCCGCCGCATCTACGTGGTGACCTCCGCGCTGGGGGGCGCGCTCGCCGGGCTGGCCTCGTGCCTGCTGGTGCTGCTCTACGACGTGCACCCGTTCGTCGGGCTGACCTTCGGCCCCATCACCTTTCTCATCTGCGTGCTGGGCGGGCTCGGCAATTTCGTGGGCGGCGCGGTGGCCGCGTTCGTCTTCGCGGAGCTGATCTCGCTGGGCGGCCTCTATCTGGACCTCGAGTGGGGCTATGTGTTCGCGTTCGTTTTCTTCATCGTGATGATGTTCGTGCGCCCCGAGGGCTTGATGGCCCGCCGGTCGTGAGCCGCGCCCGGTGAAGCGCAGCGTGGCGGTCTGTGCCGGCGCGGGGCTGGTCGCCCTGCCGTTCGTCTACCACCAGCCCTATCCGCTCCACATCCTGATCGTCATCCTGATCTGGTCATTCGCCTACACTTCGTGGTCGATGATGGGGCGCTTCGGCCTGGTCTCCCTGGGCCACGGGGGGTTCATGGGGATCGGGGCCTACGTGACCGCGCTCGCTTGGAACCACGGTGGGGTGAGCCCGTGGTTCGGCATTCCGGTGGCCCTGGTCGCCGGCGGAGTCCTCGCGGTGCTGGTGGCCTATCCCTGCTTCCGCTTCCGCATCACCGGCCACTACTTCGCCCTGGTCACCCTCGCGCTCTCCGGCATCGTGCTCCAGGTCATCACCGCCACCCGCGACCATACCGGCGGCTCGCTCGGCTACACCCCGACGCGCTACCAGGGCGGCAGCTCGCTCTACGCGCTGCAGTTCACCGGCAAGACCACCTGGTACCTGATCGCGCTCTCCGTGTGGGCCGCCGGGCTCTACGCCTGGCACCGGGTGGACCGGAGCATGACCCGCTACGCACTCGAGGCCATCTCGGAGGACGAGGACGGGGCCGCCGCGGCGGGCGTGCACGTGACCGCGGAGAAGCTCAAGATCACAGTGCTGAGCGCGATGATGACCGCGCTGGCCGGTGCGCTCTACTGCCAGTACCAGATGTTCATCTCCCCGGATACGGTGAGCGGCATCTCGATCTCGCTCCAGATGGTCTTCGCGGTGGTGGTGGGCGGGATCTACGTCTCGCTGGGCCCGACGGTGGGGGCGGTGATCACGATCCTCCTCGCGGAGGTGCTCCGCATCTCCTTCGGCACCCGCGCGGTGGGCTGGGACAACCTGGTCTACGGGGTGCTACTCGTGCTGTTCATCGTGTTCCTGCCGAAGGGCATCCTGGGGAGCCTGCTCGGCCTGCGCCGCCGGGCGGCGCCGGCGGCCCCGCCTCGCGCGCAGACCGGGGCCGCCTGATCGACTCGTCCGCTCTCGTGTTGGTGGCCGCGAAGATCGCGGCCTCGGCGTTCTTCGTTCTGGGCGGCACCGCGGCTGCGGAGTGGCTGGGGCCCCGGCTCGGCTCCATCCTGGGCTCGGCGCCCCAGCTCGCGGTCCTGTCGCTCATCTTCTTCTCGATCGAGCAAGGGCCCGCCTTCGCGGCGGAGAGCGCGTTCTGGACCATCCCGGGCATGGGGGCGGCGGTGCCGGTATACCTCGGCTATCTGATGGCGACGCGACTGGTGCCGGCGCCCCGCGCCTGGTCGGTCGCCGCCGGGGTGTCGCTTGGCACCGCGACGTTCGTGGCCGCGACCCTGGTCCTGAGCGCGATCCCGCTCGGGCCGCTCACCGCGATGCCGTTCGCGGCCGCGGTGTGCCTGGGCGCGGGCTACATCGTGCGGCGCCTGCCCGACACCGCCCCGCTGAAGCGCGGCCCCATCTCGGCGTCGCTCCTCGCGATCCGTATCGTGGTCTCGGCTCTCACCGTGCTCGCGGTCACCTCGGTGGCCCACGTGCTCGGCCCCAAGTGGTCCGGGCTGGTGGTGGGCTTCCCGGTCAACGGCCTGCCGGTGATGGCGCTGCTGCACGCCCGCTACGGGGCCGCGGTGATCATGCCGTTCATCCGGATGTTCCCGGTGGGCGCCTTCGGCATCTGCATCTTCAACCTGGTGGCGTCACGAACCCTCGCGCGGATCGGGCTGCCCGCCACGATCGCGCTCGCGTACGCGGTGGACGTCGCCTATCTCGCGGCGGTGGCCTGGCTGCGCCGCCCGCGCCCGGTGAGCCCATGACGATCCGCGAGATCCAGGCCGACCACTATCGCATCCCGCTGCCGGTGGCTCTCTCCGACTCCACCCACGGCGTCATCGAGGGCTTCGAGCTGGTCACCGTTCGCCTGCACGACGGCGACGGCGCCGAAGGGGTCGGGTACACCTACACGGTGGGAACCGGAGGCGCCGCGGTGCACGCGCTGATCGCGCGCGACCTGACCCCGCGCCTGGCCGGCCGCGAGGCGGAGGACATCGAGGCGCTCTGGCAGACCATGTGGTGGGCGCTCCACTACGGTGGCCGCGGCGGCGCCCAGGTGCTCGCCATCTCCGCGGTGGACATCGCGCTCTGGGACCTGCGGACGCGGCGGCAGGGAACGCCGCTCTGGCGTGCGCTCGGCGGCTTCGACCCGCGGGTGCCGTGCTACGCGGGCGGGATCGACCTCGACTTCCCGCTCGACGCTCTGCTGCGCCAGACCGACGCCAACCTGGCCCGCGGCTTCCGCGCCATCAAGATGAAGGTCGGGCGCCCCGCGCTGCGGGAAGACGTGGAGCGGGTGCGGGCCATGCGCGCGCACCTGGGGTCCGATTTCCCGCTGATGGTCGACGCCAACATGCGCTGGAGCGTGGACGAGGCCATCCGCGCCGCTCGCGCGCTCCGGGAGACCGACCCGGTCTGGCTGGAGGAGCCCACCATCCCGGACGACGTGCCGGGCCACGTCCGCATCGTGCGCGAAGGCGGGCTCCCGGTCGCGGCCGGGGAGAACCTCCACACGCTCCACGAGTTCCGCGCCCTGATCGCGGCCGGCGGCGTCACGTTCCCCGAGCCCGACGTCACCAACTGCGGCGGCATCACCGCCTTCATGAAAATCTGCCACCTCGCCGAGGCCTTCAACCTGCCCGTGACCTCGCACGGCGCCCACGACGTGACCGTCCACCTGCTCGCCGCGGTGCCCAACCGCTCCTACTTAGAGGCTCACGGCTTCGGCCTCGACCGCTACATCGCCGACCCGCTCCGCCTCGTGGATGGCCGGGCGATCGCCCCCGACCGCCCCGGCCACGGAATAACCTTCGACTGGAAGGGTCTCGAACCCCTGCGAGCGTGACCGCCCGGCGCCGGCCGCGAGCGGGGGGTGGTGGGGGGCCCCTGACCACGACCCGCTGCTTCGCCACCCTGCGTGAGGAGTTCCCAATCCGGGAGGTCGGCGTTGTAGGCGATCCGCGGCGGGGAACGGGTCACCCGGCCCCCCACCACCCCCCGCCCGCGGCCGGCGCCCGGCGCCTAAGCGCCGCCTTAGCGGTCCCGCTGATCTAGGAGCGGGCGGATCTCTTCGGCGAGGATGTCGATCGTGTCGAGGATGGCGGGGTAGGTGCTGTAGCTGAGCTCGAGGGCCACGTGGCTGCAGCCGGCGGTCTGATACTGGCGGAGCTCTTTGGCGGCCGCGGCGATTGGGCCGCGGACGACGTGGCGCGTGCCGAGCAGGGCGGGATCGACGGCGGGGCGGTGGATGCCGTCGAGCAGTAGCGGCACCCGCAGGGTGAGCTCGGGACTGCCCTCACGGCCGGCATCTTTCCAGTGGTTGGCCATCGCGAGGGCGCTGGCGCGGAAGGCGGACGGCGCCATGCCGGAGGCGTGCCAGCCGTCGCCGAGCCGGGCCGCGCGCCGGAGGGCGGCGTCGGAGGCACCGCCCACCAGGATGGGCGGGCGAGGCTTCTGGAGCGGCATCGGGGAGACCTTCACTCCGGAGAGTTGGTGATTCGGGGTCTTCACCTCCGGATATTCCTGGGTCCACGCGGCGCGGAAGAGCTCGATCGCCTCATCGGTCCGCCGGCCGCGCTCGCGAAACGGTACCCCCAGCGCGGCGAACTCGCCCTCGAGCCAGCCCACCGCGACCCCGACGATGAGCCGGCCGCTCGAGAGCACGTCCACGCTGGCCAGGAGCTTGGCTACCGGCAGCGGGGAGCGGTAGGGGAGCACGATCACGCTGGTGCCGAGCGCGATGCGCTCGGTCACGCCGGCCAGCCAGGGCAGCACCGCGAGCGGGTCCAGCATGTCGTCGCGATAGATGAGCGCCACGTCCCGCGGGACGACCACGTGGTCGGTGACCCAGACCGAATCGAGCCCGACCTCCTCGGCGCGCGCCGCCAGCTGGGCGAGCCGCGACGGCTCGATCGGTCGTCCGTAGTGGGGCAGGCAGATGCCGAGCTTCATGGTGGCCGGAGCCTACCACGGGCCGGGCGGTCAGCGCCGGGCTGTCAACGAATGACGGCCGGGCCGCTAACGAATGACCGAGATAGGCGGCGCCCCGGCCATGCGGGACAGCTCGGCCGGGTCGGGCTGGGGCGCGCGGGGCAGGTTGCGCTCGATGAGCCGCCACTGCCGCATTGCGAGCAGGCACTTCGAGAACGCGACCTCCCCGCGGGCATCGTTCGCGGTGCGCTCGATGTCCACGCGCCCGGTCGCCAGGTCCACCTCGCGCACCGCGGCCTCGAAGTGGGGCGAAGTGTGTCTGGCGTACTCCACGCACGTGGCCACGTCGGCACGCGAATGATCGGCGTAATCCGGCGGCCACGCGAAGCCGCAGGTCAGGAGAACGGTACCGCTCAGCGTGCAACCGAGGGCGATGGCCCGGATCATGGCTGACTCCTTCCGTCGCCCTCTTGAGAGCAAGAGGCGAGCCAGCCGGTGACCATTCGGAGAATCAGGGACTTGCGCCGGCGGTGCTGCCGGCTTGCCGCGTCAGCCTATCGTCGTTCCGGGAAATTCTTGCTTGGTCAGCCGAGGGCGGGGGGCTCGGGAAACTGCTGATCGACGATCCGATGATTGCGCAGTCCGATGGCCTCGCGCTGGATGATCAGCGTGTGGCGCGCGTCGAGCGCGCGCGACCGGGCCTGCCGGTAGCGGGCGAGCGCCCACTCGCGGGTGGCCGCGTCCACCGCGTGCTCGAAGGCCCGACGCAGCTCGGCCACGAGGCCGAGCGCGGTCTCGAGGCGTTCGCCCGCGCGTCCGAGCGTCGCCGCCTTCTCGGCGATGATCTCCTTCTCGGTGCGCTGGAGCGCCTCCTCGCGCTGGCTCACGCGGGCCCCTCGACGACGCCCGCCGCGATCAGCTCCGCGATGCGGTCGTCCTTGTAGCCCAGGAGATCGCGCAGCACCGCCCGCGTATGCTGTCCCACCCGGTAGGCCGCGGGTCCGCGCGGATGCGTGGGCTTGCCGTCCAGGTGGTAGGGACTCGCGGTCACCCGCAGATCGGCCCGCGCTGGGTGGGGGAGCACCGGGAAGAAGGCGCGCGCGGCCAGATGCTCCTGGGCGATCACCTCCGCGGGGCGCAGCACCGGCGCGCACGGGATCCGGGCCTCGGTGAGCACGGCCAGCGCCTCGTCCGCGGAGGCGAAGGTGTCGAGCCAGCCGGTGATGACCGCGCGCAGCTCGCGCCAGTTCCGGCGACGGGTCAGCGACGAGTTGAAGCGGGGATCGCGGCCGAGCTCCGGTCGCTCCATGAGGGCGAGCAGCCGCTCCCAGAGCCGGGGCGCGCCCACGATCTGCATCGCCATGTAGCGGCCGCCGACCCGGTGCACGACCATGCCGGGGCGGGGGTTGCCGTGCTCCTCGCCGCCGTTCAGCACCGAGGCGAAGGTGACGCTGTCGGCGCCCACGAGCGCCTCCAGCATCGAGACGTCGAGGTGCGCGCCCCGCCCGGTCCGGGCCCGGCGCCAGAGCGCGGCCATGATGGCGCCCATGGCGTGGGCGGCGGCCAGCACGTCGGCGGCTTGCAGGTTCGAGGCGCGCGGGGCGGCCTCGTCGCCCTGCTCGAGCGCCATCATGCCCGACGCCGCGTTGATGATGTGGGCGAAGGCCGGGCGCTCGCGCCAGGGCCCGGTCTGCCCGAAGCCCGAGATCGAGCAGTACACAACGTCGTTTTTAACCGCGTTGACCGCCGAATAGTCGAGGCCGAGCCGGCCGACCACCCCGGGCGCGAAGTTCTCGATGAAGACGTCGGCGTGGCGGGCGAGCCCGAGGACCACCTCGCGACCCTCGGGCCGGCTGAGGTCGACGGCCACGCTCTCCTTGCCCGCGTTGACGCGCGCGAAGTAGGTGGACTGGTCCTCGCGCCCGGTCTCGATCTGGTGCGGGTTGCGCCGCATCTCGTCGCCCTCGACGGGGCGCTCGATCTTGATCACGCGGGCGCCCAGGTCCGAGAGCAGGCGCGTGCAGTAGGGCCCGGCGAGGACGCGGGTGAGATCGACGACGAGGAGGCCCTCCAGCGGGCGCGCGTCTTCTGATGCGCTGGGTGATGCCGCGGGCGACCCCGCGGGGGTCGTCACTCGGGCACGCTGTTGAGCAGGTACATCGCCCCCAGCAGGCGGCTCGGCGGCCCCCAGTCCCCGAACCACCGGTTGTAGATCGGCACGATCTCACCCGAGCGGTAGACCTGCGCGAGCGCGCGATTGACGGTGAGGCGGAAGGCCGGGTCGCTCCGGCGGAGCATCAGGCCGTAGGGCTCGTAGGAGAGGAAGTCGTCCAGCACCACCATGCGCCGCGACCCCTGGTAGCGCAGCCCGAGTCCGATCAGGATGGTGCGATCCGAGGCGTAGGCGACGGCGCGGCCCTCGGCCACCGCGGCGAAGCCCTCGGCGTGCTCGCGGACCGGCACGATCTCGGCCTGCACCCCCTGCTGGGCGAGCCACGCGGCGAGCGCGCCCTCGGTGGTGGTCTTGGGGATCACCGCGATCGGCTTGCCCGCGAGGTCGGCGGGGGTCCGCAGGCCCGCGTCGGCGGCCACCAGCAGGCTGCCACCGTCCACGAAGGTCGGATAGCTGAAGTCGACCTGCTCCTGGCGGGAGAGGCTGGCGGTGGTGGAGCCGCACTCGAGGTCGACGCGGCCGTCCGCGACCGCCGCGATGCGATCCTCCGGGGTCACGCGCACCCACGTGATCTTCAGATCGGTCCGTCCGGTCGCGGCCTGGACCTGGCCGACGACACGCGTGCAGAGATCGATCGAGTAGCCCACCGGCTTCCCGCCGTCGCCCAGGGAGGAGAACGGCGGGGAGGAGTCGCGGTAGCCCAGGGTCACGTTCCCGGTCTCGCGGATCTTGCGCAGGGTGTCGGGCGCCGGCGTGGCGCAGGCGGCCCCGAGCAGGACGAGCAGGCAGAGCGGCACGAGACGCGTTCGAGCCATCACCGTCACCTCAGTTGCCGCGCTTGTCGACGTCGGAGCGCGAGAAGCCGAAGAAGAGCAGGACCGTGAAGTCGTCGTACTTCGACCGTCCAACCCCGGGGTGGGGCGCGTCCACGATGACGTCTCCCTTGCTGTCGAAGGCCCAGAGTCGGAGCTCGGTCTGGCCGCGGTTGCGCACCCACTTGAAGAAAGCGAGCTCGGGCACCGGGACGTTGACCATCGGCGCCTGGAAGGCCGGGATGCCGATCAAGGTCTGATCGTGGTCGGTTCCGTAGACCGCGACGAACAGCTTGAGCTTGAGCTCGGGCGAGTCCCCGGCGATCCGCACCCCGTGGGCCTTGAGCCACGTGGTCACGAAGTCCTTCACGAAGCCCTCGTTGCCGGCCTGGACCCCGACCTCGAGCGCGACCGGGCGGCCGCCGATGCGGGTCAGATCGATGTCCCCGAGGGCGCGCTCGAGCGAGCGGATCAGCAGCTGCTGGGTGATGCCGGCGGGGGCGGTGGCGCCGGTACTGCTCGCGAGGGAGCAGCCGGCCAGCCACATCCCCAGCAGCGCGGCGACGGCAGCGCGGATCGCGGGTCGGGTCCGGAGGCGCATCCGATCGAGCGGCCTAGGACGACGTCGCCGACTGGACGAGGCGCGCCGGACAGGCGACGCCGGTGCCGCCGATGCCACAGTAGCCCCACGGGTTCTTGGCGAGGTACTGCTGGTGGTAGTCCTCGGCGTAGTAGAACTCGGGCGCCTCGCGGATCTCGGTCGTGATGGCCCCGTAGCCCGCCTTCGCGAGCACCGCCTGGTAGGCCTTCTCGGAGGCGAGGGCGGCGCGCTGCTGGGCGTCGCCGTAGCAGTAGATCGCCGAGCGGTACTGGGTCCCGACGTCGTTGCCCTGCCGCATGCCCTGGGTCGGGTCGTGGTTCTCCCAGAAGACCCGCAGGATGCTCTCGTAGGAGACCTTGGCCGGATCGAAGACCACCAGCACCGCCTCGGTATGGCCGGTGGCGCCGCTGCAGACCTCCTCGTATGTCGGGTTCGCGGTGTGGCCGCCCGCGTAGCCGACCGCGGTCGTGTACACGCCCGGCACCTCCCAGAACTTCCGCTCCGCGCCCCAGAAGCAGCCCAGGCCGAAGACCGCGCGCTCGGTGCCGGCCGGGAAGGGCGGCTCGAGCCGGGCGCCGCTGACGAAGTGGGTATCGGGCACCGGCATCCGCTCCCCGCGTCCGGGAAGCGCTTCCTCGGCGGACGGCATGCTGCGCTTGCGCAGACCGAACATGGGCTGGGGCCCTCCTTGTTGCTAGAGCCTACCTCAGGGCAGGCCCCGAGGCCACTCTGCTATGCTCCGGGCATGACGAATAACGGCAAGCCGGCGGCGGGATGGCAGTGGGAGCGGGTGCTGCACGGGATCGTTCCGCCACTGATCTCGCCGCTCGACGATGCGGGCGCCCCCGACGCGGACGCGATGGCGGCCCTGGTCGAGCACGTGGTGGGCGCGGGGTGCACCGGGCTCTTCATGCTGGGGGGCTGCGGCGAGGGGGCCTGGCTCACGCCGACCCAGCGCGGCGCGGTGATCCGGCAGGCGGTGCGGGCGGCCGGGGGCCGCGTGCCGGTGCTGGCGGGCGTGATGATGCCCGGCACCGGGCCCGCGATCGAGGCGGCGCGCCAGGCCGCCGGGGAAGGGGCCGACGCGCTGGTGGTCGGGTCGCCATACTACTTCGGGGTGGACGCGGCGGCCCAGGAGCGTCACGTTCGCGACGTGCTGGCGGCGGTCCCGCTGCCCGCGCTGCTCTACAACATCCCCCAGTGCACGCACCACGTGCTGCCGCCCGCGACGGTGCGGGCGCTCGCGCGGGATCGGCGCGTGCTCGGGATCAAGGACTCGGCGGGCGACTTCGAGGCCTTCCAGACGCTCCTCGCGATCAAGGAGGAGCGTCCCCAGTTCCGGGTCCTCCAGGGGCACGAGTCGCTCGCGGCCGCGAGCCTGCTCCAGGGGGCCGACGGCATGGTGCCGGGCCTCGCCAACGTCGTCCCCGCGCTCTTCGTCGAGCTGCAGGCCGCGGTCGACCGTGGCGACGCCACCCGGTGCGCGGAGCTCCAGAGGCGCATCGCGGCGCTGGCCGTGCTGTACCGGCAGGGGCCCTGGCTCGCCGCGCTCAAGGCCGCATGCGCGATGCGGGGGATCGGCAACGGCCGGCCCACGGCGCCGCTCTCACCCGCGACCCCGGCCGACCGCGCCGCGGTGAAGGCGCTGCTCGAGGAGGCGGGCGCCGCGGAGCCCGTCCCGGCCATCCCGGGCCGGTGAAGCTCCAGGCCGTCATCTTCGATATGGACGGCGTGCTCGTGGACTCCGAGCCCTTCGGCTTCGAGGCCCTGCGCCGGGTGATGGCCCGCCACGGGCTCCCATGGGGGGAGGAGGAGAACGCCGAGTTCCTCGGGCGCACCACGCGCGACTCGTGCCGGATCCTCCGGGCGCGTCACCGACTTCCGGAATCGGAGGAGACGCTGGCCGACGGGTACGTCGAGGACATGCTCGAGCAGATCGCCCGCGGCCCGATCCCGATGGTGGGTGTGCCGGAGGTGCTGCGCGGCGTGCGCGCTGCGGGCTACCGGATGGCGCTGGCCTCCTCGGCCGAGTTGCGGGTGATCGACGCCAACCTCGCCGCGCTGTCGCTCCGGCCGCTCTTCGAGGTGGTGGTCTCCGGCACTCAGGTCCCGCGCGGCAAGCCCGCCCCCGACGTGTTCCTGGCCGCCGCCGAGCGGCTGGGCGTGCCCGCCGCGGCGTGCCTCGTCGTCGAGGACTCGCGCAACGGCCTCCTCGCGGCCAAGGCCGCGG
>Ga0207684_10004497_pt1 | contig 13113 bp, 12 predicted proteins | sample KBSK5501metaG_FD_184342 | JGI IMG/M metagenome (GOLD analysis project Ga0207684, IMG submission 184342) | Corn, switchgrass and miscanthus rhizosphere microbial communities from Kellogg Biological Station, Michigan, USA - KBS K5-50-1 metaG... | ecosystem: Host-associated > Plants > Roots >...
GACCCGGACACGGGCTGGGTGATCCCGCTCAGCCATCCGGAAGAGGGCCGCACGGCCCCGGGCGGGGCGCTCGCCGTATGGCGGACACGGAACGGCGCCGACAGCTGGGAGCGCCACGGCGACGGGTTGCCGCAGGTGAACGCCTACGTGGGCGTCTACCGAGAGGCGTTCGCCGTCGATCGGCTCGACCCGGTCGGCGTCTTCTTCGGGACGAGCACCGGCCAGCTCTACGGCTCGATCGACGAGGGCGAGACCTGGTCGCGCATCGCCGACAACCTGCCGCCGATCTGGGGCGTCGAGGCCGTGGCGCTCGACTGACGGATCGATCGATGACGACCGTGATCCTGCCGCGTTCGCTCGTCTCGCTGATCCCGGGCACCGAGCGGACGACCCAGGTCGACGCGACGACGGTCGCCGAGGTCATCGACCGGCTCGACGAACGGACGCCGGGGCTCCGGAACCGGCTCCTCGACTCCGGCCCGTCGATCCGCCAGCACATCAACGTCTACGTCGACCACCAGCCGGCCCGGCTCGACACGCCGGTCGGGCCCGATTCGACGATCCACGTGATCCCGGCGGTCTCCGGCGGCTGATCCGGGGCCGCGGACCGCCACTCGGCGTATCCGGGACGCCAGGCGTTCACTGTGGCGGTCCGCCCTGTCCCATGCCCGACGGACAGCACGGACGGCGTTCGCGCTCGCGGTTCCCACTCGGATCTGAACGCCCGCCGATCCATCTCGCGGGTCCCGCAGCCATGGCACGACCCCAAACCGTTGGAGTGAACGTCCGGCCTTCAGGCCGCGCAGGGCCCGGTCGCTCGATCTGCCTCGGATTCGCCATGCGATCCCCAGGGCGGCGTAAGGTCGCCGGCGTGCCGCGATTCGGCGAATTGCGCGGCAACCGCCGCCGACCGTTCGTCCTCGAGCGCTAACCAGGGGCCATCCGAGGGGCCGCAGGGCCCGAGGCGGGAGCCGAACTCGCTCGTGGCTGTCGTATGGAGAAACCCGGTGCTCGAGAGTTGCCTAGCCGACCCGGCTGAGCTCCGCGCCGAGCGGGTCGAACGGATCCGAGCGCTCCGCGATCGCGTCGGCGCCGAGACGGCCGCCGTCGGCCCCGGCCGGGCCGTCGCCGATCACGGAACGCCAGCCGTCGTCGGCCAGGCGCTCGAGCGTCCGGAGGGCCGTCCCCGCGGTGGCGCGGGCGTGCTCGAGGGCGGCTTCGCTCAGGGGTCGCTCGGCGTAGGCCGCCCCGAGGTCGGCGGCGATCGCCGACTGGATCCGGGTCGTGCGGAGCGTCGCGGCGGTCGGTCCGCGGCGCACGATCGCGATCGTCGCGCCGGCGGGCTGGACCGCGGCCACGAGCTCGGGCCACAGCTCGGCGGCACCGCGACCGTCGGATCGCGGCTCCTCGAAGACGATGCCGACGTTCGGCAGGAGGGCCTGGCGGAGGGCCACCTCGGCGACCGCCCGCGTCGGCGCGTCCGTCTCGCCCGCCAGCCACGGCGTCAATCCGCCGACGACGATCTGGTCGTCCGGCAGGCCGTTGCCGCGGGCGATCGCCACGGCGAGGAGCTGCAGCGCGAGGGCCCGACCGGACCGCGTCGACGGGTCGGAAGGCACGCCCCGCGCGAGATCCGGCGCCACGACGAGCGGCCCCGCGCCGATCGCCACGAGCACGCCCGCCCGGGCGAGGATCGCCTGGCCGAAGGCGTGATCGGCGAGCGCCCGGTCAGGGGCGACCCGGCCCGCAACGATCTCCGCGAGCGGGTCGGAGACCGTGACATCGATCCGCTCGAAGCCCGCGACGACGGCACTCTCCGGGATGCCGAGCGGCGGCGGCACGATCCCCAGCCGGACGTACCCGCGACGCTGGGCGGCCGCCTCGTCGAGGGCGCGACGGAGGCCGCCGAGGGCGCGCTGGCTGCCGCTCGGAGCCTGTTCGAGGAGGTCGATCGGGTCGGACGGGCGTCCGGAGCGGGGCTGCCAGACGGGGGCATCGAGGCCGGCCCGCTGGAGCCGTTCGCTCAGCTCCCGTCCGATCGGCACCTCGACCTGCAGGAAATCGGCACCGGCCTCGACCGCGGCACGGGCCTCGTCGAGCGCCCCGGCGAGGTCCGGTTCGCCGATCGCCGCCCCGGCCCACGGCCGGCCCGGCTCCCCGAGGACGTCGATGAGCTCGGTTCGCGCGGTCCGGTTGGCATCGATCCGTTCGATCGCCGCCGCGACGAGGCGACGCGCTTCTTCCTCGGCGACCGCCCGGCGATCGGCCTCGCGCAGGAGCGCGCCCTCGAGGGCGAGGTCGACGGCGCCGGACGCGACGTCGAGGGCGAGCCGCTGCGGATCGAGGTCGTACTCGGCGAGGGCCATCGCGAAGGGCAGGACGATCCCACCGCCGAGCCGGCCGGGTCCGTCGGCCAGGTACCGATCGACGGCCGCCCAGGCGAGCGGCCGGCCGGCCGTATCGAGGCCCGACACCCCGAACATCCGGAGGAGGGCGCGCTCCCGGCCGACGGTGGTCGAGGTCCGGGCGCGCGCGGCCCAGGCGCCGGCGAGCGTCTCGGCGCGCTCTGCAAGGCGGTCGAGCGGTCCCAGATCCCCGGCCATGACGCGCAGTATGGCGCTAGCCGGCGGCCCGCTGCGAGATCAGGCCGAGGATCCGCTCGGCGAACCTCGCGATCTCGAACGGCTTGCCCTCGAACGCATCGCAGCCGGCGTCGAGCGCCTCGCGCTGGACCTCGGGCTGGACCGATGCGCTGCAGGCGAGGATCAGGGTCGCGGCGATCGTCGGATCGGGATCGGCCCGGACCTTGCGGGCGACGTCGAACCCGGAGATCCCGGGGAGGCGCAGATCGAGCACGACGAGCGTCGGACGGTCGCGCGCGATCGCCCGCAGCGCCGCTTCACCGGTCTCGGCCTCGATCACCCGGAGCTCGCTGCGTTCGAGGACGCGGCGCATCAGTCGGCGCGTCTCGGTCATGTCGTCGACGACGAGGACCAGCGGCCGCATCGTCATCGGCGCGAGCTCGACGCGATCGCGCGGCGCGACGCCCCCTCGGCGAGCGGCACGTGGACGGAGAACGTGCTGCCGAGCCCGACCGTGGAGACGACCGTCAGGTCGCCGCCGTGGAGCCGGGCCAGCTCCCGAGAGATCGCGAGGCCGAGACCCGTTCCCGGGTACGACGGCCCGGCGGTTCGGACGAACGTCTCGAAGATGCGCTCCCGATCGGCATCGGCCACGCCGATGCCCGAATCGCGGATGTCGATCCGGGCCATCCCCTCGCGTCCCGCGTGGGCAGCCTCGGACCGGGTCGAGACCCGGATCCGGCCGCGTGACGGCGTGAACTTCAGGGCATTCGAGAGGAGGTTGAGGACGATCTCGCGAAGCCGGGCGGCGTCGGCCGATGCGACGAGCTCGGGATCGCCGGGCTCGAGCTCGAGGCTGATCCCCTTCTCGCCCGCGAGCGGTCGCAGCGTCTCGACGGCGTCCTTGACGAGGTCCCCGACGGACACCCGGCCGATGTCGAGCTGGATCTGGCCGGCCTCGATCGCGGCGACGTCGATCAGGTCGTCGATGAGCTCGAGCAGGTGGCGACTGCTCGCCTGGATCGTCCGCACGTCGTCCGTCTGGGCCTGGTTCAGGGGGCCGTCCATGCCGCTCGCGAGCACGTCGACGAAGCCGAGGATCGCGGTCAGGGGCGTCCGGAGCTCGTGGCTGACGTTCGCGAGGAACGCGGTCTTCGCGTCGCTTGCGAGCTGCAGCTGGTCGATGGCGGCCCGGAGGTGGAGGGTCCGCTCGGCGACCTCCGAAGTGAGGACATCCCGCTGGCGACCGAGCGCCGCGACGGCCTCCGCGCGTTCGATCGCACTCGCCGCGACGGCCGCGAAGGCGATCGCGAGGTCGCGCCAGCTGTCGGCGGGAAAGGGATCGTCGGGTCCGACCCCGATGCCGAGGGCGCCCCAGACGCGGCCGTCGACGAGGATCGGCGCGGTCGCGAGGGCGCTCATGCCACGATCCTGGATACCGGTGGAGCTCGCGAGCATGCTGCCGGCGGTTGCCCGGCCCGCCAGCAGCTCCGCGACGACGGAGTAGTTGTCGGGGGTCATCGGCCGGCTGGCGAACAGGGCCACGAGATCCTCGCCGAGACCGCTCTGGGCGGCCAGCTCGAACGTGGGTCCATCCGGCCGCTTGACCACGACGCCCGTGAACCGGGCACCGGTCGCGGTCTGGACCGCTTCGCAGAGGGCGTCGGGCACGGCCGATTCCTCGTGGACGGACGCCAGCTTGACCGTCACATCGAGAAGGGCGTCGGCGGCCCGGAGTCGGTCGTCAGCTCCGTGGACGGCATCGACCGGGCGCGCGGCAGCATCAGCCGAGGCCGTCGCTGGCGCGATGGGACGCGCGGAGCTGCGTCGGTTCTGTGGCACGAGCCTTCCACGACGGTTGATCGGTGCGGTCCCCCGTCCGATCGTAGGGTGGCGCGCCGCCCCCCACATCCTGCGGATGGATGAGGCCGGGATCCCCAGATCGGCGGTCAGTCCACCGTTCCGGCGAGCCGGAAGCCGGCAAGGAAGCCACGGTAGGCGCCGACCGGATCGTCGCCGGTGTGACGGACGCCGCGGTCGCCGATCCGTTCGGCGCCGGGCACGATCGCCGCGAAGTCGGCCATGACCGCCTTGGCGTAGTCGACCTCGATCGCGGTCGGCCGATCGACGACCAGAGGCTCGAGTTCGCGCGCGGCAGCCCGTCGGACGGCCCGCTCGGCGCCGGCCCGGATCAGCTCCGCGGCGGCCGAAGGATGGAGCGACGCCGCGGCATTCCCGCCGACGCCAAGCTTCACGATGACGCGCTCCGCAGCCGGTAGCCATGCCGCGACCTCGTCCGCCAGGGCGTCGTCGCCCGCCACGAGCCCCACGGGGATCCCCCACTGGCCGAGGACGCTCGCGTTCAGCCCCGTCTCGCCCACCGGCCGGCCGTTGAGACGCGTCTCGGTTGGGCGGCCCGAGAACGTGTGGGCGATCGTCCCCGTCGGATGGCCGGCCCGGGCGTGGTAGCCGACGAACAGGGCCACGTCGAACCCCGCGTCCGGTCCCGCGCCAGCGACCATCGACCAGGCCTTCTGGCCCTGAAGGAGCCGGGCGGCGGGGTCCAGGGCCTGGGGGTCGAGGTTGTACATGCCGCCATGGCTGTCGTTGACGAGGATCTCGGTCGCGCCCGCTGCCCGGCATCCCGCGATCGCGGCGTTCGCCTCGGCGGTCATCAGCACGACGGCGGACGCGTAGCCGGCGTCGCCGCGCATCGTCGGGTTCGGGTGGCTGATCCCGGCGATCCCCTCCATGTCGACGCTGATGTAGACCTTCATTCCGGCTCCTTGGCTCGGGCGGCCGTCCGTGCCGGCTCGCCGATCCAGACATGGCCGTCCGCGAATCGCTCGGCCTTCCAGATCGGTGCGCGAGCCTTGGTCTCGTCGATGCCGTATCGCGCTGCCTGGAAGGCGGCGTCGCGATGGGGCGCGACCGCCACGACAGCGATGCTCACCTCGCCGAGCGGGACGTCGCCCGTCCGATGGACGATCGCGAGCCGGTCCACGCCGAACCGCTCGGCGACCTCGTCGGCGATCGCGGCGAGGACGGCCAATGCCATCGTCTCGTGCGCCTCGTAGCCGAGCGAGTCGACCGCCCGGCCCGCATGCCGGGCCGCCTCGGCCTCCTGGCCGGGTGCCGGCGTGCCCGGGGAGCGACGTGTCCGGCCCAGGAACCCGACGACCGCGCCGTCCTCGTCGGTCGCCAGCCGATCGGCCAGCTCGCCGATGATCGTGCTGTCGAACGGCGTCGCCCGCAGCTCCAGGATCCGCCGCGGCCGGTCTCGTCCGTCGCCGCCGTCGTGCGACGGGTCCGCGGCGCCGCTACGCGACGGGTCGGCGCCGCCGCTGACGGGCGGAATGAAGGCCACCTCGTCGCCATCCGCAAGGGCCGTCGCGGGGTCGGCGTACTCGCCGTTCCGCGCGAATCTCATGGACGGCCGGCCCGGCGCGAGGACCGGGTGCCGCTCGACGACCGACGTCCAGGCGCTCTCGACGGTCGCGCCGTCCGGCAGCTCGATGCTGATCTCGCGCGCGCCCGCGAGCTCCCGCTGGAGCGCGAACAAGCGGACCCGAACGCGCACCGGCGGCTCAGCCGCGGAAGCCGGCAAGCAGCAACCCGTCGCCGATGGGCAGGATCGTCGCGTGGAAGCGGGGGTCGGCGAGGACCGCCGCGTCGAACGCGCGGAGGGCGGTGGTGTTCTCGTCGGTCACGGCCGGGGCCGCCACGCGGCCACTCCAGAGGACGTTGTCGGCGAGGACCAGGGCGCCCGGGGCGAGACGCGGCACAAGCGCCTCGAGGTAGGCCGGGTACTCCGGCTTCAGCGCGTCGATGAACGCCAGGTCGAACGGGCCGTCGAGGTCCGGCTCATGGTTCGCGAACGCCTCGAGGGCCTTCGCCGTTACCACCCGGATCCGCTCGTCGGCGATCCCGGCCTGGCGCCACCAGCCGCGTGCCAGATCGGTCCTCGATCGATCCGGGTCGATCGTGACGATGCGGCCGTCGGCGGGCTGGCCGAGGGCGAGCCACAGCGTCGAGTAGCCGTAGGCCGTCCCGACCTCGACGATCCGGCGCCGACCGGCGGCGAGCGCGGAGATGACGCGGCCGCTGTCGCGGTCCACGATCGGGATCCGCTCCGGCTCCGCGGCCGCCTCGATCGCGACAAGGGCATCCGACAGGGGTGCCGCCAGGCCCTCGATCCAGTCGAGCTCGGCCGCGCCCGGGATCCACGATCGGTCGCCCTTCACAGGTCGCCCTTCATCGATCGGTCATCATCGATCAGCCTTCATCGGTCCCGCTTCGCGGTCCTCTGGGCCATCTCGGTCATACGAGCAGCCCCGCTCCGAAATAGAGCCCGGCAGCGAGGATCGTCCCGGCCGCGATCGTGCCGACGTTGATGTACAGGAGGCCGGTCGCCGACTCCATCGACCGGGTCCGCGCCGTCTGCACGGCCGCCCACGAGACGACGAGCGGGAAGAGCAGCCCGACGATCAATCGAAGCCACACGAACAGCGCCCACGGCCCGACCAGCACCGCGAACGGACCGCCGCCACCGGGCCCGGCCCCGGTGGAGACCCAGACCGCGAACAAAAGGACCTGCAGCCCGACGACGGCGAGCAGGCTCCGCGAGATCAGGATCAATGGGCCCTCGGGCAGCTTCGGCGTCACGAGATACCAATGGCCGAGGATCATCGCGGCGAAGACCCCGCCGGTCGCGATCGCGAGGATCGCGAGCTGGAGCAGGAGCGGGATCGCGAACAGCGAGCCGCCGCCCCAGGCGAGGGCGCCGCAGACCAGAGTCGCAACCGCGGCGGCCAGACCGGCGGCCGCGAGGAGCGGCGCCCGACGGCGGCGGACGAGCGCGACCACGTAGCCGGCGGCGAGCACGCAGAACGCCGCGAGGAAGATCCGGCGAGGCAGGTCGAACGCCGGATCGGACTGGATCGCCGAGCCGGCACCCACGAGCGGCAGGGCCTGGTCGGACAGCCACGCGAGGATCCCGAGCCCGACAGCGAGCGCGGCCGTGAACGCCAGGAAGCCGCGCGTCGCCTCCGTCCGCATCCGCGCGAGGACGACCGCCGCGAACGAGCCGAAGGCGAGGCCCGTGAGGACGGTCCAGTTGATGAAGGCGAGGTTCTGCGCGATCCGCTCGGCGGGCATGGTCCGAGTGTAGTCGAGCTGCCCTCGAGCGCCGTTACGGGTTTCCCCGACCGCATGTACTGTGGCGGCGGAGGTGCGATTCCCATGGGCCTGAACCCGAATGCCACCTTTACCTGGTACGGACACTCCTGCTGGCAGCTCACGACACCGGGCGGGAAGACCGTCCTCTTCGAGCCCTGGTTCAGCAACCCGAGCAGCCCGCAGTCGGCGGACGCGGTTCAGCGTTGCGACCTCATGCTCGTGACCCACGGGCACTTCGACCATTTCGGCGACGCCCTCGCGATCGCGAGCAGGACCCGACCGGTCTGGCCGTGCATCCATGAGATGAGCCTGTGGCTCGGCCGGAACTATGCCCACAAGGACGGCCTCATCGGGATGAACAAGGGCGGCACCGTCGAGGTCGTCGGGCTGAAGGTCACGATGGTCCGAGCCGACCATTCGGCGGGCGACATGTACGCCGGATCCGAGTCGCCGCTCTACCTCGGCGAGCCCGTGGGCTTGATCGTCGAGCTCGAGGACGGGTATCGGTTCTACTTCGCCGGCGATACCGACGTCTTCGGGGACATGCGCCTGATCGCCGAGCGCTTCCGCCCATCGATGGCGTTCCTGCCGATCGGCGGGCATTTCACGATGGATCCGGTTGCGGCTGCCCATGCGGTCGAGCTGCTCGGCGTCGACGCGGTGGCGCCCATGCACTACGGGACGTTTCCGGCGCTGGCCGGCACACCGGAGGCGCTCCGCGACGAGCTGGCCAGGCGCGGCCTCGTCAACGTCACCGTCCACGTGACGACACCCGGCGGCTCGCTCGGCTAACGGCCAGGGTGCGACCGCGCACCGCGCGATCGCCCATTCGTGGCCGTCCGGTGCGCCCGCTCTTTACGACGGCCGGCCGATGGCGCGCCCAGGCTTCGACCACGTTCGAGATCGCCGGCTGAAAGGATCCTGCAAGACTTTTGCAACGCCGTCCGGGCGTCCATCAAGGTCCGCGCGATTTGCAGGACCCGGCAGTCGTCGGTTAGGGTTTGGGTCAAGGCCGCTCTCCCCAGCGCACCACGGACGGTGCAGGCGGCTCACCTCACAGACGTCCGTCAACCGGCGGGCCAAAGATCGGCTAAGCATCCCGAGTCACCGGGATGCAATACCACGAGACTGGGTCCCCCACCCAGTCGACCGGGTTGCAGGATCCAGGCGCCTCACCTCAAGTCGCCGTTTCCGCGTGTTCGCCTGCGAAGGCTGCTGGCTCCTGCCCGGAGATTGGAGACCATGCACGGCTTCCCCTCGCAGCCGCAGCACGCGTTCGCCTCGAGTGGACCGCTCGCTGCGCGAGCCGCGAGCGCCCTACGCATCGCTAGTGCGCGTTGCGCATGGGCAACTCCGACGAATAGATCGAAACCGCAGTACCCAAAGGTGGGTACCTCCCCACGAAGCGGCTTCATAAGGTTGGCTGAGTCGCATCCGTCCGCGCGTTCGGACGACGACCGAACAGGCAAACCCGGTGTGAACCGGGGACGCAAAGCCACGGGACTGGGGGCATCAACCCAATCCAGTTAGCCGGGTTGCCGAACGCGACGAGCTCGTTCAGGGCGAGCGCTTGCTGCCGGAGGCCCAGGAGGTCTCATATCGTGCGGATTCGATCCGTCCTCAGCCACTCAACTCAGGCCATTGCCGAGGGCGCCCTCATTTCTCTCCTTGTCGTCGGCTTGATGGCCGGCACGGCGTTCGCCGGCAAAGGCCACGGCGGCACAGGCGGGACGGCCTGTACGCCCGGCACGCCCGGAGTAACGGGTCAGAACACCTGGGCCTGGGGATCAATTGGGTCCTTTGGTCTGGCCGGGCAGGGACTTACCTACCGGTTCGATGTCACCAATTACGACGTCGGATGCGGCACGTCGAGTTTTGTGGTCAACATCAGTGCGCCAAGCGGTTTCTCCATCTCAACGCCCACAGCGACGATCACCCTGGCATCGGGCGGATCAGGTTCGATGACCACTTCGGTCACATCGCCAGCCGGGATCGCTGATGGCGACTATCCGCTGGATGTCACGGTCGCGCGGGCGGGGACGTCAGCCGCCGCGGGTTCCTTGACGACCTACTACAAGGTCTACTCGTCAGATTCCGCTGCGCCCACGCTGTACTGGCCGAGCCCCGGGAACGGCCAGACCATCAGCGGGCGGTCCTTCTGGATCCAGGTCTCGGCTGTCGATGACCATATGGTCAGGAAGATCGAGCTCGTCATCGACAACGTGTCGATGCCAACCACGACCTGTGACGGGATCTCCTACTCGTGCTCCCTCTACTACAGCTGGGCCACGTCAAAAGGGGCGCACACCGCGACCTTCAAGGCGTTTGACTGGATGGGGAACATGAGCACACTCTCGGTCGCCTTCACAGTCGGCTGAACCACCGCTAGGCACTTTTGTACGGGTGCGACGGGCCGGCTGAGCCGGCCCGTCGCTTCATTTGTCCGGGCTGCGGAGAACCGAGGGCATGATCCGGTGCAGATGGCTGAGGTCTGCACCTGACCTCGGGGCGTCATGAAGTGACGATCAGGCCTCTCGTGAATTTGATTGACGCGAATTACTGTCAGCTCACGAGCCGGATTGGGCTCGCTGCCAGCTTCGTTCAGGGCCAACTGGCATCGACAAAGGCAAACCCGGGGTGACCCGGGGACGCAAAGCCATGGAACTGGACCCTTAGGTCCCAGTCAGCCAGGTTGCCGGAGGCAGTTGCACATGTCCTATTGGGATGGCACACGGTGGATCGATTCGAGCAAAGCGCCGTCGGCCACGACATCACGCCGAGCGAATTGGGCCGCGACAGCGGTCATGATCGTTGGCCTCGTCGCGCTCGTTCTGCCCTTCGCGGCGAGTTCGGCCGCCACGCACCGCCGCGGCGATCCTCCGTGCACCGTCACGCCTAGCCCGGCGATCGTCGATTCCTCGGTCGCACTCAGCGCCGCCGGCCTCCCCACCGTTGACCCGGTGTGGCTGACCGTGCAGCCTCCAACCGGTAGCGCCTCCGTCAGCGAGGTCTACGTCGATCAGTCTACCGGCACTTGGAGCAGCTCTGAATTCGTAAACCAGACCGGCACATGGACGTACACCTTCTCGGGTCTGCTGTGGAACAGGAAATACGGCATGGTCGCTTCATGCTCGGTGAATGTGAACTGACGATTCTGGCGCGCCATTCGAAGGCAAACGCTTGCGATACGAAGAGACCCTCGGCCGATGGCCGAGGGTCTCTTGCATCTCGGGTTCAGGCTGGCAACTGAGCCTGGGCCTCTTCGATTGGCTTATGGATCGATGGTAATCGTGCAGGTGATCGTCGTTGGAGCGCTAATGCCGGTCACGGTCCTGCTGGTGTCCCAACCGGAGGCCACAGTGTTGCTGCCGGTGCCGGTCGCGTTGTCGCAACTGATCGTCGCCGACGTGGTTCCCGAGCCGCCGTCGCGGAAGTTGACCTGGATGTCCGACGTCGGCGTGTCACTGAACGAGGTCGCCTCGCCAACGTACGGGGAGTCGGAGCACGCGGCGTTGTTGTCAACGGTCACGGCGTGGCCACTGCTGTCGTCGATGACGTAGCCGGTCGGCGCACCCGTCTCCGTGACGGTGTAGCTACCGAACGCCAGGTTGCCAGTGCAGATCGTGCCGTCCGCGCCGGATGTCACGCTGGCCGAGTAGTTGTTCGGCCCGGTGATCGAGAAGGTCGCGCCAGCCAGCCCGCTGCCGGACTTGCTGTCGGTCTTCGTGATCTTGATCGCCCCGAGCTGTTGCGTGTTGACGTACGTGCAGGTGACGGTTCCGCCACCAATGACGCTGATGTCGGCCTGCTTGGGAGTCGTGCCATCCTGGGCCCCGGAAGAGCCCGTCGAGGCTGTGCACGACAGGCTCGTGAAGACGAAGCCCGACGGGTTGGCTCCCTCGGTGACCGTATAGCTTCCCGCCGGCACATTGATGCAGTGCTCCGTATTGGCCGTATTGTCAGCAGTCGTATTGCCGCTGTCGTTGAGCGAGAAGTTGGCGGGCGAATTGTCCAAGCTGCAGGTCATCTGTGATCCCGCGAGGGTGGAGGTATAGCCGAATGCCTGGTTCACGCCGCGCGGAGCGGTGTGCTTGATGATGTTCACAGTGCCGCAGTTGGAAACATTGATCTGCCCGGGACCGACTAGGTCCTCCATGGCTGCGGAACCTGAGTTGCCGGAGCTCCGGCTGACACCCTCAACCTGCCCCAGCGTGACGCAGGAGCTCGAAGTGAAGATGCCGGCGGCGGTCAGGTCGGCACCTGCCTCGCCGAATTCATTGGTCCCTAGTGTTTCGTTGGTCGGCGCGACTGTGTCGAGAGCGGTCAGTGGGGTGCCGTTCGCACCGGTATCGACCGCTGCCTCGGCGAAGCCCGAAGCGGTCAGGTTGACCGCAACACCCCAGCAGTCGCCATGGCCAGTATCGGAACTGACGTCGCACGGGGTGCCATTCACGACCCATTTCCGCACGGTCAGAGTCGGGTTGGAGGTGCTGCTGCCTTCGAAGTCGTACACGAAGAGAAGGTCGCCAAGCGTGCGCTTGACGAGGCCGTCAGACGTGGTTCCCGGGCAAGCGCCATTGGTCTTCTGGTTGAACTCGAACCCGACGTGAGCCGAAGGCGAGGTCGTGTTCTGGGGGATGCGGACCCAGGCTAGCTCCAAGAAGGTGTGGGTCGGGTTGGTCGTGTCGCTTGGAACCGCGACTGACTTGGTCGCGACGTAGATCCGCTTGAGGTCGTCCTTGTTGGGGGCGCTGCCTCCGTTCACCGAGGCACAGTTGTCGTCCTGCTTCACGCCACCAGCGAAGCCAGTATCGGTGTTCGACTTCTGGGCGTCCGTAAGGCCGGTGAACGACCACCCGTTGACCGTCTTGGACGTGTTCTGGTACGGCGCGGTGCCGCCCCACGTCACCGGACTGAAGCTGTTCCAGTCGAAATTGATCGGACTTTGAGCAATTAGATTGCCGTCCGCGTCCTCGAACCCGGCTGTAGTTGCGAGTGTCCCGTTCGCCGCCGTCACGATCGCCGTGCCGAGCGCCAACGGGAGCAACAGGACCACCGCTCCGAGCGCGAACCAGCGGCTCTTGGAACGGCGACGTGCGATTCCGATAGTCAACTCAGGTTCCCTTTCACACTGTCGTCCCTGTTTCGCAGAGACAATCCTTCCGAGCGACCGATGCGTGACCGCTTCCCCATATGCCCTCCCGCTGATTGGTGCATTCGCCTATTTCCTTGCTGGTTACTCGCTCGTCCGATGCACGGTCGAGAAGACGCGAGCCCGCCGTGTTCAGGGCACGGCGGGCTCACGCCCGGTCTCGGGGACCGCGGGGTTGGGCGCGCAGACGGACAACGGCTG